>Ga0181594_10005206_pt1 | contig 11410 bp, 11 predicted proteins | sample 071ome_18_FD_145603 | JGI IMG/M metagenome (GOLD analysis project Ga0181594, IMG submission 145603) | Coastal salt marsh microbial communities from the Groves Creek Marsh, Skidaway Island, Georgia - 071413BT metaG (spades assembly) | ecosystem: Environmental > Aquatic > Marine > Intertidal zone...
ATCTCCCATCTTCGGACCATCCTAACGCGAAGCGGGACAAAGACGAAGAGCCACTTCGCGTTTTGTCCCGGCTGCGATAGGTTATCTCCAGGATGATCGCCTTTTACTTCACCTTTCTCGCCGTAGTATTCGCAGGCCTTGGCGCGAGAGACCAGGCCCTGGTCGCGGCCCTGTCGCGTCATCAGGGGCCACGGCCCGGCGTGCTGATCGTGGCGGGTGTGCTGGGCCTGCTGTCCGCTGCACTAGCCGCATGGCTGGCGCTGGCGGTAACGCCGCTGCTGGGCCCGGAAGCACGGACATTCTTCGCGGGCCTTGCCCTGCTGTTCGCGGGCGGCGAATCGCTTGTGCTGGTGCCACGCCGCGAACCCAGAGAGCCCAGCCACTCGCTCGGGGCACTGGCAATTATCCTCGCATCGCAACAGCTGACCGACGCCGCGCGCTTCCTTGTCTTCGGCATCGCCGTGGCGACGAGTGCGCCTCTGCCGGCAGGTGGTGGTGGTGCGCTTGGCGGGCTGGTCGCGGTAGGCGCCGCCTGGGCCTTCCCCGAATGGTTCACGCATCCGCGTGTTCGACTTGTGCGGCGGCTGGTCGGCGCAGGGCTGGCGCTGGTCGGCGCCTATGTCTGCCTGAGCGCAATCGGCAAGCTGTAATGGCCAAGGCTATCTGACATGCTGCAGCGGATTCCCGCGCCGCTCTACCGCGCCGGCCTGAGGTTCGCGCATGCCGTCCGAAAGCGCTGGTGGAAGCTGCGCCGCCCGCAGCTGATCGGCTGCCGGGTGGTGGCGCTGGACAACAATGGACATGTGCTGCTGGTGCGCCACTCCTACGGGTCCGGCCGGTGGTCCTTGCCCGGAGGCGGGGTCGGCGGTACCGAGGATCCGATGACTGCCGCGTTGCGCGAGCTGCGCAAGGAAACCGGCTGCACGCTGGCCGGCGCCCGCGAAGTGACGATCGTGGCCGAGCGGCTTTCCGGCGCCCGCAACCGCTTGCACATCGTCGCAGGGCGTGCATCGGGAGAACTGCAACCCGACGGCAGGGAAGTGATCGAGGCGCAATTCTTTCCGCGCGATGCCCTCCCCGGCGATATCGTATCCGGACTGGGCGGGCACATTCCGGCGTGGGTGGAGCGTTACGCCGGCTAGAGAGGCTCCGCACCGGTTCGATTTTCCTACAGCACTGCGGATGGGGTATGAAGCGCCTGGAGGGCAGCGTGCATGACAAGGTGACACACAACTGGCGCACGAACTGAAAGGTCACATCATCACAATGTGTCACCTTGCAACGCATTCGGAGCTAGTTACGCAATTACAGCAGGTTATGGAGTAATTTCCGGCCTCGAATGACCTCAAGGTGACAGAGTTTCGTACCCCCGTCGGCGTCAACCTCGGAGCCCGTGGTTGGCAAACGCCTAGAGCAGCGAAAGCTGGGCGTCCGAGTCGGCGGAGCCGTTGCCATCCTCGCCTTGGTCCAGCGCGGAAAGCGTCAGCCCTGCCAGCCGCACGGGCTCTTCCAGCGGCAGCAATTCGTCGAACAGGGCGAGGCCGGTCGTCAGGAATTCGGCCTTGCTGGCGATCCATTGCGAGTTCGAGCGGGCGCGGGTGATCGTGCGGAAGTCGGCGTAGCGCAGCTTGAGCGTGACGGTGCGGCCGCGTGCCTCGGCCTTCTCGACCCGCTCCCAGACGGTGCCGGCGATGCGTTCGAGCACTTCACGCAATTGCGAAACGGAGGAGATATCCTCGCCGAAGGTGCGCTCCGCGCCGATCGACTTGCGCGGCCGGTCCACCTGCACCTGCCGCAAGTCGATCCCGCGCGCGGCGCGGTAGAGATAGTCGGCGAAGCTGCCGAAATGCTGGCGCAGGAAGGCGATATCCTTGGCCGCAAGGTCCGCCCCGGTCTCGATGCCGAGGCTCGCCATCTTCTCCGCGCCGCGCGGCCCGACGCCATGGAAGCGCCGCACCGGCAGGCCGGCGACGAATTGCGCGCCTTCTCCGGGGCGGATGACGCAGAGCCCGTCCGGCTTGTTCTGGTCGCTCGCAAGCTTTGCGAGGAACTTGTTGTAGGACACGCCGGCACTGGCGGTGAGCTCCGTCTCCTCGCGGATCTGCCGCCGTATCAGCTCGGCGATGCGCGTGGCGAAGCCGATACCCTGCAAGTCCTCGGTGACGTCGAGATAGGCCTCGTCGAGCGAGAGTGGTTCGACATGCGGCGTGTAGCGATGGAAGATATCCCGGATCTGGCGCGACACCCCGCGGTAGACCTCGAAGCGCGGCATGCGGAAGATCAGGTCCGGGCACATCCGGGCCGCCCGCGAGGATGGCATCGCCGAGCGCACGCCGAATGCCCGCGCCTCGTAGCTGGCGGCCGCGACAACGCCGCGCCCGGAAGAGCCGCCGACCGCAACCGGCTTGCCCCGGATGGAGGGGTCGTCGCGCTGTTCGACGCTGGCAAAGAATGCATCCATGTCGACATGGATGATCTTGCGGATGCCTGCCGCCTCTTCCTCGTCGTCTTCGTCCCGCCGGGTCATGCACAAGAGGATAGCGCCGCTCCGAACAAACACTAGCCAGTCGCATTGCCTTGCGCCAATAGCCCGGCATGACGTCGCAGCAGAAGGCCCAGAGTTTCCCGATGCGGGAAGTCGAATTCGTCGCCATGATGGCGGCGATCCAGGCGCTGCAGGCGCTGGCGATCGACGTCATGATGCCAGCGCTCGGAGTTATCGCGCATGATCTCGATGCAGGCGACCCCAACCGCCGGCAACTCGTGATCGGCGTATTCCTTATCGCGAGCGGCTTCGGCTCGCTTTTCCCGGGCGTGTTCGCTGACCGGTTCGGGCGCCGGCGCGTCGCTTTGATTGCGCTTGCCGCCTATTCGCTGCTGTCGCTTGCCTCCGCATTCGTGACCGACTTCACAATGATGCTGGTGCTGCGCGCTGCGATCGGCCTGTTTTCCTCGGCAATGATGATCATTCCGGTAACCGTCATCCGCGACCGCTTTTCCGGCGACCGCATGGCGCGCACCCAATCGCTGATCGCGATGGTGTTCATGGTCGTGCCGATGATGGCGCCGCTCCTGGGGCAGGCCATCATGCTCGTGGCGGGCTGGCGCTGGATTTTCGGTGCCATGGCCTTGTTCGCAGTGCTCGTCGGCGTGTGGGTGTGGTTCCGCCTGCCCGAGACGCTACATCCCGAATACCGTCAGTCGATGGAACCGCGCCGTATCATCGGCAACATGCGCGCGGCAGTCACGCACAGGGAAGCGCTGGGCTATTTCATCGGTGCGGCGCTCATCCAGGGCGCGTTGCTGGGTTTCATCAACAGCGCGCAGCAGCTGGTGGGAGAGGCGCTGGGTGCAGGCCCCGCCTTCCCGGCGATCTTCGGCATGATGGCATTCCTCATGGCGTGCACCAATTTCGTGAATTCGCGGATCGTCATGCGCTTCGGCGCGCGCCGCGTATCGCATGGCGCGATCCTGGGTTATATCGCGGCAGCGGGCCTGCATGCCGCCATCGCCGGGCCGGAACAGACGTTGTGGCAATTCGTGCCACTGATGACGCTGGCGATGTGCTTCCAGTCCTTCATCGGCGCCAATTTCCAGTCGATCGCCCTGGTGCCCTTCGCGCGGATCGCAGGTGCTGCGGCATCGGTGCTGTCCTTCATCCGGCTGGTTGCCGGTGCGGGTATCGGCATGGCGATCGGCCAGGCCTTTGACGGCACGGCGAGACCCCTTGCCCTGTCGGTGCTGGTGGCAAGCATCGGCTCGCTGCTGCTGGTGCTGTACAGCGAGAAGGGCAAGTTGTTCGGCCGCTCGCCGGCCGAGGAGGAGTCGTCTTGACCCGCTCGTTCGATCTCGCGGTGATCGGCGGCGGGGTGAACGGCGCGGGGATCGCGCGCGATGCGGCGGGCCGGGGCGCGAAGGTCCTGCTGCTCGAAGCCGGCGACCTTGCCTGCGGCACCTCTTCGGCATCGACCAAGCTGATCCACGGCGGGCTGCGTTACCTCGAACACTACGAATTCGCACTGGTCCGCGAGGCGCTCGCCGAACGCGAGACGCTGTGGCGCATCGCTCCGCATATCATCCAGCCGCTGCGGCTGGTGCTGCCCCATATCGAGGGCCTGCGCCCGGCCTGGCTGCTGCGGCTTGGCCTGTTTCTTTACGATCATATCGGCGGCCGCGAGCTGCTGCCGCCGGCGCGCTCGATCCGCTTCGACAGCCACCCGGCTGGCGCGCCGCTCAAGGAGCACCTCGTCAGGGGTTTCGAATATTCCGACTGCCGGGTCGATGACGCGCGGCTGGTCGTATTGAATGCCATGGATGCCGCTCGCCACGGGGCGGAGGTCAGGACGCGGACACCGTTGACTGCAGCGGGACGCGAGGGCGAAGCGTGGCTGCTCGAAACACCTGCGGGCCAGTTTCGCGCCGATGCGCTCGTCAACGCTGCGGGGCCATCGGTGTTGGATGTGCTGTCACTGTCGGGAGAGAGCCCCCGCTATGGCATGAGGCTGGTACGCGGCTCGCACATCGTCGTACGCAAGCTGTTCGACCACGCCTTCGCCTATTTCTTCCAGCTTCCCGACGGGCGGCTGTTCTTCGCCATTCCCTATCGCCGCGATTTCACGCTGGTCGGCACCACCGACGCGGATCATGCGGGTGCTCTCGACGATATCCAGGCGAGCGAGGCCGAGATCGCCTATCTTTGCGAAGGCGTCAGCCGCCACTTCCGCCAGCCTATCGCACCCGCCGATGTGGTCTGGAGCTATGCCGGCGTGCGCGCTCTGGTCGACGATGGCTCCGGCAAGCCCGAGGCGGCCACGCGCGGCTACCGGCTCGACCTGTCGCGGCGGCGGGAAGGTGCCCCGCTCCTGTCGGTATATGGCGGCAAGATTACCAGCTACCGGCACCTGTCCGAAGACGCCGTGAACATGCTTTCCAGGCGGCTCCCATCTCTGGCCGGAGCCCGATGGACGGCAACCCGCGCCCTCCCTGGCGGAAACTTCCCGGTCGACGGGCTGCCGGCGCTGGAAGAAGAGCTGGCCGCGCGATATCCCTTCCTGGGAGGGGATACAGCGCGGCGAATTGCCCGCGCCTATGGCACCCTCGCGCCGAACTGGCTGGGCAATACCGCTTCGACAGGCGACCTCGGCAGGGATTTCGGCGCCGGTTTGAGCGAGGCCGAAGTCAGCTACCTGCGCGGCGAGGAATGGGCCGTCACTGCGGACGACATCCTGTGGCGCCGGACCAAGCTCGGCCTGCATCTCGACGAGAAGCAGCGCCAATCTCTCGATCACTATCTCAGGGGCTGACCGGGCCGGCTCGGTGCAGCGCGCGAAGCCGGATCACTCCTCGCGGTCGGCGTCGCCGAAAGGTATTACGTCGTCGGCATAGTCGATGTCGCCGAGGATGATATTGGTGTTCATCACCTCGCCCGCGGCGCGTTCCCACAGCACCAGCTTGTCGTGCCATGGCGAATCCGGGTGGTCGTCCATCAGCTCGCCGACTTCTATGCCGAGCTTGGCCAGCCGTGCCTTGTGCGCGTCGAGGTCCTTCACGCCGAAGACGACCGAGGTTACGCCTTCGCCCTTGGCCTCGAGCTCGCTCCACAGCCAGGAGTTGAAATCGGTGCGCTCTTCCATCGGGGCGACGACTTCCAGGCCGGCTTCCCAGCTGATGCACATGGTGAAGCCCATGTCCTCGCGCGAGAATTTTGTGAGCTTGGCCCCGGTCACCTTTTCGAGATCGGCGACATTGGCGTCGAGATTCTCGGGCCGCGACAGCCAGGCGACGTGATCGACGTGGTTGATGAACTTCTTCATGGTCTTGTCCTTTTTCGGATCGGGATGCGTGGCGACGTGATCGTCAGGCTCACTTACCTGTGAATTTGGGCTCGCGTTTTTCGAGGAAGGCATAGACCCCCTCGGCATGGTCGCGCGAGGCAAGCGTGAGATGCTCATAGGCGATGCTCGCATCCATCACCGCGCTGGCAAGCTGCTTGAGGCCGAGATTCACGGTCTTCTTGGTCGCGCAAATCGCCCGGTAGGCGCCCTTCTGCAGCTTGGCGACGAAGGCGTCGACCGCCGCGTCCAGCTCTTCTGCGGGCAGGGCGTAGTTGATCAGGCCCAGTTCGACCGCCCGCTTCGCATCGATGTATTCGCCGGTCATCAGGAGTTCGCGCGCTCGGACATAGCCGATCAGCTGCGGCCAGATGATCGCGCCGCCGTCGCCCGCGCTGAGGCCGACTTTGACATGCGGATCGGCGATCTTGGCATGCTCCGCGGCAAAGATGACATCGCAATAGAGCGCCGTCGTGGCCCCTAGACCCATGGCATGGCCGTTGACCTTGGCGATCAGTGGCTTGGGAAAATCAAGCAGGGCGAAGATCAGGCGCTTCGACAGGTCGGGATTGACGCTGCCCGGGTCCTTGACATTGGGAATCATCCATTCCTCGATATCGCCGCCGGCACTGAAAGCGCGGCCTTCACCCGTCAGCACGGCGAAATCGAAATCGTCGTCGAACGCACCATCGACGAGAAATTGCGACAGCTCGTATTCCATCTGCTCGGTAAAGACGTTGAGCTTGTGCGGACGGTTGAGCTTGGCGGTGATGACCCGGTTCTCGATGCTGAACTTCATGGTGGTGAAGTGATCGTATTTGGTTGGCATGAATTCCCTCTCGATTGGCCGACGGCTCAGGGTGCCCAGTTTATCCGGGATGCTCAAGCGAAAGAATTGACAAGGTCGCGCCAAACGCTGGCGCCGCGAACCCCGAATGGCTAAGGAGCGCTGATGCCGCGCCTGACCGTCAACAACCGGCCCGTCGAGTTCAAGATCGACCCGCAGACGCCGCTGCTCTGGGCGCTGCGCGAGGCTGCGAACCTCACCGGCACGAAATATGGCTGCGGCGCTGGTGATTGCAGCGCGTGCATGGTGCTTATCGATGGCGCAGCGCTGCGATCGTGCCTGATCACGCTTGCCGAATCCGAAGGCCGCTATGTCACGACTATCGAAGGCCTGTCGCGTGACCGGTCGCATCCGGTGCAGCAGGCGATGGTCGCCGAACAAGCAATCCAGTGCGGTTTTTGCACTCCGGGCATCGTCATCGCTGCAACTGCGCTGCTCACCGGGAACATCAATCCCAGTGCGGCCGAGATCAGGGAAGCGATCCCCAACATCTGCCGCTGCGGCGTCTATCCGCGCCTTGTCCGCGCGATCCGGCGGGCGGCCCGGGTGATGCGCCGGGAAGAGACGATCAGCGCCGCGCCCGCGCCCGGCATCAGCCCCGAGGACGCAGCAGCCACCGTCCCTGCGATCAAGGCGCCCTGAGTAAGTTCCCGTTACCCGCTAGTAGCGTACGCGCAAGCTGAAGCTCGCACCCAGCGGCTTGGCCGGCTGGATGTTGTTGTCGCCATGGGCGCTCGGATAATAGGTTTCGTCGAACAGGTTATCGACATTGACCTGCAGACCGATGTTTTCGGTGACGTCGAAGTAAGCGGCCAGGTCGACGCGGGTGTAGGCGGGAAGGACCACGGCATTGGAAAGCGACGTGAACTGCTTCGAGCTGTGGACAATGCCAGCGCCTACACCGAAGCGCTCGGTAATGTCGTAGCGTGTCCAGGCGGCGATGTGGTGCTTGGGTACCTGTTCGAGCCTGGTGCCGGGCTCGGCACTGCCGACTTTGGACCTGATCTTGCCGTCGAGATAGGTATAGCCAAGGTTGACGTGCCAATTGTCGGCGATGTCGCCGGCCAGCGACATCTCGAAGCCTCGCGTGCGGCTCTTTCCGGTCAGGATGGTTAGCGTGTTGTCCGTCGGGTCGGTCGTCTGCGAATTGGACCGCGTCAGCTGGAAGATGGCCGCGTTGAACAGCAGTTGCGGCTTTATTGCCCATTTCACGCCGAGTTCGATATTCTCGAATTTCTCGGGTGCGAGATCGTCCGTAGTCGTGGACAGAAGCAGGAACTGGTCGCCCGATTGCGGCAGGAAGCTCTGTGTGTAGCTCGCATAGATCGACAGATCTTCCTGTGGCTTTACGACCACCCCGAAGCGAGGGCCCCACTTTGTATCCTTGCGCGACAGGGCTTCCGGCTTGGTCAGGTCGACCGTCTTGAGGTCGAAGCTTTCGTAGCGGATGCCTGCGATCAGCTGCAGGTGCTCGCCCAGTTCGATCTGGTCCTGGAGATAGGCCGCAAACACAGTGAGGTCCGACGCTCGGTTGCGGTTGAGCAGTTGCAAGGTGAACGCCGGAACATCGATCATGCGGGCAAGCGGCACGTTCACGCTCGATGCAATCCCGCCATTGAAACGCACGACATCGCGAAAATTCGTCGAATCCTGCTTCATCGCTTCGAAGCCGGCCAGCACGGTGTGGTTGATCGAACCGGTCTCGCGCTGCCACACGAGGTTACCCTGGCCGATCCAATTTTCACGTTGGGTGCCGTCACGATAACCTGACAGGTTCACCGTGTTGTTCGCGGCGTTGATGCTGCCCGGAACGATATTGGCGTAGAGCTTGTCGTAATTGGCGTATTGCCCGGTGAAATTGACGCTGAGCGAATCTGTGAAATCATGATCGACGCGGAAGCGGGCGATGTGGACTTGAGATTCGGCGCGGTTGAAGTCGGGATCGCCGAAGAACGTCTTGTCGAAGCCCATGAGCGGCAGGCCGTTCGGCGTCGACGGCACACCCCGGTCGGTCGCACGATCGTCGTCGTCATAGGAATAGCCGATGATAAGGCGTGTATTTTCGCCGAGGCGGGCGGTGATCGTTGGGCTGACACCGAAGAAACGGCCGTCGAAATAATCGCGGTGGCTGTTGAATTCCTCGTAGGTCGCGTCGATGCGGCCAGCAACAGTGTCGCTGAATGGCTGGTTGACGCCTGCGGTGAGAGCCCATGCCCCGAATGTGTCGACCGATGCATCGCCCGAGACGGAAGTCCCGGCCAGGTCAGCTGTCCGGCTTACCCGGTTGACGATGCCGCCGCCGCCGCCGCGACCGAAGGTCAGCGCATTTGCACCCTTGAGCACTTCGATACGCTCAACATTGTAGAGCGGGCGGTAATATTGCGAATCGTCGCGCAAGCCGTTGAGGAAGAAGTCGGCAGTGGTCTCCTGCCCGCGGATGAATATCTCGTCGCGGTGGCCCTCGCCCGATTCCATCGATATGCCCGCGACATAGCGCAACGCATCGCCAAGCTGGCGGACATTCTGGTCATCGAGCTGGTCGCGGGTGACGACCGAGACCGACTGCGGCGTGTCGATCAACGGTGTCGGCGTCTTCATCGCCGTCGAGCCGTCGTCTGCAGCATAGCCGGACCACTGGCCGGTCACGACGATATCGGTCGGCGCATAGGTGCGGTCTTCGATCAGTGCTTCGGCTTCCTCGGCTGATGCCGGAACGCCAGAGAACAAGAGAATCCCCATCGGGACCGCGGTCAGGAGAAGCCGGCGTCGATAGCGTCTTATGGTCACTAGATAGCCTTATTTGCGAATCATTCTCAAAAGCTGAAAATGCCGCTAATGCGAATCGTTCGCATTGACAAGGATCAAATTGCCGAATTTTTCTCGGCGGGCTATGCGGGCGCCAGCTTACACGAACCAAGAGGGAGCGCAGCCATGAAGGCGACGATCTGGCACAACCCAAAATGCGGCACTTCCCGCAACACGCTGGCGATCCTTGAGGAAACGCCGGGCGTGGACGTGACCGTCATCGAATATCTCAAGGATCCGCCAAGTGCGGAAAAACTGGCCCAGCTTTATCGTGACGCCGGTATCACTCCGCAAAAGGGATTGCGGATAAAGGGCACGGATGCCGCGGACCGCCGGTTACCCGATGCCGACGACGCCACGGTGCTGGCGGCAATGGCGGCCGAGCCCATCCTCATCGAACGCCCGCTGGTCGAGACCGACAAGGGTGCGCGGCTGTGCCGGCCAAAGGAGACCGTCGAGGAGATTCTCTAAAACGCGTTAACCACTCGCCCTTGCAATCGCTGCGTATTTTTGCGAACGCGGCCTCTACATGGGAAGCCGGCGAAAGCGGGGGCCAATTTAAGCATGACCAGTTCCGAACTCGCCCGAGAGGCGCTGCCCCAAAGTATCAAGCGCCGGTTCAGACGAGTGTTTGGCCCCTGGGCGATTTTCTTCGAAGGTTTCGTCAAGCATCCGGTGATGGTCGGCTCGATCATCCCGTCCTCGCGCTTCACGGTCGATCGCATGCTCGACCCGGTCGATTGGGACAATTGCAAGCTCTTCGTCGAGTATGGCCCCGGTGTCGGCACCTTCTGCCGCCCGATCCTGGACAGGCTGCGGCGCGACGGTGCCCTGATCGTGATCGACACCAACCCGCTGTTCATCGATTACCTCAAGCGGACCATTACCGACAGCAGGTTCAAGGCGGTGCTGGGCTCGGCTGCCGATGTCGAGGAGATCGTGCGCGCCCACGGACACGAGCACGCCGATTACGTGGTGTCCGGCCTCCCGTTTTCCACCTTGCCAGATGGCGTCGGTCCAGAGATCGCGGCAGCCACCCACCGCGTCATCCGGCCCGGCGGCGCATTCCTGGTCTATCAGTTCTCGGCCAAGGCCCGCGATTTCATGGCGCGCCATTTCAAGCGCATCGACGAAGCAATCGAGGTCCGCAATATTCCGCCTTGCCGACTGTACTGGGGCTGGAAAGAGTAGGCTCTAGCCGGGCAGGTCGCCCTGCCCTGTTGCAGCGTGGCGCCCCAACTGGCTGTGCACCGCAGCGAATATTCCGACGAAGTAGAGTGCCATCACTGCGTTGAGTCCGGACGAGATCACCGCTTCGGCCATTCTTGAGACCTCCTGACTGCCAGCGAGGGCAAAAAGGATGCCGAGGACAAGGGTGATCACCGCGATCACGAACATGAAGGCAATCCATACAAGCAGGTAGAACAGCCCGATGCGCGCGGCATTGCCTTGCGTCAGCTGCCATGACCGCAGGATGGCTGCCAACGCGTTGCGCTGGCCATCCACTACGATCACGGGCCCGAGCAGCGACGTGCGGATCATGACGTAGGCGACCGCCGAAAACGCGACGACCGCACCAACCACCGCGAGGGCGGCAATGCCGCTTGCCGCGCCGATTGCGATCACGGTCCCGCCAACAACACCAAGCCCGATCACCACCAGCAACTGGGCCATGACATAAGGAAGGAGGCCCTTCAGGCCGAGCCTGATCGCATCTCCGACAGTCGGACGGTTCTTGTCGGTCAAAAGCGTCAGCAAGGACAGCATGCCCATCGCCTGAAGCACAGCTATCGGCAGCAGATAGGGAAATGCCGCAGAGTAATATTCGTTGAGGGACTTCAGGACGGCCTCGGTGCTCGCTCCCGGTGACGGCTGCGGAGGCGGAACCAGCAATGTCAGCCCCAGCGTCGGCAGCAGGAAGAATACG
>Ga0181594_10005207_pt1 | contig 11409 bp, 10 predicted proteins | sample 071ome_18_FD_145603 | JGI IMG/M metagenome (GOLD analysis project Ga0181594, IMG submission 145603) | Coastal salt marsh microbial communities from the Groves Creek Marsh, Skidaway Island, Georgia - 071413BT metaG (spades assembly) | ecosystem: Environmental > Aquatic > Marine > Intertidal zone...
TCGAGGTAGGTTGTTTGGCTGGTCATCGTAGAAAGGTTCCCCTGATGGCAAGGCCGCTGATAAGAGTGAGACATCCGAGCGCCGTTCTAGGCCACTCTAGAGGGATCTGTTGATTAATCAGTATAGGCAAAAAACAAATCACGGCGATCACTAGCAAAAGCCAGGAGAGTTCAGACCGACGGCGCGAATGATCCTGTTGTTTTAGTTGCAAACTCAACGCCAAAACGCGCTGCTCCAGCTGGCGATTGTCCTTGAGGATTTGCTCGATTCGACGAGGTGCTTTGATCAAGTGTTCCGGAAGTTCTGGGCCTTCTGCAAGCGCAATCGGTAGCAATGATTTGAATCGCTCTAAATGTTGCCAAGGGTCTCTACGTCTCGCCATCCATTGGTCAAGAAAAGGTGCGGCGGTCTCCCAGAGGTCGAGTTGTCCATAGAGCTGTCGACCAATGCCCTCGATATTGAGCAACGTTTTCTGGAGCAGGACGAGTTGAGGCTGGATGGACATGTCGAATCGTTGGGCTGCCTGAAAGAGTGACACGAGGAGCTTGCCAAATTCGATCTCAGCCATGGGCTTGCCGAACAGTGGCGCGCAGGTCGCCCGAATGACGGCCTCCATCTCAGCGTGTGAGGTTTCCGGCGGAACCCAGCCGCTTTCGATGTGTAGCGTTGCCACCGCGCCATAGTCCTCGCTGAAGAAGGCGATGAGATTGCTGGCGAGATAATTTCGATCCTCTCGGCTGAGCTGACCGATGATGGCGCAATCAAGCGCGATGTAAGTGGGTTGGGTTGGATCGGAATGATCTACCAAGATATTGCCCGGATGCATGTCGGCGTGAAAGAAATTGTCTTCAAACACTTGAGTAAAAAAGATTTCAACGCCGAGTTGCGACAAGTGGGCGAGATCGACTTGCTGCGCCTGAAGCGTCGCAAGGTCGGTCACCACCGTCCCGTAGACGCGTTCCATCACGAGAAGATTATCAGATGAATGCTGGGTGTAGATTTTGGGCACATAGAGCTTGCCACGAGGCAGCCAAAGATCGCGCAATCTCTGTGCATTGCTGGCTTCCCGTGTCAGCGAGAGCTCGCCCAAAATCACCTGTCGATAATCCTTCAGCACGCGATCAAGGCGGAGGCGATGTGCGCCATCCCAATGCTCCGTGATCCAACGACCGAGTGTTTCTAAGCGAGATAAATCGCGCTCAACGGCGGCTCGAATGCCTGGACGAAGAATTTTGAGGACAACGGCTTCGCCAGTCCGCAAACGGGCACCATAGACCTGCGCAATGGAGGCTGAGGCCAGCGGCGCTGGATCGATGTGCTCAAAGATTTGGTCCAATGGCTCACTGAGTGCCTGCTGGATGTGACGCATGGCGAGCGCGTGATTGAATGGAGGAACCTGATCCTGCAACGTAGAAAGCGCCTCGATGACGTCGTGAGGCAGTAGGTCGCGCCGAGTCGACAGTAGTTGCCCTACTTTGATAAAAGCGGGTCCCAATTTGACAAGCGCGCTCGCAAGGTCTGCCCCCGGTTCGCCGGAGGGTGCGGGGATCAATTTCAAGGGCCAAGCCAGCCATCTGAACCAGGCAGGCGCATGCTCACTTGGGATCATGCGATCAATTCGATGCCGCAGTAGAACCCAAATCAGCTGGAGCAAACTGAACATGACTTTGGATTAGCGCGCAGCGGGTGCCGGCGTAGATTTGGCACTGGTGGGCAGCGGCGCCTCTCCGAAATGGATCGCGGCGGACCCGCCCAAGAGATTATTAAACCCGACATTCACAAAACCCGCTTCACGCATCATCGCCGCAAGCGTTTCCTGGTCTGGGTGCATCTCGATGGATTCGACCAAATATTGATAGGGGGCGCCATCTCCTGTCACAAGTCGGCCGACTTTAGGCCAAAACGATTGAAAAAAACGATAGGCGGGTTGGAGTTGGGTCGAGGTGACTTTTGAGAACTCGAGAACCACAAGGCGCGCGCCGGGTTTTAGAACGGTTCGAATTGAAGTCAATGCCGCTAGCTTGTTGGTGACGTTTCGAAGACCAAAGGCCATGGTGGCGGCATCAAAAGACTGATCGCGTAGCGGCAGCGATTCTGCGTCACCGATGACAAATGTCGTGTCGGATAGGCCTTGATCAAGGAGACGGTCCCGACCCACATTAACCATGGCCTCGTTAATGTCGAGTAGCACCACCTGTCCTTCGCTGCCGACTCGCTTCTTCAAAATTGCCGTTAGGTCGCCAGTCCCCCCGGCGACATCGAGCACCCGGTGCCCGGATTGGGCCCTGGCAAGTTCGACTGCCATCTGTTTCATGATGCGGTGGGTGCCGAGTGACATCAGATCATTCATGAGATCGTATTGACCCGCAACCTGTCGGAAGACTTGACCTACAAGTCCGGCCTTATCGGAGGTTTTTACTTCGCGGTATCCGAAATGCGTGGTGTCTTCGTTCATGGTTCCGTTTTTCTTGTGAGCGGTGGAGTGCTCGCTTTGATGTCAAGGGTTAACGCGCGCGCCAAGACAGTTTTAGGCTACCAGGGTGAGCCCGCAAAGCCCTCTAGCGCATCTAACCTCGAGCGAAAACGCCAGAATCCCTTGATAATCCCGCCACCTTTAATGATTCGAGATACTTTAACCAGTAGGTATCGTGATTGTCACACAGCTCTCTCAGGTATGGCCAACTATAGATGCCGGAATCATGCCCGTCTGAGAATAGGATTCTCACCGCATAGTGACCCTGAGGTCGCAAGTCTTTGAACTGGACTTGGCGTTTGCCGCTTTGCAAGACGGCTTGACCTGGCCCATGACCTTGAACCTCGGCGGATGGCGAATGAACGCGCAGAAACTCCGCACTTAGACGAAATGATTCATCGCTGTATTGAAGCTCCAGCTCAGCGGACACACGATGAATTTTTAGAGTGCGCGGTCGCATGGCGTTAGCCTCGATTCTCGCGGGCGCGGCGCTGCCTTCCTCGCGGGCTCCGTAGGGCTTGGTATCTCACAAGATGAACCGATTGAGATCTTCGTTGCCTGCAACGTCCCGTAGCTTTTCGTCAACGTAGGCTGCGTCGATATTGACGGTGAAGTCAGGTCCCTGCTCGCCAGCGCTGAAGGACAAGGATTCCAGTAATCGCTCAAGCAAGGTATGCAGTCGCCTTGCGCCAATATTCTCGACGGACTCATTCACTTGCCACGCGATCTCGGCAAGGCGCTTGATCGCACCCTGCTCAAAGCTCAGGTTGACGTCTTCTGTCTTAAGGAGATGGGAGTACTGTTCGGTGAGGCTAACATCCGGCTCTACCAGGATTCGCGCAAAGTCATCGACAGAAAGGGGTGCCAGTTCCACTCGAATCGGTAGGCGACCCTGCATTTCCGGGATCAGATCTGAGGGGCGCGATAAATGAAAGGCGCCTGAGGCAATAAAGAGAATATGATCAGTTTTCACCATGCCATATTTCGTGGATACATGGCTGCCCTCAATCAAGGGCAACAGGTCTCGTTGCACGCCCTCCCTTGAAACGTCAGCGCCCCCGCGATCAGACGAGCGGGCGATCTTGTCGAATTCATCGATGAAGACGATACCGGTTTGTTCAACGACGTCGACTGTCTTGGCTCGAATATCGTCTTCATTGATTAACTTGCTTGCCTCTTCTTGTTCGAGCAGCTTGATGGCATCGCGAATTTTGAGTTTCTTTCGTTTGCTTTGTTGCGGCGAGAGCGAGGAGAACATGTTCTGCAGTTGGCTGGTCATTTCTTCCATGCCCGGCGGCGTCATAATTTCTACGCCGACTTTCGGAGGCTGAATGCTGAGCTCTATATCTCGATCGTCCAGCGTGCCTTCTCTTAGCTGCTTGCGAAGGAGTTGCCTCGCTGCGCCGTCTGGACGGTCAGCCGGGCTTGCATCTCTCGCAGCAGGCAATAGCTCATCAAGGATACGTTCTTCAGCCAGATCTTGGGCACGGTGATGGACTGATTTTGTGGCCTGGTCGATGAGCATCTTGTGCGCTGATTCGCAAAGATCTCGAATAATAGATTCCACATCTCGGCCAACATACCCGACTTCGGTAAATTTGGTTGCTTCAACCTTGATGAAGGGTGCATCCGCCAGCGCAGCAAGGCGCCGAGCCAATTCTGTTTTACCCACCCCCGTCGGGCCGATCATTAAAATGTTCTTGGGCGAAATTTCTGCGCGGATGGGTTCTGGTAGTTGCTGCCTGCGCCAGCGGTTTCGGAGCGCAATGGCCAGCGCTCGCTTGGCGTCGCTCTGTCCGATGATATGTTTGTCTAATTCGTGAACGATTTCTCTGGGCGTCAGCGTCTTCATGGCGCGCCATTCTCCTCAGCTGAGAGCACTTCGATAGTTTGCGTTGTGTTGGTGTAAATACAGATCTCGCCGGCAATTCTCAGCGATCGCCTGACCACATCCTCCGCTGAAAGGTCCGTGTTTTCGGTTAGGGCAATGGCCGCTGCCCGGGCGTACTCGCCCCCTGAACCGATCGCCATGACGCCGTCTTGCGGTTCGATCACATCGCCGGTGCCTGTCACGATCAGGGAATGAGTTTTGTCGGCGACCAGGAGTAATGCCTCTAAGCGACGCAACATTCGATCGCTGCGCCAATCCTTGGCCAGCTCAACAGCCGCGCGTTGTAGGTGCCCTTGATGCGCTTCGAGCTTAGCTTCGAATCGTTCGAACAGTGTGAATGCATCCGCAGTGCCACCCGCAAAGCCGGCAACAACCTTTCCATGAAAGAGGGGACGAACCTTGCGTGCGTTGCCCTTTAAAATCGTATTGCCTTGGGTGACTTGACCATCACCGCCGATGGCAACCTGACCGCTTCTGCGAACAGATAAAATTGTTGTGCCATGAATGTCTTGCAAAAGTGCCGCCTCCGAGTCGGCTGTGATTCCTTTTGAGAACTTAACCAATGATGGTTTGGAGGTGGGGGCGATCGGCCCTCAAATCAACCTTCCTTCGCTTTGGCGATGGGCATTGATTCGAAGTCGTTGGCTGCCAGAATGGCCTGGACTCGATTGAGTTCAACGTCAGATTCGAATGGACCGAGCATGATTCTGTGCCAAGTGCGTTGCTCGATCACTTTATTTTCTACAGAGGGAGATAAACCAAGAAGCAAGAGTTCGGCCCTTCGCTCATCGGCGTCATCGAGGCGCGGGAATGAACCGACCTGAAGAAAGTATTCTCGGTTGGGCTCACGCTCGGCCGCCATGGGTTGTTGGTAGCCTCCCACGGTGGCTACTTCAGCTTTTGGAAAGAGGTCGTAGAAGGACCAGTCGATGGACTCAGTCACCCGTTGGCTAGCTTGCCCGGCCATGTCCTCGACGGCTTGAAGATTGGGCGGCGCCTCAGTGACTTTCGGCCACAACAGAAATCCAGCGCAGGCGATGATAATGCCCACTAGCATGCCCGTTGCGAATGCGATTCTCGTAGAGCCCATGGCTGGTTGTCTAATTGAATTCCCCGAGGGTTTTCGCAAGGGTTTGCGGATTGCCTGTGACTTAGCCATAGCAGCATTCTAATTCAGAATGATTCAAAACAGGAGGCGAGTGAGTATAATTAGCGCAGTCAGATTTAGATTTGATCGATGGGATCTACATCAATGTGCCAGCGCAAACCACGCGGGCTGTTCGCAGAAAGCCATTCTATGGCCAGGCCGAGCGTGATCTGGCGATCCCGGAGTTTGGAAGCGCTCACCAGTAACTGAGAGCGATACCAGCGGTTTTTCTTTTCCATCAGCGGAGGAATGGGTCCAAACACTTCACAGTCAGCGAGGGACTCGTTGCTTCGGATTTCGGTTTTTTCGGACGGAGCGGCAGAGGTTTGTGTCGACAGATTGACTGGTTTCCCTTTGAGTGCGAGCCGAAGATGGTTAGCTAATCGGTTGAGGAGCTGGCTCGCACTGTCGGGTTGAGTTGACTCCGCTCGAATCAAACCAAACTTTTGAATGGGTGGTAATTCCAGGGTCGTTCGCTGTGCCAGATGCCACTTCGCAAAGGCAGTATAGTCTCGCGCCTGGACAAAACGCATCATCGGATGATCTGGCTGACTGGTGAGCAGCTTGACCTCGCCCTTTTTCGCACCTCGTCCTACTCGACCACCGGTTTGAAAAATCAACTGTACAGTTCTTTCCAGGGCTCGATAATCGCTGCTCAACAAGCCTTGATCGGTCTCCAACAAAAACGCGAGGGTTAAATGGGGAAAGTGATGCCCCTTCGACACGAGTTGTGTCCCAACCAGAATACAGGCCTCTCCCGAGTGAATCCGATTCAACAAGCTTTGCAAATGATCCCTCGAGCGGGCCGAGTCGCCGTCAATGCGAATCACAGGAAAGTCTGGGAAAGCGCGCCCTAAATCGCTCTCGAGTCTCTGAGTACCCTCACCGAGCGGCGTCAGGGAAGACGTACTGCACTTAGGGCAAGCCGAAGGTGGTGAGCTCATTGCCGAGCAGTGATGACAGATGAGCCTTGATCGGGCTTGGTGCAGTGTCAGCCTTGCATCGCATTGCCTGCATTGCGCAATCCATTGGCAGTTAGTGCAGTAAAGGACTGGGGCAAACCCTCGTCGGTTGATCATGACTAATACCTGACCCCCGGCTTTGAGATCTCGCTTGATGAGCTCGTACATTCTTGACTGCGTGGCTCGATCGAGGTGAGGGCTCGGCAATGACCAAATATCGTAACGTTCAGGCGCAGCATCAGCCGCGCGATGGAGAAGTTGCACGTGCTGGTATTTGTTTGATGTTGCATTGTGGAGTGTTTCAAGGGAGGGCGTTGCCGAGCCCAAAATCACAGGTAGTTGTTCTAACTGCCCCCTCACCACGGCGAGATCTCTCGCTGAGTAGCGAAATCCTTCCTGCTGTTTGAATGACGCGTCATGCTCTTCATCTATGATAATCAGTCCAGGATGACGCATCGGGACAAAGAGCGCGCTGCGTGTGCCGAGGACAATTTGCGCCCGGCCCTCCTTGCAATCCAACCATGCATCTTGCCTTTGCCGCTCGCTCAGTCCGCTGTGGAAAACAGCGATTTGGGCATCAAAGCGCGCTCGAAACCGGGCGACTGTTTGAGGGGTGAGTGCAATTTCGGGCACCAACACCAGCACTTGTTTTCCAACCGACAACACGTCCCACATCCATCGCAAGTAGAGTTCAGTTTTGCCGCTACCCGTGACGCCTTGAACCAGGGTGGTTCGAGCTCGGTCAAGGACGACTGCTTTCAGTGCGGCCCGCTGCTCGAGCGTGAGTGTTGGGAGTGACTCACGTAATCTCGGGGTGGGTGGTGTCCCAATGGAAGCGGAGATCTCAAGGAGCAGACCCCGCCGAACGAGATTTCGAATGACCTCTCGGGGCAAGTCATGGAACTTAGCCTCCTGCGCGTCGATAGGGCCGAGTTCTAGTAATTTTTGGTACGCCAAACGTTGTTTGGGTGCTCGGTTGAGCTCTGCGAGCGTCTGCTCAGACAGGTCGACAGTTTGAAGCACGATGGCGGGCTTTGTTAAAGGCGCGCCTTTACGCAAGGCGGATGGCAAGGCGACGCTCAGAACTTCTCCGAGCGGATATAAATAGTAGTTTGCAGCCCATCGACATAACTCAAGAATAGCTGGTGGAAGTGAGGTTGCGTCAGAGAAGACGGTATCAATGGATTTCAAACGATACCCGTTTGTCATCTCACTTGTGTTGGTCTTTGGGTCTAAGACTTGGCATTGAAGCGCGACGCCCACGAGGGTACGACCAGCGAAATTAACCCCAACCAGTTGACCAGGCGTGAGGGGCGCCTGTGACAGATAGTCATACGTTCTGGGTATAGGCACCGGGACAGCGATTTCGACCCTATAGCTGGGAAGGCTCATCGCTTGATCGGATGTCCCGTCAGACATGGCGGATCACGCTTTCTTTGATCAGTGATCGAGTTATTGATTTCACGATGGTCTCTGCTATCATTTGCGCCCCCGAAACGGGGAGACGACCTCAAGGAAAGCCGATGAAAGCCGAAACCCACCCGCAGTATGAGAACATCACAGCAACGTGCAGCTGTGGGAATGTCATAGAAACGAAGTCGACGCTCTGTAAGGATATCTCAATCGAAGTATGTTCGCAGTGCCATCCGTTTTACACGGGTAAACAGAAAACCATCGACTCTGCAGGTCGTATCGACCGCTTCAATAAGCGCTTCCGTCGCGGTGCTGCAAGCGCCTAATGCCTCTTGGCCCCAATCCGGATTGAGATTGGGGCTCAAAGCAGTTTCCTTCACCTCTACGCAAGACCAGCAACCGTTGATTAGGCTCAGAACCTGGCCCTTTACCACTCCGTTGATGAGGACAGGGGTTTTTACGCTTCATAATGGCCAAGTGGTGTTTGTCTCCGGCTGAGAATGCCCAAAACACCGCTTAGTCCATGTAATGTCATAGCCTTGCCCCTCGGGCAGTGGGTGTGTCAACTGACTCGCTCTAACCTCTCACCAAGTGAAACGGTCTGGCTGGGCGCCAGCCCTCGGTCTGTCGCAACCGCATTTGGCGTAGCCGCACATACCCTCTTGGAGAGCCAGTGCCCTTTGCGTCCTTTTGCATTTTTTTGCGTTCTGGGCCTAGAAATGGAGATTGCGATGCAGGGTTGTTCCCGCCTTTCCGCGAGGTTTAGAAAATTTGTTGGATCCCTGAGTCCGGCGCGAGTTGACTGCGAGATTCGAGCGTCGGGGGTGCGAGTTCGCTACGAAAAAGCTCGAATCGACCTTTCGGATCCCCGGGCAGGGTTCTGAGTCCAGTCTCAGGGTTGATTTTGATGGAAACCAGGCCCTCCGGTAGTGCAGTGGATTTTGATCGTTCGGCTGGCCAGGCTGAGCGCGCAAACTCGATCCAAGTCTCGATGGGAGTGGTCGAACCCCACTCACGATTACCAACGGGGCTATTGTCTGGAAAGCCAGCCCAGGCGGTGGCCACAAGATCCTCGTTGTAACCTGAAAACCAAAGATCTGCGTCGTTGGTGGTGCCCGTTTTCCCCATAATGTCCTGGCGCTCAAGCTCCCTTAGCACTTTACGACCGGTTCCCTTGACGATGGTGTCATTGAGGATGCTGTTCAGGATAAAGGCGACTCGCGGGTCGATGATCGGCGCGCGAGGGTCTCTTCTTTCATGAGTGAGGGGGTCCAGGTCGAGATCAAGCAGTTCCTCATCGTTGATGGAACGGATCGATTCGATGAAGTAGGGCTCTACGGGCACGCCGCCATTGGCGAAGACCGCATAGCCTCGGGCAATGTCCAGAGGCGTGGTTGCAATCGTGCCACCGCCAAACGCCACTTGGACGTTGCGCGGAAACATGGTGGGGTCGAATCCGAAGCGAGCCATGTGATCGATGGCTTTGTCGATGCCAAGATCTAGGAGCACTCGGAGTGAGGCAAGGTTAACGCTTCGATAGAGGGCTTCTCGAAGCGTGAGCGTACCGCGGAAGTCGCTCCCGGAATTTTTCGGTCGGTATTTTTCCTCTAGCTCACCTCCGGGTAAGACCACGGGGGCGTCGTTGTATAAACTTGCGGCGGTCGCGCCCTCAGACAGCGCTGCGGCGTAGTAAAACGGCTTGATGTTGGAGCCTGGCTGCCGCCTGGCTTGAAGCGCATGGTTGAACTGCTTCAGGTTGAAATCGTACCCACCCGCAAGCGCTCGAACGGCACCCGTACTGGGCTCAAGTGCAACCAAGGCACCCTGAATCGCAGGCACTTGCCCCAATTGCCAGCCGCTTTCCGACCGCTCAATCCGTATTAAGTCACCAGGTTCCGCAATGTCAGAGCTTTGCTTGGGTGTTGGCGCTCGTCGATCAGCATCAATGTAAGGCCTTGCCCATCGGAGACCTTGCCAGTCGATCGTGACCCGCTCCCCAGTTGCCGTGATAACCGTCATGGTTTGGTCATCGCTTCGGAGGACCAATGCGGGCCATTGATTCCCAAGGATCGGCACCGTTTCGAGCGCTCTCAAGGCGTCTGCAAAACCAGCAGTTAGCTCAGGATCAAGCGCGCCTGCGCGAAAAAGCCCCTTGCGTTCCGGTCCTCGATAACCGTGCCGGCGATCATACTCGTTGAGTTTTTGAATCAGCGCAGCTTCGGCGGACCGTTGCATTTGACTGTCGACGGTTGCGTGTACCACCAACCCAGCGGTATAGGCTTCTCGACCGAAGCGATCGAGGATCTCGGTACGAACTTGCTCGGCGACGTAGAGCGCCGGCAGCTCGATTTGACGACTGAACACGCTTGCGGAAATGGGTTCGCGACGCGCACTTTCGAACTCTTTTTGGGTAATCGAACCCTGTTCGAGCATGCGTCTGAGTATCAGGTTGCGACGTTCGATCGCACGTTTTGGGCCATTGATGGGATTGCCTGCTTCCGGGGCTTTGGGAATTCCCGCCAGCATAGCCGTCTGGGCTAAATTTAGATCGTTGATGTCTTTGCCGTAGTAAGTGAAAGCGGCGGCCTGTATGCCGTAAGCATGCTTTCCGAAGGGAATCATGTTGAGGTAAAGCGAAAGGATCTCCTCTTTTGAAAGGGCACGTTCCAGTTTGATCGCGAGCAGCATTTCCTTGAATTTTCGAATGAAACGAACTTCTGAATCACCGGAAATGTTCTTGACCAATTGCATCGTGATGGTCGATGCGCCAGATCGAATTTCTCCTGCGTTGGCCAGTAGTTGCCAACTTGCATTGAGAAGGGTGATGACATCGATGCCGCTGTGCTCGAAAAAACGCTTATCCTCAGTGTCAAGAATCGCATTGATAAAACGCGGCGGGATGTCCTCGTAGCGAATAGGAATCAACCGTTCGCCATATTCCTGAATCAACTGATCATCGTGACTCAGAATTCGCAGCGGCGCTTTGAGTGCGACCTCCGTGAAGGAGCTAATTTCGGGGATTTGGGGGTTGAGATATAAAAACGCCCCGGCCAAACCCATAAAAACGGCAAAAAATAATGAGGTTACGGCCCATAAGGTCCATTTGAGGATGATCACTCGATGTATCCTCGAGCGTTTCGGTGGACGCAGTCCTGTGAATCGAGCGGCTTGGGAGCGTGGATCATGAATCGATTGAGTTTGAGTCTGCGCCACTGATTATAGTGGAGCCTGAACTCGCAAGACAGCGAGAGAGGGTTTTCTGCGGCAAATGGGTTTTGAACTCCCGGTAGGCGCTTCATGGCAAGCGCATGAGAGTGTTCTCGCGAGGAAAATGCTGATGAGGTAAAGCTCAAATTCATTACAGATGAGTCGCGTGGCGATGTTTTTAGAATTTCTAGGTTGACGTCGCCGCCCAATCGTAAAGTTTTGAGTATAGATTGCTGGCCGTCACGGTGTTTATCAATCAACGCGCAAGCTAAGCTTGCGAGGCACATCATGGCAGCAGCCAAGGCCTCCGGGGTTA
>Ga0181594_10005211_pt1 | contig 11406 bp, 6 predicted proteins | sample 071ome_18_FD_145603 | JGI IMG/M metagenome (GOLD analysis project Ga0181594, IMG submission 145603) | Coastal salt marsh microbial communities from the Groves Creek Marsh, Skidaway Island, Georgia - 071413BT metaG (spades assembly) | ecosystem: Environmental > Aquatic > Marine > Intertidal zone...
TTTCTACACGCTAGTGGCCAAAAAGCAGGAGCTCGGGCTGAAGGCGTCGGAAGAACACATTTTCCACGAGAAAGGGAAAGGGCGCTTTGGAGACTGCCTCCACTTTCGCTCGACCAAGGCACCGCGCGTTCACTTCGCAGCGAAGGACAACGTCGTGTTTCGAGAGAAGAACTGGCAGGGAACGGTTTCGTTCTGGTTGCGGACTTCACCAGATGAAGATCTCGATCCGGGTTACACTGATCCAATCCAAATCACACCGAAGAGCGCACTCGATGGCTGCTTGTTTTTTGAATTCGGAATCGAAGATCCACGCCCCTGTCGCCTTGGCGTTTTTGCCGACAAACTTTCGTGGAATCCGGAAGGAAAGCCAAACAAGGAGATTGCACTGGCCGACCGACCACTTATCACGGCAGAGGGGCACCCCTTTTCCCGCGACCGCTGGACGCATATCGTTTTCACCTGGGAAGGGTTTAACCAAGGCGACAAGGGAGGCGTCGCGAAGCTTTACCTCGATGGCAAGTTGCGAGGCGAACTCACCAATTGGCCGCAGCAATACACCTGGAATCTCGACGAGACGAAAATCAATCTCGGCGTGAAATACATCGGTGGGCTCGATGAAGTTTCCTGTTTCAGCCGGGCGCTCGCAGGAGGGGAAGTGGAGTCACTATTTGGGCTGGAGAAAGGCGTTGGCGAGCTTTTGGATTGAGCTGAATAACATCACTCGAAGCTGGGCGTTGTGATTCGGTATCACGATCCAACATGGTTTACTCATTGGTTATACCCTGCTGACTCGCGCGATTTTTAGCACGAATAAAGTTGGCTTCGTGGCGAAAGTGTCTTCTTAAATCGATGCTCCCGGGCTGGATGGGTGGTCTGTATCGCTGCCCTTCTTTTTCCGAATCGCGACTATTGGAAAGAGGGAAAGACAGCGCGGTCGGCGCTAAATTTTTTGCAGCACGAGCGAGTGGACATCCACCATCGCTGTGCCCGTCATCTTCGCTGCCCCAAGCCTCAGCGTTCCACGTCCCTTGTCCAGCCGAATCGTTCCGAGCGTTATCGGCTGAAAATCCTTCATGTGGTAGTGGGATTCCGGCATCCGTTCGAGGCTCTTATCATAGTGAGTTGGATCAAAAGGCTCAGTGACGATCGCTCGAATCTCGGCGGTGCTATCCATCGATAGCTTCACTTCGCATCCCACATTTTCTGGCGCACAGGTGTAGTAGAGCACGGCCTCATATTCGCCGCTCGCGCCCACGTCGACATCCCAGGTGATTGAATCCGCGGGGTCCGTCCACGAATGAAGAAAGGAATTGTTGGGAGCCTTTGAGCTCCGCTGGATTGAACCATGCTCGACGGCGTCCCGAACTGGCAGTTGCGTAACGGGTCCGTAGCCGATCGTAAAGGGGCGATCCGCGTTGGCGGCAAAAGCAGCCTGCGTTTCCTTGATGTATGACTCAGCCATCTTTGCAAGGCGCTTGACTAGCGCGGGATGCGATTCCGCGACATCCGCTCGCTGGCCGGGGTCTGAGGCAATCTCGTAAAGTTTTCCCGCCGCATCATAACGGAACCGCTGCGTGCGGATGCTCACCTGCTTCCGGCGCACGGAAAGCAATTCGCGCTCCGGCCAATCTGCTTGGTTGTCCTCAGGAATTAGAAGTGGTCGCAGGCTCCGGCCGTCGAGCGGCTTCTCATTGGGCAAGTCGAGTCCCGCAAAATCTGCCAGTGTGGGGAGGAGGTCGATGGCTCCCGCAATCTGCGGGAGATGCCTGCCTTCCGTAATCTCCCCGGGCCAGCGAATGAAGAAAGGTGAACGCAAACCGCCTTCGTCGATCGATCCCTTGCGCCCCTTGAGGTCACCATTCCACCGGTAGGAATTTGGACCATTGTCTGAAAAATAGATCACGATTGTGTCCTCCTCGATGCCCTCTTTTTCGAGCGCCCTGAGGAGGCGCCCAACGTTCCAGTCGATGTTCTCGCAGAGGGCAAGGGCCGCGCGGGTCATGAGAAGGTCCTCTTTCCCAGGATCTCGATGCCGCATGGCGGGATCGATGCCATCGAATTTCGCATACCAGCGGTCCGGCACCATCATCGGCGAATGTGGAGTGTTGTATGGGACGTAGCAGAAGAAGGGCTCTTCTGCCTTCGACTCGCGCTCGATGAAGGCCACCGCCTTGTCGGTTATGTCGTCGATGATGAATCCCTCGCCGCGGACACGCTTTCCATTGTGATCCATGGGAACATCGAAATAGTGACTCCAGTGCCCGGAAGTGAATCCGTAGTATTCCTCGAATCCCCGGTCGTTGGGATGATAGGGCGGCTGGGTGCCGTTATGCCACTTGCCAAAGGCTCCCGTCGTGTAGCCGCCCTTCGTAAAAACGTCGGCCACCGTGACTTCGTCTGGATTGAGGCGGCCTTCCCCCCGCGTCACTCCGCTCACTCCGGTGCGCGGGTAATAGCGACCGGTGAGAAATTCGGCACGCGTCGGCGCGCAAACTTGGCAGACGTAAAACGCGTCGAGTGTAGTTCCGTCTCGCGCAAGGGAATCGATGTGCGGCGTGGCGAGATTGGTATTTCCCGAAATGCTCAGATCGCCCCAGCCCTGGTCGTCGGTTAGGATTACGAGGACGTTGGGTTTGGAGTTATTGGCATGGGAGGAACCGGTTGCCAACGTTAAGAGCACCAGAAGGAGGCAATGCAAGGATCGGACAGGCGCGTTGACAAAAACGGATTCTTTCATCGGGTGAGGAACATGAGGTCAAAGATTTGACCGAGAGCTACGGCTGATACTTATCAAACCAGTCCTGCACTTTCAATCCGGGATGCGGATCCTTGGGGAGGAATTTTGCGAGACGCTTTTTGATTTTTTCGTGCTCGGGATTGCCAGCCAGGTTGCTCCATTCGTTTGGGTCTTTGTTGTGTTGATAGAGTTCTTCTGAACCATCTTCGTAGCGGATGTAGCGCCAGTCTTCGCTGCGGATAGACGTGTTGCCTTCGCCGTAAATCGAAATGGCGGGCGAGCGTTTGGCGGTGGGATCTTTCAACTGAGGCTTCACTGATTTTCCGTCGAGAAACTCAGGAACGGGCAGGCCGGCTAAGTCGACGAGCGAGGGGTAGACGTCGATGAGGCTGACAGGCTGCTTGCTGACGGCTCCTGCCTCGACTCCTGGCGCGCGCACGATGAAGGGAATTCGCAGGGTCTGCTCCCAGATCGCGCCTTTGCACCAGTGCTTTTTTTCACCAAGGTGCCAGCCGTGATCGCTGACTAACATGACCACCGTTTCCCGTCCCCGGGGATTGTTGGCAAGGGAATCGAGGAAGCGTCCGATCTGAGCGTCAACAAAGGCCACGGAAGCTTGGTAGGCCTGGAGGGTGACATCCCACTGTTCGTTTTCGACGATGTATTCGTAATCGCTGAGTCCGCCGTGCATATTCTTGTGGGCGTGAGATCGGGCCAGCTTCCGTGCAAACTCGGGCATGTCGTCCCAGTCGTCTCCCTCGGCCGGTTCAGCGGGGCGCTGGATGGAATCGAGTGGAAAGAGATCGAACCAGGGGGCCGGAACTTGAAGCGGACGGTGAGGACGGAAAAAGCCCACGGACATGAAGAGTGGCTCTTCACTCTCCGTATTCCATTGATCAATCGCCCAGCTCGCGACTTTGTAGTCGCTCATTTCTTCATCCGCTACGTCGAGGGCATAGCCGTCATTGGGAGCGGCGTAGGCATTGAAGTTGTCTTTGCCTTTGGGTGGCTTGGGATCGCCGGGGCGTTTAAGGAGCGCGTCACCGTGTCTGCCTGGATTCCCGTGAAACACCTTTCCTCCACTGGCGACGCGATAGCCGTTCGCCATAAAGAACTGCTGCATCGTGGGCGTGGTGATCTTGGTTTCTTCTTTGAACTTGGCGTTGAAATAGGTGCCGGTATTGAAGGCATAGACCCCGTGGTTCAGGCTGGTGCGGGAGGGGCGGCATTGGGGTGAGTTGCAGTAGGCCTGACTGAACAACATTCCGCTTTCGGCGAGCGCGTCGATGTTCGGGGAGATCGCGTCCGGATGGCCGCCGAGACAACCGAGATAGTCATTGAGATCATCGACAATGATGAAGATAACATCGGGCCGTTTTTCTTCTGCCGACGCAGGGTGACCGAAGGAGAACAGCGCCAGCAGAATGGTCACGATGCAGTTGATGAATTTCATATCGAAATTTGGTTTTTTGAAATAGGGCTCTCGCAATATTGGCTTACTTTTTCGCCCCGACACGATCCCGTTCGGAGACCTTTTTGAACTCAGGCGCGCCATCTTTCGGCAGCCACTTGGCTAGCTTCTCACGCGTCGCTTGGTGTGCAGGATCATCTGCCAGATTGTTGAACTCATCCGGATCCGTTCGATGATCATACAATTCTGTCGCTCCGTCTTCGTATGAGATAAGTCGCCAATCGCGGGTGCGGATAGAGTGGTTCCCAAAATACGACGAAGTGATCGCCGGTTGCTCTCTGGGCGTTGCGGGATCGTTGAGTTGAGGAACCAGCGAGACTCCTTCGAGGTGGGAACTTTTTGGAAGCTCGCACAATTCGACAAGCGTCGGGTAAATGTCGAGCAGGCTGGCGGGTTCGGCACAGTTTTCTCCCGGCGCAATTCCTGGTCCGGAAAACAGAAGGGGAACGCGAGTGGATTCTTCCCACAACGTTCGTTTTGCCCAATGCTGTTTTTCGCCGAGATGAAATCCGTGATCACTCCACAGCACGATGATAGTGTTGTCTGCGTGGGGCCCGTTCTCAAGAGCGTTCATGACTACGCCCACGCAGTAATCCACAAAGCTAATGGAAGCGAGGTAGGCCTGAGTCAGGCTGCGCTGTTTTCCGCTTTCGACAACTTCAGCATGGGTCGGAGCGACGGCGTAGTTATTGATGGCAGTGAAGTTTCCCGCAAGGTCATCGAGATCTGATTTTGGTGCGTTTGGCAGGGTGATGCTATCCACATCATATAAATCAAACCACTTCGGCGGCGCAAAGAGAGGGACGTGCGGACGAAAGAATCCGACCGACAGGAAAAAGGGCGTTTCAAAATCTTCCTGCAGCACTTCGGCAGCCTTTGCCGCCAATTGAAAATCGGCCATCTCGGCGTCATCTTCCGGATACACTCCCCAATCCCAGGCACCGCTCCAATCTGCAGGCCTATTCATCAGTTTCTTCGGTCGAGGGCTTTTCTTGCGCCCGAGGGGTCGGTCGATATCGCCAGCCAGTCTGCCCGTGAAGCCGTGGTGCAAGACCTTTCCTCCTTCCAGGGAGGTGTAGCCGTGCTCTTTAAAATATCCCTGGATAGTGGGTAAGTTAGTCAGAGCAGGTAATTCCTCGTATCGAGGCCCAAGTTCATAACTGCCGGTCGTTGTCGCCGCGACGCCGGACATCACGCTGGCTCGCGATGCCGAGCACACCGGAATGGAGCAGTGAGCATTGGTGAAATTTCGGCCCCTCTTCGCCAACGTGTCCATATGAGGTGTAAAGGCTTCGGGATGTCCCCCGAGAAACCCGGTCCAGTCGTTGAGGTCATCGATGGCGATGAAGAGGACATTGGGACGCTTGTCTTCTGCATGGGTTGTGAAGAGGCCCGCAAAGCCGAGCGCCAAGGCGATCCATCCCACGAAATAGGTTTCAATTTTCATGATCATTTTCCCGAAGCCGGAAGGGCTAATTCCATTCCGTCGCTGAAAGTGCGAATCGATAGGGTGCATTCGTTGAGGAAACCCTATTGATTCGGGAAAGTTTTTCACTTCGCTTGTTTCTTTTTCTTCGACCCTTCCAGTGTTTTCGGAATATCTCTCATTGATGGCCCCGCGTCTGCAACCAACTGATCACAGCGGTGACGCATCTTTTTGAGGAGAGGATGAGGTTCTTCGCTCTGAGCGAGATTGGTTAGTTGGTCAGGGTCCTTCATAATATCAAAAAGAAATTCATAGGGTGGCTTCTCTGGACCATTGACAAAGTAACGGGCATAGGTCATGCGGTTGCCGCGAACACCTTCCCAGCGGGGAATTGTTTTGGCCACGGCGAGGAATTCGCAAAGGAAATCTTTACGCCAGTCGGAGACTTCATCACCGCGAAGCAATGGAGCGAGGCTGCGACCGGTGTGGACTTCGGGAGTGGGCAGTCCGGCTAGCTCGATGAGGGTGGAGGCGATGTCACTGTTCAGCGCCATTTCGGGAAGCACGCGTCCCTGCTTTGCCTTGGGTAGTCTGGGATCGTAAACGACGAGTGGCACGCGGAGGGACTGGTCGTAGTGGGTCCACTTGCCGGCGAAGCCGCGGTCACCGAGGTAGTAGCCATTGTCGGCGGTGTAGATGATGACGGTGTTGTCTGCGAGGCCTTGTTCCTCCAGTTGATCCACGAGTCGTCCCACGACATGATCGATTCCGCTGAGCATGCGGAAGTAGGCACGCATGTTCGTCTGGTATTTTTCCGAAGTGTCCCAGCGCCAGAAGTAGCGTTCGCGATTGATGGACGCCTTGAGAAAGTCGGGTTGAGATTCGTAGATTGCTGGATCGTTGAGTGGAGGTGGCGGCATCTCGTGGTCTTCGTACATTCCGTCGGTGACTTTCGGCCAAGGAAAGTGGCCGATGCCGGGGCGCTTGTCGCCGTCTTCGGCGTGGGTGGCATTGAAACTGACCTGAAGGCAGAAGGGCTGATTCTCGGGCTGTTCTTTGAGGAACTCAATGCCCCAGTCACCAAGGATCTGGGTTTCGTGACGCTCGCTTCCATCTGGCTGTTTCTTGAAATAGGGCCTGCGGCCAATCTTCTCGCGGACGTCCCACATCGCAGCCGCAGACTCGCCAGAAATGCTGACATGTTCTTTGCCCAGATGACCGGTTCGATAGCCTGCCTTTTTCAAGACAGCAAAGTAGGACGACTCGCACAGCTCCGGGTCGAGCGGACCGGGAGCGACTCGGTAGAGATGCTTGCGCTCGTAGCAGCCGGTGAAGAGGCTGGATCGTCCGACCCAGCAGGTGGAGGTCGATACAAAAGCATTTTCGAAGCGGACCCCCTCTCTGGCGAGGCGGTCGATGTTTGGGGTTTTAACGATTGGGTGCCCGGCACAACCGAGGGTGTGGTTGCGCTGGTCGTCGGCGTAGAGCAGAAGGATGTTGGGCCGGTTCGAGGACTTGTCAGGGGCAGCGGCCTGCTTCTCAGCGGCTGCCCCTTTGCTTTTGGCCTTACGCGGCCTTTTCTTTTCGGCTTTGGGGTCGGCTTTCCCAACTTTTCCAACCTTGCGTTGGTCAGCGACATACCATTCATCGAGCAGAATGCTGAGTTCCTTGACCTTCTCCGTTTGCGTGGTCGCCAGATTTGTCGTTTCACCGGGATCCTTTTCGAGATCATAGAGCTGAGCTTCGCCACCTTGAGGAGGGTATTTCATTTTGCCGGGCTTACCGTCGTAGGTCAGCAGTAGCTTGTCGTGGCCCTTGATGACCCAGCGGTAGAGGAGGGACGCCTGGGGATTCTCGATATCGGCAATGTCGTGAGCGAAAGATTCTCCGTAGAGCGTGTCGCGATCGATTGCGTCGCTGCTCTTGAGTTCAGGAAGTAGGTTGAGACCGGGGAAGTCGTGAGGACCTTCGGCTCCGGCGGCAGCCAGGATGGTGGGAACAATGTCCAGCGAAGTGCATAACTCGGGGCGATCCGCAGCCGGAATGGTGCCCGGCCAACGGAACATAATGGGGTTACGAGTGCCACCCTCATTGGGACTGCGCTTGGAGCGCTCTGCATAAGACCCGGTTTCGGTCTGCACCCAGCCGTTGTCGGTGACGTAGATGACGAGGGTATTTTCAGCGACGCCGGCCTTGTCGAGGTGACCGACTAACTCGCCACAGGTTTCATCCAGCCATTCGCACATGGCGTAGTATTTGGCGATGCGGTCCTGCACGCCCTTGGCGAGATATTTGTCGTGTAAACGCTTCGGTGGGTTGTGAGGAGTGTGAGGAAGGAAGGGGGCGTACCAGACGAAGAAGGGTTTCTCGTCGGCGACCGAGCGATCGATGAAGTCGAGGACAGGTTCCATGCCTGTTCGTCCGATCTTTAGTCCGTCATCACCATGGCGCCCTCCTTTGTCAGGATAGCCACGGGTCATGCCTTCGGTGAAGCCACCGCGTTGGTAGGAGCCTTCCCACCACTTACCGCTTTGGTGACTGACATAGCCAGCTTCACCGAGCCACTTGGCAATGGTGCCGGTTTTGTCGACATGGGAGATGAGCAGTTCGCGAGCGCTCTTGCCTGCCTTCTTGACGTGCGCTGCGTTCTCCGGGGTTTCAGCCGGGTCGTTGCCGGTGGTAAGATTCTGATGGGAATAGAGACCCGTCGCCAGCGTCATCAGCGCCGGCCGGCAAAGAGCGGTGGGCACGTAGCCGCGACGGAAAAGAGCACTTTCCGAAGCGAGCTTGTCGAGGTGAGGGGTCTCAATGTGCTCGTGCCCCATGAAGCCGTAATCGGTGTAGCTCTGATCGTCCGAGAGTATGAGGACGATGTTGGGCGGACGCTCCGGTACGGCATTTGCCGCAGCATAAAAAGAAAGCGAAGCAAAAAGCGGTAGGAAGAGTTTTCTCATAGCTTGTTACGGACGGTCGTGGGGATTTTGAATGGATTCGTCAAAGGGTAGGCGAGTCAGCCCGTTTGCGGGCTTCAAAACAAAGGTTCGCTCATCTCGCTGTTTTGTTTTTCCCAGATCTCAACCAACTCGGCGAGACGTTCCGGCTCGGAGGCAGCAAGGTTGTTCTCTTCGGAGATATCTTTTGAAAGATCGTAGAGTTCCCAATTTGCTTTGCCCGCCACCAATCGTTTCCCCATGCGCACCAGTTTCCAATCGCCGTGACGCAGAGCGGTCTTGCCGCCCTGGCGCCAGAACAGCGTTTCGTGGGGAACTCCATCGTTCTTGCCGGTGAGATAAGGAATCAGATCGACGCCCTCGACTTGCTTTGGCGCGGTGACTCCGGCGCTGTTGGCGGCGGCGGTCGCGAAAATATCGAAGGAGCTGACCGGCTTGTCGTAGACCTGACCACTCGGAATTTCACCTTTCCACTGCATCATGAAAGGCACACGAATCGCCCCCTCATACATCTGGCCCTTGGAACCGCGCAGGGGGAGATTCGATGACGTGAGTTCTTCGGTTGGGCCGCCGTTGTCGCTCAGGAAAAAGACGATCGTGTTCTCCTCAAGACCTGACTTCCGGAGTTGCGCCATCACCTCGCCGACACTGTCGTCCATGTTGGCTAACATCGCCGCGAAGATACGGCGGTGGAGATCTTTGATGTGGGCGAACTTTTCCATATAGGCATCGGCTCCCTGAAGTGGGCTGTGTACCGCGTTGTAAGCCAGGTAAAGGAAGAAGGGTTTATCGTCGTGGCGATCAATGAAGTCGACCGCTTCGCGAGTGAGGGCGTCGGTCAGGTATGCCGTTTCTTCAACCGGTTGCCCGCCACGGACGATAGGATTGTTCGCGTCGTAATCAGGCTCGTCACTGGGCCACGTGTGATAAAGCAGCCCTTTCTTCCCGATCCAGTGCTTTTCAGCTTGCTCACCCTGAATTCCCCCAGGGAGGGTTTTGCGGCGCAGCAAGGTAGTCACGCCATCGTAGGGTGGCGGGACAAAGTAGTGCCCCTCGTGAGTGAAGCCGAAAAACTCGTCGAAGCCGTGGCGAAACGGATGATACTTGGCGGTCCCACCCTGATGCCATTTCCCGATGAGGCCGGTGGTATAGCCACCGTTGTGCAGCGCCTCGGCGATCGTGATTTCCCCTGGCGGCAAGCCAAAGCCGGGTTCCTCATTAAGTGCTCCGGTGGGATTGAATTCGTAGCCAAAGCGCGTCGGAATTCGCCCGGTGAGTAGTCCTGCGCGGGAAGGGCTGCAATTAGGACCCGCCACGTAGCCCGAAGTGAAACGCACACCGTTGTTCGCGATCGAATCAATATGCGGCGTCGGAATTTCCGGATTGCCCTGACAACTCAGCTCTCCGTATCCGAGATCATCGGCGAAGAGGACGATGACATTGGGTTGATCGGCAGCAACTTTGGCCAAGGTGAATGCGGCGAGCGCGATCCAAAGGGATGCGGGCAAGAGTGGTTTCTTTCGTGTCATTGTTTGTTGGTGTGGTTTGAGCTGCAGTATTTCAGAGTCATATCGAAACTGAGTCCAGAATTCTGCCGTTTTTTGGGTTTGAACGGTTTCTTTTGCGCTTTCGCCCCGCTGGAAAAGCCGAGTAATGCAAGGGTGATGACAGTAAATGGATGGGGGGCATAGGCCGACGGTATCAGTGGGTGAGGTCAGAGCAATGGTAATGTTGCGCCAACTGGAGTTGGCGGGAAACAATAGTAATGTTTCCAGTTGAGGAAGTTTTGTCTGAAGAGTGATCTACTTTTCAGTGTTGCGCCAAAGCAATGCGCAATCGAGCGGGTAATCGGTAAGCATGCCATCGATTCCGACCTCGCGGACACGCAGCCAGTTCTTCTCTTCCCTGCGGTGCTCGCCTTCTCCGGCGTAGTTGAAGAGGATAGTTTTCTTGTGCTTTCGAAGTAATGAAACCTCTACCTCATTTGGTACGAATGTCAGGAGAAACACGTCGATGGCGTCTTCGGCTAATTGAGAGTCCAAGTCCTCACGCCTGATATTCCGGCCAATCTGAATTCGCGTGTCGAGCGCCTGGAGACGCTGGCTGCATTCAACGCTCTGATCGAACGCGAACGACTCTTCGAACAATTCGAATTTTTCCAGCAGCCGAACGAGTTCTCGTTCGCCCTCCGTAGTGATGCCCTTAATATTAAGAGCGATCAGGGTAGGCCCGCGCTTGCGCTCCCGAATCAAGGTAAACGTTTCTTCGAGGCTCGGAACGCGCAGGCCGGAGAAACGCGAATCGAACCAGCTTCCCGCGTCAAACTCACGCAGTTTATCCCAGGTCAATTCTGTCACCGGCCGGGCTGGGCCGTCTGTGGTTCGTGCAAGCGTCGCATCGTGGAGAACGACGAGCTTCCCGTCTTTGGTCGTGCGAATATCCAGTTCGAATCCCATCCCGAGGTCCAGGCAACTGGCGAAGGCTGGCAAGGTATTCTCTGGTGCGTGACGAAGCATTCCACGATGAGCGATCAGGAGCGGATCGTCAGCATGGAGGCTGAACAGCGGTAGAAAACACAGGCAAAAGCAAAGACGAGTCATGGCATCAATGTATCCGATTTTGTAGAAGAGATGCAACGCGGTAGACTGCACTCGGGTGACTCTCTTCGTTGTTTCCATTTGTTTGGCTCACAGCTTTTCAAGCCTTTGGAATAGTCTGATTCTCCCGTTCTAGATGTGTTCCTCTTTCGTCACGAACGGTTGGCGAAACTATTGGCCGCGTTCGATCGTCAGGAGGGCACTGTCGATCAGGCTGAGCGCAC
>Ga0181594_10005212_pt1 | contig 11405 bp, 1 predicted proteins | sample 071ome_18_FD_145603 | JGI IMG/M metagenome (GOLD analysis project Ga0181594, IMG submission 145603) | Coastal salt marsh microbial communities from the Groves Creek Marsh, Skidaway Island, Georgia - 071413BT metaG (spades assembly) | ecosystem: Environmental > Aquatic > Marine > Intertidal zone...
CTCATCACAGGCCTCCTCACGGTCACGTACCCCGTCACCACAGGATGGATAGACGCACGAGGTCCGGCAGACATCTCCACCATCATGGCGCCCGGGGGCGCTGTCGCTGTTGAGCGCTCCTAGGTCACAGACCTCTCCCACCTCAAGGTAGCCGTTGCCACAGACAGGGTCTTCAAGCTCCGCGCTGAGCGTGTACGTGGCGCGTGAGGTCACCCCCGCGCGGTTGAGGTCACTGCTCAATCTAAGCTCATAGAGGCCCGCTGGCCACAGGCGCGCGCTCAGCTCACCACACGTGAGGGTGTCCCCAAGCTCGCTGTCTGAGGTCAAGTTGAGGTCAACGCGTATCGGGCGCCTCGCCTCATCATAGAACCCGCTCACCCACGCGCTGGTAGGGCAGGGGGTCTGAGCGTCTGGGCGGGTGAGCGTCCAGGTCATAAAGGCGTCTCGCTTACTGCTGAGCTTGAAGCGGTGCTCGTCAGCCTCCTCTAGTGAGAGGCTCGCCTCATAGCTCAGCGATGCGCTACCCGCTACACCACAGCGCTCGATTGGGCTCAGGACGCTCTGGCTTTGGTCTGGGGTCAAGAGGCAGAGGCCATCGGCGTCGAGGCCTAGCTTGACGTGCTGTTCTACGCTCACCTCATAGCCCACGATGTCATTGAAGCGCTCGCTCTCGACCTCGAGGTGACCGACGCCCCCTGGCGCCTCAACAAAGACCTGAAGGCCACTACACGCAGAGGTCGCGTTGAGGTCATCAGCGGAGGCCATCAGCTGGCCTGACGCGTCAAAGAGCTTGAGGGTGGTGTCAAAGCGCCTTGGCGCCCCAAGCTCATCAGGCTCACAGCCATAGGTCTGAGCGCTGAGCCAAGCGGAGGGGGTCATGTAGACGCTGAAGCGGTCTCGCTCCCCAGCGCTGATCGCCAGTTGGTCTGAGCGCCAAGTCGCCTCTGTTCTAGCGAGCTCCTTAAGGGTGCAATAGGCGTCACAGCGATCGTCACCTGCGCTCGGCTCACACTCCTCTGAGCCTTCAACGAGGCCATCACCACATCGAGCGCACTCAGGAGAACAGCCATCGAAGGGCGCTAGGTTGCCGTCATCACAACGCTCACCAAGGTCGCCTTGGATGACCCCATCTCCACAGATCGCGGTGCGCTGGCATCGAGCGTCACAGTAGTCACCTTCAAGCCTGTTCCCATCATCACAGGCCTCGATCCCCTCAACGACGCCATCACCGCATCGGTTCGGGAGGGAGAGGGTTAAGCTGTAAGGGAGGCGAGCCTCATTGAGCGCCTCGAGCTCTTCCGAGGTGAGGGGGGACAGGGGTGTTGAGGAGAGCGTCGCGCTGATCAAGTAGCGACCCGCAGGCATCATAAGACTGTAGGCTTGCGCACAGGGCTCATGTGAGCGAGGCGTGAGGGCGCTCGGCGCGTTGAGCGTGGTCAAATTGAGGGCCTCAAGGGCCTCTGTGTCACTCAGGTCAGCGCCTTGGGGTACCCCCTCGGAGCTCAGGAGGAGCGCTGTTAGGTCGTCATCACCTTGAGCGCTCGCGTCGAGCGGGGTGAGCGAGAGCTGGAGCTGTTGGGTGACCGTGCCCCCTGTGTGGTTGAGCCTGCAGTCACCGATGCTCTGTGGCTCAAGCCAGAGGTCGAGGCGCTCTGGCGTGCTCAAGGTCAAGGAGATCAAGTCGTCCCCAAGGGTGAGCGGTGCGCCTCTCAGCTCGAGGGAGCTTGTCAGCGAAGCGCCCCCAGAGATTGAGCTGTACCGGGCCACCGACAGCTCATAAGGTAGCGTCGCTCGTGCGGTCAGCTCTTCGAGCGTCGCGGTGTTAGGCGACCAGTGGAGGTGACCGGTCAGCTCCTCCAGGGTTGGGTGCCTCACGCTCAGCGCATAGCGCCCTGCGCTGAGCTCAACATTGAGCTCCTGGCAGGGGGCACCTGAGGACCTCGCCGAGGCGCTCGCGTTGATCGCTTGCTGGATGAGCCTTGGGGTCGCCCCATCGAGCGCCCAGAGTGACAGCAGGGCACCTGAGCCCTCCTCACAGCCCTTGAGCTGGGCGCTGATTTGGGTCTTGAGCGCTACTTGGTCTGCGTCGAGCGCGACCTCAAAGCTGTAGAGCGCCCCCGCCTCTGTGAGCTCCAGTGCGCTCTGTGTCGCGTACGCCTCATCGAGCTCGCCGAGCTGGCCTCGCCAGCGCCCAACGCTGTTGACCCAGGTCGTCAAAGGCGCCTCGGTGCTTAAAGCAGGCAGGCATGTGGGCTCCTGAGCGTCACATGGGCCATGGAGACGAGCGTTGAGCACGTAATCAGAGGTGTGAAGCGAGGCTTGAGCGCTCTTGACGCGAACAATATAGGCGCCTGCGGGCCACGGCTGGTTAGAGGTGATCAGAGCGCAGCTCTCAAAGGCGCTCGCCTCCTCTGTTGACGGAGCCCTCTGTCGCTCTTGGGCGAAGAGCGCGCCCCTCCCATCATTGAGCGCCTGATAGACCTCAAGCATCGGTCGGCCAAGACCCTCGTCAGCTCGCTGAGGGCACGCCCCCAGCCCATCCGCGCTCAATCGGAGCGAGACGAGGCTGTCTCGGGTGAGCTCAAGGTGATACAGGTCATCTCCATCTGAGTGAACGCGACCGCTGAGGTCGAGCGAGGGGTTCGTGGCGAGCGGGAGGGGGCGGGTGAGCGTGAGCTGGGCGCTGTAGCTGAGGGCGCGACCTCCCTGATGGAGCGCGCCTGACGCGGTGAGCGCCTCACGTAGTGGCTCGGTGAGCGCTGTTGACTCCTCATGGAGCGCGACACGGATCCGGAGCACCCCTCGACCACCGCTGAGCTCTGCCTCGTCACTTGGATCGAGTGAATATCGCGCGCACCCTGAGCTGTTCCCCACCTCGTTGAGTGACAGGGTTGGCGTGAGGGGTGAGCTGACCCGCTCGATGATGTCCTCCGTGAGCTCCTCACCTTCACCTGCGCTTAAGAGCCACTCCGCGTGAACCTCCAAGGCCTGTTGGGGGAGCGGATCTTGCCCGCTGAGCGTGAGGCACACCGAGAGCTCTGAGGCGCCGTCGACCTGAAGCAAGAGCTCATCTTGATCGAGCGCTGGGCGCTCTCCCTCTTGTGCGGTGGGCTGACCCTGCTCATCTAGCCGAGGGGTAGGGAGGGTCCCGTGGTGCGTGTGCTCTCCTTGGGTGATCAGGTAGCGACCAAGACTACAGGCGTAGTCACAGCGCCCACGCTGGTTGAGTAGCCCCCCATCACACTCCTCTCCAAGGTCGAGGGCGCCGTTACCACACTCTGAGCGACACTCGAAGTCACAGCCGTCACCGTCTCGAGAGTTGCCGTCATCACAGTCCTCTCCAGGGTCGAGCACGCCATCTCCACAGCTCAAGGCCTCTGGACGGCAGCGCTCGTCACAGCCATCCCCCGCCTCCTGGTTGCCGTCATCACAGTCCTCGCGGGTGTCGAGAACCCCATCTCCACAATAAGAGGTCTCTCCTGAGATTGACGCGCAGTTGGGCGCGCAGACCTCACAGGACTCCTCACCGTAGAGGCATCGCTCAAGGAGGGTGTTCCCATCATCACAGCCTTCACCTGCGTCACGGATCCCATCCCCACAGCGGGCGAGCACGCATGACGTACGGCAGGCTGGCGGTTCAGGTGCGTCTGCCTCCTCCGAGGGCTCGTCGCTGTTCGCGTCCCCTAGGTCGCACTCCTCACCTTCATCGACGAGGCCGTTCCCGCAGAGCGGGGGTGGGTCGTTAGGTTGACTTTGACACTCTGGGCGGTCATCGCTGACCCCATCACCACACCTCGGGGCACGGCAGTCTGCTCGGCAGAGGGCCCCTGAGCCGAGCGCGCTGCTGTTGTCTTCGCCGAGATCACACTCCTCACCCGCGTCGCGCACCCCATCACCACAGCGGGCGAGTGAGCAGTCGGCTCGACAGGCGTCAGGTCGGCTGTCGCTGTTGAGCTCACCGTCGTCACAGGCCTCAAAGCCCTGCTCACCTTCGCTCAGGTCCTCACGAAGCAGGCCATCGCCACAGCGGGCGTAGACACAAGAGGGTCGACAAGCGTCGAGCGGGTTTAAGTTCCCGTCGTCACACTGCTCCGCGCGGTCGGTGACCCCGTCTCCACAACGCGCAGGTGCACAGGTGCTCCGACAGGCGTCTGCGTTCTCATCACTGTTCAGCTCTCCATCATCACAGCGCTCCCCAAACTGTACGACGCCATTTCCACAGCGCTCGATGAGACAAGAGGGGTCACAGCCGTCGCCGGCCTCAAAGTTGCCGTCATCACACTCTTCAGCCCCCTCGAGGATGTGGTCTCCGCAGGTAGGAGGAGGAGGGGGCGGAGGAGGGGTGTCCCGAGGCTCTTCCCCGGCGCTCCCAAGCTCGCCCGCGGTGATCAACATCTCTCCTCCGGCAGGCTCCGATCCACCCGTTGGTGAGTCGGGTGAGCCTCCGTCACAGGCGCTGATCGCGAGGGAGAGGAGGACGAGCACGAGCAAAGGTCGGCTTATGTTATACGGTTTGGGTCCGCTGAGGTGGTCGCAGGGCGCTGTTTGAGCGCCGTGAGCAGGTCCGTTCATCCAATACATGAGGGCTTCCTTCGCTTACTGCTCAAGGGGGAGGCACTGCGCTGAGCACTGCGTCTCGTCGCTAGGGGGGTCGCACTCCTCACCAAAGTCACGCTGATCATTCCCACAGAAATCGGGGGATGAGAGCTGGAGTTGGTAAGGCGCGCGGCTCTGAGAGAGGTTGGTGACGACCACGGTGTAGCTCGAGGCGTCACCAATCAACGTAAAGAGGGCGGCGCACTGGTTGGTCGCGCTCACGTCATCGCTCTCCGCGATGAGCTCGCCCTGATCATTGTAGAGGGAGAGGAGCGCGTCGAGGCCCTCCGGGCAGGGAGGGTCATCGAGGCTCACGAGCTGAGTGACGTTCGCGTCGGTCACGGCGAGCTTAATCATGATCTGCTCTGTCGTCGGGTCTACAGCGAGGCTACGGAAGGTGTCCCAGCTGAAGACGAACTGGTCGCTGGCGAGAGGCATCAGCTCACCGAAGACCTGACCGCTCGAGTTCAGAGGGTACGAGCGTGTCACGGATGGGATCGATGACGTTGGCTCGGTAACGCTTACGTCGCAAGCTCTGAGTGAAGGCTCGCCTTCAACGACGTCCGTTAGGGCGTTCGTGAGCTCGATCGGGCACGTGTCAGGTGTGAGGCAGGTCCCACCACAGCTCGCATAAGAAATCTCATCGGCGTGATTCAAGGTCAGCTCGGGGTTGATGATCCTTGTGCTGAGCGGGGTCTTGAGGGTCACTGGGCTATAGATCACGGTCGCTTGGAAGTCACCCTCTGTGAAGTCATGCGTGCTGATGTTCACCTCCTCCCTTGAGCGTGTCAGCCAGAGCGTGTCCCGCTCATTGGTACAGCTCGCGCTACAGCCATCTCCGCTCACCTCATTCCCATCATCACACTCCTCACCCTCATCGAGCTCAACGCTCCCGTTCCCACAGCTCAGGTACGTGTAAGTACAGACCTTTGAACAGCCGTCCTCGTTGAAGAGGTTGTTGTCATCACACTGCTCTCCCCAGTCCGCTTGTCCATCGCCACAGCGGTCTACGTTTCGGACCTTGAGGGCATACTCGTTGAGCGAGGCGCTGGGGTCTCGAGGTCGGAGATAGACATACAGGTCACGCTCCCCCTCAAGGTAAGCTCGAGTTGACGCGCAAGGCTGGGCGGGGAGGAGCCGACTATACAGCTCACAGCTGCTCACGGCAGGGTCTGTGAGCTGAGTGGGATCGGTGAGGAGCTGGAGGTCTGTCTCGGTGTCGAGCGGGCAACTGAAGTGCTCATCGCGGAGCGTCCGCACCTCAAAGAGCTCACGCTCACCTGCGTCGAGTGGCGCGCTGAGCTTAATCAAGCGATCTCCACCCTCAGGGATAGAGCCACTCAAGACCCCAAGGTCGGGCTCATCGCCCACCCATAAGGTCCGCCAGGTCATCAAGTTGAGGCTGTAGGGGAGCGGGTAGTCTCGGTAGAGAGGCCAGCGCTCTGAGCGGGCGCTCTCGATCACCAACAGGTGCGCTCCACGGACCGCGTCAGTAGGTAAAGACCAAGTGAGGCTCACACAGCGCACGCGCTCATCTGTGGACCACTGCGCGCGCTCCTCTTGAGTCGCGAGCGCGCGAGTGGCGGTCATAGGCTCAGGGGAGGCCTCACCGAAGAGGCCAAGGTCAACGCCTTCGTCGTTGTTTGGGTCATCACAGGCCTGTAGCGAGGGGGTGTCGCTCGTGTCATCAATGACCGACAGGGCTGGGGTCCATGTGAGGCTCGCGTCTAAGGTGTCGGCCTCAAGCGCGCTGATCACCGCCTCACGATCAGAGGTCGCGTTGACCAGTCGCGCGTTGATCGCGAGCTCATTGAGGAGCTCGACTGCGTCTGTCGAGCTGTCTTGCGGGTGAATGGTGTGAAGCAGAGGAGCGCAGAGCCACGCGGTGAGGGAGTCGCTCCCTCCAAGCTCAAGGCTGTAGAGGTCTGCGCGCTCTGAGAGCGGTCGAGTGACGCTCAGCGTGTCCTCTTCATATTCGACTTGAGAGACGACGCCCGTGTGGGGTGTGATCGCGCGCGTCACCTCAATATGCTCAAGGCTACAGCGCCGGTCACAGCCATCCCCTGAGCTCAAGTTCCCGTCATCACAGGCCTCACCTGGGTCGAGGCTCCCGTTGCCACAGCGGGTACACTCTGCGGAGCAACTGTCACCCTCGCACTCCTCTCCTGGATCAATAACCCCATCGCCACAGGCAGGCTCCTTAAGGCAACGCTTCGTACAGCCATCACCTGAGCTGAGGTTACCATCATCACACTCCTCTCCTGCGTCGCGCTCCCCGTTGCCACAGAGCCGAGGGAGTAAGAGCTGGGCGACGAAGCTCAGCGGGTCTCGGTCATCCACCGTATCCTTGGGCTGAAGAGCGACCGCGTAGCGACCTGCTGAGAGGGTGAGCGCCGTACGTTCACAGGGGACCGCGTGACTCAGCGGAGCTGTCCCCGTTGGGCGAGCGAGCGTAGAGCGTGAGAGGGCGGTTGAGGTGAGCTGACCTGAGCGGTCTCGGACTGGGTACCCCTCCTGATCTAGCTCGTAGAGGGTGAGGTCAAAGCTGTTGAGTGACTCACACTGACGCCGTTCGTCATCATAGACGCTCAGCTCGATGTTGCTCGTCTCCGTGAGGGTCACAGAGAGTAGCCTCGCGCGGCCTGACGTGATGGCGGAGAAGCCCTCTTGGAGCCCCTCAGCGCGGAGCTGGTGGTCATCAAGCGGTAGGTTTCGGATGAGCTCTAGCCAGTAAGAAAGTGCGCCTGAGTTGGGCTGGTCAGCCAGCGCCCCAGCGCTAGCGATGAGCTTGTACTCACCCGCGCTGAGCGTCACGTCAAGGTCTGCACATCGAGCGCGAGCGCCCTCAGCGGGAGGGCTGCTCGTCATGATCACGGTGGCGTCAGAGCTCCGCTCAACGCGTAGGGTGAGGCTTGGGTCGCTACAGAAGAAGGCTCGCGCCTGCAGGCGCTGGGTGTGGGCTACGCTGAACGAGACGCTTGGCTCGTCGCTCGCGCTCTGGGTGACGCGCTCCCGTAGATAACCATCTAGCCAGACGCGCTGGCTTGCCTCAGGGGGGTAGGTGAGCGCACAGTCTGGCTCGGATGAGGCCTCCTCGGTGTCACATACACCGTCATTTGGGGCGTTGAGTGGGGTCAAGAGGCACAAGCTAGAGCAGGGGGTCGCCTCGTCTAAAGTTCCTAGATCACAGCCCTCTCCAACCTGAAGCGCGGCGTCACCACACTCATCTCGCCAGCTCAGCTTGAAGTGAGTGTAGGGCGTCAAGGCAGGGTTGAGCTCAAGCTGATAGAGCCCCTCGCGAACCACCACCTCATACGCGCAAGAATTTGGGTCACGCGCGTCAGAGACAGACGCGATCGTCACTCCAGTCGCGGGGCGGGCGACCTCAAGTTCGCTGAGCGCTTGGATACCGTTCATTTTCTTAAAGGTGAGCGGTGGGCAGACGCCAGTTAGGGCGTCGAGCTGTTCGCTGTCGAGCTCGCTGTTGAGCTGAGCGCTTGAGAACAGCACGCGAAGCACACGCGCCTCCTCACCCAACAGGTCAGACGCTGTGACGCTCAGATGGTGGAGCGCTCGCGTCGCGGGGCTTGTTGGGCGCTCAAGTGAGGAGATGGGAGCGAGGTCAAGCGGGGCGCTCAGCGCGTGGCTCATGTAACTGTAGAGCTCATAGCGTCCGTCACGCTCTAGCGCACCCTCGTCAGCGACCCCACTGACGCTGAGCTCATAGCGACCAGCGTCGAGCGAGGCTTGTAAGGCGCCACAGACCCCCTCATCTCCTAGGTGTGGTCCGGAGAACGACGGCGTAACCTCAACGCGCTCCTCGCCGAGCGGACCCTCCGTGATCTGGACGAGCGAGAGTCTTCGCCATCGAGCCTCATCACAACGGGGAGAGATCGGCTCAGCGGTCGCGCTTTCTCTCGCCACAAAGTGGACAAAGGCAGAGGCCTCGAGGGTGAAGTGAATGAGATCAGGGTGCTCCTCTGAGGCGGCTCGATCAGAGACCCTCAGCTCAGGGCTCGTGACGGTGTATGCTCTCAAGCTACATGAGCTGTCGCAGTCATCGCTCCCCTCAGGGCCATCATCGCACTCCTCCGTCCGACAGCCTACGAGCCCATCACAGCGCTCGACCTCCTGACCGTTATGGAGCAGGTAGCTGTCGACCTCGCCGTTGCCACACCACGCCACCTCACACTCACTGTTACAGCCGTTAAGCTCCTCGTCATCGCCGTCATCACAGCGCTCATCGCTGTCGGTGACGCCGTCACCACAGCGAGGGAGCTCACAGCTCGGTCGGCAGTGGTCAGGCTCAGCGCGGTTGTCTTCCCCCCAATCGCAGGCCTCATAGCCCTCCTCTCCCTCAAGGACTCCCGCGCGGAGCACGCCGTCACCACAGCGGTGTGGCTGGCACAGGGCGTTACAGGCGTCGGCCTCGTTGCTGTTCCCATCATCGCAGACCTCTCCAATGCTCGGGTCGAGGACCCCATCCCCACAGCGACGAAGGATGCAGGAGGCTCGACAGAGCTCACCTCCATCAGGGCCCTCGTCACACTCCTCACCGGCGAGCGGGTCGTGGATCCCATCCCCACAGCGTGGGAGCTCACAGCTCGGTCGACACATATCAGGGGCGAGCGCGTTGGCCTCACCTCGGTCACAGGCCTCGCCTATCTGGCGTCGGCCGTTCCCACAGCGCACCTCATAACACTCTGCGTCACAGGCCTCGCTCCCCTCTGGCCCATCATCACACTGCTCTCCGGCCTGGGTTTTATGGTTTCCGCACTCGATCACCACACACTCGTCGTCACACTCGACACCTGGGCCATTGTCAGCGCTTGGGTCACAGGCCTCAAACTCAGGGTGAGAGGGCTCTAGGTCACGTCGCACGACCCCATCCCCACAGATAGCGGGTTGGCAGCTGTTTCGGCAGGCGTCACGGTCGTCCTCGTTCCCGTCATCACAGCGCTCAAACAGAGGGCTGTCGGGGGGCAAATCTGCGCGGAGCAGGCCATCTCCGCAACGGGCGAGGGCACAGCTCGCGGTGCAAGCGCCGTCATCGGCGTTCTCAGCGCCTAAATCACAGGCCTCAACCCCCTCAAAAATGAGCCCATCCCCACAGACGTTGTGCTCGCATGTGGAGGTACAGGCGTCCTCATCTAGGGTGTTCCCATCATCACAGGCCTCTACGCCTACGTTGAGGAGCCCGTCTCCGCAGACGTTTAGGATACAGGCGTTCGTACACCCATCTCGGTCATCATCGTTTCCGTCATCACAGGCCTCGACGCCCTCATATACGATCCCATCCCCACAGACGTTAAGGACACAGGCGCTGGTGCAGGCGTTCGTGTCGAGCGAGTCGCCGTCATCACAGGCCTCGACGCCGTGGTGGACGAGCCCGTCACCACACATGTTCAGCTCACAGGTGCTCGTACACGCGTCGCTGTCGAGTTCGTTGCCGTCATCGCAGGCCTCGACGCCTTCATGTAGGAGCCCGTCGCCACAGCGCGCGAGCTCACAGGCGCTTGTGCAGCCATCTGTGTCGATGTCATTGCCGTCATCGCAGGCCTCGCTCGCTTGATTGACCTCGCCGTCTCCGCAGGTCGGGAGCGCCATGTCGGGTGGGGTCATGTCGGGGGGCATCATATCGGGCTGAGGTCTCTTAGGCTCTTTACAGGCCACGCTCACACACAGCACAGCGGTCATGAGCGTCAAGGTCGGTCGGCTAATGGGAAGCAGGGTCGGCTTCATGGTCGCGCTCCTGTGGGCTCAGAGAGGCTAAAGGTGAGCGTCACACGGCGGTTTTTAATCCGCTGCTCGTATTCGGAGTGGTAGACGACAGGGGCCTGCTCACCAAAGGCGGTGAGCGTGAGCCGAGCGGGCTCAACGCCACGCTTGATTAACGCCTGCATGATATAGGTTGCGCGCTTACCTGAGACCTTAAGGTTCGTGACCTCATCCCCTTTATAATCAGCGTGACCTGAGAGGTGCACATGTACTGAGGGGCGGGCCTTTAAGAAGAGCGCGAGCTGGTCAAGGCGTTCAAGGTCATCACGCTGTGAAGGGTCGAGCTCAACCGCGCTAAACACGAAGATGAATGGCTTACGGAGCTCGACTGGAATCGCGAGCTCACCTTCAGGGCAACCGAGGTTACCCGCCACACCTGTTGTCCACATACACGCGTCGAGCTCATTCTTTACGCCATCTCCATCCATATCATCGCGCGGGCACCCCTCGGTGAGGAGGTCACCCGCCTCCTCAGGGCATCGGTCGACCTCGCTTAAGATGTGATCGCCGTCAGGGTCTCGGGGGCTCCTCTGACGGGCGAGCGCGCGCCGCGCCTCCTCAGCGCGCTGGGCCTTTGCCTCTTTTTCTCTCTTAAGTCGCTCAGAGCGAGCGGTCACCCAGCGAGGTGTGAGCGCCTTGACTAGGGCTCCCCAATCCGGGCGGTCGAGGGAGACTGTGAGCCGGAGACCGGCCTGCCAATCGGGGCTCGTGAGGTCAGCGTAGAGCCGACGCGCTCCGAAGAGCTGAGCGCTATAGCGCTCACCTTCATAGGCGACCTGCGCTATGAGCTGAGCTGCGTGGTGTGGGCCACCACGTAGAGGGTTACGGGAGAGCGCGTCGCTGTGTCCTTGTACTCCAAGCCCAAGCCAGAGCGCGCGCGTCGCTAGCCAAGCACCAGAGAGCTGGGCGCTCGAGAGGTCCTCTCTGTCTTGCTCTAAGAGGGAGGTCAAGTTGCGAAGCTCATGTCCTAGCGTTAAGCCAACGCGCGCTCGACTTGTGTGGTAGCCCATCGCGATGCGCGCTCGAGGCGT
>Ga0181594_10005214_pt1 | contig 11402 bp, 7 predicted proteins | sample 071ome_18_FD_145603 | JGI IMG/M metagenome (GOLD analysis project Ga0181594, IMG submission 145603) | Coastal salt marsh microbial communities from the Groves Creek Marsh, Skidaway Island, Georgia - 071413BT metaG (spades assembly) | ecosystem: Environmental > Aquatic > Marine > Intertidal zone...
CTGCCTCGCCGCCGGCGACCGGGGGCTCAACGCCTGCCTCACCGCCGGCGACCGGGGGCTCAACGCCTGCCTCACCGCCTGCGATCGGGGGCTCAACGCCTGCCTCACCGCCGGCGACAGGGGGCTCAACGCCTGCCTCGCCACCCGCGACAGGGGGCTCAACGCCTGCCTCTTCACCAGCCTCAGAGGTAGCGCCGGCAAGCTCGCCTCCTGTGGTAATTAACACGCCAGCCTCTCCACCTGCCCCCTCCACACCCGGGAGGTCGTCAATCACACATCCACTCGCGACTAGACCAACGCAGATCAACGTAAGCCAAGGGTTCACTCTCATCTTCAACGCTCCTTATGCGGTTTTCATTACACAAGGAAGTCTAAGAGGATAAGGTCGTTTTAGCTAGGCTTAATAGCTCGCCCCAAACTCATCTACCTCTTGAGCCTGTGGCTGAGCGGTGAGCTCTCGATAGGCGATGAGCCCTAGCGCGGGCCCCGCGACCATCGACGTCAAGAGCACGCTCATCAGCACACGCCTCACAGGCTGTTCACGCCAGCGTGTGGTGAGGCTCACCATCGAAGGGGCGGTCAACAGGAGCGCTACCGCAGAGGTTGAGAGGGCGGGGACCAAGTAAAAGTGCGCGTACAAGAGCGCGCTGAAGAGGCCTACGTACCCCACCACGTAGGTCACGGGGTCAACGCGAACACCCCTCCACAAGCTCACAAGCCCTACCCCCGCGACCGCTAGCCCATAGGCGCCTAAGAGCTGAGCGAGAGACGCGCTCCCGCTTAAGCCTACCACTGGCGCGGCCACACCGAGGCTCAACGCGAGCCCAGCGAGGTGAGCGGGTGAGGCTGACTCCTCTCCCCGAAGGGCCTCTCTACAGCTCAACCCCGCGAGCAAGAGCCCGCTGATCAGCCACTCAGAGAGCAAGGGCGCCGTCACGCCATCACGCCACAGCGCCCCTAGAGGCGCCACGATCAGATACGCGCTGATCGCGAAGGTCAACATGAGCGTCGCGCTGAGGAGCGAGGCGCTACTCCACACGCGCCCTGCGGAGGTCCGGTTGATCAGGCTCAACCCCAACCCACTTAATAAGGGCGCCAAGAGGAGCCACTTCATCGCGTCCGCTCCCCACAGGTAGCTGAGCTCTAGGACGCCCCCATAGGACACGATCAACCCAGTGATCAGCCCCACCACACTCGAGTGAGCATAGCCTCGACTCCCCAAGAGCAGGGTGACCCCCTTTGAGCTGAGGAGCGGGAGGATGACCGTCGTGAGCCCAATGATCAGGGCCGCTTGAACGCCTGAGTCCACGGCTCAGCCCTTCTTTTGGACGCCCTCAAGGCTGATGATCAGGGTGAGCTCATCGCTCGCTGAGCCCTCTTTAATCCCATAGCTCACCCCAAAGTCGCTCCGCTTGATCGTCAGCTCTCCATAGTAGCCCACCCGCTGGTTCCCCCATGGGTCAGCGCCCGCTCCCACCTTCTCCACCTTGAGGCTGACCTCCTTCGTGACCCCATGGAAGCTGAGCGCGCCTGTGACGGTGTCCCCCTCCCACTTGCTGCCCTTGAAGGTGATCTCAGGGAACTGCTTGACGTTGAAGAAGTCTGGGCCCTTGAGGTGACTGTCGCGCTTCTCAACGTTGCTGTCGACGCTGCTCGCGTCCACGGTCAACTCCACCGAGGCGCCCTCCTCAAAGCTCCCCTTGAAGCTCTTAAAGCTCCCGAAGGTGTAGCCGACGTTGAAGTGCTTTACCTTAAAGAGGACCGCGCTGTGGCCCATGTCTACCTTATAGGGTGTCGCCAAGGCGCTGCCACTGAGCAGGACGCTTAGTAATGTGAAGAGCGCTGTCTTCATAGATGAACTCCTTCGTGAGAGTGCTAGGTTGTGGTGAGCCTAAGCTCGACCTCTTTGGATGTGTGTAAAGCTCAAATCGATTCAAAGAATCGTGCTAAGGTCTTAACTCTACTTATCCTTGAGGTGACCTATGCGTAGCCTATCTTGGCGTCTCCTGACTACATCGACCTTGTGTATTTCATGTAGCTTCATCATAGAGCCCTCCCCTGACTCTCTCCCAAAGTCTGCCTCAGGGGGCGCGAGTAGCGGAGGTGTGTCGGCAGGGATTGGGGCGCCTTTGTCTGGGATCACCGCAGGGGCTAGGGTGACAGGGGGGGCCAGCGCCCCCGGTGGCGTAGAGGCAGGCGCTCAGGTCACCGGTGGTGTAGCGGGTGGCGTTACAGGCGGTGAAGAGGGCGGGGTCATGGGGGGAGGTGAGGGGGGGAGGCCGGTCACCTGCGCCGTGCGAACAGAGCGCTGTAATGACCGCGACGATGACTGTGATGGGCGGGTAGATGAAGACTTCGAGGGGCTGGGAGCGCTGTGTGAGGTCGGCGTCGGCTCATGTCGCGCGACGGGCGTGCTGGGCTGTGGCGAGACGGAGATCAACCTTAAATGTGTCGCGCAAGAGCTCACCCCAAGCGAAGAGCTCTGTGATGAGTACGATAATGACTGTGATGGCACGGTTGATGAAGAGGTGACCGGTTGCTGTGTCGAGGGGATGGGTCGCTCATGCGGGATCAACACGGGGAGCTGTTCGATTGGTGAGCAGACCTGTGTGAATGGGAGCTGGCAAGCTTGTAACGGGGTCAGCCCACAAACAGAGGCGTGTGATGGGGCAGATAATGACTGTGATGGGCTCGCCGACGAGGGGCTCCTCAACGCCTGCGGTCGCTGTGGTCTCGTCCCTAGCGAGAGCTGTGATGGTCAGGATAACGACTGTGATGGGGTCATCGATGAGGGGGTCGCCAACGCCTGTGGCGACTGTGGTGACCTGCCTACAGAGCTCTGTGATGGGCTCGACAATGACTGCGATGGGAGCGTCGATGAGCGCGTTCAGAACGCTTGTGGTAGCTGTGGCGCGGTCCCTAACGAGAGCTGTGATGGGGTCGACAATGACTGTGATGGGCGCACCGATGAGGGGCTCACTCGCGACCCGTGCACCGAGGGGGTTGGCGCGTGCCGTGAGACGGGGATCGAGGAGTGTCAAGCCGGTAGCTACCGCTGTAACGCCACCCCTGGCTTACCTCAGGTGGAGGTCTGTGATGGTCGAGACAATGACTGTGATGGCGTGATCGACGGCCCTGGGCTCTGCGCTGAGCTCTGTAATGGGGAAGATGAAGACGAGGATGGCCTAGTCGATGAGGGGGTCCTCAACGCCTGTGGTGAGTGTGGAGAGGTGCCAGTCGAGAGCTGTGATGGGGATGACAATGACTGCGATGGTCAAACCGACGAGGGGCTCTTGAACGCCTGTGGGCTCTGTGGAGCTCTCCCGACCGAGGTCTGTGATGAGATGGACAACGACTGTGATGGTCAGACCGATGAGGGGGTCCTCAACGCCTGTGGGGAGTGTGGCCCCCCCCCTGTTGAGCTCTGTAATGGGATGGACGAGGACTGTGATGGGGAGGTGGATGAGGCCTTCCCTCAGCTCGGGCTCCCTTGCACGAACGGGTTAGGGGAGTGTGTTCGCTCAGGTACAAACTTCTGCTTTAACAACCGGATGGTCTGTAGCGCAGTACCCGGTCGCTCCGTAGCAGAGGGCGACTGCGACAACAAAGACAACGACTGCGATGGTCAAGTGGACGAGAACATCAACTTTAACACAAGCACAACAGACTGTGGTAGCTGTGGGATTACGTGCGCGTTCTCCTCAAATGTGTGCGTACAGGGGGTCTGCGAGTGTGGGAGCTTAGGTGCAGGTTGCTGTGCCATTAATGACATGACCTGCCTCACCCCCGCCTGCCTCAGTAATCAATGTGTCTCTTTCTGTGAAGCTTACCCAAGCGTATGTAGCGGGGGGTTCTAGAGTCTCACGGTCGCGTCACCCTCCACAGCTGTCCGCCCCCCAAGCGACTGTCACCTCACGCCACCCATAGCCCACCTGTCCATCCGCGCTCCTGACCTCTGCTCCTAGGATGAGCGGGCGTCCGATCGCCTCCTCTGCGTCGAAGACGACAAGGGTTAGCCCTACCTGATCAAATGTATCATCACTTGGCTGGCTCCATGGCTCACCTTCTAGGTAAAGCCTAGTGAGCACTTGTGCGCTGTCCCGTAAGCTCAGCTCAAAGGAGATCGGCTCAGCGCTCAGCCCCTCAACGCTTAAACCAACCCAGACGTGCTGAGCGCCCTGACACCCACGGTGGAGCGTGACCGTGTCACCATCGCTCAGCGGGATGAAGGCGTCAGGGCTAGAGCCAAGCGTCACCTCAAAGTCACCTACAGGGAGCTCGCTAAGAGGAGGCGGGGGGGGAGGAGCCTCCTCCACTTGAGCCTCCTCAGACCAAAGCGAGTAGAGCGCCCCATCACAGCCTACGCCCCCGCGCCCTGTCTCCTGGTCCCACATCACCGCGCTCGGCTCATAGAGCGACAGCTCACCCCAAGGCACCAGCACATACCCCCCCTGTCCCCCAGGGCGTGAGGCGCTCCCCGCAAAGGTCCCGAGCGAGCCTGTGCTTGGGTCAAAGCTCCTGACGCTTGAGTTGCCTGCGTCCGCGATCAAAACGACCCCCCCCTCACCCACGCTCAGCCCCATTGGGCGAGCGAGGAGCCCATTAGGGCCGTCTGCAGGTCCGGTCTGACCAGGGCTACCAGCCACCGTCTCCCACCTCCCTGTCACCTGGTCCAGCCTCAAGAGGGTCGCCTCTAGCTCATCAGAGCCATAGAGCACGCCCTCAGCTGTCATCACGACGTCCCAGAGCCCTGCGCTCGCCTCTGAGCGTGTGCTGAGCTCTCCTGTGCTGAGCTCTAAAGCCCTGAGCGTCCCTCGACCTCCATCGACGATGTATAAGACCCCCGCCGGTGACAACTCAAGCCCTAACGGGGTATCGAGGAGCCCCTCACCGAGCCTCCCATCCGCGCTCCCCCTCTGCCCTGCTACCCCAGCGATCGTGTAGATCTGCCCCTCATCTAGGTCTACCCGTCGGACGACGTGCGCCTCAAGGTCTGCGATATACAGCGACCTCGTGAGCGGGTCGTACGCGAGCCCAGAGGGCGCAGGGGTGGTCGCCTCATCAAGCGGGCCATCACGTAGCTCGCTCGTCTGTAGGCCACCAACGAGCGTCTTGACCGTGCCCCCCACCTCATCGATCACCCGCACCGCGGCGTGCGTTGGGTCGCTCACATACCACGTCACCGCCCGCTCTTCTCCTGTCGGCGCCCCCGCGACATCAAAGAGGCTCCCAAAGCGAGCCTTCGTGAGCGAGCCCTCTCGATACGCGCCCACGAAGGTCGGGCCAGCGAGCGTCTGGGCGCTTACGGGCGCTAACTCCAGGGTCCGGAGCGCACCTGCGCCCATGTCCATGTAGAAGAGGCGCCCTGCTGAGTCACCCGGGGCGTCATATCGTATTGAGGCGAACGTCCCTCCGAGCCTGACCTCATCTCCCCGCCCATCAACTGGAGACGACTCAGCCAACGACCCGATGATCGGCTCACTCTCCCCTGTGAGGAGCGAGACGCGCCAGATCAGGCCATCAAAGCCCGCGACCCACGCCTCCTCTCCATAGCTCGCTACCCCCTGTGGGTCGCTGAGCCCTCGAGCGAGCGTGCTCACCTCCCCCGTGTCGATGTTCACAGACCTTAACCGCCCGCTGAACGTATCAGCGACCAAGAGCTCCGTCCCCCTCCACGCCAGCCCTCCAGGCCCATCGAAACCTGTCGCGACCTGGCTGACCCGCGCCTCTTGTCCCTCCATCGTCACCCTCCTCACGCTGTCATTGCTTCGGTCGGCGAGGTAGAGCGCGTCCCCTGTAGGGCTGACGGCGATGTCATGGATGAGGTACCCGAGGCGGGCCTCATCACCTACACCATCCGCGCTCCCTTGGACGCCCGCCCGCCCCGCGACCGTCTCTACGCTCAGCGGGTCTTGACCTGTCTCATCGAGCGCCACTCGCCTGAGCGTTGAGCTGTCTGCGATCCAGAGGGCGGGCCCTAGCGCGCTCGAGGCGCTTGAGACCGCACAGCCTCGTGGGCTCTCAAAGCGAGCCTCCTCGGCGCTCCCATCCACAACCCCAAGCTCATAGGGGCGACCCAGAGCGGTGGTCACCTCACCCGTCTCGATCACCAGGCGTCGGATCGTCCCATTAAAGGTGTCGCTCATCCAGATGACCGGCCCATCGGGGGAAGGAGCGAGGCAGGTCACGCCATCAAAGCGCACAGCCTCTCTACGTCCATCCCAGTGCCCTCTCGAGGTCACCCCTGTAAGGGGCCCCCCTCTCGCGGGTTCAGGAGCTTGAGCAGGGGGGCTCATATCAGGTGACACTCCATCCATATCTTGAAGGAGCCCACCCCCATCGAGCGTCATATCTTCGAGCGCGGATGGCGCTCCTCCGATGAGCTCCGCTCGCCGACCTCCCTCTGAGTCACAGCCTATGAGGATCACTAACGTTAAAGTCAGCGTGATCATAAGCCCTAACCGAGTGGGCCAGCCTAGAATGAAAGGTCTTCGCATCGTGTCCTCCTGAGGGTCTCGCTCTATGATCCTTGAGCCCAAGAGAGAACTCAAGAGAGAGGAGGGGTCTTTTGCGCGATGAACCACGAGGCGCTCGCCCCCGTGAGCTCAGCGCTCCCCTAGCGTGATCCACAGACCGTCGAGCGCCACTGCCGTCGACTCAGCCTCCTCTTTAGAGGAGAAAAGCCCAAACACTGCGCCACCAAAGCCAGCGCCCGTGAGCTTAGCTCCAAGCGCGCCTCGAGCTTTAAGCTCAGCCCTCAAGCCCTCTATCGGTCGCGTGCTCACCCCTAGGTCGCTCAGCGCCTCATGGGCCTCATCGATCAGCTGAGCGAGCGCTGACAAGCGAGCCCTTGAGGCTACTGAGGCGAGGTGCCTCTCCGCTGTTTGACTGATCACCCCGAGCCGTTTGATCAGCTCATGTCGCGCTGGGGCCTGTGCGAGCAGCTCCCTCACCGCTCGCACAGCGTCGGCTGTCCCCCCTCGCCGAGGGGTCCAGCAGACCGTGAGATGCAGTGGCCCTCCAATCGCAAGAGGCGCCATGTCCAAGCGCCCCTCAGCGCGCTGAAAGCTGAGCCCAGACGGGCTCAAGGCGACGGTGTGATCAAGGCCACTTGGCTGATCATGGAAGACCTCCTCGGTCAGCCACGCCCCCTCGCTGAGCTCCTGTTGACTCAGGCTCACCTCAAGGCAACGCCCACAGACCTCGAGGAGCGCGAGCCCGAGCGCGGCGCTGCTCCCTAGCCCCACCTTAAAGGGGAGCGGGCCGTCCACGCTGACACAGACGCTTGGACGGTCGAGCGCTGTCAACCCACGGCGCGCTCTACACTCCTCAGCAAACCGCCAACATATCGACCAGACGCTCCATAAGCGCTCGATCACCGCAGGCGCCCCCTGATCAGGTGGCTCGCTGAGCCTAAGCCCAAGGCTTGGGATCAAGAGCTCGGCTGGAGCGCCCTCTCGCTGGAGGTGGGCCCTCGCCGTCAGCCCGCGCGCGAGCGGGACCGCGATCGCCCGCTCGCCATACACGACGCTGTGCTCCCCAAAGAGGATCAGCTTCCCCGCGGACTCAGCCTGCGCAATACACGCTCCGCTTAGCGCGCTCACCTCAGCCCTCGCGCCCCGCCCTCAAGGCGCTCAACAGTCGCTCTGCGCTGTGGAGCTTCACCTCCCCAAGGTCGATCATCTGCTGAGCGATCTGGGGGACCTCGTCCTCTGTCGCCCCTGCGTTGAGCGCCACAGAGCGCGCGTGTAAGCTCATGTGCCCTCTCTGTATCCCCTCCGAGGCGAGCGCCTTTAACGCCCCAAGGTTCTGAGAGAGCCCCACCGCGGCCATCACCCCGGCGAGCTCTCGGGCAGAGCTCACACCAAGGACCTTACGGAGCGCCTTGATGGTGGGGTGGACGTTCGTGGAGCCCCCCACGGTCGCGACCGCTAAGGGGAGCTCGATCGACGCACAGAGCGCCTCTCCCTCCATCCAGTACCTAGTCAAGGAGCGATAGCGACCGGTCTGCGCTGCGTAGGCGTGCGCGCCCGCCTCTACCCCACGCCAGTCGTTCCCCGTCGCGATCGCGACCGCGTCGATGCCGTTCATAATGCCCTTGTTGTGGGTCGCGGCGCGGTAGGGGTCGAGGTCTGCGAAGTGGTACGCGTGGATCACCCCCCTCGCCACCTCCTCACCGCTCATCCTTGCCTTTGGGCTCTCAAGCGCGCTGACCGGTATACGGAGCGAGGCCCTCGCGAGGCGCTGATCAGCGAGGTTACTCAAGATGCGAAGGTAGACGCGCCCCCCTGTGAGCTCCTCAACGCGCCCAGCGATCCCCTCAGCCATCCCGTTCACCGCGTTCGCGCCCATCGCGTCCACACAGTCCACGATGAGATGAACGACAAGCATCGGGTGCTCACCCTCAAACACCCGCACCTCAAGGTCGCGGGCCCCTCCACCACGTGAGACGAGGTTCGGGTGCACCTCATCCGCTCGCCTCAGGAGCTCCGCTTGAGCGTTGAGGAGCGCGACCCGCGCCTCATTTAAATCTGGGACGTCAACGACCTGCACCTGGGCGATCATAAGGCTTGGGTCAGCGTCCGCTGTAAAGCCACCATGCGGGCGCGTGAGCATCGCGATGTGGCTGACCGCCGCCACCACAGAGGGCTCCTCTACCACCATAGGGATCAGGTAGTCTCGGCCATTGATTAAGAAATTGAGCCCTAAACCTACCGGTAAACTAAAGACCCCAACGCAGTTCTCAACCATCTTGTCTGCGCGTGACCACTCTAGGCCACCGCTCTCTAGCGCCTTCAGGTCCTCTGAGTCGAGCGGGGCGCGCTCAAGGAGGGCGTCGAGGCGCTCAGCTTTACCTAAGCGGTAAAATTTAGGGATCCGGGCGCTCATCATAGGCCTCTCTTTTAGGTCTCTGTCAGCGGTCTGAGGCGCTTGATAGCGAGCGTGACCCCCACGCGTCAAGCTCCGGGCCGATCAACCTTGGGCTCCTCCGGAGTGACGCTAGGTCTCGTGAGCCTGTCAGCATACAGATCTGACGAACCCCTTCGATCAGCGAGGAAAGGTATCGATCCGCCTCCTCCTCCCCACCACTTAACAGCGCTTGGAGGAGCGGGCGGGCGACCCCGACGAGGTCAGCGCCCAAGGCGAGCGCCTTCACGGCCTGGAGTGGGTTTTGAATTCCCCCTGACGCAACGAGCTTCAGCTCGCGGGTCGCGACGCCCCCTAGCTCCTCGCGTGCCTTGTGAGCCATCAGGGTCGCGGCTGCGGTAGGGATCCCCCAGTCCGCTAAGGTGAAGCCGAGCTGAGCCTGATGGCCACCAGCGCGGAGCGCCTCCAGCTTCACCCAGCTCGTCCCACCCACCCCGCTCAGGTCGACCGCCTTCACCCCAACGCCATACAGCTTACGCACGACCTCAGGAGACAGCCCACAGCCACACTCCTTCACGATCACTTGACCGTCAAGCGCCTCGACCGCGCGCGCGATCGCCTCATAGCCACCGTGAAAGTCGACATCTGCGTCTGGGTCGGGCTGGACGACCTCCATCGCAGGGTTCAGGTGGATCGCGAGGGCGTCCGCTTCAATCGCCTCGACGAGGCCCTTCGCGCGGTCGACGCCGAGGTCACGGAGCTGGTTAACGCCTAGGTTGGCGAGCAAGAACACCTCAGGGGCAACCGCGCGTACCTTAAAGGTCTCAAGCGCGTCGCTGTCCTTGGTGATCACGCGCTGGCTACCCACCCCAAAGGGCAGGCCAAAGCGCTCACAGAGCTTCGCGACCGAGCGGTTGATCTCACCTGCCTCCGGTGGGCCACCCGTCATCCCAGTCGCCATCACGGGCGCGCTCAAGGGGCGACCTAAGAGCGAGCTGCTCAGGTCTACCTCTGAGAGCTTCAGCTCGGGTAATGCGCAGTGCATTAAGCGCACCTGCCTCCACAGCCCAGGGTCCCCTTCTAGCCCAACATCACCCGTATGACACAAGGCGATGTGGTCACGTTTACGTTGGTGGATCCCTGCGCCCACCTCACCTTGAGGAAAGAACCGCTCAGTGCGTGAGTCGCTCAACGTCTGTCACCCCCTTAATCTGCTTAATGTGCTTGATGACGTCCTTGAGCTGGCTGAGGTCATTCACCAGGATCGTGAAGTCGTTGATCGCTCGTTGGTCATCAGAGGTCTGACAGTTCACCGCGCTGATGTTCACCCCTGCCTTGTGGAAGGCTTGGCTCATGCTCGCGAGGAGCCCGACAGAGTCATCGCTGTAGACCCTCAAATCGAGCGGGCGCGCGGGCGCGCGGACCTCACTCCAGCTGACGGGCACCCTGCGGGTTGGGTCATAGTCGAGGCAGTGCGGGCAATCTGCGCGGTGGACAGTGACGCCTCGACCGAGGGTCACAAAGCCAACCACCTCATCTCCACTGATCGGCGAGCAACACTTTGGATAGTGGACAGCGATCCCCTCTTGTCCATCCACCATGATCGAGCTCTGCTTGTTCTTTGAGACGCTCGGTGGTGTTGGGGAGGGCTCAAAGGTCTCTACGCGAGCCTTGGAGTCTGCGCTCTCTGTCTCAAAGAAAGGCTCAAGGAGCTGAGCGGGGTCGCTCTTCCCGTACCCTAGGTCGATGAGGAGCTCTTTTTCTGAGCTCATCCGGCGCTGTTGAACGAGCTGGTCGAGCTTACCATCCTTGCGAAAGCGGGTAAGCGAGGTACCGAAGCGCTTCAGCTCACGGTCGAGGAGCTCACGTCCAACCTCAAGGCTCTGCTCGTTCGCCTTTGTGCGATGATAGGCGCGGATCTTGGTAGAGGCTCGGCCGGTCTTAACGAACTTCACCCAGTCCATTTTTGGGTGACTGCCTCGGGTGCGGATGATCTCCACGACGTCCCCATTCTGGAGCTCATAGCGCAGGCTCACGATCTTACCGTTCACCTTCGCGCCCGTGCACTCATGACCTAGATCAGTGTGGATCTCGTACGCGAGGTCGATCGGCGTCGCGCCTCTAGGGAGCGGGTGGACGTCCCCGCCGGGAGTGAAGACGTAGACCTCCTCGTCAAAGAGGTCAACGCGCACCGCCTGTAAGAAGTCCTTAGGGTCTTTTAGGTCGCGTTGCCACTCGAGGAGCTGTCGGAGCCAGACGAAGGTCTCGTCCGGTGACATGGGCTGTTTACGCCGTTTATTTTGGCTCCCCTGCTCCTTATACACCCAGTGCGCAGCGACCCCAAGCTCCGCTGCGCGGTGCATCTCTTGGGTACGGATCTGGACCTCGATGCGCTCTTGATCCGGGCCAAAGACCGCGGTGTGGAGCGACTGGTACCCGTTTTGTTTGGGGAGCGCGATGTAGTCTTTAAAGCGACCGGGGATGGGGCGCCACAGCGAGTGGATCATACCGAGCGACTCATAGCACGCCGGCGT
>Ga0181594_10005218_pt1 | contig 11398 bp, 8 predicted proteins | sample 071ome_18_FD_145603 | JGI IMG/M metagenome (GOLD analysis project Ga0181594, IMG submission 145603) | Coastal salt marsh microbial communities from the Groves Creek Marsh, Skidaway Island, Georgia - 071413BT metaG (spades assembly) | ecosystem: Environmental > Aquatic > Marine > Intertidal zone...
GCGAGATGTCCACGGCGTTTGGCCTTCGGGTCGAAATGCGCCAAATCGGTGCACGCCAAGAGGCCGGCCGACTGGGCGGCATTGGCAGCTGCGGGCGCGAACTCTGCTGCAGCACCTGGCTGAAGGACTACCGTTCGGTGTCTACCAGTGCCGCGCGCTACCAGCAGCTCAGCTTAAACCCCACCAAGCTGGCGGGCAACTGCGGCAAGCTGAAGTGCTGTTTGAACTACGAATTGGACCAGTACGCCGAAGCCTTGAAGGCCTTCCCGAAGTCGCAAAAAGTTCGGACCAAGAAAGGCCGAGCAGACGTGCAGAAAATGGACATCCTTACCGGTATGGTGTGGCTGGCCTACCGCGATGAGCCCGGCCGTTGGGTTGCGATGAAGGCGGAAGACTTTTCGGAAATGGTCGCCATGAACCAGCGCGACGAAGAGCCCGCATCGCTCGAAGAAAAAGAGGTCAAAGTCTACATCGAGACCACCGAGCCCGAGCTCTTGCAGCCCGAAGAAGACAGCCTGACGCGCTTTGACCGTCCCAAGGGCGAAGGCCGCGGCAAAAACCGTAAGCGCGGCGGAAAAAACCGCGACCGTCCCCGTGGCCCCAAAGCCAGCGTGGAAGGAGCTCCCGCGGGACAACGCAGTGAAAATCGCCCTGCACCTGCGGCGCAAAGCACAGCACGTGCCGCAAGCGGAGAACAAGCCCGCAGCGAAAAACCTCGAGGCAACCGCCGACGCGGTGGCCGCAACCGTTCGCGCTCTAATTCCTCTGATACCCCCCGTCCGAGTGAAAGCTAGGTCCCTAATGGCCCTCTTCGTCGTGAGCCTCGCCGCATTGGCCTGCCAAGAGGGGCCTTTGGTCCAATCAGTGACGTCTTTTTCGGAAGATCAATGGTACCAAGACAGCGTGGTCACGGTGGACGTCAACGTGACGGACACCCAAGCGGTGTACCGCGTGAGTTTTCAAATTCGGCACACGGCCAGCTACCCCTACAGCAATGTGTATTTGTTTCGGGAGATTCGGTCCGCCCATCAAACCGAATACCAAGACACGGTCGACATTCGTTTAGCGAATGAGGCGGGCACTTGGAACGGCAGCGGTGTGGGCGCGTTGAAAACCTTGGAACTGCCCTACCGCCAAGCGGGCCTGCGCTTCCCCAAGCCGGGCACTTACCGGTTCCGCTTCCAGCATGGGATGCGCGACGAGCCGCTGGTAGGTATTCGGAATTTTGCGCTTACTATTGAACCCATAACCGAACCAAATAACCAAAATGAAAAACCTAAACCATGAGGATTTTGACTTCCGTAAATACGTGAAGTATTTCTGGATGGTGATCTTTGGTGGTCCCATTCTGATTATCTGTATCCTATTATTAACGTGGGCCGGCTTATTTGGTAGCTTGCCCTCTACTGAAGAGCTTGCAAATCCAAAGAGCTATCTCGCAACCGAAATAGTTTCCGCTGATGGTAAACAAATTGGAACATTTTATACCGAAAACAGGGTGTTTGCGGATTATACGGAGTTTCCCCCGCACTTAGTAGAGGCGTTAATTGCAACAGAAGATGAGCGATTTTATAACCATGCAGGGATTGACTTTAGAGGTTTAGCTCGTGCAATTGTTACACTTGGAGGAGGCGGAGGGGGGTCCACGATAACCCAACAATTAGCTAAGCTTATGTTCCATGGCGAGGGCGCCAGCAACATTTTTTCAAGAGTTATTCAAAAACTCAAAGAATGGGTAATTTCCTTGCAATTGGAAAGCCGTTACTCGAAGGAGGAAATAATTTCCATGTATCTAAATCAGTTTGACTTTCTGTATCAAGCCGTTGGCATAAGTAACGCCTCAAATATTTATTTCGGTAAATCGCCTTCTCAGCTCTCCATTGAAGAGAGCGCTGTTCTTGTGGGTATGTTGAGGAATCCCTACCAATACAACCCCGTTAAAGATTCAAAAAAGGCAAACTCACTTTCCCGTCGGAATACGGTAATACGCCAAATGCAACGAAATGGATTTATAACAGAACACAAAGCAGATAGCCTGGTATCACTCCCTCTAGTGACAAATTTTCAACCCCATGGACATGACCAAGGTTTAGCCCCTTATCTAAGAGAATATATTCGAGCATATATGAAAGAGTGGGCAGAGCGCCACACCAAGCCGGATGGGAGCAATTATAACATGTATACAGACGGTCTAAAGATTTACACCACCATTGATAGTCGTATGCAAATCATGGCAGAAGATGCCGTTTCAAAGCATATGTCCAATTTACAGGGGCATTTCTTCAAGCAAATAGCTGACCGAGAAGCGGGGCCATTCTATTTCAGTGGGGGAAACTCTTTTGAAGGCGGGCAAAAAATCATAGACAAGGCTATGCGTCAAACCAAGAGATATGCAAACTATAAAGCATTGGGTTATTCCGAAGAAAAAATAGTTCGAGAATTCAAAACGCCCATTGAAATGAAGGTCTTTGCATGGGGTGGCGATCGTGATACGACAATGAGCCCATGGGATTCTATCCAATACTATAAAAGCTTTTATCAAGCCGGCATGCTTAGTCTTGATCCGCAAACAGGATTTATAAAAGCCTGGGTTGGGGGCATAGACTTTCGTCACTTCAAATACGACGCGGTTAAGCAAGGGAAACGACAGGTTGGTTCTACTTTCAAGCCTTTTGTATATGCTGCGGCCATCGCTGAAAAGAAATATTCACCGTGTATGGAGGTGCCGAATATCCAAACTTGTATTGAAGCGGGAGAATATGGACTGACTCGGCCATGGTGCCCGAATAATTCCAACCACTCTTATGGAGGTATGCTCACGCTAAAAGAGGCGATTGCTAATTCCGTGAATACAATCACTACCTACTTAATGAAGCAAATTGGGCCCGCCCCCGTCATTCAATTAGCTAAATCACTTGGAATAACTTCTGACATTCCTGTGGTGCCCTCCATTGCATTAGGCACTGTAGATATGTCTATTTACGAATTGGCCGGCGCATATACGGCATTTGGCAACCAAGGGCTCTACACTGAGCCTTTGGTTATCTTGCGAATTGAGGATAAAAACGGGGTAATATTAGAAGATTTTACATCCGAAACTCATGAGGTCTTCTCCCCGGAGGTAGCCTACACTATGGTCAATTTGCTTCAAGGAATTACTCAAAGTGGAACCGGTGTTCGATTACGACATTCTGGTGCTGGGTATGGAAGCTACGTTACTGGCTACCCATATGGTTTTCAAAATCCAATTGCAGGTAAAACTGGCACCACCCAGAACAACTCTGACGGCTGGTTTGTCGGTATGGTGCCAAACCTAATAACAGCCGTTTGGACCGGATGTCAAGATCGATCTGCGCACTTTGGCTCGACTGCATATGGACAAGGGGCGTCTACTGCGCTTCCAATATGGGCGCTATATATGCGTTCCGTATATACGATGCCCGAACTTGGTATTCGAAAAGATGCCTTTGATGCCCCCAGTAGTCCGATGACCATAGAATTAGACTGTAGTGCATATCGGCAACAAAACGATATGGAATCAGGTGATTCCGAATACAACTAAGCATGATTAAAAAAGTAGTCCCCAACGCTCAAGCCGCTGTGGACGGCATCGCGGACGGCATGACGGTCATGTTCGGCGGATTTGGCCTCTGTGGCATTCCCGAAAACGCCATCGCCGCCGTGCGCGCCACCGGGGCAACCGGCCTCACCTGCATCTCCAACAACGCAGGCGTGGACGGCTTTGGCCTGGGCCTCCTGCTAGAAACGCGCCAAGTGCGCAAAATGATTAGCTCCTACGTGGGCGAAAACGACGAATTCGAACGCCAAATGCTGTCCGGCGAGCTCGAGGTCGAACTCATCCCCCAAGGCACCCTCGCCGAGCGCTGCCGCGCCGCAGGCGCCGGCATCCCCGCCTTCTACACCCCCGCCGGCTACGGCACGGAGGTCGCCGAAGGCAAAGAGGTGCGCAACTTCAACGGCAAGCCCCACATTTTGGAGCACGCCTTTGACGCACAATTTGCCTTTGTAAAGGCGTGGAAGGGCGACGAAGCGGGCAACCTCGTTTTCAAGGGTACGGCCCGAAATTTCAACCCCATGATGGCCATGGCCGGCCGGATCACGGTCGCGGAAGTTGAGGAGCTGGTCCCGGCCGGAACCCTAGACCCCAACAGCATCCACGTCCCCGGCATCTTTGTCCACCGCATCTTTCAAGGGGAGCATTTTGAGAAACGCATTGAACAACGCACGGTACGCCCGCGCGCCTAAACCCATCCGCCATGGCACTTGACAAAAACGGCATCGCACAACGCATTGCACAAGAGCTCCGTGACGGCTGGTACGTCAACCTGGGCATCGGCATCCCCACCTTGGTGGCCAACTACATCCCCGAGGGCATCGACGTCGAATTTCAGTCCGAAAACGGCATCCTCGGTATGGGCCCCTTCCCCTTTGAAGGGGACGAAGACGCCGACCTCATCAACGCCGGCAAGCAAACTATCACGGCCCTCCCCGGTGCGAGCTTCTTTGACAGCGCCACGTCGTTTGGTATGATTCGGGCCCAAAAAGTCCAGCTCACCGTCCTCGGCGCCATGGAAGTATCCGAAACCGGCGACATCGCCAACTGGAAAATCCCCGGCAAAATGGTCAAAGGCATGGGCGGCGCCATGGACCTAGTCGCCAGCGCCGAAAACATCATCGTCGCCATGCAGCACACCAACCGCGCCGGCGAATCCAAAATCCTCACCACCTGCACCCTGCCCCTCACCGGCGTAGGCTGCGTCAAAAAAATTGTCACCGACCTCGCGGTCCTCGAAGTAGATGCCCAGCGCGGCTTCATCCTGCTCGAACGCGCCCCCGGTGTCTCCGTCGAAGAAATCGTCTCCAAAACCGCGGGCCGTTTGGTCGTGGAGGGAGAGATTCCGGAGATGGTTTTAGGGTAAAAGGGTTTAAGGGTAAAAGGGTTTAAGGGTAAAAGGGTCTAAGGGTAAAAAAAGATTATGTGTTTAAGGTGCGCCGCTTCAATGCGCCCAACAAACCAACCAGCCAACTAACCAAGCGAGGGCAACGCCCGAGCTTCCTAGCTCTCTAGTACCCCAATACCTCCTCCATCGCTGCGCGGACTTTGTCGGCGTTCGGGAGGAGTGTGGCTTCCAATGTTTTGTTGAGTGGGATGGCTGGCGTGTCCTCGGAACCAAAGACGCGGACGGGGGCATCGAGGGAGCGGAAACATTCGGACTGAATTTTACCGGCTACTGCCTGTGCAAACGTGTTGGTGGAGGGCTCTTCCGTGAGGACGAGGGCGCGGTGGTGCGCTTGGACGCGCTCCATTACGAGGGATTCGTCCCATGGGAGTAGGGTGCGGAGGTCGATAATTTCAACGCGGTCCGCAAAGGGTTTTGCGGCTTCAGCCGCCCAGTAGACCCCGCGGCCGTAAGTAATGACGCAGAGGGTAGACGTTTCGGAGGAGGGCTCCGCGGCTTGTGCGATGCGGGCTTTGCCGAAGGGGATGACGTAGTCGGCGTCTGGCTCGATGGTTTTGGCGGCTTCGGTGCCGGGGATTTTGGACCAATAGAGGCCCTTGTGTTCGAGCATGACTACGGGATTCGGATCGGCAAAAGCGGCCTTCATCAAACCTTTCAAATCGGCGCCCGTGGAGGGGTAGGCCACCTTAATGCCCCGAATGTTGGTCAACACCGACTCCACGCTGGAGCTATGGTAGGGGCCTCCGGAGCCATACGCGCCGATAGGAACGCGAATCACTGCGCTCGCGGGCCATTTGCCATTGGTGAGGTAGAACGAGCGTGAGAGCTCGGTAAACAGCTGATTCAGGCCCGGCCAGATGTAGTCCGCAAACTGCACTTCCACAAAGGGCTTCAAGCCCACGGCGGACATGCCTACCGTGCTGCCGATGATGAAAGCCTCTTGGATGGGGGTGTTGAAGACGCGGTCGTCGCCAAACTGCTGGGCTAGGGTGGCGGCTTCGCGGAACACACCGCCCAAACGGCGGCCTACGTCCTGTCCGTAAAGCAAGGCTTCGGGATGGTCCGCAAGGATTTCGCGGATGGCAAACAGGGCGCTGTCCACCATGACGGTTTTTTCGCGGTCCTTGGGCGCGCGCTCGCCCTTCTCTTCCGTGATGGGGGTTTCGGCGTAGCGGTAGGTGAAGAGGTCTTCGGGTCGGGGGTCTTCGGCGGCGAGGGCGCGCTCAAAATCTGCTTGGACTTTGGCTTCTGCCTCGGCCGCTAGGGCGTCCAGATCGGCGGCCTTTACGCCTTGTTCGAGGAGGAAGGCGTGGAGCTTGGGGAAGGGGTCCCGCGTCGCGTGCTCTTCCAGGTCGTCGCGGTACCATTCCATGCGAACGCCCGAAGTGTGGTGGTTCAGCAGGGGCACTTTGGCGTGCACGAGGTAGGGCTGGCGCTTGGTGCGCATGTTTTTCAGCACTTCGCGCATGGCGTGGTAGCAGGCGTTGAAATCGCTGCCGTCCACTTGCACGACGTTCAGTCCTTTGAAGCCCTTGGCGTAGTCGGCGGCACTGCCCGAACGCGTCTCCGCCGCATTGGCCGAAATATCCCAGCCGTTGTCCTGCACGAGCATGAGCAGCGGAAACTGTTTGAGGGCGGCCATTTGGAGCGCCTCAGAAATCTCGCCTTCCGTCATGGCGGCATCGCCAATCGAGCAAACTACGATGGGTTTTTCGTCGCCCCAGCCTTCGGTGAGGCCCATCTTTTCGCGGTACTGAATACCTAGCGCGGCGCCGGCGGCGGGAATGGCTTGCATGCCCGTCGCGGAGGACTGATGCGGGATTTTGGGCTTGTCGTCGTCGCGAAGGGAGGGGTGGCTGTAGTACGTTCGGCCCCCTGAAAACGGATCGTCGCGCTTCGCCAACAACTGAAGCATCAAATCGTAGGGCTGCATGCCGATGCCCAACAGCATGGCATCGTCGCGGTAGTAGGGATAGAGGTAGTCCACCGCCTTGAGCTGCAAGCTGCAAGCGAGCTGAATGGCCTCGTGCCCGCGCGAGGTGGCGTGCACATAGGTTTGGGTAATGTCGCGCTTGGCCTCGTAGAGCTCCGTCATGGCTTTGGAGGTAGCCATGTGTTCATAGGCCTTCAGCAGCGAGGGGTGGATGTTCTTGCTCATTTGATGGCGCCGAAGTTATAGGTCAAACCCACCCCGGACAATTGTTTTAGTTGAATGCCGGGGGCGTCCAGCTTCCCGTCCCCGTTACTGTCCCGAACGATGATGTCGCGGTCGTAGATGGCTTGCGTTCGGAGCGTGATGCTCAAATAGTTAGTCGCCTTGTAGACCAGCAGCAGGTCACTGTCCACGTCGATGGAAAAGGGCTGCGCCAGGTAGTTTCCAAAGAGGTTGGTCCGAAAATCGACCGAAATTTTATTCGGGAAATTGCGCTTCAGGCGGAAGTTCAGATAGGCACCGAGCTCTTGGCGAAACGTTTGGCCTGGCTGCAAGCCAAAGACGCCTTGGGCCTGCAAACGTTCGTCCCGCACAAAGGTGTGCTTGGCGGTTATTGGAGAAAAATAAAAGTCAACAGTCTCATCTTTGTGCGTAATGCCTATCCCTCCAATAGTGTACGCTGGAGCCATAAAGCGCGACACATAGGCCGTATCCGGATCGCCCGGCTTGGCGTAGCCTTTATACCATTGGGTTTTAAAGCTCCCAAAGCCTGAAAGCTTCCAAAGGGGCTGACCCGACAATATGTGGTCCAAGCGCAAATTGTATTCCAATTTATCATCAATCTTTCGAACGATCCCCTCTTGAAAGTTTAATCCGTACGCCGCATCTAACAATTGGTTTGCGGACCACTTCTGAGTTTCATAGATAGCTGACTGCCGAAGAATAAACCCTGTGTTGAGCGAGTTCTGACCTCCGGCATTCCAATTACGAAGTGCTGTTTGGTTGAAGGTTGCTCCGTAAAGGCCAGAAATTGTCCAGGGGCCCAGATGCATAGCCTCATTCGTGAGAATCCACGGAGCTAGGGGGCTTGGGAGCTTAGGGGCTAGGGGGCTTGGGGGCACGGGGGTTTGGGGGTTTGGGAGTTCGGGCGTGCCGGCCTGGAGCGATGCGGTCATCGCCCAGAGCACCAAGAAAAACGCCTTTCGCCCCATGCTTAGCCTTTTTTGGACAAGGATTGGTGAATGGCCTGGATGGCGGATTGGCTTTCGGGGGTGCGAACAAGTGCACCTGAAATGGCCGCGCGTTCTGCGAGGAGCTGGTCCCAGTTTTCCGTGCCCTCCCAGAGAACCTTCTTCAAGGCCGTTTGGGCCGCAGCGCTTTGCTGGGTCAGGGTGCTTGCCAAGCGCTCAACGCCGGCATCCAAGGCGGCTGCGTCGGAGAAAACTTCTGCGTAGAGACCCTGTTGTTGGGCCCATTCGGCGGATTTGAATTGCGTGGCATCAATCGCCAGCTGGCTCATCGCGCTCAGCCCCATTTTACGGGCCACGGCGGGCCCCACGACAAAGGGGCCAATGCCTACGGCAAGTTCACTGAGTTTCACCGCGGCGTACTGCGTGGCGAGGCAGTAGTCTACGGCGCTGGCCAAGCCCACGCCGCCCCCAACGGCTTTGCCTTGAACCCGGCCAATCGTCAATTTGGGGCAGGTGCGCAGGGCATTGATGACCGACGCAAAGCCGCCAAAAAAGTGCAGGCCTTCTTCTTCCGTCCGAATCGTCGCGAGTTCGTCAAAGCTGGCGCCCCCACAGAAAACGCGGTCGCCGGCGCTGCGCAAAACGATGACGCGGCTGTCGGGATGGGATCCTTCGTCGGTAATGGCCTGTGCCAAAGCGGCGAGCACGCGGCTCGGCAGCGAGTTGCTCTGTGGGTGCTGGAACTCAATGTGGGCAATGCCGTTGGCGCGCGTTACCTGGACGCCGCCTTCTAGGGTAAAATCGGTACTCATCGTCTAAAATGACTCGTTTCTTCAATCGGGCAGACCACGCTACGGTAGGCGTGGTACCAATGGCTTCGGCCCTGCATTTTGGCCTCACGGTGTAAGGCGTCCGTCCGCCACGCGTCAACCGCCGCCTTGTCCTTCCAGTAGGAAATAAAGATGGCGTCTTCGCCGTTTCGCACGAGCTCATATCCCAAGTAGCCTTCCATCGCTTCCACGGCCGCCATGGTGCGTTGGTCTATGTCTGCGTAACCTTCCGGATCGGTAGGACGCTCGGACAAGAACAGCACGGCGTAGTTGCCGGGGGTTAAAGGAAGACCGTCTTGGATGAAACTCATGCCTGGTTGTGCTTTTTGACCATGGTCAGGATAGTCGCCACCGCAACCACTTCGTGGGTATCGTCGGTGACCTCCACGTAGTACTTCACAATCCCCTTCGCGATATCCTCAGGGCTTCGTTTTTCCTGGTCGATTTTCTCCTGAACCGTCAATTGAACCCCAATTTCCGTGCCCGGATAGACGGGCTTTGTAAAGCGACAGGATTCCAAGCCATAGTTCAGCAAAACAGGGCCTTTAGTGGGGTCTACGAAGAGGCCCGCAGCGCGGCTCAAGATGAAATAGCCGTGGGCTACCCGTCCGGTGAAGATGGTGCCCTCTAAGCTATTTTCATCCATGTGCGCGTAGAACTTGTCGCCGCTGAGTTCGGCAAAGTCCTCAATGTCTTGCAAGGTGACCAAATGCTTCCCCGTCGTCACCGTATCGCCAATTCGCAGGTCCTCAAAGTGCTGGCGGAACAAGTGGGGCTTTGCTTCCGGACGGTCAGCTCCAGGGGTAAAGCGCCCAGTGACGGAGGTAAGCGTGTTGGGATGGCCTTGGAGTGCCACGCGCTGCAAGTAATGCATCACGCCGCGCATGCCGCCCATTTCTTCGCCGTCGCCAGCGCGTCCGGGGCCGCCATGCGTGAGCAAGGGCATGGGTGATCCGTGGCCCGTAGATTCTTTCGCGCTAGAGGCGTCTAAGAGATGGATTCGGCCATTGCTGTAGGCGGCCTCCAAAGTGAAGGCACGCGCCGCATCGCGGTCTGCCGACACAAAGCTGGTGACCAGCGAGCCACGGCCCAGGGCCACAATGTCTGCCGCTTCTTGCAATGAGCGGTAGGGCATCAACGTGGAAACGGGGCCAAAAGCCTCAATCTGGTGGGCGCTTTGCTTGCCAAAGGGGTCCTCGTTTCGGAAGAGCACCGGGGCAAAGAAGGCGCCCGCTAAGGGGTCCGTTGCTTTGGCTTCGCCCTGTCCATCCAGGCGGCCAAAGACGATTTCATTCTCAGCGGCAAGCGCTTCCACCGAGGAGCGAACGCGCTCTACCTGCAGCTGGGTGGCTAGCGAGCCCATGCGAACCCCTTCCAGGGAAGGGTCCCCGTAGGCTGTGGTAGCGAGGCGCCCCGCCAACGCTGCCTGGACTGCGTCCAAGTGGTCAGCCGGCACCACAACTCGGCGCACGGCGGTACATTTTTGGCCCGCCTTAATAGTAATTTCTTTAGCGGCCTCTTTGATGAAGATGTCAAATTCAGGCGTGTCCGGAGCGGCATCCTCGCCGAGCACCATGGCGTTCAGCGAATCCGCTTCCAGGTTAAAAGCAACACCGCGCTCCAAGAAATGCGGCTGGGCCTTGAGGCGCATGCCCGTGGCTGCGGAGCCTGTGAAGGTGACGGTGTCACCCCGCTCAACAGCATCCAAGATGCCGTGGCCCTTGCCGCTCACAAGCTGGAGGGCACCTTCGGGCAGAATGCCGCTTGCCACGATGTCCTTGACGACGACTTCGGTGAGGAAGGAGGTGAATTCGGACGGTTTGACCACCGCCGGCACCCCTGCCAAAAGATTGACCGCGATCTTCTCCAACATGCCCCATACGGGGAAGTTGAAGGCGTTAATGTGCACGGCCACGCCCCGCTTGGGCACCATAATGTGCTGCCCCAGGAAGGTGCCGTTCTTTGAAAGTTTCACCGGCGCCCCATCGATGTGGAAAGCTTGATCCGCAAACTCCCGGCGCAGAGAGGCATTCGTGAAAAGGTTTCCAATGCCGCCTTCAATGTCAATCCAGCTGTCCACGCGGGTGGCCCCCGTCGCGGCGGAAACGGCGTAGTAGACCTCCTTGCGCTCTTGCAGGTAGAGGGCCAGGGCTTTGAGCATCAGACCGCGCTGCGGGAAGGTCATGGCGCGCAGGGCGCCGCCCCCCTTTTCGCGTCCGTAGGTCAGGATATCCGCGTAGTTCAGGCCTTCACTGGACACATGGCCCAAGGAAGCGCCCGTGATGGCGTGCTTCGCTTCGTATTCGGAGGGTCCACCGTTGACCCACTGGCCTAAAACGTAGTTCTGAATGTTCATGTGTTTGAAAATATTCGTGCTTCCAAAGCCTTTTAAAATGGCATCCACGCGGCAATAGGGATAAAGATACCTCGGGCCGGGCCAAAAAAAAGACCGCCCCAGAGATG
>Ga0181594_10005219_pt1 | contig 11397 bp, 9 predicted proteins | sample 071ome_18_FD_145603 | JGI IMG/M metagenome (GOLD analysis project Ga0181594, IMG submission 145603) | Coastal salt marsh microbial communities from the Groves Creek Marsh, Skidaway Island, Georgia - 071413BT metaG (spades assembly) | ecosystem: Environmental > Aquatic > Marine > Intertidal zone...
GTGTCTGTCCGTTTGGGACGGTTCATGACTCGACAAAGTAAACACACACACATTGTTTTTACACTGGTGGTGTAAAATGTATCGCGGGAAAATTCAAAAAACCAAAGGAAGAAAGGAGGGAAGGAGCACACGGGCAAACAGTGCGGTTCGTCTGATTCGTCGATTGACGCGCGTCGTCGTCCGCGACGGCGACGACAGAGCGCGACGACGACGCGTGTCGATTCATCCATCGCTCGAGCGACGCGACTCGCGATTGGAACGCCGCGGACCCGGTCGCGACGCCCGTGAAGGATGCTTTGGGTGGATAAACACCGCCCGCACGCGCTGGATGAGTGCGTCGCAGTGAACTCGCGACACGCGGAGCATCTCAAACTCTTGGTGAGAGAAGGGGACTGTCCGCACTTGTTCTTTTACGGACCGAGCGGGGCGGGGAAGAAGACGCTGGCTCTGGCGCTCTTGAGGGAGATTTACGGCGCCGGCGCGGAAAAGGTAAAACTGGAGAACAAGACGTGGAAGCTGTCTCAAAACGATCGAAACATCGAGGTGGAGCTCGCCGTCATGTCGAGCAACTACCACTGCGAGATGAACCCATCGGACGCGGGGTCGAAGGATCGATACGTCGTGCAAGAGGTGATCAAGGAGATGGCCCGATCGAGACCGATCGATGCGAACGGGTGCCAAGGTTACAAAGTGTTGGTGCTCACGGAGGTTGACCGTCTGTCGCGCGAAGCGCAGTACGGTTTGAGACGCACCATGGAGAAGTACAGCGCCTCTTGTAGATTGTTCCTCATCGCCGAGCGCCCGAGCCGCGTGATGGATGCGCTTCAGTCGCGTTGCTTGCCCGTCCGAGTCGGTGGTCCGAGCGTCGAGCAGATTGAGACGCTCTTGCACGACGTCGCGAAGAAGGAAAAGTTAGAACTCCCTCCAGAGCTCGCGACGAGAGTGGCGGTCGCGAGCCGTAGAAACATGCGCCGCGCGCTTCTTTCTTTGGAAACCTGCCGCGTGATGTCGTATCCGTTCAAGCCGACGCAGTCGGTGCAAGTTACGGATTGGGAGATGTACATCAATCAAATTGGAGCGGAAATTTTAGCGGAGCAGTCTCCGGCGCGGCTGTTACAAATTCGTGGTCGTCTCTACGAGCTGCTCGTGAACTGCATTCCCCCTGAAATGATTTTGGCCAACCTCGCCAAGGCGTTGATGAGGCGCGTCGACGTTGAAATGAAGCATAAAATCACGTTTTGGGCGGCGCACTTTGACGTTCGCATGGCGAGAGGAAGCAAACCAATCATGCACCTCGAGGCGTTTGTCGCTCAATTCATGAGCATGTACAAGTCGCACTTGATTTCGGCTTTTGGCAGTTAGATTTTACGATGATGTTGTGATGATATCTTTGATTCTATAGTCTTTCATTCACAGTTACCTCTACTGTACGTCGCGAATCGGCGACGACGGCGCCGCCGCCGCCGATTCGCGACGAGCCATCGTTCGACTCGAAAACAAAGACTTAGCGCATAGATAGTACTAAAGCGGTACAAAAGCGCGTCCACACACAGTCAAAGACTGCGCAATGTCGACCTCGCTTCTTTTCTTCGGCTTACTTCTCTTCTTCAGCCTTGGCGTCTCCCTTTTCTGGGTCTCCGAGGAGCGGCGTCGATTCCTCCGGTCCCTTCTCCGGTCGTCCCATGAGGATGCCGAGGTAGACGCAAAAGATCGAACAGGCGAGGGCGTAGTAGTTGGTAGTCTCACTAAAGTCAAACTCGTTATCACCTCCTCCGTAGCCCGGAATGTTCATCATCCAAAGGTCTGGGTTATCCGTGTAACCGGCGAGCCAAAACCAAAGAGACGCGCTCGTACAGGTGAGCACGCCGCCCACGACAGAGTATAGAATGCCAATCTTATCCCCGACGTACGATTTACCCGGCGAATACAACGCCATGTTCAAGCGAACGGCCCCACCGATGGCGCAGATGACGAGAATGCACGAGCTCGCAATCTTTGGAATCGCGACTCCCGGAGCGGCGTGCGTCAACACCAAAGCGATGAGCGAGTTGATGCCCCAACCCACGCCGTAGCCGAGCGCAGCGCCGAAAATCTTGAACAAACCAAACGAAAGCTTGACCAAAATGAACGCCACCGTCGCCGCGAACGGGTAGTTGACGTAATCCTTGTCCGGAATCATCGGGATCGCCGAACGAACGATATCGATGCCCATCAAACCGAGATACATGCCCAACCCGAAGATGATCCCCGCGACGGAGAAGTACTTGTGATGCCTGCGTCCCATCACCGCCAAGTACACGCCGAGAGGCAAGAGCGTGACCGCCAGAAACGTCGACATCGGCGCCTCGCGCGCCAAGTGCATCCATCGCTCCGTGAACTCTCCGTCTGGCAGCGATATGGAATCCGTCACGGCGGACGCCTTGTTCATCGCGTTCGCCGCGTCCGCCGCGTTTTGCGCCAGCATCGCCGACGACGCCGCCTCCGTCATCGCCGCCTCCGTCATCGCCGCCCGGTGTCCCGCGCGGTGTCCGGCCATCGCGTCCGGCACTCCCGACCCGAGCGTTCGTTCGTCTCGACATCATCGTCAACAGCTTTCGTGTTGGAACGGGAACAAGTTGAGCGGATTGGAAACGGTCCCATAACGAGTCATAACGATTCATGACTCATAAAATGGAACAGTGGGTAGTTTCTTTATATGCACATACAGTGTGATAACGGGCGATGCAAAGCACATGCGACTCGATTCGCGCGTCATTTCGACGTGAAATCAATCCTCAAAGTCGGTCGCGACGGGGACGACGACGGCGACGACGACGACGGGAGATATGGCGGAGGCGTCGGCGATGGATGGGGTCGTGGCGAACGAGGGAGTCGGAGGAGGCGACGCGACGGCGACGGTGAGACCGACGACGGCGGGAGAGGAGGACGGAGGGACGAGAATGATGACGACGGATTCTGGTGACGCGGACGGAGGAAGACGCCGACGAGGACGAGGATCGACGCGACGAGACGGAAGGGACGACGAGAGCCCGAGGAGGAGAAACTCGGGACGGGTGTCGGTGCTGGATAGACTCGGGACGACGAATCGACGAGGGGATGGGTTTAAGAGGGGAGGACGACGACGCGGGGACGACGACCGGGACGGAGGACCGAGACGACGGAGATTCGGCGGTGGAATGGATCACGACGGCGACGGAAGACGGGGAAGATTCGGGCGAGACGGTCCGCCGCCGCGACCGCCTCGAGAGCCTCGACCGGATCCGTGCGAAGTGGTGAAACGAGAGGACGGCGTCGTCGTCGGCAAGGCGTTCGGGGCGGAGATTATACACGTCTCCCCCGAGGGCGCGGTGTACCTGAGCAGGCCTCTGGACGCGAGCGGGGCGCCGAGAAGCGATGACGAAGTTTTAAACGCGTTCAACTTTTGTTTGAATAAGATTGGAATCAAGCTCAGCGCGTCACCGGCGGATCAGACGGCGTGGAGTATCTCCGACGGCAAGCGACTGTCGCGATTTCACGACGGCGTCCTCGTGCCGGCGCCGACGCCTCCGGGACCCGGTCGCGGGCTCGCCATGATGATGACTGCACCGGTCGGTGGCGGTGGCGGCGGTCATCATCATCATCATCACAGAAGACCGTTCGGTCGCGGTAGAGGGTACAGGTATTGATTATTATCGACGCAAACGGTGACAAGGCGAGCGTCGAATTTTGTCGGTTTGGCTGGCTACTACAGTAGAAGTGTTTTGAATGAAAAATAACAAGGACGCACCCACCGCCGTCGTCATGTATCCTCGATCTCCTCCTCCTCAAACACCCCGAGCGCATCCATCGCCTCGTGCAGCGCAATCTTCGACAGCGCCGCCTGAATCCTACTCCCCGGGTCCGTCGTCGACGCGCTCGTCAACGCCGAAGCCGCCGCGCCTCGTCTCGACTCCCCCCAAACGCGTCTACCTCCGCCCCCGCCCGCGCGTCCTCCGGACCCCGATCCGTTCCCGCTCAAGAAATCCTCGATCGCCGTTCTCGACGCCCGCCCGCCCCCGGCTCGCCCGCCCCCAGCCGCACCCGTCGCACCCGTCGCACCCGTCGCACCCGTCGTCGTCGCGCTTCTCCTTCCAACGCCCCGTCCGCCCGCGCTCCCGACGCCGACGCCTCGACTCGTCGCGGATGTCCCGCCCGCCCGCGTCGCCGCGCGCGCCACCGCATTCGCCAGCGCTCTCCCGCTCGTCGCCGTCATCCCTTCGTCGTCCTCCTCGTCGTCGTCCTCGTCGTCGTCGAGTCGAGTCGAACGCGAGAAAACGAACGAACGAACCAACGGAGAAAACGAACGAACGGGCGAGCGATGGGTGGGGAGGGTGATGGAGATGCGTTTTTGTGAACCAGCTATTTATATGTGTTAATAGTATGTAGGGTTAGTATAATATTAATGAGGGTTTAGGCAGAGGACCGACGGATCCACGTTCCGTGTTCCGTGTTCCATTTCGACGAGTCACGAAGGGAGGAGAACGCATATGTTCGACTCGGTCGGTCGGTCGGTCGGTCGGACGGATGGAATGGAAAACCGCTCGTCGTCGTCGCGTGAAAAGGGCTTTGCGACGCGGCGGCATCCGCCTTTCCCACGCACGGACGAGATGGTCAAGTTCCTCAAGGTACGGACGACGGACGATTGACGGACGGATGGATGACGATGATGACGACGCGTGGGCGCGATGGGGTGATCTGGACGCGGCGACGCCTCGCGGGGGCGGGCGCGAGAGGGCTGGACGTTCGGCGGGAGATCGCGAGACGACCGCGGGTCGAGGGCGAACGCCGGTAGCGAGCGGGAACGGGCGACGAAGGACGCGCGCGGAGTTTGCGAACGAAATGACTGACGCGTTTGTTTCCCTCTTTCTTTTTTTGTTTGTTTCTCGCAGCCCGGTAAGGTTGTTGTCGTCCTTCAAGGCCGCTATGCGGGCAAGAAGGCGGTCATCGTCAAGAATGTCGATGACGGCAGCTCTGCGCGTCCGTACGGCCACGCGCTCGTCTGCGGCCTCTCCACGATCCCGCGCAAGGTACGAAACACGGCGAGATGATATTCGCGAACGATTTAACGTCGATGGGTGTCAGTCTGCGCCCGTCGACGGTGGACAAAGCTCGTCTTTCGATGCGCGCGTAACCACGACAAAAACCCTAGAGGGCGCAACCTCGCTCGCGCGCTCGATGGAATGCGATCACTAACCTTTTGCCGATGTCTCGTCGTTACGAACACACAGGTGACCAAGAAGATGTCTGACAAGAAGCAAGCCAAGCGCTCCAAGTGCAAGACGTTCATCAAGAACATCAACTACACGCACCTCATGCCGACGCGCTACTCCCTCGACGTCGCCGACGACCTCAAGAACGTCGTCACCGCGGATGCTTTGGACAACGCCACCAAGAAGGTTGCGGCGCAAAAGGAGGCTAAGAAGCTCCTCGAGGCGAAGTTCAAGACTGGCAAGTCTCGTTGGTTCTTCACGCGACTCGCCTTCTAAGCGCGAGAGCGCGCTGGAACGCACTAGGCGAGAACACTTAGAAGACAGGTTTGGGGTGACGACGATCATTAGTGGAGATTTTGGTCTCTAACGCTCGTGAGCGATGCGCGCACTTAGTCACATGCGAATATGTAATTGCATTCATCATCATGAGCTTGAATACACTTTCCTCGTTTTCCTCGAACGAAGCGCGCGCGTGCCCTTCTCGCGGCGAAACTTTCATCGTAAGGTTTGAACATTCTAAATACACTGTTTGAGTCTACGTCGTCTATGTGAAAGGGCAAAGAAACGCAAGCCACGGAGGGTTATGCCGTGTGCAACACAATAAATAATCGGTTCGAAGCGCGAGTCCGGCGTAATGGCGGGGACTGGCACGCCCAGAGTGGAGAAGTAAATTTTAGAGGGATCACCGCGCGCGCCGTTTACGCCTTGGCGACGCGGTGGAGCATTTTGAAGTTGTCGGCAATGATCGTCGTGCTCGGGGAGGAGCGGTAGTTGATGCCGTTAGCCTTGGCCCACGCCTTCAAAAGCGGTCTGAGCTTGTGGTAGTTGTAACGCGGCATGCTCGGGAACAAGTGATGCTCCAACTGCGTGTCCATACCTCCCCAGACCCAAGCTTCCAACCCACCAAAGACGCACTCGGCATCACGCGTCGAGCGGAACTGACCTTCAACGTACTCGGGATCTTCACCAAACTCCATGATCTCTTCGCTTTGGTGAGTGGCGCTCACGAGCGCACCCACGAGGAAGCCACTGAGGAAGATGGAACCGATGGCGACTTGCCAAGGCATCATGGTGGCGAGGAACAGATAGTTGACGCCGATGAACGCGAGCTCCTTGACATCCTTTCTCTGCCACGCCGTGATGACGGAGTGGAAGCGCCAGAGCCAGAACATGATGGACAACAACGGATAACCGTAAATGTGCTGGTACTTGCGCATCGGGTGATCCGGTCGGCCAGACTCTTGCGGAGAGCGCAAGAAGAAGAACGGCTCCATCATGACGTCGTTGTCGAGGTGCTCTTCATTGGTAAACGAGTGGTGCATCGAGTGCTTTTGCATCCACCACTCGACGCTGTGCCCGTTGAGCAAAGTGGGCATGTATCTCATCAATTCGCACCACGGACCACGACCGTGGACGTAATCGTGTCCAAGCCAGCCGGCTTGCTGCATGCCAAAGCCGAGCAGAATGGTGGCGAGGATGGGGTGAGAATACGCGACTGCGGTGCCGCTGACGTAGAGCGCGAGCACTTGGAAAAGCGCCCAGGCTTCCTTGAGCGGTTCACGCTTGAAGAATCCATCCTCGGCGAGCTTATCACGCAATTCGCCAAAAGCCATGCTCACCGCGTACGAGCTCTCGCTCGGCAGTCGGCTCTTGTCCTCTGGCGGGTCGCAGCGCGGCAGCTTCTTCAAGCGTTGCAACGCCAAGTCGCTGCCGTTCGGGCCATAGGAGTGCAACGCGTAGAACACGTCGGTCGCATCGCGACCGTCAAAGAAATACAACCATCTCTCACCGCCTGGGTGCGCCTTGGCCCAGCCTCTGCAGTCGTACCACTCGTCTCCGATCTTCACTCGAATCGGCTCCGTCTTATCCTTCGGTTCCGGAGAGTCGTACGTCGGCACGCTCAGCGGATTGGCGACGGCGCCAGCCGTGCGCGCGTTTCTTTGCGCGTTTCTTCGACCCATCGCCAACGCCCGTCGTTCCACCCGCGCCGTCGTCTCTTCGCCGCTCCAGGTTCGCGCCGCCCACGTCATCGTTCGGCTTCCGCGCGCCCCGGCCGCCGGTCCTCGGCATCCTCGCACGCGAGTCGTCGTCGTCGTCCTCGCGGTCGTCGCCGAAGACATCATCGTCATCATCGTCATCGTCGTCATCGTCTTCGTCGTGTTCGAGCGTGTTCGAGCCGGCGCGCGTCCGTCTCTGTCGTCGCCGTCCCCGTCGACGCCGTCGCCGGCGTCCAAACATCTTGTTTTCGTTGTTCGAGCGCTCCACATCTTCGGGTGTATTTTATATGAACAAACAGTATGATAAATGTGTGGTGTTTTTTTCAAACGCATTCCCCCCAACGTCACGTTCATCGCACATCTCGAGCGCGCGATGGGGTTAAAATAGGTTAGTGTACGAGAGTTGCGTCCACTGTGTGCGTCCATCGTGTCCATTAGTCGCGTCATATTCGTCGTCACGAACGCGACACATCGCGCTCCCGCGGACGCGTTCGTCGCCGCACTCAAAAGCGCGCGGTCGCGGTTCGACCACCCTCTCCCTCCTCGACGACCGAGCGCGATGTCACCGCCCACGAAGAGGGGCGGAGACGACGGTGACGACGACGCCGACGTGGGCGTCGTCGTTACCGTCGCCCACGGGGACGGTTTCGGGAGAAAGAAACCTCGCGAGGGCGGGCAGGCGGCGAGAGCGAACGATGATGCCTCGGCGGACCTCTCGCTGAGTGAGGGTGACGACGAGAGCGTGGAGGCGTTCGCGACGAGGTCCCCGGGTGAGACGACGACGACGACGGGGACGACGGGGACGACGGGGACGACGGTCGAGACGACGACGGTCGTCGAGATTCAGGAGAGGGCAGAGCTGGAATCGCGAGTGCGAGAGGTTTTGCTCGCCATGGGCGAAGACGTGCGCAGAGAGGGGCTGCGGGACACGCCCAAGCGGGTAGCCAAGGCGTTATGTTTCGCGATGCGCGGGTACGGGGCGAGCGCGCCGGCGGCGTTAGGTACGGCGTTGTTTCACGAAGAAAATTTAGCCACGGCTTCGGAAGACCTGGGAAGCGAAGCCGTCGAGCGAGGAACGCACGACGTCGTGCTCGTTCGGGACGTTCCCGTGTTTAGCACGTGCGCCGAAACTTTCATGCCGTTTTACGGCGTCATACACGTGGGATACGTCCCGAAAGCTGGCGTCATCGTGGGGCTGAGTAAGCTCGCTCGAGTGGCTGAGGTTTACGCGCGGCGGTTGCAGACTCCGGATGGACTCGCTAGGGCTGTGGCGCAAGCGCTACAAGATGTGGCCTCGCCTCTGGGCGTCGGCGTATCGTTTTCCGGCGTCCAACTCGGCCCGTTTGCGCCGAAAACCATGAAGGGCAAAGCGTGCACGGGATGTTTTGCCACCGAAAAATCGGTATGGTGGGACGAATTTGAAGCGCTCGTGTCCTTGGGTGGAGGTACCTCTGAGCTTTCGCGCGGCGTCTGGGGCAACGTGTGCGGCGCGTGCGACGACGGCGCGTCCGCGCCGGTCCCGGCGGGCGCCGAAGCCTCGATGGATGCCGTGGCAAACGAGGCGGCAAAGACGGTGAGTGAGGACGTCTACGTGGGTGTGCTTAGATTATTCCACGCGCTCAACTTGCAGGAACGCGTGTACGAGGCGACGGAAGGAACTCGAACAGTGGAGGAGACGGCGAGAACATTCTCATCCCTCCTGGCGGCGATGCGTTCCGGAGACGACGCGCCATTCAGCCCGATTGAGGAAGCCGCAAGAAACGCCGTTGCGGTTGAAAACGATCTGACTGCATCCGACGAGTTGTGCGTGATGAGCGACTTGCACATGTCAACCGTGTGTGAGCATCACTTGCTTCCGTTTCACGGCACGGTGAGCGTCGCGTACTGCTCCTCGTCGACGACTCCGTTGTCTCGAGACGTCCTGCAAGCCATCGTCAGCCGTCATTCGAGACGTTTGCAAGTACAGGAGCGGCTCACGAGAGACGTTGCAGAGGAGGTGTACGCGCTCACAGGTGGCGTCGGCGTCATGGTTGCCGCTCGAGCGGCGCACTTGTGCATGGTATCGAGAGGCGTGGAGAAGCCCGGTAGTTCGACGTGCACGGTGACGAAACTCGGGCGATTCGCGCGCGAACCCGCGCTCCGAGCGAACGTCTGGGCGCGCCTATGCGCAGATTGATTCTAATCAAGTACAGTAGTCTTTCATTCATTAGCGGTCATAGTAAACAATTTTTCTCATCATAGGCATTCCAACCGTTGCGTCGCGTCGTCATTCACCACTTAGATGATTCTAGCGCTCGTTTCACCTCTTCTTCGAGCTCGATCGCTCGTTCACACACGACAGTTGCGAGATAAGCCACCTCAATCTCTCTCATCGACGTCGAACGCGTCGCGTTCGCTTTTGCGAGCGCTTCATCCAATCGCCCGCGAACCGAAAGCACATGGGAGACTTTTCTCTTGAGAGACTTCTGTGGATTGCCATCTTCGGTCGCGCGCTCGTCTTCTACGTCTGGGGGGCGAGCACGTCGAGGAGTGCGCGCGGATCGTTTTCGATCCGTTCTCATGGCGCTCATCGGTCGCTCGCCTTTCACTCGCTCCTCTGAAAATTGCGTGGGTTAAAGTGGCGTTCGGTATCGTCTCGACGCGCGCGTCGTCTCGGCATTGTCGACATTATCGTATGAAAATCGCATCTTCTCGTGGCGTTCGTTACAGATGAGAGAAAAATAGCTACAACATTAATCTACACTTAGTTTGCGTACATTCGGCCGCCCAACGTGCGAGAGAGCCGACGCATCGGCTGTCGAGCTGGTAGAAACCGAGACGAAGCGTCGTGCCGACGCTTCCTCGCTCTGATGCTTTGATCTTTGTAGATCACCTCCTGAAGCGTCTGGCGCCGTCGTTCGCGCGTCGCCGTGGCATTGGATCAAGAGTATTTCCAGCGTTTGCTAGCCATAAGAACAACCCGACGCCTCCCCACCATATCGCGCTCTGGACTGGTCCTTTCAATAACCACGCCACCTTTTCGTGTTGAAGCGCCGCCGCCGTCGTCGTGTACACGCTGTGCGCCACGGTGAGCGTGGTCACCGTGATCGTTCCGAGAGTGAACGTCATGAGAAACACCAAGACGGCGGCGTGACGCGGATGCGTCCTATGGAGCGCTTGGAGATACTGATGCGTGAGCGCGGCCGCGCTCGTCGCGTTGGCGGACCGTCGCGTCGTCGGACGTCCATCCTTGGAAACACGAACCGCCTCCTCCGGCGGATCCATCGCCCCATACCCGTTCGCAATCCCCCACTCATCGACCACTTGCCTCAGCGACCAGTTCGGGACGAGATCCGTGCACCAAAGCTCGACGTTCGACGTCGGGTCCGTCGGAGGAAACTTTGCGCTCAACCACCGCTCGATGGCTTTCCTATCGTACGTGTAACCGGTTTGCACGAGAATCACCGGATCCCGAAACAGCTCCTGCGTGATGACGCACTTTAGATGTTCCGGCGGTTCCTCCCTCTGACCCGCGATCGTCTTCTTCACCGCCGCGATGAAGGTTCCGACAAAGGCGAATTGCCCAAGCCCGAGGCCGGGTTGCGACATTATCGAATCGCTCCCTCTCCTCCTTACCTCGTTTCTCTCTCTCTCGTTTCGACCCGGGCGAACGACGACGACTGGACGCACGACGACGCGTCCGAGTCAGCGCCCGCGACGATGGATGACGGACGGAGCCCCGGTCGCGGTCTTCGTCCCGGGACGTCGGTCGCCGGGTCACGAGTCGGTCGCAGTCTGAAGACGACCACAGAAAAATACCGCATCCTCTTCCGCGCGGGCGCGCGTCCCTCCCTCCGTTTTCGTTCGGTTTTCTTTTTTCTTGTCGCGTTTTCTTGTCGTCCGTCGGGTGCTCGTACCGGTAAACGCACTTCATTACATCGGTGTCTCCATAGTTGAGGGTAGTCATCCGAAAGACCAGTGTGTTGTGTGCCTGTAAAAAAAATCAGAGGTGGGTCGGCGAGGTGTTTCGAAGAATATCGTTGAACCAAGTGTTGCAGTGTTGAATTGAGTCCGCGCAAGCGGGACATTTTTGGCGAAGGAGAAAGTGCGCGCCGCGCGCGAGACGACGTCAGAGGGGGACGCGACGACGACGACGACGACGACGCGGTGAGGTGACGCGAGAACTCGCGCGC
>Ga0181594_10005220_pt1 | contig 11397 bp, 8 predicted proteins | sample 071ome_18_FD_145603 | JGI IMG/M metagenome (GOLD analysis project Ga0181594, IMG submission 145603) | Coastal salt marsh microbial communities from the Groves Creek Marsh, Skidaway Island, Georgia - 071413BT metaG (spades assembly) | ecosystem: Environmental > Aquatic > Marine > Intertidal zone...
GGCGGCACGAACGCCGCTGCGGCCGACGTAGCCGCCCATTCAAAGTCCTGATCGGCTGATGAGGAAAATGCCAATGAATCGTGTGTCCAAAATCAGCCTGTCCTTGGCCGGCCTCGCGCTAGCCAGCATGATCGGGTTTTCCGCGCCTGCCCTGGCTGCTGGCGACCAAAAGAAGCCTGAACGCCAGGCATGGTCTTTCGCTGGTGTATTCGGGACTTTCGACCGGGCGCAGCTACAGCGGGGATTTCAGGTTTACCGTGAAGTTTGCCAGGCTTGCCATTCGATCAACCGGCTTGCCTTCCGCAATCTCGCTGAAAAAGGTGGACCGGAGTTTTCGCAGGGCCAGGTCAAGGCATTGGCAGCGGAATACGAGATCCCGGACATTGATGATTCTGGCGAGCCGACAAAACGCCCTGGCAAGCCGTCAGACCGTTTCCCGAAGATTTATGCCAACGATCAGGCCGCCAAGGCAGCCCAGGGCTCTGTGCCGCCCGATCTGTCCGTCATTACCAAGGCCCGCTCCTACGAGCGTGGATTTCCGTGGTTCCTGCTCGATGCGCTGCCATTCTTTTCCTATCAGGAACACGGTGCTGACTATGTCTACGCGCTACTGACTGGTTACACCAAAAAAGGTGACGACAAGTGGAATGCCTATTTCCCCGGCCAGAAGATCGGCATGGCAAGACCATTAAACAAAGGCCAGGTCGAATACGCCGGCGACACGCCACGGACCGTCGAGCAATATTCCAGGGACGTGACCGCTTTCCTGATGTGGGCTGCCGAACCGAAAATGGAAGATCGTAAAAAGACCGGCTTCGCGGTTCTGATATTCCTGTTTGTCTTCGCCGGACTGACCTATTTCGCAAAGAAAAAAGTCTGGTCTTATCAGGCGCATTGATTTCCAGCGGCTCCCACAACAAAACCCCCGCGTATCCGCGGGGGTTTTTTGTTTGGTTCGCGCCGCGCACCTCGAACGCGGCACAAACAGCGGTGTCGGCCATGCATTCTACGCGCGCATATCCTAGCGCGACGAACGACGCCGTCGCGCCGGGACAATCAGGCGACAGAAGCGCCTGATATGAACTGCCGCCGGGCTTCGGCGAAAGACCTCAACTTGTCCTCCACCAGCCGGTTAATCGTGCCAGGTGGAAATTCTCCGTCATCACCGCGCGCGCCGGCAGGCAGTCCGGTCAACAGCTCGATGCCCTCATCAACATGGGAGATCGCATAAACGCTGAACTTGCCGTCGCGGCATGCCTCCAGGACATCGGCGCGCAGCATCAGGTTTTTGACATTGCCTTGCGGTATCAGGACTCCCTGGTCCCCTGTCAAACCCCGTTCCCTGCAAATATCGAAAAACCCTTCGATCTTCTCGTTGACGCCTCCTATGACCTGCACATCTCCATTCTGATTGACGGAGCCGGTTACAGCCAAACCCTGCTTGACCGGCGTTTCCGACAACGACGACAAGATTGCGTACAATTCGGTTGACGAGGCCGAGTCGCCATCGACGCCGCTATAGGACTGCTCGAACACCAGGCTGGCGGCCAGCGACAATGGCGCACCCTTGGCATATCGGGACGCCAAAAAGCCTGACAGGATCAACACGCCCTTCGAATGCAGCGCGCCGCCAAGCGAAACCTCGCGCTCGATATCGGCGACCTCTCCTGCGCCAACCCGTGTACGCGCCGTGATCCGGGTCGGCTTGCCGAAGGCAAATGCGCCAATCTGCAATACCGACAAGCCGTTGATCTGACCGGCAACCTGGCCCTGGGTATCTATCAGAACGCTCTCGCGCAAAATCTGCTCGTGCATGCGTTCGCGAATACGATCAAGCCTGCGTATCTGCTCCGCAATCGCCTTGTGAATATGCCTGCTTTCGATCGGAAGCGTGCCGTCCTGCTGGGCCCAGTAGGAGGCTTCGCGAATAAGATCGGCAAGTACCCCAACGCGAAGGGTAAGCCGTTCACGATCATCGGCGAGCCGGGCTGCACGTTCAATGACAGCCGCGCATGCCGCCGCCGTGAGGGCGCAATCGGCTGCCTTCTTTGCGATGGAACCCAACAGCCGGCAAAACTGCCCGGCGGCTTCCGGCGACCACTCGATCACCTCGTCGAAGTCGGCGGCAACCTTGAACAATTCGCCAAAATCCTGGTCCACCTGCTGCAGCAGGTAAAAAGTCTGGCGCTGGCCAATCAAAACCACTTTGACATCGACCTGGATCGGCTCCGGCTCCAGCGTCACCGTTGTCGCAGTCGTCAAACCCGTGGACGGCATTTCTATGGCGATCGTCTGCGAACGCAAACAACGCTTCAACGCCTGCCAGGAACCCGGTAAAGACAACAGCCGTTCCGCGTCGAGCACGAGATACCCGCCATTGGCCTTGTGCAGCGAACCGGACTTGATCAGCGTAAAATCCGTCAGCATTGCGCCCATATGCGGGATGTACTCGATACGTCCGAGCAAATTCCCGAGCGCCGGATGATCGAGAAACTCGACCGGCGCCCCGGCGTCTTCGTGCGTAACGATCACATTCGCCTTGTACTTGTTGAACAGAACGTCCAGCGGCGCACCTTGCCCGGGGCCGTGCCCCTGCCGGTCGCCCCCGGTCAACGGCTGATCCTGTTGGGCAGCCTGGACAAACAGAACAGCGTTGTTGGCCAGTTCATCGCGGATGACTTTCAGATGTGCCGTTACATTCGAAAGCGATTCAAACGAGGAAAACAAGTCTTCCATCGCCCGGTCAACGGCTATTGCCGCCAGCTGGCGATTCAGGGCATGCACTTTCTCTCGCCGGTCCTTGTCCAGACGCGGTATGGATTGCATGATGTCCTGTAGCTCGGACTGGATTGCCTTGATTTTTTCCTGGGTAGCCTCACGCTGATCCGCGGGCCATTTCTGGAATGCATCCGGCCGGACAGGCTCGCCATCAGCCACTGGAAATACCGCAAAACCATGTTCGGTCCGCGCCAGGCCCAGCCCCTCTGCTTCGGCCTTCTCGGCAAGGCTTTTCAGGGCGATTTCCTGCGCATTCTTGAATTCATCTTCGATGGCGGTGCGCCGGTCCTGATAGTCTTCACCCTCGAACACAGCAGGCATCGCGGTTTTGAGATTGTCGATGAGCGTGTCCAGTTTCTGTGCGAGCTCCGGCGCGCGCCCGGCTGGCAGCCCTAACGCCACGGGCCGGTGTTGTTCATCGAAATTGTTGACGTAGACCCAGTCGCGCGGAGACGGACGGTTCACCGCTTTTTGGCGCAGAAATTCCATAACGGCGTTGTGGCGGCCCGAACCCGGTATCCCCAAAACAAAGATATTGTAGCCTTGCGCCAAAAGCCCGGTGCCAAACTCCAGCGCATCGATTGCGCGGCCCTGGCCGATCAAGCCTTCCACCGGATCCAGTTCAGCAGTTGTCCGGAACCCGAGCGCGTCCGCATCACAGCGGCGATGAAGGTCGTCCGGGCCTAGTGGTGACAAGGGCATGCAAACCTCGCTGGCCGAATATAGTCACCGCACAGTAGATCGGCGGGACGTGTCAAAATTTTGCCCGCTGGCAAACCGGCATGCAAGGATTGAATTGGCGGCCCGCGTCGAATGGCTACACGGGCTGCGCTCTCGCCGGTTGCAACAGCGTGACAGCTATCCCGCGCAGCAAGGGTCACTTGTATCCGAGAGCAGTTGGCAGCCACATGGCCAGCGCCGGGAAGACGATGATCAGCAGGATGCGCAGAACATCGGCGTAGAAGAACGGGAATATGCCCTTGAAGATCGTGTTGAGCGGGACAGTCTTCGCCACCCCGTGTATCACGAACACGTTCATGCCAATCGGCGGAGTGATCATCCCGACTTCAATGGCCATCAACAGCACAATGCCCCACCAGATCGGGCTGTAGCCCATGTCGACGACCAGCGGGTAGATGAACGGGAAGGTGATCACCATCGCCGCAATCGTATCGAAAATACTGCCGAGAATCAGGAACAGCACAAACAGGGCAAGAATAATTACAAGCGGTGGAAGACCCAGGCTGCTTATGCCCGCCACGACCACTGCCGGCATCTTGGTGATCGAGATGAAGCTGGCGAAGACCGACGCGCCAATGATGATCAGATAGATCATTGCCGTATTGCTCGCCGTCTCGCGCATGACGAGCAGTAGCGAGTCCCAGGTCAGTTTACGCCGCCAGATGGTGAAGCCGAGCGCCACCGCCGCACCGAGGGCAGCTGCTTCATTGACCGTGAACACGCCGCCATAAATGCCGCCGACAACGATCAGGATCATCAGCAGAACGCCGGTGCTTTGCCCAAGCACACGTATTCGCTCCGGCCAGTCCGTGCGGTCTCCGGCCGGGCCCGCAGCCGGGTTACGCCGCACGACGATAATGATGGCAATGAAATGCCCCAGCACCGCAAGCAGCCCCGGAATAAGGGCCGCAATGAACATGGTTATGACGAACTGCTCGGCCAGAAAAGCGTAAATCACCATGATAACGGACGGCGGGATCAGCATGCCCAGCGTACCACCCGCTGCAATCGAGCCCGTCGCCAGCGAGGGTTCGTACCTGCGTTTGAGCATTTCCGGCAGGGCAACACGTCCCATGGTTGCGGCTGTTGCGAGCGACGAGCCGCACACCGCACCAAAACCCGCGCAACCGCCAATGGTCGCCAGCGCAAGGCCGCCGCGGCGGTGACCAACGAAAGCGTAAGCAATCTTGTAAATGTCAGCTGCCAGCCCGCTGATATTGGCGAAGCTCCCCATGACGAGGAACAACGGAATGACCGCAAGCTCCTCGCTTGCGATCGCGCCAACGGCTTTCGATCCGATCAGCGAAAACGCCGCTGTCCAGCCCGACAGGATGCCGAAGCCGACCACGCCCGCGATCGCCATGGAAATGCCGATCGGGATCTGCAGCGCGATCAGCACGAACATGCCCAGAATGCCCAGAAGTGCGATTGAGACGGGATCCATCAGACACCGCCTTCCTGGACGGAACCTTCGGGGGTCCCGTCATCCACCTTGTCATGGCCACTGCCCTGCGGACCAAAATAGAGATCGGACAGAACGACAATCAATTGCACGGGTATGGATATTAGCAACAGGCCTGTCGCAACGACCCACCACGGTGTCACGTTGATGCCAAGCAACCAGGTTGTTTCGCCGGTCTCCCAAACTTCCTGGGTATACTTGATCAGCTGCCATCCCAGAACGCAGGTGAACAGGAAGGTGATAAATGCCGCGAAAACGGCGAGGGCCTTGCGCCCGCCTTCACTGAGGATCAGGCTGAGGAAGTGAATGGCGATGTGCCCGCGCTGGGCGTAGGCGGAAGGGAAAAAGGATGCGATCACCACGGCGATCAACAGCCGGTAGATGTCCTCAACCCATTCCAGCGGATGGGAAAACAGCCAGCGCATCATGACGCTGGCGATCGTGATCAGCGCCAGCACCACCAGGCCAATAAGGCCCAGCATCGCCAGCCAGTTCGAAAACCAGCGCGCAAATTGCTCCAGCTGTTTCAGCATCAAGTGTCAGCCCTACTTGCCAGCCCGAATTTTCTTTAGTTCTTCTCTCACGGCGGCAAGGAGCTTCTTGCGCCTGTCGTTATTCGCCCACTTCTGAACAACGCCGTCCATGACCTTGTCGTAGGCAGCCTTGTCGGCCTTGTCGGGCCAGACGATGGTGTGGTCCTTCCGGGCCTGCATCTTCTTCAAAAGCACGCCCTGCAGCTGCATGTTCACGTCAATATAGCTCTGGTCGTAAACCCGGCCGCTGTGCTTCTTGATGATTTCCTGCGCTTTCTTCGGCAGGCTGTTCAACCGTTTCTTGGTCATCAGAATGCCGATCGGCACGGTGCTGAACAATTGCATGTAATGGTGTTTTGCAACCTGATCGATCCGGAACGATGTCAGCACGTTCCAGTCGGTTGCTGCGCCATCAAGCACGCCCTTGGAGATGTTTTCCGCCACGGTCGGTATCGGCATACCAACCGGAGCCGCACCAAGCGCCCGGATCGCGGCCCCCGCTACCGGCCCGCCGGCACGGATCTTCAAGCCTTTCATGTCAGCGATTTTTTTTACCGGCTTGGTAAAATGGAAAGTGTAGGGATATGTCGTTACCAGCAGCGGCACGTAAAACTTGTCATAGCCGCGCAACATACCCTTGTTGTAGAGCGCGCGAATGACACGCCCGGATTCGTTCAGGTCCTTGTACAGCGTCGGCAATTCCAGCACGTTGTTGTCCGGAAAGCGTCCCGGCGTGTAGGAGAACACGACGAAACCGATATCGATGACGCCATCGGTAATGGCTTTGACCTGAGCGCGCGGATTGCGCATCAGCGTACCGCCCGGATAAGGGTCAATCTTGAGAATGCCCTTGGCTTCCTTGTTGATCCGCTTGTACCAGGGAACCATGGCATTGACCCAGCTATGGTTCTTGGCGCCGCCGAAATAGGCGAACCGAAGGGTGATTTCCTTGGAAAGAGCCGGAGCGAATGTCGTGCTCCCGGCCAGCATGGTCGAAGCCGCTGCGAACAAAACTGCCGCTGTTGAAACCTTGCGCATTATCCCCTCCGGTTCGATTGAAGCAATGACAGCTGGCGCGTTCGGCACCAGCCGTCTCATTTTACAAGCGTTACTTCTTTGCCGCCGCGCGAATTTTCTTCAACTCGGCGCGCACGAATGCAAGCGTCTTCTTGCGCTTGTCGTTGTTCGCCCATTTCGCAACGACGCCGGCCATGATCTTGTCATAGGCGGCCTTGTCTGCCTTGCTCGGGTAAACGATCGTGTGATCTTTCATCGCCTTGGTCTTTTTCAGCCAGACATTCTGGATGTCCGTGTTGACCTTGACGAAAAGATCTTCAACCCACTTGCCGCTATACTTGGCAATGATCGCCTGCGCTTTTTTCGGCAGGCTGTTGAAGCGCTTCTTGGTCATCATGAAACCGATCGGCACGGTGGAAAAGTGCTGCATGTAATGGTTCTTGGCGACCTGGTTGATGCGGAAGGAATACAGAACGTTCCAGTCAACCGCAGTACCGTCCAGCACGCCCTTGGAGATATTTTCCGCAACTGCAGGGATCGGCATTCCCACCGGCGCAACGCCAAGCGCGCGCATCGCAGCGCCCGCAACCGGCCCGCCGGCGCGCAGCTTCATGCCCTTGAGGTCCGCAACCTTCTTCACCGGTTTTACCGTGTGGAAGTTGTACGGGAAGGTGGTGACAATCATGTTGACGTAGAAGTTCTTGAACCCGCGCAGCATGCCCTTGTCGTGCAAGGCGCGAATGACCCTCGAGGACTCGTTCACGTCATTGTAAAGCGTCGGTAATTCCAGCACGCTGTTGTCGGGAAAACGGCCCGGCGTGTAGGAAAACACCACGAAAGCGATATCCGCCACGCCGTCGGTCAGCGCCTTGGCCTGCGCCCGCGGGTTGCGCACCAGCGCACCGCCAGGATAGGTTTCGATCTTGACGATCCCCTTGCCTTCCTTGTTCACCGCCGCTGCCCACGGCGCCATCACGTCCTTCCAGGTGGTGCCCTTCGGCCCGCCAAAGTAAGACATGCGCAGGGTGATTTCCTTCGACAAAGCCGTCGAGACAGCCCCGCCGGCCAGCATGGCCGCAGCGGCTGCGGAAGCAGCAAGAATCGAAACACCTTTCATTTATCCCTCCCGGTCAAAGCGGTGTGAAACCGCAGATTGCTCTTGCACGATGCATGAGCCTATCCGCACAATTCCGGAGGGTCCACCCATAAAATGCCGCACTTCCCCCCGATTTGCGGTTCATGGCGCCGCAAGGAATAGGAATCTATTCTAAGCCGAGCTTTGCAGCCAGCCCGATACGCTGCAGTTTGCCGGTTGCGCCGAGCGGTATTTCATCGAGGAACAGAATTTTGCGCGGCACCTTGAACGATGCAAGCCGGCCGCCGGCATAGTCGCGCAATTCCTTTTCGTCTGCGGAATGGCCGTCGCGAAGCACAACCGCGGCGCCGACGTCCTCGCCTAGCTTGTCGTGCTTGATGCCGAATACCACGACTTGCCGCACCGCAGGATGATCCATGAAAACTTCGTCGACCTCGCGCGGCGAAATTTTCTCCCCGCCGCGATTGATGATTTCCTTCAACCGCCCGGTCAGGGTCAGGTAATTGTCGCGATCAAGGACACCCTGGTCGCCGGTGCGGAACCAGCCATTCGTATAGGCCGAAGCATTTGCTTCAGGATTGGCTTCGTATCCCGCCGTGACATTTTCGCCCCGGATCACCACTTCACCGGTTTCGCCGTTTTTCAGGACATTTCCGTCTTCATCCATGATGGCGATCTCGGGTCCTGCGGCGAGACCAACCGCGCCTGGCTTACGCTCCCCGCGCAGCGGGTTAGAGGCCATCTGGTGCGATGCCTCCGTCATTCCGTATGCCTCGATAACTGGCGCCCCGAATGTTGCTTCGAGTTCGGTTATCACCTGCGGAGGCAGGGAAGACGAAGAGGAACGGATGAATCGCAACGGGTATTTGGCGATGATTTCCTTATTGCCACCGGCGCGCGTCAGGATTGCCTGGTGCATGGTAGGTACGGCGGTGTACCAGGTCGCGGCGCATTCCTCCATCCACGAGAAAAACCGCAGTGCATTGAAGCCGGGCGTGCAGAAAATACTGCCCCCCCGGGACCATGGCGCCAGCAGCCCGGCCATCAGACCATGGATGTGAAACAATGGCATTATGTTGAGACCACGGTCATTGGCCGATAGTTCAAGCGATTGCGCGATGTTGCCGGCAGACACGCTGACGTTGCGCTGCGACAGGGGTACGATCTTCGGCCGCGACGTAGTGCCGGAGGTGTGCAGGATCAAGGCAACATCGTCAGGCGCAGCAGGTCCGGGCTGGCAATCTCCCCCATTTTGCATTTCGAGCGTGAACGCACCCGCGCCTGCCTGCGGATCGGGATTGAGCGTTACAATCCGGACGCCCAGTTTTTCCGCAACCGCCACCGCCGGCGACGTGCTGCCAGCCTCGACCACCAGCGCCTTGGCGTTGAGGTCAGACATGTAGAATTCAAATTCATCGGCTTTATAGGCCGGGTTGAGAGGCGCTGCGGTTGCCCCAGAAGCAACAGCAATGAAAGCCGACGCCATTTCCGGTCCATTCGGCAAAACAATCGCCACGCGGTCGTTTCGGCCGATGCCGGCCCCGTTCAGTGCGGAAATCGAACCGGCAACCAGTTCGCGCAATGCGCCATAGGTCAACGGCGGCAACGACGGCGCGGTAATGGCGGGACTTTCGTCTGCCCCACTGGCCAACAGCTCACGCAACGTCGTGGGGTAGGATGCGGACTGGCTCATCGCTCGCTCTTTCTTTGCAATTGACGCTCAATAACGGACATATCCAACCAGTACGGGTATGGCAAATGCACCGCGGCCCTCGCCAGGACAGCGTAGTTTGACTATGCTCCCGCCATGATACGATCCCCGGCAGCACCACATTCGGCAATCGACAGTTCCTCCGCCTGGTGGCGGCTGATCACATGCATTTTCATTGGCACAATCGGGTCAATCGGCATGTGGTCTTTTGTTGTCGCCCTACCCGCCGTCCAGGAAAGTTTTGGCGCGAGCCGCGGCGCAGCCTCCTTTCCCTACACCATGACCATGCTGGGCTTTGCCTTTGGCGGCGTGGCGATGGGCAAGATTGCCGACCGGTTCGGCATCGTGGCACCGTTGATGATCGGCGGCCTGCTGCTCGGCGCCGGCTATTCAATCGCGGCGCTGGCCCCTGGCCTGACCCTCTACGCCGTCGGCCAGCTGCTCGTCGGCTTCGGAACATCCGCCAGCTTTGCCCCGCTGATGGTCGATATTTCCCGCTGGTTCGTCAAAAGCCGGGGCATAGCCGTCGCGATCGCCGGTTCCGGCAATTATATCGCCGGGATGGTATGGCCACCGGTGTTGCAGTTTTTCATCGCGTCGCACGGCTGGCGGCCGGTACATTGCGCGATGGCGCTGGTGTGCGTCGGCTTTCTTGTCCCCGCAGCGCTTTTGTTGCGGCGCCGTCCGCCCGATGAAGCCGACGCCCATTCGATCCCCGTCTCGCGCTTTGGTTCAATGCAGGTGCCGCAGCGAACCTTGCTGCTGCTGTTGACCTTTGCAGGCGTCGCCTGTTGCGTCGCCATGTCCATGCCGCAAGTTCATCTTGTTGCCTATTGCGCGGACCTGGGCTACGGCGCGGCCCGCGGCGCGCAAATGCTTTCGCTGATGCTCGGGCTTGGAATCATCAGCCGTATCTTGTCGGGCCTGGTCGCTGACCTGATCGGCGGACTGGCCACGCTGCTGCTTGGATCAACCCTGCAAGGCGTTGCGCTGTTCCTGTACCTGTTCTTCGACGGCCTGGTTTCGCTATACATCATATCCGGCATGTTCGGCCTGTTTCAGGGCGGCCTCGTGCCGATGTATGCCGTCATCGTGCGGGAGTATTTTCCGTCTTCGAAGGCCGGCAGCACGCTGGGTATAGTCATCATGGCGACATTGTTTGGCATGGCCCTGGGCGGCTGGATGTCCGGCTACATCTTCGATCTGACCGGGTCCTACCGGCTCGCCTTCCTGAACGGAATGCTGTGGAACCTCGCCAATATGGCAATCGTGGCATTTTTGATGCTGCGCCGCAAAATTGGTGCGCCATCGCCCGCATGACAATTCCAACGCGCATTGCGCAGCAGCACTGGCGGAAACCGCCCCGACCGCCTACATTGTGTCAGCGGTGCTGCGGGGTGCGTGGGAATCAGTATTCCCGGGGCCTTAATGATCCCTCGGGAGCTGTTCCTGCCCTTGTTCGTGGACTTGGGCACACGGCGCCCACCTACGTTGTAGGTTTCCCGGGATCAGAATCTCACGGCCTATGTGGCTCCGCACAATATTTCCCACGGAATTCCGTCCTGGCCGGTGGATTTCCGGTTCCCCGTTCGCCTGTTTCAGCATTCAAATGACAAGACCCCCCGGCAAGGCCGAATTGCGCAAATCTGCCCTGGCGCGACGCGCCGCTGTACCGGATGACCAGCGGCAGGCCTTTGCCGAACGCATCGCAACAGAGGGAGTGGAGTTGTGCCGCCGGGCCTTCGTTCGCAACGTCGCGCTATTCTGGCCGATCGGCTCCGAACCGGACACGACCCTGCTGCTGATGGCGCTCGCCCATCATGAGTTGCAACCCTGCCTGCCCGTCACGGGAGCACGCAGCACCGCCCTGACCTTCCGCCGCTATCGCTACGGCGAACCGATGCAGGAAGGCCCGGTGGGCACCTACGAGCCGGCCGCCGGGCTGCCGCAATCCGTACCGGACTTTACCTTTGTGCCGCTCGCCGCATTCGACCGGCGCGGCTACCGCATCGGCTACGGCGGCGGTTACTACGATGCGACACTGGCGCAATTGCGCGCC
>Ga0181594_10005222_pt1 | contig 11395 bp, 6 predicted proteins | sample 071ome_18_FD_145603 | JGI IMG/M metagenome (GOLD analysis project Ga0181594, IMG submission 145603) | Coastal salt marsh microbial communities from the Groves Creek Marsh, Skidaway Island, Georgia - 071413BT metaG (spades assembly) | ecosystem: Environmental > Aquatic > Marine > Intertidal zone...
TGCGTCCGGCATGGACTGGAACACGCTGAAGTTGCAGAAGTACGTCTCCGCCAACGCCCGGTGGAGTCGCTCGAGGTCGTCTGGAACATACGGGATGTCTTCGATGACCTTGGAGATCCGACCGATCACCTGCCAGTACATGCGCTCCACCCGAGCGCGCTGTCGCAGGTCGAGCAGGCCCAGGTTGAACATGTTGAGCGCCTGGGTGCGCAGCGCCTGCGCGTCGTGCCACGCCGCCTGGTAGCCCTTCCGGTTGCAGTACGTGAGGGCCTCGAACAGCTCGTGGAGGACCTCTGGGTCCTCCTCGGCAGGAGCCTGGGGCGTGCCATCGACGGGCGGCCCGGACACGCCGAGCACATTCACCACGAGGACAGCGTGGTGCGCCACCAGCGCACGCCCGGACTCCGTGACGATGTGGGGATGCGGCAGGCCGTGGTGGTCGCAGGCACTGCTGATGGCCCCGACCACGTCCTGGGCGTACTCCCGGACCGTGTAGTTCATGGACGAGGCAAAGTCGGTCGAGGAGCCGTCATAGTCGACCCCGAGGCCGCCGCCCGCGTCGAAGTAGCCCATCGCGGCGCCCATGCGGGCAAGCTCGACATAGATGCGTGCGCCCTCCTTCAGCGCGTCCTTGAAGGAGCGGATGGCGCTGACCTGCGAGCCGATGTGGAAGTGCAGAAGCTGCAGGCAGTCGAGCATTCCAGCCGCCTCGAGCTGGTCCACGCCCGCCACCATCTCCTCGATGGTCAGTCCGAACTTGGCGCGGTCGCCGGTCGAGGCCTTCCAGCGTCCGGAGCCGCGGCTCGCGAGCTTCGCCCGGAAGCCGATGGTCGGCTTGACCCCGAGCCGCTCCGCGACGGCGATGCATAGGTCCAGCTCGCTGGCCTTCTCGATGACGATGACCGTCCGGGTGCCGAGCCGCCCCGCGAGCATCGCGGTCTCGATGTATTCCTCGTCCTTGTACCCGTTGCAGATGACGACCGCTTCGGGGTCCTCGAGCATCGCCATGACGACGAGCAGCTCAGGCTTGGAGCCACACTCGAGACCCATGTGGTGGGGTCGACAGAATCGGACGACCTGCTCGACGAGGTGTCGCTGCTGGTTGACCTTCACCGGGTACACGCCGCGGTAGGCCCCGGTGTAGCCGTACTCGTCGATCGCAGCCGCGAAGGCACCGGCGAGGGTGTCGATCCGAGCCCCGAGGACGTCCGGGAAGCGCAGCAGGATCGGAAGGTCGACGCCGCGAGCGCTCATGTCGTCGACCAGGACCTTCAGGTCGACGGGCGGCAGCTGGCCGCCCTCAGGGCCCACCCGGAGGTTGCCGTTGTCTCCCACGGAGACGAAGTCCTTGCCCCAGTGGGGGATGCCGTAGAGATCGGCGCTGTCCTGGACGGTCCAACCGGGCATGGTCCCTCCCGCGAAAACGTCCCGCCCCTTAGCCCCCCCGAGACACGGTCGGAAACCGTTCGGGACCACATTTTTTGGGGCGTCTCCGCTCGCGTGGATCGCCCACGGAGGGAAGCTGCGGAGGCATCTGCCGGATCACCAGCCGGCGCCGCACTCTCCGCAGCCGAAGCGGCCGTGCTGTCGAACCCAGTTGCCGAAGCTCGGAGCGTTGCAGCTGGGACAGCTGGCCGGCATGACGGCGTCCTCGGCGTCGGCCTCGGCAGCAGCAGCCGGAGCCGGAGCCCGAGCAGGCTGGGGAGCGGGGGCCGGCGCGGGAGCAGGGGCCGGCGCCGGAGCGGGGGACGTTGCCGGCTTCTTCGCAGCTGGCTTCTTCGCAGCAGGCTTCTTCGCAGCAGGCTTCTTCGCGGAAGGCTTCTTCGCGGAAGGCTTCTTCGCGGCAGGCTTCTTCGCGGAAGGCTTCTTCGCGGAAGGCTTCTTCGCGGCGGGCTTCTTCGCGGCGGGCGCGGGTGCGGGGGCCGGCGCGGGAGCGGGGGCCGGCGCGGGAGCGGGCGCGGGAGCGGGGGCCGGCGCGGGAGCGGGGGCCGGCGCGGGAGCGGGGACCGGCGCGGGAGCGGGGACCGGCGCGGGAGCGGGGACCGGCGCGGGAGCGGGGACCGGCGCGGGAGCGGGGGCCGGCGCGGGCGCGGGAGCGGGCGCTGGAGAAGGCGCAGGAGCAGGAGCCGGGGCGCTCCGCAGTCCCGTCAATTCCAGGGCCGTCCGGGCAATCCCCTTGAGCGTGCTGCGAATCCCCATGTGCTCACCTCTCCACGTTGACCGGAGGCTAACCCACCGCATGCCCTGCGCTGCGCAGGCAGCAGACCCAGCCGCCCTGGGCGGCCGTCCATGACCCGGTAGGTGCCCGAGCTGTGCCACGCGAGCCGGATGAAGAGCGGTCCGTAGGTGCCGTAGTCGGCCGGCCACCAGTCCTGGGAGTCCGTCAAAACCGCGGCGATCTCCGCCTTCAGGGCCTTGTAGTCGAGCTTCGCGAAGGCCTCGGCGTAGTCGTGATCGGCGCCGTTGGGACCGGCGACGGCGTTGTCCCGGAGCGGGGAGAGGTCGACCTGCTCCGGCCACCAGGCCTGGTTGCTGCGGGCGAAGGTCCGAGGGGGAGCGGGCGCAGGCGCAGGCGTCGCCGCCTCCGCGACGGGGGCCTCCGGAGCTGCCGATCCGGCCTTGGACGCGTAGCAGCCGGTCAGGAGGCCGGTGAGGGAGAGGAGGATGCGGGCACTGGGGGTGGGCATGGGGGCTCCGGGTTCGGGGCCTCATCGGGGTATTGCCGCGCCCAGGCCCCCCGTCGAAATCGCAGCGGCCTATCGGGTCATAGACGCGCACACGCCGCGTGTCGCCACGGCCAGCCGACCCACCCGCCCGCTCAGTCCAGGAGGATGCCTCCCTCGACCAGCGCGACGTAGTGGTACCCGAAACCCAGCTCGACGTCCTGCTGCAGGACTCCCCGGAACGCCACGCGCTGCCCCGGCACCACGCGCTCCTGGGTCCGGACCGTGAGATCGTGGGTCTCCACCGCAGCATCTCCCGTTCCGTCCTGGAGGTGGACCCAGAACGCACCCACGGCACGGGTCGCCTTCACGACCGTCCCCGCGACGACGATCGGCTTCCCCGCTCTCGTCCCGAGCTCGGCGTACACGGTCCCGGTGGGCACGGCGTCAGCCGGTGTGGACGCGCGCACGACCCGTGCGGCCGTCTCCGCGTCGACGACACGCGCCTGGGGAATGTCCACCACCACGGGTGCGGGCGCGCCCACACCGGGGATCTCGACCTCGTACCGAGGCGAGCCCTGCGTGAGCAGGATGAAGTCCCCGATCTCCGCCCCGACATCCGGGACCGAGACCCACGTCCGGAGGCTTCCCTGGGACACCAGCAGCAGCTGCACCTCCGCCTGCGACACCACCTGCTCGACACGGGTGGGCGCCGTGTTCGTCCACGCTGGCTGGGAGACGTCCACCGCGCGGTGGGAGCACCCGAGGACGAGGCCAGCAAGGGAGGGAATCCAGGAGCGGAGGGTCATGGAGGCCTGCGGGGGCTGGGGTTCTCGCCTCTGGGGGCCAACCGGGCCCCCGACGCGCCCAAGCGCCGCAGGCTACCCTCGCGCCGTGACCCGCGCCCGCCTGCTCTTCTCGGCTGCCCTCGTCGCCCTCCTCGTGGGCGCCAGGCTCGCCTGGGCCCCCGGCCTCCTCGGCGCCGAGGGGGGCGAGGTCTTCGGCCATGCCTGGGTGCAGTGGTGGCATGCCGAGGCACTGCCCGGCTGGCCCGACGGCCCAGGGAGCTGGCTCGTGCAGCCGCGGGCCTGGCCGGTGATCGATCCGCTGCCGACCCTCCTCTCCGCCCTGCTGACCCGCGTCGCAGGGCTGACGACCGGCTGGAACGCGGTGATGCTCGGTGGGGTCGTGCTCGCCTTTGTCGGCGGGGCGGACCTCGCCCGCAGGAGCGGGGGCGACCCGACCGTGGGCGGCCTGGCGCTGGCCCTCGCACCTGCGCTGATGGGGAGCGCCGCGTCCGGCCTCACCGAGGACCTCGCCGTCGGGCTCGTCGCGCTCGCGCTGTCGCGGGTGGGAGACGCCGACTGGCGGCAGGGCGCCCTCGCCGGCGTCCTGCTGGGCATCCTCGCCTGGTGTGGCCTCCTGCTGGCCTGGATGGCCGGGCTCGCAGCCGTGGCGCTGGGCGTCGGTGCCGTCCTCCGCGACCGGTCCCGCTGGCGGGGACTCATCGCCGGTGCAGCGGCAGCGGCCGTGATCTCCGCGCCAGCGGCCCTGCTCCAGGGTGACCGGCTGGACGGTGCCGGGCACCGCGCCGGCCAGCTCATGGAGCGTGCCGAGCCCCTGTGGCGCCTCAATCCCTGGCGGGGGGTGGACCTCGCGAGCTTCCTCGTCCCGGGCGCCATGGACCCGGGGGACGCCCTGGTCCGCATGCACCCCGGCTACCTGGGTCTCAGCCTGCTGGGCCTCGCGGTCGTCGGTCGCTGGAGCCGGTGGTGGGCCGTGCTGGCCGCGGTCGTCGTCCTCGCACCGGGACCGCGGCTGGCCTGGATGGGCACCCCGCTGGACCTGGACAACCCCGCGGTGTCGATCCTCCACGCCATTCCTCTCGGGGACCTCGTCAACCACCACGGGCGCCTGCTCCTGCTCGGCGCCGTGGCCCTCTCCGTCCTCGCAGCGCGCGGCGCCGCACGGGTGCCCGTCCGGTGGCGCATGGCCGTCGGTGGACTCGTGGCGATGGACCTCGCGGCCCTGTCCCCGCTGCCGCTCCCCCTGCCGACCACTCCCCACGAACCCCTGGCCGTGACGGCGTGCACCGACCGCCCATGCGTGGACGACCTCTCCCCCGGCGGCCTCCTCGAGCTGCCCCTCGCCGGACCGGGGGTGCACTTCCAGCGACCTCTGCTGCAGCAGCCCTTCCACCGGCGTCCCGTGCTCGCGAACCCCAACCGACCGGGCCTCCCCGCGTCCGCAGGCCGAACGGACAGCGGCCGCTGGCTCGGCAGCCTCGCCCTGCCTGAGCCTGCGCCGTCCCCACAGCGCTTCGAGCCTCCGGAGGGCGTGTCGGTGCTCGTCTCTCGCGATCCGGCCACCATCGAGCGACTCGCGGCCGTCCTCGGGGCACCCGACATCGAACGCGGGGCGACGGCGGCGTGGGATGTGGGACGCTGAGCCCGCCCTGGGGCCTGCCGCGGGGGGAAGCACCCAACGCACCAGCGTGTCCCGAGGAGGAGCGTGAACAGTCTCGTACAGCTGGCGTTCCTGGCACTCGTCGTCTTCGTGGTCCTCTCGAAGATCTACCACCACACCCTGAGCTGCCTCGTGGTGCCGCGACGGGGCGCGAGGCAGCGGCTCGAGCGGCTCCGCGCCCAGCTGGAGCCGCGGGGGCTGTCGGTGGACTACGAGCAGCCCGGCCACCCCGGGACCGTGATCGCCCAGGGAAGGCTGCACGGTGTCCGGGTGCGACTGGAGTCCGGCTGGGTCAGGCGCGTGGGGGGGCTGGCACCGCACACACCGATTCGCGAGCTCCTGACGCGCAAGAAGGACCGCGCGCGAGGACGGATCCAGGTCTTCTCCGACACCGATGACCTCGTGCCGATCCGCATCACGCCCACCGGCGGGGAGTCGCTGCTGGACGGGACGGCCAGCAGACCGCTGCTGGCCTGCGGCGCCCCCGACCTCGACACACACTGTCGTGTGCGCTCCCCACGACCGCGACTGGCAGCCGCGGTCATCCGCCAGCCCTCCTTCCAGGAAGCCCTCCGACGACTCCTCTCGCGGTCGAAGCCGTGGGGTGGCGCGGCCCACGAGGAGGACCCGTTCGTGTACTTCGACGACATCGATGATGAGGTCCACATGCTCGACGAGCTGGCGAGCTGGGTCGCAGCCCGCAGGCACGCCGTCGAGACGGCGCTGGACGCCTGCTTCGCGGTGCCCGGGGGCGTTCCGGATGAAGGGGCCTGCGACACCAGGCGGTGGGCCGGGCACATCGAGGGCGCACGCGTCGAGCTTGTGGTGGACACGGGGGCCGACGCGGTCCAGCTCCGGGTCTGGCCCGCTCGCCCCCTGCAGGAGGGGCTCCTGATCCGTGATCGCGACGCAGGGCCCGTCAAGACGAGAAGCGTGGTGGCGACCGGCGACCTGATCCTCGACCGGGCGGTTCTGGTCCAGCTTCCCGTCGGCGAGGCGCTCGAGCACACCCTGGGAGCAGACGCCCCCCGCAGCGCACTCGTCGCGTTCATCAAGGAGCGGCCCCGCGCGAGCGTCTGCGCCGGTGCCGCGGAGTGTCTGGTGCAGTCCTTCGAGCCGACGGTGGTCCACGAGGCCGTGCAGGAGGCCCTGCAGCTCGTGCGGCTGCTCTCCGACACGAACCGACTCGCCGACACGGAGCGGATCGCCGACGCGGAGCGGCTCGCCGCCGATCGGGTGTCCTCCGGCACGCAGCCCGCCAGTGACCCCGGGCACTGAGCACGGCAGCAGACCGCTTCGTCGCTTCCCGGGCGCGACCGGGGCGATGCACAAGGAGTCCGGGCGCCCGATGTCGCCGTGGCCAGGTGTGGGCTTCCGCCGCCCCCTTCCCATGAAGTAGGGTCGCGGCGTCCTGACCTCCGGACCCGGTCCCGGCGCCGTCGTCCTCCCCCCGACCAGTGGTTTTCGAGATGCGAACCTCCCTCCTGTCGCTCCTCCTCCCCGTCACCCTCCTCGCCTGCACCGGAGGCGGCAAGGGGGACGACGACGACGGCGACGACGCGGTCGACGGCGACGGCGACGGGATCGACGCGTCGGAGGACTGTGACGACTCCGACCCCGCGGTGTTCCCGGGTGCGGTGGAGGTGTGCGACGGGATCGACAACGACTGCGACGACCTGATCGACGACGACGACGACTCGCTCGATGCCGCCACCGCCGCGGACTGGTACGCCGACGGCGACGGTGACGGCTTCGGATCGGACGGCGACACCGCGCAGGCCTGCGTCGTTCCTGAGGGCTTCGTCGACCGCGCGGGGGACTGCGACGACACGCGGGCGGACGTCAACCCGGACGCCCAGGAGATCTGCGACGACGAGGACGTCGACGAGGACTGCTCTGGCGAGGCGGACGACGCCGACGCGGGGGTGGACCCTGCCACGATGGCGGTGACGGCCTACGCGGACGTCGACGGCGATGGCTACGGGGACCTCGGTGCGCCGGGAGTGGCCGCGTGTGACCTGCCCTCGGGGGCCTCGCTCGACAACACCGACTGCGACGACGACGACCCGCTCGTCAACCCGGGCGCCCAGGAGGTCTGTGACGACCTGGACGTCGACGAGGACTGCTCAGGGGCGGCCGACGACGCTGACGCGGGGGTGGACCCCGGGTCGTTCATGACGTTCTACCCGGACGCAGACGGCGACGGCTTCGGCGACGCCGCGGATGCGGGCTCCGCGGCCTGTGATGCGAGCTCCGGCATGGTGGCAGACAACACGGACTGCGACGACGACGATGGTCTCATCAACCCGGACGCGTCGGAGGTGTGTGACGGGCTGGACAACGACTGCGACGCCACCACGACGGAGAGCGGTCTCGCGACCTTCACCGACGCCTCGGGGGTGGAGTCCGACTTCACCGCCTCACTCTCCGGGTCGGTCGTCCTCTCGACGGACGGAATGCTCGCGGTGTGCGACGGAACCTGGTCTGCGAACCTGGAGATTGCCGCGGATGTCGACATCATCAACCCCAGCGGGGTGCCGTCCGACGTCGTCATCGACGGCGGCGCGGCCGGCTCGGTGGTGTTGGTGGGCACCGCGGGGATCTCCGCTTCGATCGAGGGGGTGACCCTCCAGAACGGGGCGGGCAGCGGTGACGCAGTCGCGGACCTCTTCCCGGGCGCCAACGGAGGCGGCGTCGACTGCTCGGCTGCCGGAGCCACGCTCTCGCTCTCGACCGTCGACATCATCGACAACACCGCACTGAGTGGCGTCGGCGGCGGACTGGCGTCGAGTGGATGCGATGTCTTCATCGATGATGCCGTCATCAGCGGCAACGAAGCGGAGTTCGCCGGCGGCCTCTACGTGGACGCGGGCACGCTCACGGTCAGCGAGAGCGTCGTGTCCGACAACATCGCGAACGATGACGCCGGGGGCGTGATGGTGTTCGACTACACCGGCGCGGCGGTGCTCTCTCTCGACGAGGTGGAGGTCACCGGGAACACGGCGGCTGACGACGGTGGAGGACTCGGGGCCTGGGAGATTGGCGCTGGGACCACCATCTCCTGCGTGGGCTCCACCTCCACCGACGCAGGCTTCACGGACAACTCTGCCGCCGACGGGGGTGGCGTCTACCTCTACGCTGGGGTCGACCTGACCTCGACGGACTGTGACTTCGGAACCTCCGCCGGCGGTGATGACAACACCCCCGACGATCTGTTCCAGAGCACCGGGGCCGTTTCGTTCATGCTCGGGAGCGACGAGACCTTCACCTGTGTCGACGGGATCTGCGGAACCGACCTCAGCACGACCGCGGGAAGCACGGGGAGTACGGGTGCGTTCCCTGCCTCCGCCTTTGGAAACGTCGTCCTTGCGACGGTCGACTCCCAGCTGTACTCGTTCGGAATGTCCGCGAGCAGCGTCAGCGGGTCGACCTGTACGGCGGACTTCTACCTGATGAGCAACTCTTCGGAGTCCAAGTCGGGGTGGACGGTCGAGTGGGCGAGCCTGGGGAACACCATCTCCACCGCTACGAGCTACGAGAGCGGCGGATTCACCGGCGCCGAGCTCACCGCGGGGACCTACTACGCGCTGATCTTCGGAACGACGTGTGCGTCCTACGACCTGAACATCGGGTATGGCTCGGGCATCACGGACGCGGACGCGGGCATCGGGACCATCACGGGCTACGTGTTCGACAACGGCGGGTACACCTCCACCCACTCCGTCGGCGATGTCGTGGACTTCGGCTTCTTCTCCATCTCGTTCGCCTTCGACGTCTCGGTGGATGCGCGTGAGCTCTGAGGTGTGAGGCCTCCGTCCGCGGCTCCACCGACGCTCGGGTGCCGCAACCGCACGCAACGGTGGGCGTGGGAACTCCCGTCGCTCCCCGGGCGCGACCGGGGCGGTCCACCGATGCGTTACGCCCCGCTCCGGAGGTGTACCCTGGGACCCATCCTCGTCGGCGGCTGCCCACGCTCAGGCACGACGCTGCTGCGCGTGATGCTCGACAGCCACAGGGACATCGTGGCCCCGCCAGAGACCAAGCTCGGGCTGCGGATCGCGACCCAGATGCGGAGCACGCTGCAGGCCGCCGGTCCGCTGCTCGAGGCGGAGCACCAGGTCACCCCGACCAAGGTGGCGCTCGCCTATGGTGCGGTCCTGCGACTGCTCCTCAACGACATCCGACTGCGAGCGGGGACGACGTACATCGTCGACAAGACGCCGAGCAATGCGCTCGGCTTCCCGGACCTGCAGTACATGCTTCCCGACAGCCCCCTCATCCACGTCCTGCGTGACGGCCGGGACGTGGTGGCCTCGCTGTTGCAGCAGTCCTGGCTGAACCTCGACACCGGGGAACCGCGACCCATCACCAGCTCCCCACGAGCAGCCGCGACACACTGGGTCCGGTGTGTGCAGGCGGCCCGGTCGGTGGCACCCGGCCGCCTCATCGAGGTGCGCTACGAGGCGCTGGTCCGCGCCCCCGAGGCGACCCTGACGGCACTGATGGCACGCCTCGACATCCCCTTCGACCCCGTGATGCTTCGGCACCACACGGTGGCCCACGCCCTGCCCATCGACGAGTCCTCGTCCAGGGAGGTCACCGAGGCCGTGCACGTTCGCAGCCTCGGCCGGTGGCGGGAGCGTCTCGATCCGGAAGCTCGGGCCGTGGTGGCGGAGGTGGCCGGCCCGCTCCTCGCGACCCTCGGGTACGCAGACGATGACGCCTGGGTGCACGACTGACAGGCAGGCCCGGCTCGCCACCCGCCTCCACCGCTGGTGCTGAACAAGTGATAAACCCGCCCGTGGGGCCGCAGTGGTAGCGTCCCTCGCCTCGTCTGCAGCCAGAAGGACGGGTTCAAGGGAGAACCGCCATGTCGCACCCACCAGTGTCCCGCGTCGGCCGCGCCGGTGTCATGTTCCTCGGCCTCTTCCTCGGGATGCTGCCCGGTGCGGCGAGCGCAGAGCGGGGGATCGAGCGGGTGATGCCGCTCGACGCGTCCCGGATGGACGGGACCCTGACCCCGTACAACATCGCCGCCGAGGTCACGGTCTCCCAGGAGACCATCGACGCGCTGCTCGGGAAGCCCGTCGCAGTGTCGCTCTACCCGCTGCCCGCGCCAGCCGCCCCGGAGGCCCCTGCCGCCGACGGAGTCCCGGAGACCGGGACGGCCACCGGCATCGATGCCGAGGAGGACGCCCTCGAGGCCGAAGAGAACGCCGGACAGCGGATCGAGATGGCTCCCGTCGACTTCAAGGGCGAGCCGCTCATCAAGCTCAAGAAGGACAGACAGCCGCCCGCACCCGACATCGGCATCCGCCTCGCTCCTGAGCCCGCGCGCGTCACGCTGGGTTCGGGCGACGGTGCCACGACGTGGCCGCCAGAGTCCGGGCCCCCCATCGACGGGGTCCAGGCCCTCACCCACGACACCATGCTCGGTGGGCAGTCCTCGAACCAGATGGACCGCTACCGGGAGTTCGCCGAGCGGGCCGCGACCTACCCGGTCGTGCTCGCGACGGCCGGGTCCCGGATGCTCATCGCCCACAGCGGGTTCCAGGTGGTGCAGAAGCGGACGACCACGTACGGAAACGGCGCGAAGACCACCAACAGGGACTGGGGCTTCCGGACCTCGATCCTGGAGGTGGACCTCTCCCAGGTCACGGACGAGCCCCTCGACTCGTACCGGATCGTGCTGAGCCAGATCCAGACCGAGAAGAAGCTGTCCTTCATGACCGGCGGCGCGGCCGGAGGGCAGGGGGCGTACCAGGTCTGGCTGCTCCCGCTGAGGGCCGACGGCACCTTCGACCCCGAGCGCTTCGGCTTCAAGATGATGGTGAGCTCGGAGATCACGAACACAGTCGGGAACCGGAACATCGCGTCGACGACGTACACCCGCAGCGTGGGGCTCGTCACCCGCGTCAAGCTGGAAGGAACGGAGCCGACCTCGAAGCCCCCGCCAGCGGGCACCGTGACCATCCGGGTCGACCCCGGCTCCGACAGCGACCCGCTCCTCCAGCGCCCGCCGGGTGCGAGCGAGCCCACACCCTGGGGCGTCTCGCTCAGCGGGGGCGGCGGCTACGGGGGCGACATCGGTCTCGGGGACTTCGGCCCCATGGGGGTCGGTGGGCTGTCCGCCTGGTACGGCAGCATCCAGGTGAACGTCGGCCACAGCACGAGCTACACCCTCGGGTCCGGCTCGTACCGCTTCGGCGCCGGCCGGGACACGAACTACATCGGCGTGGGCCTCAGCGGCGGGCGCTTCGGCGAGA
>Ga0181594_10005235_pt1 | contig 11382 bp, 10 predicted proteins | sample 071ome_18_FD_145603 | JGI IMG/M metagenome (GOLD analysis project Ga0181594, IMG submission 145603) | Coastal salt marsh microbial communities from the Groves Creek Marsh, Skidaway Island, Georgia - 071413BT metaG (spades assembly) | ecosystem: Environmental > Aquatic > Marine > Intertidal zone...
GCCTCAAGTCTGTTGTCTGGCTTCAACTTCTCGGCGTAGGAGAGGTTGAATTCCCGATCGGCGAGGCGTCTCGCTCTTGCGTCCTCGTAGGCTTCAGGGTCGACTGCAGTGCCGTTAATTTCGACGAGACGACCGCGGATCATCGGGTAGAACCGCGTGTCAGGCACGTCGCGTGCTGTCAGGAAATTTGCTAGCGCCTCGACTTCGATTGGTTGGATATTGATCAGGAACTGGTTCGGCGCTCGCTCTGGCAGCCTGGCTGTCCATTGCGCTATGAGATCCCCTCGAATGAGGCCCAGCAGCAGGATGATGGCGATGCCGAGACCCAGTGCGGTGCTCTGCACGACCGACAGGCGCGCGCGCCGGGCGAGTGCCGCAAGTCCGAAGCGCCAGTCGACTCCGGTGTGTGAACGAAGACGAGTGACAACCTGGAGCAGAAGCAGTGACAGTCCGGCGATCAGGGCGGCTGACAGGCAGATCCCTGCGAGGCCTATCGCGATCAGCTTTGCATTGCCCAGATACCAGGGTGCAGCACAAATCAGCGTCAGCAGTACCGAAAGCAAAGCTTTGTAACCGAGTCCCGCCGGCAAGCGGCGGTCGCGCAGGAGGATAGTACTGACCGGCAGCGCACAGAGTCGGTTCATGGCGGGGAGCGCGCAGCCTCCAAGAACCAGAACAGCAGTCGCGCCCCCGTGAAGAAAGGGGACTCCGGAAATTACCGTTCGTGCAAGAAATACGCGCGGCGCAAATTCATGCAGCATCCATAGATGGAACAGCCACGCAGATCCGCCCCCGAGAGCACTTGCAAGAAGAGCGATCAACAGAAGCTCTATCGCGACGATCAGGTGGATCTGCGCGCGTTCAAGGCCGAGGGTTTTCAGTAAGGCGATGGTGGGTTCCTGATGGTCCCGGTAAGAGAGTGCACTGAGGCTGATACCGATTGCAGCAAGCATCACCCCGACGAATGCTGCCAGTGCCAGAAAGCGGCGCGCCTGGTCGAACGAGCCCTGAATCTCCGGCCGGGCTGCCTGCGGCTCGATGAGTTTATCTCCAGGCCGCAGTTCCAGGCGCGACCTGAGACGCGCCGTCATTTCGGGTGATCCCGCAACCTGCATCGTGTGGGTCAGCCGGCTCGCAGGAAGCACAAGACCCGAGGCATCCAGATCTTCCATGGCGATCATCACGCGCGGCGCGAGCGCGAACAGGTCTCCTCCGTAGTCTGGCTCCGTCAGAAGCATTTGCGACAGAACCAGTTTCCGATTGCCGACAGAAAGGGTGTCTCCCGGCGTGGCCTTGAGCAGCTGGAATAACCGCGGGTCCGCCCACGCCTCTCCGGGCGCAGGCCCTTTGGGACGCTCACTCGAGCTTTCCTGTAACGATCGTGCCACCCGCAGTTTTCCGCGCAGCGGGTACTCCGCACTGACTGCTTTGAGGCGCACTAGCTGCAGTCGTCCCGCGTGGGCCACGACGCTGCGTAAAGTGGCCGTGTGCGAGACGGATAGGCCCAGCATCCGCGCCAGCCCTTGGTCTGTTTCCGGGATGGGCTGACGCGAGACAAGAGCGAGGTCACCCGCCAGAAGATTGCTGGATTCCGCGACGAGAACTTGTTCTACACGACTCGCGATGAGGCTTACAGAAACGGTGGTCGCAACGGCCAGGCTTGTCGCGACGAGGATGAGAGTGATCCGCCCACTGACGAAATCACGTTGCAGCATCCGCAGAGCAAGGGTCAAGCTCGACGCAGTTTCCCTAAGCCTCAATGAGGCGCCCCCCTCCGAGCGCGATCTGTCTGTCGCACGCAGCGGCCAGTTCCAGGTCATGAGTGACGACAACCAGAGTGCCGCCACGCTCCGTATGAAGCTCGAACATCAGCTCGGCAACCGTTTTCGCGTTTATGGCGTCGAGATTCCCGGTAGGCTCGTCAGCGAACAGAATCTCCGGCTCGGTGCTGAATGCTCGGGCCAGCGCGACCCGCTGTTGTTCTCCGCCAGAGAGCTGTCGCGGATAGTGGTCCAGCCGATCATCCAACCCGACCCGCTCCAGAAGTCCGCGAGCACGAATCTTTGTGTTTTTTGCGTTTTGGAGTTCAAGCGGCAGCATGACGTTTTCCAGCGCGGTAAAACTGGGTATCAAGTGAAATGCCTGGAATACAAAGCCGACCAGTTCGCGTCTAAGACGTGCGCGTCCGTCCTCATCAAGGGACGTTAGGTCCTGCCCGCGCAGTACGATACGACCGGCGCTTGGCACGTCGAGACCGGCCAGCAGGCTGAGGAGCGTTGTCTTGCCGGAGCCGGACACGCCGGTAATCGCAACCTGCTCTCCGGCAGCTATGGTCAGATTCACGTCATCCAGGATGCGCAGCTCCCCCCGCGGTCCATCTACGACCTTAGTGATATGCTCAGCGGTTATGATCGTCGCCATGCGGAAGTTCCGGGGCTTCTTATTGGTGGTGTCTCTGCTGAGCAGCGGCACGACTGCGGCTACCGAAAGCCTGATGCCGCTACTCATTCTGGGCGATTCTCTGAGCGCTGCTTACGGGATCCCGATACCCAGCAGCTGGCCGCGACTCCTGGCTACCCGAATCCGCGAGTCAGGCTATAAATATTCTGTCGTGAATGCCAGCATCAGCGGGGAGACCACCGCCGGCGGCGCGCGTCGCGTCGAACTCCTGATGGCTGAACACGCACCCGGCGTGGTGTTTATTGCCTTGGGTGCGAATGATGGATTACGTGGTACCGACCCGGGAGAAACCGAGACTAACCTGACGGCTATCGTGGGTACCGCCAAAAAACATGGCGCCGAAGTTGTGTTGATGAAAGTGCGCTTGCCGCCCAACTACGGGCCGCAGTATCTCGCGGCATTCGAAGCGATTTTCGAGCGGGTTGCGGGTGCAGAGCAGGTTGCATTGGCACCGTTCATGATCGAAAGCCTGGCGAGCGAAAGCCAGGCCTTCCAGCCCGACGGGCTGCACCCTGTGGCGGAGGTGCAGCCGATGATTCTCGATGAGCTCTGGCCGTCTCTGAAAGACGCCATGGAGCGCGCCCAGAGGACGCATGTAGAGTGAAGTTCTGTAGTCATTGTGGCTCTTCCGAGATGAACTGGCGGGTGCCGGATGGCGACAATCGTCCGCGTCATGTCTGTGGCTCGTGCAGCGAAATTTTTTATCAGAACCCGAATATCGTCGCCGGCTGCATCCCCGTGTGGGAGGACAGAATTCTGCTGTGTAAGCGTGCCATTGAGCCACGTTACGGGTGGTGGACGCTGCCGGCTGGTTTCATGGAGAACGGTGAGACCACGGTTGAGGCAGCAGCGCGCGAAACACTCGAAGAAGCATCGACCCTGGTTGATGTTGACGGTTTATTCGCAGTGTTCAACCTGCCGCAGATCAATCAGGTCTACATGATGTTTCTGGCCCGTTTGCGGGCGTTGGATTTTGGGCCCGGGAGTGAAAGCCTCGAATGTCGTCTGTACGACGAAAGTGAAATCCCGTGGCCTGAGCTGGCTTTCCCCACCATTACACATACCCTCGAGTTTTATTTTGCCGACCGCCGTCGCGGAAGTTTCGAGCTGCACATCGGCGACATCGTCCGCGAAGGCTCAACAGCGACTTTTCATCATCGACGAGAATCGCAGATCGTCTAGCCAGTTGTTCCATGCGGGCAGGTTCTGTGAGTGATCGACATTCCGCCTCTCGTGCGGTGTAACGGTCGTCACGAACATAACGTTAAAAAAAGGAGAAGACAGGAAAATGATTAAGCCACACGGTGCCGACGAGCTGGCACCCCGATTCATTGAAGATGCAAGCGCCCGTGACGCAGCGCTTTCGGCTGCAGGGCAGCTGCCTTCTATTGTGGTGTCGTCAGCAGCGGCGGCGAATGCAGTCATGCTCGGGGCGGGTTATTTCACACCACTAAGCGGGTATCAAACGAAGGCGGATGCGTTGTCCATTGCGGAAAGCATGTGCACTGCGGACGGACTGTTCTGGCCAGTGCCGGTTTTGAACCTGGTCACCGATGCCGGTCAGTTGCGTCCCGGAGATCGCGTAGCCCTGCGCGATCCCAATGTGCCAGGCGAGCCCGTGCTGGCGATCCAGACGATCACAGCTATCGAGACGCTTTCTGACGCCGACCTGCGGCTGATTACAGAGCGGGTTTTCGGCACGCTGGACGCCGAGCATCCTGGGGTCGCAACGTTTCAGGAGCAGGGGCGGGTCCTGCTGGCCGGACCGATCGAAGTGTTGAATTACAGCTACTTCGAAACCGACTTTCCCGACACGTTTCGGACTGCGACCCAGATCCGTAACGAGATGGCACAGCGGGGCTGGTCGCGCGTCGTCGCCTTTCAGACCCGCAACCCCATGCACCTTGCGCATGAGGAGCTGTGCCGGATGGCGCAGCAGGCAGTGCAGGCTGACGGGATCCTTATCCACATGCTGCTCGGAAAATTAAAACCAGGTGACATACCTGCAGATGTCAGGGACGCCTCCATTCGAAAAATGGTTGACGTGTATTTCCCCCCCAACACGGTGATGGTGACCGGTTACGGTTTTGACATGCTTTATGCCGGTCCAAGAGAGGCCGTGCTACATGCGCTTTTCCGTCAGAATGCCGGCTGCACGCACTTCATAGTCGGTCGCGACCACGCGGGTGTCGGAAGCTATTACGGAGCTTTCGAAGCGCAGGAAATCTTCCGCACGGCGGTCCCGGAGAACGCGCTGGATATCGAGATTTTTGAGGCTGATCACACGGCTTTTTCAAAGAAGCTCGGGCGCGTTGTCATGATGCGGGATGCACCTGATCACGCACCCGAAGATTTTGTTCTGCTTTCTGGAACCAAAGTGAGGGAAATGCTGAGTGCAGGTCAGCCCTTGCCCGCCGAGTTTGCGCGTCCCGAAGTTGCTGAAATTCTTATGCACTACTATCAGAGCAACGCCTGAGCGAGACGTTCCCATGGCCAACAAAACGCTGTTTGAAAAGATTATCGATCGCGAGATTCCGGCGGATATCGTTCACGAAGATGAACGCTGTATCGCGTTTCGCGATATCAACCCCCAGGCCCCGGTCCATGTTCTGGTGTGTCCTAGGAAACCATTGGCCAAGGTCGCGGAGGGAACGGTGGAAGATGCGGAGCTGCTCGGGCACCTCCTGTTAACCGCCGCAGGGGTGGCTGAGCGGGAAGGCTGCGGAGATGGATTCCGTCTGGTCGTGAATAACGGCGAGGCTGCAGGGCAGACGGTGTTTCACCTGCACGTGCATGTCCTGGGTGGGCGCAGCCTGGGGTGGCCGCCGGGCTAGGGACTTCCGAAGCGGGCAACTACAGGCTGGGGTCTGTGGTTGCCTGGCTTCAACGCTTCATGGCGTCGAAGAAATCAGCGTTATTTTTCGTCGCCTTGAGGCGCTCGAGAAGGAATTCCATCGCGGCAATCTCCTCCATGGGATGCAGGAGCTTCCGCAGGATCCACATTTTCTGAAGTTCGTCGGGCTTGGTGAGAATCTCTTCCCGACGCGTTCCCGAGCGATTGATATTGACCGCCGGAAATATTCTCTTCTCGGCGATCTTTCGGTCGAGGTGAACTTCCATGTTGCCCGTCCCTTTGAACTCCTCGTAGATCACATCGTCCATACGCGAACCGGTGTCTATCAGGGCTGTTGCCATGATAGTCAGGCTACCCCCTTCTTCAATGTTTCTCGCCGCGCCGAAGAAGCGCTTGGGTCGCTGCAATGCATTGGCGTCAACACCGCCAGTCAGTACTTTGCCTGAAGAAGGCACCACGGTGTTGTAAGCGCGTGCGAGTCGGGTGATTGAGTCGAGCAGGATGATTACGTCCCGCTTGTGCTCAACGAGGCGTTTCGCTTTCTCGATCACCATTTCAGCGACCTGAACGTGGCGACTCGCGGGTTCGTCAAATGTGCTTGAGATCACTTCTCCACGCACCGAGCGCTGCATTTCGGTGACCTCTTCAGGCCGCTCATCAATCAGCAGCACAATGAGATAGCAATCCGGATGATTGACTTCCAGAGAGTGTGCAATGCTCTGAAGCATCATCGTTTTCCCTGCCTTGGGCGGCGAGATGATGAGACCGCGTTGCCCCTTGCCGATAGGGGAGGCCAGGTCGATTACCCGGGGGGTCAGATCCTCAGTACTGCCGTTCCCCAGCTCGAGCTGGAGTCGCTGCTGCGGAAAAAGAGGAGTGAGGTTCTCGAACAGAACTTTGTTTTTAGCGTTTTCGGGCGGCTCGTAGTTGATTTCCCCGACCTTCAGCAGCGCGAAGTAGCGCTCTCCATCTTTTGGCGGCCGGATTTTTCCGGAAATGGTGTCACCCGTACGCAGGTTGAAACGTCTGATCTGACTGGGGGATACGTAGATATCGTCGGGGCCCGCCAGGTACGAGCAATCGTTAGAACGCAAGAAACCGAAACCGTCCTGAAGAATTTCCAGCACGCCGTCTCCGGAAATGTCTTCGCCCTTTTTCGCATGGGCCTTGAGGATGCTGAAAATGACGTCCTGTTTGCGCGAGCGGGAGACACCGTCGATGCCCATCTGATCAGCAAGGTTGACGAGTTCCGAGGCGGGCTTCCGTTTGAGTTCAGTGAGATTCATGTCGAGACTTTGAGAGCTGGGCGCTTGAATCACACGCAGAGAGCGCGGACGGCAGCGCGTTGAGGGAATATTGTCAGGGTTCGGGGGTCAGGCTCGGTGAAGGAATGAGCCCGTGGTGGACATTAGCACGCAGTTTAGCGGTCGTCTAGCGTGCTCGACCCTGGCCCGCAGCTGCCTTTGCAGAGCGGCCAGGAACAATGGAATGGTCAAATATTGGCGTCGATGAAGGCCGTCAATTGCGACTTGGTCAGGGCCCCGACATGCGTCGCGACAATGTCGCCATCCTTGAACAGCATCAAGGTTGGAATGCCGCGGATCCCATATTTTGCGGAGGTGGCTTGATTCTGGTCGACATCGAGCTTGGCCACCGTGACCTTGGTGCCGTACTCGCCGGAAACTTCCTCCAGGATCGGGGCGATCATCTTGCATGGCCCGCACCATTCCGCCCAGAAATCGACGAGAACGGGGCGCTCGGATTTCAGCACATCGGAATCGAAGGAATCATCGGTAACGTGGATGAGGTTTTCGCTCATGGGCTTTCTATTTCTCTAGACGGTGACATGGGGGCGGTCATTCTCAATGTTTAACAAATCGCATTGCAAGTGCCGACCGACAAAGGGCGGACGCTTTCCATGGAGCCATTGCGCCTTTCTGCACAGCTGGTAGTGGCGCCGAGATAGTCAGACGCTGTGTCGGGACGCGTTGACCCAAGCGCGGAGTCGCTGGGTGTAAACTCAGCTCCCCACAACAGCTTCCCGTCATCTCAGAGATATGCGTCTGGCTCTTACTCTCCGGATTCTGACTAAAGCTCTCCAGCTTGGACTGCTCTTGCTCTTTCTTGGCGCGTGCGGCCAGAAAGGTGACCTTTACCTCCCTGATGAGCCGCGGAAAGCGGGCGCATCCTCGCTGACCGAACCCTGAAGCTGATTCTCACGACGGAATAATCTCGCTAGTGGAACTCGAATTTCGACACGGGCAACTGTGGCTCGATGGCGTCACTTTGAACGCTGTCGCTGAGGAAGTCGGAACACCGGCTTATGTGTATTCCCGGTCGAGGATTGAGAGTAACTGGCGGTCATATAAGCGTGCCTTCGACGCGCGCGGGCATCGACTCTGTTACGCGGTCAAAGCCAATGACAATCTCTCCGTACTGCAGTTGCTGGTGCGCCAGGGTGCGGGATTTGACATCGTTTCCGGCGGTGAACTCGAACGCGTCCTGACGGTGGGCGCAGATCCGGCGTTAATAGTCTTTTCCGGGGTCGGTAAATCCGCTGCAGAAATTGAACGCGCCCTGCAATGCGGTGTTGGATGCCTTAACGTTGAGTCGGCTGCGGAACTGGCAAGAGTTGCGGATATCGCTGAGCGGATCGGCAAAACGGCGAGGTTCGCAATTCGGGTCAATCCGGATATCGATCCTGGTACGCATCCCTACATCGCAACAGGGCTCAAGGAAAGCAAGTTCGGCGTTCCGTTCCCGCAGGCCAGAAAGCTGTATGCCGAAGCGCTGGAGCATCCTTGGCTCAGCGCGTGCGGAGTTGCGTGCCACATTGGTTCTCAGCTGACTTCTATCGCCCCCATGATTGAGGCTGTTCGCGAGGTGGTGCATCTGGCCGTTGAGCTCAGCAGTCTGGGACACCCGATCTCGCACGTCGATGTCGGAGGCGGGCTGGGGATCCGATATGCCGACGAGCACCCGCCGCCCGTCGAAACCCTCGTGGAAGCTGTCATCAAAGAGGTTCCTGAGCAGTTCGAAATCCACATGGAGCCTGGCCGGTCGGTGGTTGGTAACGCTGGCGTGCTACTGGCCCGGGTTGAATATGTCAAGCGCTCCGAAGCCAAGAATTTTGTCGTGGTGGATGCGGCGATGAACGACCTGTTACGCCCCGCGCTCTATCAGGCCTGGCATGAAGTGTTGAGATGCAGCGCCGCTGGTCCTGCAGAGCAGGCTGAATTGTGCGATGTCGTTGGTCCAGTGTGCGAGAGCGGCGATTGGTTAGCCCAAGACCGTCACCTCGTGGCTACTGAGGGCGACCTGCTGGCCTTTAGCTGCGCCGGCGCCTATGGCTTTGTCATGTCATCCAATTACAATGCGCGGCCGCGCCCCGTTGAGGTGCTGGTCGAAGGCGACACATTCAGAATCGTGCGTCAGCGCGAGTCGGTAAGCGACTTGATGAAAAGCGAGCGAGAGCTCCTGAGGTCGTGACGCACGATGATGGTGCAGTCCCCTGAGGTTGGTGCATCAAAACAGGGCAGCGAACGTTCGTGTGCCTCACGAAACTGGGGCTTCCGAGCATATTTTGTTTGGCATACATCATGCTGTCGTTTCGTGGTCTGAGTGAGCGATCTTGCGGGTGCTCGCGTCCGAAACGGGAAACGGTCGGCGCCTGAATCGCTACTGATTAATCAATTTGAATAGATGCGGAGGAACTGCGGAGATGTCAGCTGAAGAGATTATGAAAACCATTAGTGATGAGGAGGTTCGCTTCGTGGACATCCGCTTCACTGATACGAAAGGCAAAGAGCAGCACGTCACGGTTCCTGCGCGCGAGGTCAATGAAGACTTCTTTGAAGACGGCAAGATGTTCGATGGTTCTTCTATTGCCGGTTGGAAAGGTATCAATGAGTCGGACATGATCCTTATGCCCGATGTGACGACGGCAGTCATCGATCCTTTCTTTGAAGAGAAGACCCTCAACCTCCGCTGCGACGTTGTAGAGCCAGCAACCGGAGAGGGGTATGAGCGCTGCCCCCGCTCCGCAGCAAAGCGCGCGGAAGCGTACTTGATCGCCAGCGGCGTTGGAGATACCGCCTACTTCGGACCCGAGCCGGAATTCTTCGTCTTCGATGACGTCCGCTGGGGTAATGAGATGAAGGGCAGCTTTTTCTCGGTTGATTCCGATGAGAGTTCCTGGAACTCAGAAAAAGCCTTTGAAGACGGCAACATCGGTCACCGCCCAGGCGTGAAGGGTGGTTACTTTCCGGTCCCGCCGGTCGACTCCCTGCAGGACCTGCGCTCAACTATGTGCCTGGTAATGGAAGAAATGGGGGTGCAGACGGAGGTGCATCACCATGAGGTCGCCACTGCAGGGCAGTGTGAAATCGGAACCCGTTTTGACACCCTGGTACGGCGGGCCGACATGCTGCAGATTGTGAAGTACGTGGTTCATAACGTTGCCCATGGCTACGGCAAGACGGCTACCTTCATGCCGAAGCCTCTGGTGGGCGACAACGGAAACGGTATGCACGTTCACCAATCCCTGTCCAAGGATGGTCAGAACCTGTTTTCCGGAGACGGATACGGCGGGCTCTCGCAGACCGCTTTCTACTACATAGGTGGCATCATCAAGCACGCGCGGGCGATCAACGCGTTCACCAACGCGAGCACGAACAGCTACAAACGGCTGGTTCCTGGATTTGAGGCTCCTGTGTTCCTCGCTTACTCAGCGCGGAACCGTTCGGCATCGGTGCGCATTCCATGGGTCTCCAGCCCCAAGGCCCGCCGCATCGAAGTGCGTTTCCCGGATTCAACCGGAAATCCGTATTTCGCCTTTACCGCCATGATGATGGCCGGCATCGATGGGATCCTGAACAAAATCGATCCGGGCGCGCCGATGGACAAAGACCTCTACGACCTCCCGCCGGAAGAAGAAAAGGGCATCCCGACGGTATGTCATTCGCTTGAACAGGCACTTGAGGCTCTTGACGGAGACCGGGAGTTCCTCAAGGCCGGCGGCGTTCTGAGCGATGACGCGATCGACGCCTACATCAACCTGAAGATGGAAGAAGTCACCCGGCTACGTATGTCGACTCACCCGGTCGAGTACGATATGTACTACAGCGTTTGAACGCTTCACTCGCCACGTAGACTGACAGAGCCCCTTCAAGGGGCTCTTTTTTTGCGTGGACATTTTTTCGCTCACCGATACACTCGAGCACTCTCAGTGCGCCAGCGTCGTTAAAGCCCGGAGTGACTATGTTTTCCTATCTGCATCTCGACACCTGTCCCCGCAGCGGAGGGGCGTGGAAGGCCGTGGTAATCGCCTCGACGTTTATTGCGGCCATGATGGTCGGTCAGTCCGGCTGGGCTCAGATTTATAAATGGACAGACAAGGAAGGCAACACCGTGTATTCGGATACTCCCCAGGAAGGGGCCGAAGAGGTCAAGCTGGAAGAGCTGACAGTGATGCCCGCTCAGCCGGCCGCCCCCAGACGCAGGATGGAAACTGCAACCTCAACCGCGGAGGGCGATGTGTCGTACGCGTCGGTTTCCATTACGTCGCCTGCAGATGAGGAAACCCTGCGAAACATTTCTGATGTCCCCGTCAGCGTGGCAATCGAACCCGCGCTTAAAGCCGGAGAAGGACATCGGCTGACACTGTTCTACGACGGAGCGCCCTACGAGAAGCGCACGACTTCTCTTCAGTTCACGCTGCGCGAGGTGGAGCGCGGGCAGCACACGCTCAGCGCCGCAGTGGTCGATGCCGATGGCCGGCAGCTCCTCGGTTCGGAAACCATCAAATTCTTCGTTCATAAAGCTTCAGTCGCGCAAAAACGCCCCGCTCCTCGCTGACAGACCGAATTGGTCCGGAACTTGCCCTAGATATTCCTGCAGACGAGCCCTGCGCGCAGCTGCACAGCTGTGAGGCAGGGGATGTAGATGTAAATCCCTGATTCTGAGGCTGAGCGTGAGCGTGGCGTCAGGAAAGATATTTCTGCATCGAGCTAAAATGCACCAATATGGTGCGTTTATTGAAAGGGCAGTATGGTTTTCCGATCGGAAAA
>Ga0181594_10005244_pt1 | contig 11367 bp, 8 predicted proteins | sample 071ome_18_FD_145603 | JGI IMG/M metagenome (GOLD analysis project Ga0181594, IMG submission 145603) | Coastal salt marsh microbial communities from the Groves Creek Marsh, Skidaway Island, Georgia - 071413BT metaG (spades assembly) | ecosystem: Environmental > Aquatic > Marine > Intertidal zone...
TAACGGGGTCGATGACGACTGTGATGGTCGCACAGACGAGGGGACGCTCAACGCCTGTGGCGACTGTGGCCCTGTCCCTAGTGAGTCTTGTAACGGGGTCGATGACGACTGTGATGGTCGCACAGACGAGGGGACGCTCAACGCCTGTGGCGACTGTGGCCCTGTCCCTAGTGAGTCTTGTAACGGGGTCGATGATGACTGTGACGGGTCGACCGATGAGACCTTCCCTCAGCTTGGTGGGAGCTGCGCTGTGGGGGTAGGGGCCTGCCGTAGCTCAGGGAGCTACGTCTGTGATGGGCCTAGTGACATCCGATGTACGGCGAGCGCAGGGTCTCCAAGCGCGACAGACCCTTGTAATGATGTGGATGATGACTGTGATGGTCGCGTCGATGAAGACACAGACCTGCTGAGTGACTATGACAACTGTGGGAGCTGCGGGTTCCGCTGTGGGACGCTTGGGGATCGCTGCATCAACGGCCTCTGCCAATGTGGAACCTCGCCCGCCTGCTGTACTGGCGCACCGAACCGCGCGCAGTGCATCGCGAGCACGACCTGCTCAGGAGGCTCCTGTGTCGCGGAGTGCAATGGGGAGCTCTGTAAATGAGCTCTGTAAATGAGCTCTGTAAATGAGCTCTGACAGATAAGAGGGGCCTCCCGAGCTCAGGTCGCGCGCCCCACATACAAGTGGGCGACCCCAAACGGCATACGCTCGACCTGCACATCCACGAGCCCCGCCTCCTCCATAAGCTCCTTGAACATCTCTGGGGGCGGGAAGGCGGCCACAGACTTTTGCAGGTAACGGTACTCTTTGTTGCCGGAGAGGATCGCGCCCATCCAAGGCACGACGTGGTGCACATGAAAGCGAACAAAGGGCGCAAATAAGCCCCCTCTTGGCTCAGACAGCTCAAGGATCGCGACGGGGCCACCCGGCTTCGTCACGCGACGCATCTCTTTGAGGCCCTGCAGGCGATCAGGAAAGTTACGCACGCCAAAGGCGACACACGCGCCCTCAAAGCGGTCATCCTCATAGCTCATCTCCAGCGCGCTCCCGACCTCTAAGCTCACCCGCTCATGGAGCGCTCTCTTGCCGATCTTCAGCCGACCTACATCTAACATCCCAACACTCGGATCAAGCCCAACCACGCGGGTAGAGGGGTTTCGCTTCGCGATCGCCAGCGCGACGTCTGCGGTCCCTGTAGCGACGTCTAACAGCTCACCCTCCTTAGGGAGCGCGTTGATCAGCTTTGTACGCCAGCTCTGGTCTAGCCCAAGGCTGATGACGCGGTTTAAGAGGTCATAGCGCTTCGCGATCTGGTCAAACATCAACCCGCTACCATCTGCGCTGTCTACCGTCACGCCTGGCGCGTTCAGGCTCACGGGAGCTGAGTCCTTCCTGTTTGTCGTCTCTGTCATCATGATCTCCTGTCAGCGATTATCGCGCGCTCAGCGGTCTAATGCCCGCCTCGCTCAGCGTAATGTTAAGGTCCTCGCTCCCCTCTGCCTCTAGCTCTTGAGCGCCCCCCTCTGTCGTGTCTTGGGTGAGCTGAGGTGAGAGCTGGCGGAGCGTTACGCCGAGCGCTGAGAGCTCGGCGCGGTTTAAGGCCTGTGGTCCATCGCTCATCGCCTCTGCCGCGTTTGGGTGCGCCTCGATCATCACGCCGTCTGCGCCGACCGCGAGCGCGGCCTTGGCGAGCGGAGCGATCAGGTCTCGTCGACCCGCCGCGTGAGAGGGGTCGACGATGACCGGCTGACCATAGCTGTGCTTGAGCAAGGCCACCGCGCCTAGGTCTAGCAGGTTCCGTGTCTGGCTGTCGAAGCTCCTGAGGCCACGCTCACAGAAGACGACCGCCTCTGCGCCATGCGCGAGCAAGTACTCGCCTGCCAAGAGCCACTCCTCCACCGTCGCGCAGAGCCCTCGCTTCAACAAGACAGGCCGACCTGTCGCCCCAACCGCCTTCAGCAGAGAGAAATTCTGCATATTTCGGGTGCCAATCTGAAGCACGTCCGACCACGTCGCGACCTGCTGTGCGCTCTGCTCTGAGAGGGCCTCTGTCACGACCTTAAGCCCATGCTCATCCGCGGCGGCCCTGAGCCACTTCAGGCCCTCTTCACCTCTCCCCTGAAACGCATAGGGAGAGGTGCGAGGCTTATACGCTCCACCACGAAGCCACTGACCCCCAGCTGAGGCCACGTGAGAGGCGACCTCAAAGGCGAGGGGCTCGGTCTCGATGCTACAGGGGCCAGAGATCAGCAGGGGAGCGGAGCCTGCTTGGTTAAAGAGGTGACCCGCTACCATCAGCGGGCGCTTTGCCTGCTCGTCGATCAGCGGGTGAGGGCTCGGGCTACTGAGCACGGTCGCGACGCCATCGATTCGCTTCAGTCGCTCCTCTGTGACAGGCACGCTTGAGGCGTCAAGGGTGTACGCGCTCACCTCGCCTCGCTCATCTTGAAGCGCGGTGGGCCACAGCCCTAAACCTGTGAGCGCGCCCTTCACCGCGCGTGGGTCTGCGTCTGGGGTGAGCTGGATCAGTCTTGGGGTCTTCATCGGTCAGCTCTCCTTATGCGCGTCGCGCAGTGATCGTGTCGAGGACGGTCTCGAGGGCGACTCGAGAGTCAGAGCTTGGGAGCGTCGAGAGCGCCTCTCGCGCCGCGTCCAAATGGCGCTCCGCTTCGAGACGGGTCGCGCTGAGCGCCGAGGTCTCCTTAAGGTCTTCTACGAGCGCGCGCAAGCGCTTCATTGTCTCTTCTTCATTCGGCGCCTCATTCAACGAGGTCATCACCCCTTGAATGGTCAACAACAGCTCAGGTCGCTCCTCAACGGCGATGATGAGTGGCCAAGTGAGCTTACCTTCCTTGAGGTCGATCAAGGGCACCTTACCCATCTCAGAGGCGTCCCCCTCTACATCAAGCAGGTCATCGATCAGCTGGAAGGCGACCCCGATGTGAGTCCCAACCTCTCCGAGCGCCTCGACCTGGGCCTCTGGGAGCCCGCCGAGCCGAGCGCCAGCGCGGAGCGCCCACCAGAAGAGGGCCGCGGTCTTCCCCTCCACTACGCTCATGTAGGCCTCTCTGCTCGGCTCAAAGCGACCTCGACGCTCGAGCTGTAACACCTCCCCGTCGACCATCTGATCAATAACGTCAAGGAGCTCATGTAAGAGCACAGCTGGGCGCACCCCACGCACCCGCTTCAAGGCGTCTAGCAAGAGGTGATCTCCACCTAAGACGCTCGCCGCGTTCCCATAAAGAGCCCGCGCAGTGGGCGCCCCTCTCCGCTCCTCTCCAAGGTCAATGACGTCATCATGGAGCAAGGTCGCGGCGTGCACGAGCTCACAGGCGAGCGCTACAGCCTTCACCTCATCATCAAAGCTCCTCCCCCCCATACGCACGGCGAGCATGACGCAGAGGGGCCTCACTCGCTTACCAGGGCGCGCAAGCAAGTGCTCCGCGCACCGCCACGCGACGCTGTCAGGGCGAGGCTGATAGCCCGTCGGTGTGGGCGTAGTGAGCCGGTCAGGGCTTGGGCTCACCTCTTTTAGCGCGGTCTCTAAGGCGAGGAGGTCATAGGCCATCATCTGGCGCATCTCTAAGAGGCGCGCGCCAAGGTCGCTCGCCTCGCTCTGTTGGGCGGCCCTCGCGAGGGTCTTTAAGGTCTCGGGGGCGCCAAGCTCACGCCTGTGCGCAGTGTTGAGGTCCATATCGAGGCTCACGGCATTTCTCCACTCATAGGGCCACCCTCATCACTCTGAGGTAGGCGGGTGAGGTGTCGGCGCAGGAGCTTACCGAGGGGGTCCCTTGGCAGAGCGTCGCGCCAATAGAAGGCTTTAGGACACTTGTACGGGCTGAGCGCTTCGTGACACCAAGCGCGTAGCTGTTCGTCTGAGGGACACGTCGACCCTCGCTTAAGTCGCAGATGTGCGTGTACAGCTTGCCCCCAGCGGGGATCAGCTCCCCCTACCACAGCGACGTCCTCTACGCTGGGGTGAGCGAGCAGGCGCTCCTCGACCTCGCGTGGGTCTACATTAACCCCACCTGAGATGATGACGTCATCTACACGACCTCTCACGCTCACCCAGCCTCGCTCATCAAGCTCACCCAAGTCTTGCGTCTCATAGAGGCCCTGCTCTGTTGTGGGAGAGCGCACGATGAGGCGCCCACTCTCGCTCAGAGTCACCCGCTGGAAGGGGAGCGGAGGGAGCGCCCCGCCAGGGGGGCTTGGCTCGAGTTGAGTACAGACCTGTGAGGCGGCCTCACTCATCCCCCACGTTAAGCGAACCGGCAGGCCTAAGCGGGTCGCTCGCTCCCAGACCTGCTGAGGAGTTCGAGCGCCACCAATCAACAGCGCCCTCACTTGGCTTATCCCGCTCCGCTCAGCCTCGCTGAGCGCCTCAAGGGCGTCCATCGTCTCGCTCAAGAGGGTAGGGGTCAGGGAGCAGAGCTGATGAGCTCCGCTCGCGAGCGCTTGAGCGATCGACTCACCTCGTGGCAGACAGCGGTGGACGCTCGTCTGTTGGAGGAGCGCGCGGGTGAAGATAGACAGCCCCCCCACGTGATGGAGCGGTAGACAGCTCAGCCAGCGATCACTCGAGAGGTGGCCGAGCCGGACCATCGAGCCAAAGGCGCTCATCGTCAAGGCCCGCGTCGTCAAGTTGATCGGCTTAGGCTCACCCGTAGTCCCTGAGGTCGTGAGCGCAAATAGCGTCCGCTCCCACCCCCATGGCTCAGGGTCAGGCGCCTCACCAGATGATGAGGGGGCTGCGCCCATCTCTAGGAGGAGCGCATCGCTCGACAGCTGTGCGGGCTCCCCTGGGCCGAGGGTGATGACCATCGAGAGAGACAGGCGACGCGTGACCCTCGCGCGCTCCTGTGCCGTCGTCTCCTGCTTCATCGGCGCCACAACCGCGCCGAGCCAGTTTAGGCACCACGCCCACTCAAGCCACCGCTCATCATAAGGGCCACAAAGCCCAACACGAGCGCCTCTCCAGGTGATGTCGAGGGCGCTGAGGGCCGCCGCGCGAGCCTGGACGAGCTGACAGAGCTCACCATAGGTGAGGCCATCAACATAAGGGTGATGTGGCCTCGCGATCGAGGCGTTGAGGAGCGGGTTCGGGAGGGCATCAGCTTGGCTCATCGCTCCCCTCCGTTCACGGCCCCTAGACCAGGCTCATCGGGGATCAACACCTGCCCCTCACTCACCTCAAGCGGGCTCATGACGTCTACAGGGAGCGCCCCTGTGAGCCCCCCCTCTACCCTGAGGCCCTCGCTCGCGAGCGCAGCGCACAGGTGAGCGACGCCACGACGGCCAAGCGCCCCCTCTAAGGCGTGGGTCAAGCAGACCCTAGCCCCTCGCTGGAGCGCGGTCCTCGCGAGCGTAGCACAGCTTAGGAGGCCACCCACAAACATCGGCTTGAGGGTGATCACCTCAACACCCTCATCGAGGGCTTGACCTAAGCGACGCTGGATCAATGAAGCGCTGAGTGGCTCCCCAAGCGGGGCCTGCTGGAGCGACTCATCAGCGGCGAGCGTCACCCCAGTCCTGCGCTGAAGTGAGCGCCACAACGACCACCCTTGGCTCTCTGTCAGGGAGCGCTGTAGTGGCTCCTCAAGCCACTCAACGCCATACGCGTGCGCAGTCACGAGCGCCCCAACCGCGTCGACCTCGCTCCAGGCTTGGTTCGCGTCGAGCCTCAGCGTCACCGCGCCCTTGAGGTCATCAAGGTAGGCTGACAGCTCCGCGATTAAGAGCCCATCTTCACTCCAGTGGGCTCCCGCACCGACCTTGAGCTTAAGCGACCTAAACCCAGACTCGACCGCCCGCTTCGCGCCCTCTAGGTCTCTGATAAGACAGTGAGTAGGGGCGCGCCGTGGGACCTCGCTCCCCTTGGTTAAAAGGGTCGCTAAGGGGCGCCCAAGCGCCCTCGCCCTTAGGTCTAGCGCAGCGAGCTCGAGCCCATGTCGAGCCTCAAGCGAAGAGACGTGAGCGCAGGCCTGTTGTAGCTCCTCTAGTGTGCACGGAGCGCTTGGCTCTGTGAGCGCGCACGCCATAAGCCCACCGCTCAGAGGTCCGCCACTCAGAGGTCCGCCCTGCTCCCATGCGCTCACCTCTCGCTCAGTTTCGGCTAAACCGCTCCCAAAGCCCGGCCAACAGGCGACCTCACCCCAGCCCGTCAGCTGAGTCTGATGACACCTGAGCTGAAGGCGCCACCCACAGCGCTCGGAGATCACCGTCCTCGCCGTTCGGATCGGCGATGAGAGCGGGACGCGATAAGGGGTGACGTGAAGAGAGAGGCTCATCGTTTCATCTCACGAGGCACGCCACCGCTCCAATACGCTCGGCGCTGTTCTAGGTCATAGCTTGGCTCAACAACGAGCTCAATGAAGTGGGGCGGAGTCGCTTGGCTCCCTGTCGGGCTCAGCGCTTGGCTGAAGGCCTCCAGTAAGCCTCCTGCGCTGTGGTGGCGCTCATACGTGAAGCCCGCCTGTGACGCAAGTGCCTCCCATGAGATCAGCTGTCTCTCTTGAATGGGCGCTGTAAATAAAGCCTCAAACCTGTCCGCGCCCCGGATCGGGAGGAGGCCAAAGATCCCCCCTCCTCCATTGTTCACCAACACGATCGTCGCGCGGGCCTCTCTAGTCTGATGTATAGGGTCTGCCCCCCACGCGATCAGGCTCGCGAGGTCATGGTGGGCCGCTGTGTCACCGATCCAAAGCAGGAGCGGGGTGTCTTTAGGGCTCGCCCGAAGTGAGCCTAAGGCCACCGCGATCGTCCCATCGATCCCGTTCGCGCCACGCTGGCTGTGAACACATACGGAGACCTCACTCGCCAAGGTCATATCAAGGTCACGAAAGGCGGTTGAGCTCGCGATGTGGAGATGAGCGGGCGGGCGTTGAGCCTCATGGCTGAGCGTCACTTCAGCGAGCGCGCGTGAGAGGGCCGCCCCAATTGAGCCTCCCCACAGGGGGCCCTCAGTGAGGATGGGCGAGGCCCCAACGTGTGGGTCGTTGGCGAGCTCTTGTGTACGCCACTCGCTCAGCCAAGAGGCGCGCAGTGATGAGGTCTGCCCCGAGCGCGGAGTGAGGGCGCTGAGCCACTGGGTGAGCGCGAGTGAGGGCTCCTCTTCACACCACGCGCAGGGTAGCGAGAGCGGGTTTGCGGGCTCAGGTCGCTCCCCTAAGGCGACACAACGGGCCTCGGGTAAGGGGCGCTCCCAGCTACGGTGTCGAGGCGCGTCGCTGTGCTCATCAGCGGGCCTCGCTTCTTGAGCGAGCGCCCCCCAGGCGCTCAGCCAACGGTTGACCGCCCGTGAGTGAGGTGGCCCACCAATCAAGAGCAACGAGTCGAGTCTGGCGGGGTCTGGGAGCGCCTCCTGACGGGCGGCCCGCTCCCCCCAACAGATGAGCCGAGGGTGAAGAGGCGCGCACCCCCTCAGCTGTGAGGACGCCTCAGCCCATACTGGCCAGCCGAGACGCTCGCTGAGCGTCGCGATGAGCGGAGCGATACGCGTCGCGCATCGAGCGGTGAGCGGGCCACAGTAGATCAACCCTCGCTCACCGCTCAACAGCCTCACTGGTAGCCGCTCGGCCTCCTTTGGCCTCGAGGTCAGAGGTCGAGCGACCTCTGAGCCGGGCCTCAGGCTCAGCTTCTGAGCGCTTGAGCGGACGTGTGCTCTTAGCGACTTGAGCGCCCCCTCAAGCTCAGGAGACCACAAGGGCTCCTCAAAGGGGGTGTTGATGTGAACCGGGCCTTGAGGGTGGGTCAGCGCTAGCCCGCTCGCTAAGCGCGCGACGCGCGACCAAGCGCTTGAGTCTTCATAGGCTTGAGGGGTCGAGAGGGGCCACGCTCGCTTCACAAACGCGCCGAACAAGGCGCGCTGGTCAATCGTCTGTGGCGCGCCGAGGCCTTGAACGTGATCAGGTCGGTCAGCGGTCAAAGCGATCAGGGGGACCCCTGCGTGCTTCGCTTCGATGAGGGCGGGCAGGTAATGCGCCCCTGCGCTCCCTGAGGTACAGATCAGCGCGACAGGCGCGCCCGCCTCTCTCGCCCAGCCGAGCGCGTAAAAGGCCGCCATCCGCTCATCGATGATCACCACAGACTCAACGAGCGCGTCAGCGAGTAACGCTAAGGGCGTGCTCCGTGACCCCGGCGAGATGACCGCTCCAGCGAGCCCTTGACCGCTCAGCTGAAGCCCGCGCAACAGGGCGAGGGCGACGGTGAAGTTGACCACTGGCTGAGAGGGGGCTGGGCGCGCGCGGAGCTGACCCACGATCGCGGTGAGCTTGTCCTCGGTTTCTCGCCACTCTGACTCAGGGCTTGAGCTCGCGACGACCCCCGCGCCGACAAACAGCCTCGCCTCAGACGGGCTCATAAGCGCGCTTCGGATCACGACCTGCGCGCTCAGGTCCCCTGCGCGGTTCAGCCAACACCAAGGCGCCCCGTACCCCCCACGCGCGAGGGGCTCTGTCTCCCTCAGGTGAGCGAGGGCTCTGTCCCGAGGCGCCCCGCCCAGAGCGGGCGTAGGGTGAAGGGCCTCAATCAACGTGAGCGAGTCAAGCTCTGGTGAGAGTGAGCCCTGGATTGGGGTCTCTAAGTGTAGCAAGGTCTTGAGGCGCCTCACGCGTCGAGGGAGCGCCTCTATGGAGCGCGCAAAGGGCGCGAGGCGACTCATAAGCTCCTCCACCACAAGCTCATGCTCACGTAGGTCTTTGTCAGCGCTCAACAGCTCATGCTCAAGGTTAGGGAGCGCCTCAAGGGCTCCTATCGCCCTCGTCCCCGCCAGAGCGTGGGTCTCAAAGCGCCCCGCGCGGACCTCGATGAGCCGCTCTGGGGTGAGCCCGACCAAGGCCTCTTCAGGCTGTAAGGACAGCACATAAGCGCATGAGGTCCCGCTCGACTCAACCTGGCACGCGCACCAGGTCAGGAGTGGGTCCCACCGCTCTCCTTGTGCGGGCCTCCATCGGACCTCCCTGGCCAAGACCACTTTCTCTAGCGCCCCCGCCTCACAGCGTGACGCGACATCACGCACTCTCGCCCGCCACTCCTCTTGCGACTCCACTTCACCCACGACCCGCTCACCTCGCCTCCCCTCCCCTTCAACCCAAGGTCGAGTCGCAGACAGAGGCGTATGAAGAGAGGTCTCGCTGAGCGCTGATATAGAGCCGAGCGCCTCGCTGACCTCATCAAGATCAGCCCAAAGCTGTTCACCCACGTCATCCCAAGCGCACGCCCCAACACAAGGCGCTTGAGTGAGCCATGCATAGAGCTCCGCCTCACTCACGTCTCCTTGAGGCAAGTCATAGATGAGGGTCAAGGCTGGACGCCAGCGCCAGCCACCGCGCCCCCATGAGGTCCAGCCCTCCGCCTCTTCACTCCGTAGCGGATCAAAGCGCCACGCCCCTAATCGATCTGGGAGCGCTCGCACGACCGTGTCTAGGTCAAGGCCCTCTGCGCACGACACTCGCCTTGGAGCGCGCTCCTCACCCCCCCAGCCTCGCTCAGAGGACGCAGGCTCCCCTCCCATGCAGAGGATGACACGCTCCTGCTCTAAGGCCACCCCTCCCCAGAGCGCCCACGGGAGCCTCAGCCCAAGAGCGTGCTCGACACAGCGAAGTGGCGGGTGGGAGAAGGGTGAGAGGAGCATGGCAGGCCTCTGTCAGTCACATGTTCAAAGATCTCTGAACATCCTATGTTTTACGTAGATTCTGTCCCTGTCTATATCATTCATTTAGCGTAAGATCAAATCTTTACACATCGTTTCAACGTCGATCTCACCGAATGTACAAAAAGTATTAAATCTAGTTCATCAAAGCTTGAACATAGCCTTGATTTTAAGTTTATGTCAGGATAGTTTGTGAGTCTGAGCTGGGGCGTTTACGGTCCTAGATGACGCGAGGAGGAGGAGCCTATGAACCCCTCACACGACGACGTAGCGCTCGCAGAGCCAGCTGCTCAGTCCAACCAAGACCCAAGCACACAAGTGGCTGATGAGCTCCTCGTTGAGTTCTGTGAGGCCTGTGGAGACTTTATTGCGTACTGGGGGTTTAAGTCTATCCATGGTCGAGTGTGGGCCTATCTCGCGCTGAGTGGAGGCCCCCTCGCGCAGCGTCACATCGCGGAGCGTTTGGGGGTGAGCAGGGCGTCGGTGAACCTCGCGATCGCGGAGCTCGCCTCTTATGGGCTCGTGAGGGCGACAAGCGAGCTTCATCACGCGCCCTATATCGCGAACTTAGACGTCTGGCCTGTGATCGTTGAGGTGCTCCAGCGTCGAGAGTGGCCGATGATTGAACGCGCGAGGCGCTCACTTGAGGCGCTGATCGCCTACGCTGAGCACACACAAGAGCGCAAGGGAGCGCTCGCCTTTGAGCCTGAGCGCGCCCGACAGCTCTTACAGATGACAGAGTGGGCGCAAGGGATCCTCCGCATCTTGATCAACGCTCGTCTCCCGCAGACCCAAGACAGCTGGCTCCTCTGGTTTAGCAAGGCGATGAAGCTGAGCGACAAGATCAAGGGCCTCCTGAGCTGAAACCATGAGCGCGCCCTGCGCCTCTCTGTGATCTCACCCGCTCAATCAAAGGAGCCCTTATGATCCACTCCCGCCTCTCTCAACTCTCACGCGTCGTCACGCTCACGCTCGGGGTCACGCTCGCCAGCCCAGCGCTCCTCGGGTCGCTCAGCGCTACGCCCACAACCGCCTCGCTGAAGCTTGGTGCGCCGGCCCCAGACTTCACCCTGAAAGATCAGCGAGGCGCTACGGTGACGCTCTCTGCGCTCAAGGGGAAGACCGTGGTGCTTGAGTGGACGAACCCAGGGTGCCCCTTTGTCGTGCGTCACTACAAAGCGAAGACCATGACCCAGCTCGCCCAAGCCAACCCTGAGGTCGTCTGGCTGACGATCAACAGTAGCTACTTCACACAAGACGCAGACAACGCCAAGTGGGCGGATAAAGAGGGCGTGAAGGTGGTCCTCAATGACGCGTCCGGTGAGGTCGGCAAGCGCTATGGTGCCCGAACCACCCCCCACATGTATGTGATCGACGCAGAGGGGAAGCTCGCGTATCAGGGCGCGATTGATGACGACCCATATGGAGAGAAGGCGACCCCCCTGAATTATGTCGCTGAGGCCCTCAAGGCGCTCAAGGCCGGGGGCTCTCCCAAGGTCAACGAGACGAAGCCTTATGGTTGCTCTGTGAAGTATAAGTCACGCTGAGAGAGGTACGCTGAGCGAGGTAGGCGGTCCGCATAGGGTCACAGCGGCGCTCCCAGCATCTATCGCTCCCAGCATCTATCGCTCCCAGCATCTATCGCTCCCAGCATCTATCGCTCCCAGCATCTATCGCTCCCAGCATCTATCGCTCCCAGCCTCTATCCCCCCAA
>Ga0181594_10005245_pt1 | contig 11367 bp, 10 predicted proteins | sample 071ome_18_FD_145603 | JGI IMG/M metagenome (GOLD analysis project Ga0181594, IMG submission 145603) | Coastal salt marsh microbial communities from the Groves Creek Marsh, Skidaway Island, Georgia - 071413BT metaG (spades assembly) | ecosystem: Environmental > Aquatic > Marine > Intertidal zone...
AGGCCGTTGACCAGCAGGGTCACCAGCCAATTGTTGCCGGTCTCGGGCGGTTTGGCCTTGATCGATACATTTTTCTTGTACAACCGCTCGACGAGCGTCGGATCCGGCGGCGCATAGGTGCGGAATGCACGGTTGTCGTTATAGGTGCCGGTGATGTTGCGTCCGGCTATGACAACCTCGCGAACCTGTCCTTTTTCAACATCGTTAAGCAACTGGCTAAACGTGATTTCAGCCGCCTGCTGGCGCTGGTTGGGGCCTTGGAACAGCATCACCAGCGCGACCACCAGCATGAAAATGATTACCCAGAGGGCGAGATTCCGGACGTTCGGATTCATCTGCTACCTTGTTGACGGCTTTTGGGAAACTCAATGAGTGCTGCCAGCCGTCCGGCACACCACACGATTTCCCTCAATTTATGCTTCCGGGGACCCGTTGCCAAGGGAAGGTGACAAATATGGTTCCCGAAGCTAGTTACATATTTGCCATGGAAGTGTGCAGCAACGCGTTAACGTTGGAATATGTTGAATTTGTGCATGGCGCTGGACTTCAGGCGGTTGAGTCACGGCGTGCCGCGCCGGCCGCGCTTGCGCTCGCTTTGCCGTTTGAGCGTTAACGCGCCCTTGGAATCGAGGCGGAGTACGGCCTGCCCAAGGGTGGAATGGTGCGGCACATGGTCCCTGACGGCAATCAACAGCTTCGCAAGCAGTGTCTCGGCGCGGTCCAGTCGGACGTTTTTGCGCGGGTCGAATTTGCGGACCGTCTGCAGCAAGACGCGCAGCACGATCTCGTCCGGCTCTTCGCTCAAAGCGGCAAAATCGAGGATCAATCCGGAAGATGTGTCGCCGCCGATCAGCTGCGCTGCCTTCGCCGCGGCAATGTGTTCGAGCGCATCGTTGGCCTGGGCCATGCGCCGGGCATAGCGGTTCCATTGATCAGGCCCGAGTCCTTGCGCCTCGAGAACGGGCAAAACCGAGCGCATTCGCGTGCGCGCGTAGCGGCGGTTGCCATTTGAGGGGTCGCTGCAATAGGTGAGCGTATTGTCATGGCAGTATTGGACGAGCTGTTCCTTGCGCAGCGCCAGCAAAGGACGGGCAAGAAACAAATCGCCCAGCGGGCGCTCGGGGAGCATGCCGGCAAGGCCGGACGGACCGCTGCCGCGCGTTAGCCGGAACAGGATTGTCTCGGCCTGGTCGTCGGCATGATGGGCGCACATCACGACATCCGCGCCGCATTCCTTTGCATGGTCCGCCAACAGCTCGTAGCGAGCTTCCCGGGCGCGCTCCTGAATCTTCGTCGCCGGCGTCCTGGCGCCGCCGTGCGCCCAGATCAGTGTGTTGTGATCAACTCCAAGTTCCGCCGCGAACGCCTGGACAGCTGCAGCTTCCGCCGCAGCTTCCGGCCGCAAACCGTGATCGACCGTAGCCGCCGTAATTTTCGGTCGATCACCGGAATTCGACCATTTCGACAGCATATGCAGCAGGGCAATCGAATCCGGACCGCCGGAAACGGCGGCGATGATGTGTTTTCGCCCGGTCCAGGGATCGAACAACGCCTCTAGTTCGTGCGAACCGATGACGCCATCTTTTGGCGCTAACATTTGGCTTTTTTCATTTGCCGTTCTACGCGCGCACGCAGGCTCTTGGGCGATTGCGGATACCGGCGTTCAACTTCTGCGTAAGACGCGCAGGCCTGCTCGCTCGCTCCCAACCGTTCCAGGGACAGGCCGAGACGGTAGAGGCTGTTTGGAGCGCGGGCGGACTTGCCATGCTTGGTGGAGACGGTAAGAAATTGCTCCGCCGCCTCGCGATGGCGGGACCGGCTGGCGTAGACGATGCCCAGATTGTACCGGACGCTTGGCGTCAGGGTTGAATTCGGAAATCGTTCAAGAAAACTCTTGAAGCCTTTCTCGGCGTCAACGTAATGACGGTTGCGCAAGGCAGCCACAGCGGTGCGATAGGTTTGCCTCGGCGATGCATCGGGCGCAGGAAGGGATGCAGACCGGATGCCCGGGGCGCCACCAGGCGTGGCGCCTGACGTCGCGCCTGGCGTGGCGCCTGGCAGAGCGCCGTCCTTGCGCGATAGATTAAGGGGCGTATCGGGGCCGGGAAGCCCCCGTTCCGCACCAGCTCCCGGCAACGGGCCGCGAGGCAGCGCCGTACCGTGCCGCGGGTCGTTACGCAAAGGCAGGCTGCGCTGGTTGTGAATTGATCCCAATTGCCGCGGCGCGCCGGGCGCACCGGGGTTGCGGGATGGATCGAAGACGTCAGGCCTTTTGAGCGGTGCCGTATTGCGCGGCGCTGGCGCCGGAGGGGCCGGTTCTGAATTGCGGTCCGGCACAGCAAGGCGCACCGCTTTGCTTGGGTTGTCCGGCGGCGAGCCTGAAGAATTTGCATTGCCCTGCGATCTGGCTGGATTCCCGGTTTTTCCGCTCTTCGCACCATCGCTGAACCGAAAATCAACGTCCTTTTGGAACGCTTGCAGGCGTTTTTGCATTTGCCGCATCTGATGCTGCAATTGCTCGATCTCGCCTGTCATTGTACGAACCCTGCCTTCCAAACGCTGGATTCGCAAAAGCAGCTTAGCCGTATCGGGAGCGGCCGTGCGTCCGCCCGGAATAATTCCCGGCGGGTCCCAACTGCGTTGCGCAGGGGCTGTTCCGGCAGACATCAGCAACGCCGCCTGCGCCAAAGCGATGGCGGCGAGGGAACGCCGCACGGGTTTTGCTGGGAATTGCCGGCTCATTCGAAATTGGCTCCATGAAAAACCCGATGAAAAACACGCCAGCTAAGCTGCTGCGCCGGCTGACGATACCATAGCGCAAGCGATGGCCAAAGTTGGGCACAGCGCCGACTGGATCCGCAATTCACCGGACGAAAGCTGATCACAATGGCCCGGCGCTGCAACGACGCCGTCCGGAAACCGCGCGGTGCGGCGGTATTGAGCTAGCTCCCGGCGCCAACGGGAATTGTTACCGCACGGCGGTTTTGCGACCAGCAGGAAATATCATTGCAGACCGCCACGGGACGCTCTTTTCCCAAAGAAGTTGTCTTGATGCGCGTCGCAGCGACCCCGCGCGCCACCAGATAGTTCTTGGTGACGCTGGCCCGGCGTGCGCCCAGCGCGAAATTGTACTCGCGCGTTCCGCGTTCGTCCGCGTGACCCTCGAGTGCGATCGAATAGCGGCTGTATTGGTTGAGCCAGCGCGCCTGCTTGTCGAGCGTGGCTTGCGCTGTCGGGGTCAGGTTCGACGAATCGGTTTCGAAAAACACCCGGTCTCCGACATTTACTGCAAAGTCCTGGGGTGAGCCGGGCACAGCCTGTCCGGCGCGGCTTGCGCTAAGCCCGTTGCCGGCCGGCGGCTTCTTGGCGCAGGCGCCAATGGCCAGTGCAGTGGATAACGCCAGGGCAATTCGGATTGTGCGGGCACTTGCCGATTTCTTCATTTCTACTAACTCCGGCGCGCCGATTACACATATGTTTGGCGGGCTTCTGCAGGCAGACGCAACACGCGCTCTGGATCGCTCCCGCCTACGCTCGGATCGGTATTGGAATAACAATCCGGCGCAAATGGGGCGCACCGCATGCGCCTGCCTGCAATACTAAATCAATGCTTCATCAACCTTATCGAATCCTTTCCCGAATTCCGGACATTCGAGCGAATTGGCGAATTGGTGAACCAGCGGTTAACGACTGTGCCGTGCGCATTTGTCCCCGGTCTGTGGACAGCGGGCTGGCGCAGCGATAAGAAAACTCCGGAAATCGGCAGTCGTGCGCCGCCTTTGCACACTTGTACAAGCCGGAGCGTGGCCCGCGATGAAAGTTGCTTATTTCAATATATACCGGGATCCATCGGACATTCGTGAAGCGTTACAGGCTTATCCGGATGTTGATCTTGCGGTGGCGGAAAATGCCGCCGAGTTGCCGGTGGCGCTCGACGGGGCGGAAGTCATCCTGGTTGCGAATCGCACCTATACGGAAGAACCGGCGCGTGCGATCCGAGAACATGGCAAATACTTGCGATGGATCGCTTTCACGACGTCTGGAATCGACAAGGCAAGGTCCAACGGACTGCCCGATGGCGTTATTGTCACAAACATGGCGGGACTGCGCGCCTTTGCCGTTGCCGAACATGCCGTGTTTCTGATGCTGGCCCTGGTGCGCAGTTCGCGCGCCAATGAAAGGGCCCAGCAGGCCCATGACTGGGCGCGCATCCCGATGACACCACTGATGGACAACTTGGCCGGCAAACATCTTGTTATTGCCGGTATGGGTGCGATCGGACAGGAGATTGCGAGAAAGGCCAAGGCGTTCGACATGCGCGTCACAGGCGTCAGCCGCGGGTCTGCGGCGCCGGAACATGTTGACCGTATGGCGTCAAGAGCGGAACTCGAAGCGCTGGCGGCGGATGCCGATATTCTGCTCGCAGCGGCCGAGGCCAACGAGGACACGTTTGGAATTATTTCGCGGGCCGTGATCGACGCGATGCAACCCCATGCCTATTTCGTCAACATTGCGCGCGGCTCGCTGGTTGACGAGCCTGCGCTGATTGATGCGTTACGCGAACGCAGGCTGGCGGGGGCAGGGCTGGATGTGCAGGAACAAGAACCGGTGCCGCCGGATCATCCATTGTGGCTTCTGGATAACGTGATCCTTACGCCGCATCTTGGCGGATCCGGCTCGGGCGGCCTTGGTGTAACCTGCGCCAGTCTGTTTACCCGCAATCTGGATTTGTGGATCGCAGGGAAGCCGCTGGAGCAGATCGTGCTGCGGACTTGATGCCGCGTGAATGGTTGAACATTCGCGACTAGACGGCAGGAGAGGGTGATGGAACCAGGCTATGATTACATCATTGCTGGGGGCGGTTCGGCTGGGTGTGTCATCGCCAACCGGCTTTCGGCCAATCCCGACGTTCGCGTATTGCTCGTCGAGGCCGGGGCAAGCGACTGGAATCCGCTGATCCGCGTGCCGTTGCTGGCAACCTTCTGGCTGCGCAAGACATATCACAACTGGGGGTACAGCACCGAGCCCGAACAATATCTGAACAATCGCCGCATCGATTGGCCAAGAGGCAAGGTGCTCGGTGGATCCTCGGCAATCAACGGCATGGTATATACCCGCGGTAATCGCGGCGACTACGATCAATGGGCGCAATCGGGATTGCGTGACTGGTCGTATGAAAAAGTGCTGCCGTTTTTTCGCAAGTCCGAATGTTTCGAGAATGGTGAGGGTCCCTATCACGGCGGCAATGGCGAGCTGCCAGTCACCCGCACGCCAACGGTCGACGACAGGTACGATGCATTTATCGAGGCCGGGCAACAGGCCGGTTACCCTGCGAACGATGACTTCAATGGCGAGAACCAGGAGGGCTTTGGCCGGTTTCATTTCACAATTCGCGATGGCGAGCGCTGGTCTACGGCGCGGTCGTTCATCAGTCCGGTTCTGGGGCGCAGCAATCTTGACGTGTTGACGGGCGTGCATGTGCTGCGGGTTGCCGTGGAAGCGGGACGGGCGACCGGGCTTGAAGTTGTCCGGGGCGGGCGAAAGCGCAAGCTTGTTGCGGACCGGGAAGTGATCCTGTCGTGCGGCGCCATTACGTCTCCCAGCATCCTTTTGCATTCGGGAATCCGGCCTGCCGACGAATTGCGGGCGCTGGGATTGAACGTCGAGGTAGATAGTCCTCAGGTCGGGCGCAATCTTCAGGATCGCCTGACAGTCCGTTGCGTGCACGCATCCGAGGCGCCAGACCGGCTCTATGATTTGCGGCGTATCGACCGGGCTGCGATGGCGGTATTGCGGGCGATGCTGTTCAAGTCCGGAGACGGGACTGCTTTTCCGCTGGAAGGAGGCGCATTTTTGAAATCGCGTCCGGACGTGGAGTTTCCGGATTTGCAGATACATTTTTATCCCGGAGTGCCGGCGACTACCGGATTGCGGTTGCCGTTCGAGCGCCCGCCAGCTGGCGGATACGACGGGTACGGCTATGGCGGGACGATCTGCCAATTGCGGCCGGACAGCCGCGGCGATATCCGGCTGCGTAGCGATAATCCGTTGGCGCCGCCGATTATCCGCGCCAATTATTTATCCGCCGAAACGGATCGCGTGACCATGCGGGCCGGCTTTCGCATCATGCGCGAAGTGTTGCAGCAAGACGCGTTCAGAAAATTCAATGGCCGCGAATACATGCCCGGTCCCGAAGTTGAGTCTGACGCCGATGTCGATGCCTATATCGCGGCGAACGCCAACACCGTTTATCATCCGGTCGGTACATGCAGGATGGGCATTGATGCACAATCGGTTGTCGATGAACAATTGCGCGTACGCGGTGTTGACGGCTTGCGCGTATCGGATGCGTCCGTCATGCCGACATTGGTCAGTGCAAACACCAATGCGCCAACCATCATGATCGCGGAGAAAACCGCCGCCTATATTTTGGACGGGTTACACTAGCGGGGGAAGCACGATGCCGGCTCCAATCAGTTTTGAACATGTCTTTGATGTGCGGGTCCTGGTCGCGACGCCGCTCGAGTTCGGCAATACGGGTCTTGGCGAGCGGCGGATTATCGACATTACCGGCGGTACCGTCAGAGGGCCGAAATTCAACGGGCAGGTGCGTGCGGGTGGCGCGGACTACCAGATAATCCGCGACAGCGGGCTGACCGAACTGCACGCCCGCTACACGCTGGAAGATTCCGCCGGCCGGCTGGTATACGTGGTTAATGACGGCATCCGGTTTGGTCCAAAAGAGGCGCTTGAAAAGATTAAACTTGGGCAGCCGGTCGATCCGGCGCTGATCTATTTCCGCGCCTTTCCAAAATTCGAAACCGCCGAACCGAACTACGAATGGATGATGCAGTCGCTATTTGTCTGCACCGGTATTCGCCGTCCCGATGCAGTGGAATTGTCGGTCTACCGGTTCGAGTAACCGGATCTATCGCCTGTTTCGCACCACTTGCGTGCGAGATGCAGTGACCGGGCACATTTCCTGCACAGCGACCCACGACCGGCGATCCTGCTGCAAGCTGGATCATTCTGGCACAATGTGTCTAGGCAATGCGGCGCGCGCGTCCCAATTGCCGCCAGTTGTGGAGTTGTCCCATGCGTATCCGGATGGTTGGCCATGCCTCGGTAATTCTGTACACCCCGGCCGGCGGAATCTTGTGCGACCCCTGGTTGAAGGGCAAGGCGTTCAATGAATCGTGGTCGTTGCGGCCCGACCCGTCCTTCGACGACAGCCTTTATGACGGCATCGATTACATCTGGATCTCCCATGAACATCCTGATCACTTCAGCGTTGCGACCCTGCGCGACCTGGATGCGGCATTCAAGGAACGTGTGACTGTTCTTTTCCAGCAGAAAAACTCAACCAAGCTTTTCGATGCGATGCGCCGATGGGGCTACAAGAATTTTCAATCGCTTCCGGATCGCGCTGCGATTGAACTGCCGGGCGGCGTCACGATTTCCTGTTACCAGATCGGCTTTCTGGATTCGCTGCTGGCTGTGGCAGACGGTGAGCATATTGTTTTCAATCTCAACGATACCGACGTTACGGTCCGCGATCTGGCCAGTTTGCGCCGCCAGTTCGGGAAACCGGACGTCGTTTTGAACCAGTTCTCGATTGCCGGGTTCGATGGCTACAAGGATGCGCCGAAAGCCCTGGCAGCCAGCGCACGATCCAAGCTTGGCGACATGCTGGCAGCGCATCGCTCGCTGGGAGCAAAATGCACGATCCCATTCGCCAGTTTTGTGTACTTCTCGTCGATCGACAACAAATTTATCAATACCCACGCAAATTCAATTCGCGATGTCGTGGAGGCGTTTGAAGCAGAAGGGCTGGAGACACAAGTATTATATCCGGGCGATGAATGGATCCCGGGTACGGCGCGGGACAGCGGGCCTGCTATCGACCGGCTGCAATGCGCTTTCGAAACGACCGGCAGCGCACACTTCGACACGCCCGCGAAAATATCAATTGGTGAGCTGGAAGCGGCCTTCAACAATTTCTACAATTCGTTGCGGCAGTATTATCCGAAATTTCTCCTGAAACGCATCGGCAAGCTGCGCTGGCGTCTCGCGGACGCAAACGCGGTGGTGGCGACTGATTTTACCCAGGGACGTTTTTACGTGGATTCCCTGGATGGTGGCGCGGATATCGATGTTTACTCGCAGCCGCTACATTTCGGATTGTCGACGCCGTTCGGCTTTGAGACCCTGGCGGTATCAGTCCGGTTTCATGTCCAGGAGAACCGACGGCGCTGGCGCTTTCTGAAGGCGATTTCGATCCTGTATAATCAGGGCGTCTACTTGCGCCCGCGTTATCTTTTGTCCGGTACGACGCTGGGCTACATAGCGGAACGCTTGTGCAACAACCTCATCGGACAAATCTTGTTGAAGCGCCAGCAGCGTCAGGCGATGAACTGACGCACAGGCAGAGGCGGCTCAGCTGAGCAGCGGGCTCCAGGACGGATCAGAGGCATAACTTGGCGTTGGAACGCGGAATTCGCCACGTCCCGTGACATTGGCCATGTATATGTGCGGGCCGCCGGCGCCGCCCGGATCGCGGAAATACATCAGGTAAAGCCCATTGGGCGCCCAGGTCGGGCCCTCGTTGTGGAACCCCTCGGTGATGATGCGTTCGCCGGACCCGTCCGTCTTCATCACTCCGATGGCGAACGCGCCGCGCTTCTGGCGGGTAAAGGCAATATAATCGCCTTTTGGAGACCAGACGGGCGTGGAATAGCGGGCATTGGCGCCAAAGGAAATGCGCCGCGCATTGCCGCCGTTGGCGTTCATTACATATAGCTGCTGCGAGCCGCCGCGATCGGATTCGAAAACAATCTGGCCGCCATCCGGCGAATATGACGGCGAGGTATCGATACCCTGCGTATTGGTGAGCCGTATCGTCGACCGCGATCGCAGGTCCATTGCAAACAGGTTTGTAACCGATCCGGTAGACAAAGACATGATGATCCGTTGTCCATCCGGTGAAAAGCGCGGGCTGAATGTCATTCCGGGAAAATTCCCCACCACTTCGCGCTGACCGCGATCGAGATTCATCAGGTAGACGCGCGGGTCGCCGCGCCCGAAAGACATGTATGTGACGTCGTGCGAATTCGGAGAAAAGCGCGGCGTCACAACTAGTTCCCGCTGGCTGGTCAAGAATCGCATGTTGGCGCCGTCCTGATCCATGATTGCCAAGCGCTTCTGCCGTTTCTGCTTCGGTCCGCGCTCATCGACGAATACGACCCGGGTGTCGAAGAAGCCTTTTTCACCGGTGATCCTGGTGAAGATGGCGTCCGATATGATGTGCGCGAGGCGCCGTGAATTCTGTGCGTCCGTAACATACTGCTGGCCGGCAACCTGGCGGCCGCGCGCCACGTCCCAGAGGCGGAACTGTGTGCGCAAGCGCCGGTCTGCACCGCGGGTGGCCTGGCCGGTTACCAGATATTGCGCGCTGATAGTGCGCCAGCGATCGAATTGCGGGCGCGCGTTCGGATCGGTTATGCGTTCGGGAAAGCTGCTTGCGGGTAACGGTGTCAGATAGACGGAGCGTTTGAAGTTGTTGGTCACGATACCGGTGAGCAATGTACCCAGCGCCGGGTCACCGGTAAGCGGACTGATGGCTACCGGCACCGGCCGGAACGATCCGCCGCGAATGTCCAGGGCCCGTCCCTGCGCTGCGGCAGAAGTAATCGATGAGCCGTGCAGTGCCGGTTGCAGCGCGGCGCTGCCAAGCAGGGAAACGGCGGTGCGGCGGGAAATCATCATGTCCATCAGGTTGGTTCCTGTTTGCATTTGGCATCCTATCCGAGCATTTCTTCGGGATCGAACCGCAGGATGCGGGCTTTCCATTGCTCGTAATAGGGCAGGAATTGCGCCGGTATGCGCAGTGGATCGCATTTGCGGACGGCGCGGAGGGCGCTGGCCGCCAGCGGTTTCAGAGACGGGTCGGAAGGCGGGTTAAGCAGTACCGGCCTGGCAGTGAGTCGTCCGGAGGGCGCGTAGGCGACGCGGATTTGCGGGATGTAGCGACGGCCCTGGGCGATGCCGAGATAACTCCAGCAGCGCTTGTATTGTTCTTGCATCAGGCCGTCGAGCTGGCCCCACATCGACGGCGACATTTTAGCAGCGCTTGCGGTCTGCGACCCCCGCCTGGCCTGGCGCTGCAATGTCTGCCCGGACGATGAACGGCGTTGCGCCCGTTCTTTAGACAACAGGCGCGAGATAGCGCTGGTGTCGAACTTGCGCTGGGGCTCGTTGCTTTCATCCCCGGAACGAGGGCGGCTGCGTTGATCCTTGCGAATAAGTTTGGCGAGCTTGTCCGGCCTGGGTTGCAATTGTTTCGGCTTTTCGGGCTGGACCTTCCGTGCCGGGTGCCGGGCTAGGTGCCGCGGGCGCTGCGGTGGCAGGGGCACTGTCGGAGCGAGTTTCTCGGGCTTTGGTTTTGCCTTTGGTTCCGGTTGCGGTTCGCTTTTGTGGGCCTGTTTGATTTCCGGTTTCGGCCGTTGTGGCGGGACGGGTGGTGCAATCGCCTTCGGCTTCACCGGTTTGGCCGGTTCTGGCGTGGTCTGCACATTTTTGGGCGTTGGAGGCGGGCGGCGGGGCGGCGCTGGCGCGATGGTTCGCCCGGGCTGGCTTTTCTGAGGCGGGCGCGGCGGCGGCAGGGCTGCGGTCTTTTGCACAGGCTCCCGCGGCTCGGGGTCTTGCTGCGGATCTGGCAGCCGCTTCAATTTTGGCGTCGGCGTCGGAATATTTTTCTTGGCTTCATTGACCGGCGGCTTTGGGTTGCTTTCAATGATCTTTGCAATTTTGTCCGCCCGCTGATTTCGCCGATCCTTCTTTACGTCCTTGCTTCCCTTGACGATCTGGTTGACCTGCTCCTCGGTCAGGATCTCAACCGGGACCGTCTCCTGCGCATCGGTGAACTTCGGGGCGTCGGACCAGGCGAAGGCTAACGCGGCCAATAGCGCGCCGTGGGCCGCAAGGGAAAATATCCATCCAGGTCCGCGTGCAATCTGCACGTCACACTCCTTGCCTGCGCCGGGCGTACACGTGTTCCATCATAGCGCTTGCCTTCACTTCTTTTCCTGCTCCGTCACCAGGGCGACTTTCTTGAACCCGGCGGCGGTGATCAGCGACATGACTTCTGCAACGCGGCCATAGTTCACCGCCTTTGCGCCGCGCAGATAAATCCGCTCGTCGGAGCCGGTTTTCACCGATGCCTTTATCCTGGCGACCAGCGCATCGGCCTCAACCGGTTCATCCTGGAAGTAGATCACGCCTTTTTCGTCGACTGCTATGGAAATCGGTTTGCGATCAATGTTGATTGCTGCGGCTTTGGTTTCCGGCAAGTCGATGGGAACACCGGTA
>Ga0181594_10005247_pt1 | contig 11363 bp, 21 predicted proteins | sample 071ome_18_FD_145603 | JGI IMG/M metagenome (GOLD analysis project Ga0181594, IMG submission 145603) | Coastal salt marsh microbial communities from the Groves Creek Marsh, Skidaway Island, Georgia - 071413BT metaG (spades assembly) | ecosystem: Environmental > Aquatic > Marine > Intertidal zone...
AAGATAGGAGCTACTATCGGAACTATAGTGAAACCCTTGATTACTGGATTTAAGGCTATAGGTAATTTCCTCAAACCTTTATTGAGCGTATTCAAATTTTTTGGGAAAATAAGTGGTATAACATCAGTAGTTAAGAATGCAGGTGGGTTGTTCTCCAAAATAATGCCGATTTTAAAAGGCATTGGATCTAAACTTCTCTTACCATTATTCGCAATTTTTGATTTTGTTACTGGATTCATTAAAGGATTCGCTTCAAAGGGAGAGGGCGACACCAGATCTACTATGGAAAGGCTACTAGATGGTCTTGCTGGTGGTTTCATCAAGATGATAAAGGGCATCTTCATTGTACCTCTTGATTTGTTAAAAGATGGTGTGGAGTGGATTGCTAGACAGATGGGGTTTGAAAAATTTGCTGATGCTTTAGGTACATTTTCATTCGACGAAACTTTTGACAAATTAATAAAATTTGGAAAGAATCTGTTTTCATCAGAACCAGAAGAAGGTTATTTTAGTATTGTAAAATTTATGGCTGATAAAGTTCAGGGTGTCAAAGATTGGTTTGATACTTTAATGACTGATCCAGTAAAGGCTCTCAAAGAGTTAGCTTCTGGTTATCTGGATATCATTATGGCGCCGACAAAATTTATATGGGATAAACTTATAAAACCAGCCATCGAAGGCATAATGAAAATGTTTGGTAAAGAAGTAGAGTTGCCTTCATCTGGCGGCATTGGTGATATGATTAATAATTTCTTTAAAAAGATATTACGGGCAATTTTACCTACGCCCAATGACAATGCTAAATGGTATGATATACCAAATTTAATTTCTAAAGCGATACCGGATGATGTATATAAGTTTGCAGGACTAGATCCAAAAACAGGTGAAATAGTAATTGATGATACAGCAAAAGTAGAAGCTTTTAAAGCCTCTACAAAAGAGCCTGGATTAAAACCAGAAGGAGCTGCTACTGGTGAACTCTCAAAAGATGTTGCGGCTAAGAAAGAGGGTGGTGGCGGAACAACAGTTGTAGATCAGTCACAGAAATCTGGTGACGTTGTTACTCAAAAATCTAGTACTATTGTTGCAAAAGATAACCCAAATGCTCGAAAATCAAATCCTGCAAGTGGAAAAATTAAATAAAAAAAGAGGGGACCCAGTGGATCCCCTCCTAAAAAGCCTATCTAGCTTTTTTACTCATCATCAGCCAGTTGTTTAAAGAAGTCCAAGCTGTCATCAGATGACTCTTCGCTCCAAGGCGTCTCAGTTTCTTCAGCCTTCGGGGCGGCAGTCTGACGAGGTTCACTAAAAATATCCTCGTCGACTTCCTCAGCGGTAGATGACACCGCAGTGGCTCCAAGAACTCGGTTGAGCTTGGTCTGAAGCTCTGCAAAGCTCTTGAAGTTCTTCCGGTCAACAAACTCCTGCAGGGAGTATTGTGTACCCCATACCCGTTCGAGCTCATCATCATCGTCGAGCATAGAGGACGGGCTGTCGAACTCAGAACGATCGTAGTTTCGGTAACCCTCAACATTCCGAATCTTCATCTTGAAGTTTGCACCCTCCCAGAAATCAAATGGATTTACTGGAGACTCGTCTTCAAACTCAGGATGCATCAGATCGTTGATCTTGTCAAAGATCCGCTTGCCGTACTTGTACAAGAAGACCTTGCCATCATTTTCGGGATGAGCGGGATCCTTTACAACATAGATGTTTGAGATGTAGTTCAGACGGCGCTTCTGCTTGCGTGCCTGTTCCTTACCGGCTTCATCACCACGATTCCAAAGCATCGAATTGTATTCACCAACTGGATCCTTTTCATTAAGGGTCGTCAGTGAGTTCTCGATGTACCAGCCACCTGGGCCCTGGAACCCATGAGAGAACAAACGTACCCAGGGAAGGTCCTCGCCCTTCGGTGCTGGCAAGAACCGAATAACGGCATAGCCGTTTCCAGCCTTGTCGACTTCAGGCTGCCAGAACCGAGTATCGGCTCCACCCTGCTGTGATCCAGAATTCATTTTGGTGGTTTCAGAAACGATCTTGTCGTAGAGTGACTTGCGGGATCGTTTGAGTTCTGCGAAAGATGTAGTCATATTTTTCGTATCCTTGTATAAATTGTATGTTTACTTGTCCACATAGTCATAATATAATAAGTTATTTATAACATATATTGTGACCATTGTAAATAGATTTTCTAAAAAAATCTATCTTGCTCTACAGTTTTTTCATCCCATGTTTGCCTGTCCGATTTATGATTTTCCCAACTCAATTCCATTTCGAGCTCTTTCACTCTTTCACGAAGATATTGGAGTTCACCTTTATATGCTTCTACTTCACGATTCATTGATAATCTCCTTGAGTTTTTTACGATATACAAACGGATCGTAGGTTAAAAACTTATTGTATTTAATGATAAGTCTTTTCTTTTCCTCCCATACTATGTCGTCTAAATTTTTGCCCCAGTGGTGTAAGAAGTTCAACACGCTGTCCATAATAATAATTGTATCGATGCTGATCTTCTTCTGTAATAAGAACTTCAGTAAAAGCGGATGATTATTATTATCTACTAATAATAATTTATTAAGTTCCAGATCGTGATCCCTGCAGTGATCAACAAGCCAACGTAACTCAGTATCAAAGTGATAGCTAAGAGATTCCCGACGCTTCTTAAATCGAACATAGTTATCCTCACTCTCTTGCGATATTAGATTACCGATCCAGTTATCGCTTACTATAAAGTTGCTCACAAAGAAATCAACGAGTTCTTTTTCGTCATATTTCTTCGCTAACTTTCGGAAAAAGAACTTGTCATTTCTTTTGAGGAATGACTCGACTCCGGCACGCACCTTGCCATTATATTTAAAATAATCATAATCACTAGTAAAGTGCCGCTTAAGCGCCAGATAAGTCTTGTAAGCATCAAACCCTTCTGCAACGTCGTACATATTACACCGGCAGTTTGTTAATCTTCTCTTTCATCATATTAAGGTCACTCGCTTCAGAAGCGATAGACTGTTTGATCTTACTGTTTATGAGTTTTGCAGCTGTTTCAATTTCAATCTCGTGATTTTCACAGTAGTGAACTATTGCATCCATATATGGTATATTTAACTCACATACGAGCTCTTCTATTCGCATAGAAAAAGTATTTGTATTTAAAGACATTTATTTTTCCCATTTATAAAATATGTGATCTTCAATTTTAGTAGTTCGTTTTTTTGTTTTTGCCCATGCCGGCGATACATAATATGCATGATAGTGAGTAGCACCAGATGTGATATCAATCATTTTTTGATTCATCAACATACGTGCTAGGCGATAAATATTTCTATACTCACCCTCATTATGGATCTTGTCAGTTTTACCGTCGCAGTACCAAGAGAACTGACACTTGTGACGAACTGGTATCATATCACCATTGCCTTTCCAGGAAGAGCGATGTGGACCTTCCATTACAACTTCACAGACTGTACTAGGAAATCTATTGTCATTAACTCTATTCAGAGTTACTTGACCCACAGCAATCTGTCCAGCAATGGATTGACTCCTAGCCTCGTGATATATATTCAGTGCTAGACAAGAGATTTGATCGTTTGTGGCGCCTGCTGTGCCGCTACCGCCAACCAGCAATGCGCCCATAAGTAGTGTTGCTAATGCATTTTCCATAATGATATACTATATTAAATTGACAGAAATGTCAACCTATTTTCCCATTGCATTCAATGGATTTTCTAGAGCCCTTTTGATCTTCTCGTCAAGTTCTTTTCTCAAGGTCTTCATGTCTTGAGAGAATTCTCGACTGTCCTCTTTCACTCTCTGTTCGGTATCCTCTACGATCTTTTCGATTCTACGAATGTCAGTCTTCATATCTAGTTTCAGGTCGCGGTTTACACCACCAATAAGTTTAACCTCACTCTTGACCACTTCCATTTCTTCTTTGAATACGGATAGTGTATCATCGATCTTTGATTCCATCACAGTTATACGCTTATCAAAACCAGAAAGATCTGGTGCGGTATAGTTTTGAATTGCTTCCTTCATATCCATGTAGTCTTTATAGAACTCAAATGCTCCATAAAGCCCACCTCCTAGTGTCGATAATGCTGTAATGATTACAAATATCTTCCCACCTCGAAACTTGACACCGGCAAACTCAACTTCAGTTTTGCCGTCGTCTGACATTTTTTTCTCCTATTTGTATTGTGAACTGACTAAACTGTTCATAGCAGCATCACTTCCACCAAACATATAATATTGTGCTGCATTGTTATTCGTAATGCTTTGATTATTATATACTGTAGTCGACTGATACCAAGATGTGTTATCAATTAATTTTGGTTGGTTTGCGGTGATATCAGCCGAGACTAAATTCATCAATGCAACCTGTGTTGCTTGATCCTGAGCAGAGTTACCTAAACGAGCAACGATATTCTGGACGATCTTCTGTGCCATTTCTCGTTTTGCTTCGGCTTTTGTTTTTGGCTCTGACTTTGATTTGGACTCTGACTTTCCTTCTGCCCTTGATTCAGATTTGGACTCTGACTTTGGCTCACTGGTTCCACTTTCCGCTGTGTCCTCAGTAGACTCATCTGAGCCTGAACTATCTGGTTCGGGACTATCGGATACATTTTCTGTTACCTCTGCTACTTGCGTTTCAACTTCTGCTTCAACCGACTCGACCGTTTCAGAAACAGTCTCGGCAGTTCCTGTGTCATTCATATCTGCAATTGGCTCGACTGTTATCTCCATGTTAGCATCAACCGTGACTTCGAAGCTCTCCATACCACCCATATTATCAGCAACCTGAACTTCGTAAACTTCTAATGGAGCAATCTCCATCTCGGTCTCTACAGACTCGATTGTCGGTTCTCCTAGATCCAGAGTTTCGGTCGATGTGGTGGTGTCATCCGTGAGGGTGTCTATTGCTGTTGCTACCAACTCTTCTGTAATTGTAGTGATCTGTGATACTATTAACTGCGTTTGGTCAAACGTCGTCTGTATTATAGAATTATCAAATTTAGGACCATGGTTTCCGGAATAGAAACCTTGGTCAATACCAAACAACTCCAATGTGGCGAGTGCGCTATCATACTCATTTGATTGAATCGTTTGCGTGAAAAAGAAATCAGTCTTGTTGTATCCAGAGAAGTTAATATTGTCAAAAACATGCTCGAATTTATGCAGAAGATTACCAGCAGAATCTTTAATGTCTAAGGTAATGCTAAACATATCTTTACAATCTGATTGATATGATGTTGAACTGCATAGAGGGACTTGAAGATTTGAACTATCCGAATGCACATGAGCACCGTATGTGATATCAAATCCCTGATTGATTTCACTCTTTGTCATTTGATTGAATAAATCAACAGTCTGTTTTGCAGTACCGCCGCCTGTAGATTGGTTGCCTGTCTCTAAACAATTACCGCCACCAGGTCCACACGTATCACCTATAAATGTGCTTCCACTCGTACTCCAGTTTGGTGCAGTGGTTGTATTCGTGCTTGCTTCAAATCCAGGATTAGACAGATAATTTTTTGAAGTTACAGTAGATGTTGATTCAGACGTGACTTCTTCTACAGTCGTTGTGGTATGAACTTCTAATCCTCCTCCAAGACTCTCGACTGTCGTTTCTTCTGATACAATCGTTCCACCGTTTGGACCTACATCCTGTGCATTAGAATAAGAAGGGTATACCAAGACAAGTAGGAACACCAAAGAAGCAACCAGCACCGAGCAAACCAGCGCCCAAGATGGTAAGTGGTGTTCTGTAGTCTTCGTATTCGTGCTCATCAGAGTCAACGTAATCATCTACTGGTTGTTCTCCTGCGGAAAAGGGTAGTCATCATTCTTTTGATCCTCCGAGCCTTCCCTGCTTGAGACCATTAGTTTTGACCCAGAAGGAATGTCCTGTGGGTTCTTTTTCCATTCTGCAAGAGCCTTGTCTCCAATCGCCCCCTTATATGGACAAGGAGTTCCTGCCATAAGCATAGCATCAAACACTCTTGCATCTTGACACATCGTTGATACTGCAGCTACCTTCATGCCCATACCAAAAAGAGACCTTGCGAGTTTGAGCCTTTCACAGTTCTCATCCGTAACAGTAACACCAGAAGCAATCCCAAGGATTTGAGTTTGAACTCCGGCACTAAATGCACTCTTGCAGACGTCACTATTATTAACGACAATCGACGGTGCTGATGCGGTTGGGGGCGTTTTATCTACTGTAACAGTACCGCTTGAAACGGTAGATACTGTATTTGTTTGTGCTGATAAAGCTGTGGGTATCAATAAACCAAATAACAAAGCCACAGCCAATAACGTCTTATTTGACATATTTGGCTCCGTATGGTTTAATACGGGGGGCTAACCGTGGCCCCCCACGTGCGTATTACGGCGCAACCCGTACTAAATTTTTAATCCTTCTTATTTATAAAGGACTGAAGCTTTTCTGCCTGAGCAATAATCTCCTCAGGAGTGAACATCTTGGGGACATATTTCTCAACGTCCTTATAGAGATCTCTGTTCGTCTCCATTGCTTTGGTCATTGCTTCCCAAGCCATGGTTGAAGATTGTTCGTACTGACGGTCAAGAAGATCCTTTGCCATGCTCAGTAGATCAAAACGGATTTCATATGGGTTCTTAGCCATTGAGTTTACCTTCCTTGTGCATGATTACAAGATTACGAGCAATATCGTTTTGCCCTTCAAGTCTCAGTTGGGAAACCGCGTGAGCTACACCAATGGATTCTGCCCATCGGCAAAGTGTTGATAGAATTTTCATTTTAGACTCCTTGTGTTTGTGTGTATGTGTGGTGGGTTATTCTGTTTCCAGGGAACCCACCGAAACCCAGAGTAATTATGCCGCTAGGGCGTAATCCTCAGATGCAAAATTATCGTTTGCATTTAGTTTTTTGCTTCTTTAGCCCCCGAATACTCAGTAGCCTTAACGCCTTCTGCATTGGCGGTGACTCCGATTTCCTAATAACTGCCAGTCGATCCTAGTTCGCCCCCATCAAAAAGAGATTTACTTTTTATTTTTTTTCCTACGATTTTTCTTTTTAAATTCTAAAAAAGTCATTTGATATTGTGCGGTAGGATGGGCTAAATATTCTCTGTATAAATTACCTGAGTTAATCGCATTTTCCAATCCAGCTTTTTTTCTTTTCTTGTATAATTCAATACTTGTTTTATTATCCATACCGCCCATAATAAATCTCCTTTTGGTGGAGGCGCCGGGTACTGCCCCCGAGTCCTAACAGTGTTGAGTCCTCCTCAACGTCACAATCTATATATTAAATCCTCAATGTAAAAAAGTCAATGGATTTATTCAGACTTGAGTGTGGTAATTACACCCCATGCAATTGCTGCCCAACAAATGATATTCATTGGGATAAGAGCTGAGAAAAACAGCCCAATTACACCGACAGCGATAAGAGCACCGCCATCCCATGAAGTACGCTCTGCGATTCGATCTTTAATCCATTGCATTTTACTTTCCTTTCGATTGCTTCGAAGACACCTCCTTTTTTGAGGTGGTAGTGTTATTTATACCATCATCCCACTTAAAACTATCTCGCATCTCAACAAGCCTCTTATTGGTACGTGAACGATCCATATTAATAATGACGTCCTTTGTACACCCGATCTCCTTGCACACCACCGGGGAGATAACTGCCCCCAGTAGTGTGGCTGCGATGGAGATGGGTTCAATTGCTCGTGCTTGACTCGGTAGTGACAGGAGCGACAGGGACAGCACGCATAGCATTGTTCCTTTCCTCATCCTTCACCTCCTTCGCATTTTTATCAAGTTCACGCCATGCAGCCTGTGACTGAAACTTAGATTGCATAGCACGTGCTGTAAGAAGACGATTACGCACGATCTTAGCAGCTTCCTTAGCATCGAATGCTAGTAGGACATAGGCTCGATACTGAATACCATCAGGGACCAGTGATAGCTCTCTTTGTGAGTAGCCATTTACCTCCGCATCCGCAACGATATTCTTCGTAGCCTTCTCGACCTCATTTAATACAGCAGCATCGAAGTCATCACCACCGACCTTCGCCATATAGGTCTTAGTCTGGCTGCGTAGCTTCGAATATATACGATCCGCTAACTGCTCCTTTGCATTGAGACGAGCGATATCAATAGCGAGCTGCATATCAGGCATTAAAGATGTGCCGGATGAGAATACGATATTATCCTCTTCGGGCGGCGAAAGAAACCAAGAAGGTATGGCGGCGACAGAGTCCTCAACCTTTTCCTTTTTGTATTCAAAGATCTCCTTCTCGACGGCAACTTTTAGTGCCTTATCCGATGAACATGCACCGATAGTTAAGGCTGCTACCGAGAGGAGACCTACTGGAATTACACTACGCATTATAGACCTGCTGTACGTAGTGCGATATCAGCAACACCTAACACCATGTTAGCTGCGACGAGACCACCAAATACCATTAATACAATCATAACAATCTCCTATTTCACTGTTTCATAGCCATTCAGAATCTGCACGATCTTGTCACGGGCGCCAGACTCGACGAACGCATCCATGACTTTTGGGTAGATGTCCGGAAAGTAACTGCCAATCAAAACACCGACACAAAATATTATCACCGATTTCATTTACAAAGCTCCTTGTATCCATATAGAGTATATCCACCATCGTAGGTCTTTACACTCGATTGTAACCTGCAATTAGAGTTTAGTTTAATCTCTACGTGCTCCCCGTAGTTCATCATGCTCTTTGGTAGGGGTAACACAATGTCTTTCAGTCTCTTCTTCTCATATTTGTGAGAGCACTTCACAGTTGACCGAGACCGAAATAGCTCTGGTGAGACCTCACTGTATATCCGCTCTTTGGCTCTATCAACAGCTCTATTACAGCCCTTGTCCGCATCCATTATAAACGGATCAAACCGAAATGTCTCTTGCTGATTGAACCACTTGCCGTCCACAAGACTCTCAATCTGAACTGTACACTGCATGGTCTTGTCTGTCATCATGCGGATTGACTTGTCAGTGATACGAGTCGACTCGATTACTTTTGTGTGTATGGACTCAACATCTCTGTCATACTCGCATGGTGAAGCCATAACTGCTGTGGGTAAAACCATAGCGGCAAGGAAACTACTGTACTTCATGGCGTATCCTTACATTGATCTTATCGCCCTGTGGGCGTACCTTTGTTCTTGTATGATAGAACCTACCACCCAGAGAGTACGTCACTAGGTAACCATCTAAGACGCTTTGAGTCTCTGTTTTGTGAACTGTTTGGCACTCATTTACATATACTGTACCTGTGGGTGCTGTGATACGATCAAAGATCTTCTTGAGAGGACCGTCTGTGTACCCCATGTAGCCCCTGTTATCAAAGCGTACGGTTTTTGCAACACGATCACAGACACGATACGGTACTTCGACTTGAACATTTCGTGTCAGAGCTCGTACATCAAGCACAGTACCCTCCAGAGTCTCAGCCCCGACAGGAGCTGAGACAAGGAGAGCAGATATGAAGATTGCTTTCTTCATTATGCGGCTTCCGCAAACTCCAGAGCTTTCTGGAGAGCGAGTGTCTTCTTCTTGCGGTTAGCACCGAACCATGCCGACTGCAAGCGAGTGTCATTCGACCGACCGAGAGTGTGGTCCGTCAGGTAGGTCACGGTATTAAATGCGTGCCACCAAGTACCACTGCCGTAATCATGCCCGGGCTGGGTGTCAAGGACTTCCATAGCCTGGCGAGTGTTCCGAGACATGGTCTGCTCGCGGTTATTAGAAGTGAACGGAAACACCGTGTTGAAGTACTCGACGAGATTCTCGTTGGTGAAGTACTTGGAGCCAAGAAGCTCAGCGGCTTCCTTGTAGGTCTCAAGCCTTTTCTTCGCCACACCGAGAGTCTCCTTAACGGCATCTGCATCAAACTCCGCACGATGATTGACTTTAATCATATCATCCTTTGCTCCGTTGAGAGCAAAAGTGATCGTGTTGTTGCAGACCACACGAATAGGAGTCTGACAGATCGAGATGGACATTCCATACTTGTGGGGATTGGAGAAGAGTAGATAGTTCTCGACTTCATCTTTACCGAAGAGTGTGAACCCGTCCTTGATCTTAGCGAGTGCCCAGACACGACGACCGTCTTCGAGAGATCCAGCGGTGTGCATCTCCATGTCACCGGCTTGAACGAAGTCATTGAAGAACTCGAATGCCTCTCGGTTCTGGAGAGGGTTCCAATCATCACCGATGGTGTCCAGATAGGCGCCGTCAGATGACCGCACCAGACCCTTCTTGCCAGGGACTGTATTCTTCCAGCCAGAGTCCGACTGGTACTCGAGGTCGACTTTATGGACTTCCCAGTCCAGACCCGCCTTTTCGAGCATCTGCTCTGGTGTCAGGTCCGCAGGAACCTTCGTGCCAAGACCGTGCCAGGGAACCTCTCCCGCATAAGCCATCGTTTCTACCATATGTGCCATAGTGTATATGTCCTCTGTTGGTCACATTCAATAAGTAATACTACACCGAACTTCGATAAAAGTAAATAACTTTCCGAAAAAAAGTATCGAACTTAGCTATTTTTTTCCGAAGCTGCTAATTCTTTCTGCCACTCCTCGTACCAGCGCTCCGCAGCCGACATCACTATCGTAGGGTAGCGCTTGATGGAGTAACCCGTGCCCGCTTCTAGAGCCTTGCGGCTCACTCTACGCTTGTGCTGGTGTGTGATACTTTTCCACTCGCTCAGTATACGCTTGCACATATCATCAAAGTCAGGATCTGAGAGAACGCTTTGATCCTTTTGGTAATACAGATATGAACTCATCATGTAGTAAGAGATCAAGCGGTTCGGTGAAACTTCTCGGATATTCGGATATGCACTCATATGATGCTCCTATTCTTTGCAAACATCAATGCTCTCTCTACAGATACATGAGTACCGTAGTCTGTGACCACACCCTTACTGAGAGTCCGCATGCAGAACTTGTCTTGTGTTCCTGCCATACCTCGAGTATCACGGTGCAGAACTACAAAGTATCCGCCGGTTTTGGTGGGAATCCTGGCTGCAATCTTCATCGAGGGGTAACTCCTTGTTTTAGCTTAAGCGAGCTCGAGGGGTGCTGTTACTTGGGGGTGACTCGGTTTTTGGGCTGATCTTAGAAAGTCTAGGCCAACATATACGCAGGACTCGAGCTAATATATAATACGCCCTAGCCTTTTCATTACGCGGCCTCCTCAAAATCGTCTTCTTCGAAGGTGACGATATCCATGAGCTCGTTGACAAGCTCCCGACCGTAGTCGGTGAACAGGATGCCCTGATCGTAGACCCACATCTCAACACACTGATGGCTGTAAAACGTCTCTGAGGACGT
>Ga0181594_10005250_pt1 | contig 11359 bp, 8 predicted proteins | sample 071ome_18_FD_145603 | JGI IMG/M metagenome (GOLD analysis project Ga0181594, IMG submission 145603) | Coastal salt marsh microbial communities from the Groves Creek Marsh, Skidaway Island, Georgia - 071413BT metaG (spades assembly) | ecosystem: Environmental > Aquatic > Marine > Intertidal zone...
GAGAGATATCAAATTCTTGCGATCATCGATAGTGAAAAGTCCGGTCTCGATGCCGGCGAAGTTCTCGACGGGACATCGAATGGCATTCCAATATGCTCCGACCTCGCTGATTCCATTGCCTATACCGGCATTGTCCCGGACTACTTCATCTATGGCATAGCACCCTCAAGCGGTATCTTGACGCCGCTAGAGCGTGGACTGGTGCTAGAGGCCATAAGCAGCGGGATACATATCGTCAGTGGTCTGCACGAGTTCCTCGGTGATGACCCGGAATTCGTTGCGGCAAGTGCATCGTCGAACGTGACAATTCGCGATGTACGCAAACCGCGCGCCAAGAAAGACCTGAGATTGTTCAACGGACGGATTGCCGAGGTCACCTGCCCGGTGATCGCCGTGCTTGGTACTGACTGCGCCATCGGGAAGCGGACTACCGCAACAATCCTCACAAATGCGCTTAACCTTCGCGGTTTGAGCGCGGTCATGATCGGCACGGGTCAGACCGGTTTGATCCAGGGTGCCCGCTATGGGGTCGGGCTGGATGCCGTGCCTTCGCAGTTCTGTACCGGCGAACTCGAGGCGACAATCGTTGAAGCGTTCGAGTTCGAGCAGCCCGACGTGATCGTCATCGAGGGGCAAGGCTCGTTGAGCCATCCTGCATTTTCGACCACGTCCATGATCTTGCGTGGTAGCTGTCCCGATGGTGTCGTGTTGCAGCATGCACCAAAACGGGTAAATCGGTGCGACTTCGACGGCATGGCAATGCCGCTGCCAGCCACCGAGATCCACATGATCCAGACCTTCTCTGACACGAAGGTCATCGGGCTTACGCTCAACCACGAAGACATGTCGGACGCTGAAATCATCGAGGCAATCAGCAATTACGAGCGGGAACTGAACATACCGGTCACTGATGCGCTGACACGACCGACATCGGATCTGGTGAACATGGTCATTGCGGCATTTCCAGCTCTCAAGGAGATCGTGGCGTTCCGCACGCAATGACCGCTACTCGACTGAACGTCGATCTCCACAAGCTTCACCATAATGCGCAGACACTAGTCCAGCGGCTGGGTGATCGAGGCTTCACGGTAACCGGGGTCACCAAGGCGATTCTCGGATCGCCTGAAATCGCAACCGTCCTACTACGAGCCGGCGTGCATGGGCTCGCCGACTCTCGCATCGAGAATATCGAGACGCTTCGGCATGCGCACATCTCAGCGTCGATGACCCTCATCCGGTCACCGATGCTCAGCCAGGTGGAGCGGATCGTTAGACATGCCGACGTGAGCTTCAACACCGAATTCGACGTGATCAGCCAGCTATCTTCAGCTGCGCAAAAGGCCCGACGTACGCACGGCATCGTCTTGATGATCGAGTTGGGAGATCTCCGTGAAGGCATCATGCCTGGTGACCTGGAGAGCATGGTGCGGCGCTTGCTTCGCCTGCCAAATATCGAGCTCAAAGGCATCGGTACCAATCTCGCCTGCCTGAGCGGCGTATCACCCGATGCGAGGAATATGGCCGAGCTTTCGAGAATCGCTGATTCGATAGACGCTACTTTCGGCACGACCCTTGGCATCGTCTCCGGTGGCAATTCTGGGAACATGCAATGGGCGCTCAGCGATGCCGACACCATGCGCGTGAACAATCTACGCCTAGGTGAAGCCTTGCTGTTAGGTCGCGAAGCGCTGCAGCGTTTACCGATCGATGGGCTGTATACCGATGCCTTCACACTCACCGCGGAAGTCATCGAAGCGAAGATCAAACCAACCCTGCCATGGGGTGACATTGCTGAAAATGCATTCGGCGAGATTCATTGCCCCCGGGATCGTGGCCACATATCTCAGCTGATCCTCGCCATCGGTCGCCAGGATGTGGACCCGGATGGTCTCACCCCACCTCCAGGGATCGAAATACTCGGTGCCAGTAGCGACCATCTAGTACTCGATGCGGGCCGACAACACATCACCGTTGGCGACGAAGTCACCTTCCAGATCAATTACAGCGCATTACTTCGCGCCATGACATCACCATTTGTCACCATGGAATTGAACTACCAGAACGCGGAATACAATCAGCCACCCATCAAAGAAACCGGCGCTCGCGCGCCCCATTAAAGGTATTTTCGGTTCCCTCCAGGGCGAGGCGTTCGACCTCACGACCGAAACCCGCTAAGCAAACCGACTTTCGAATCCGGAGACTTTTACCCAATTGGGCGTCTCTATACCCCTTATTTTGGGCCTCAGAAAGGCTTCAGCCGGCCCGCGTTCCCGCGTAACCTACTGAATTCCTGTGAGCTTTGCTAAGCGAACCGGAAAGAGTCTCCGATCCCTCCAGTCGGGGAACAGTCACTCGGCGACACTTTTCATCACCTGCAGGCTCGCAGCGCCCCCGGGCCAGCTGAGGCTAAAAACAGAGCATGGATCAACACCGCTAACCTACCCCGATCCTCAGCAGCCTGAGAGCGATATGCAGCGAAGAAAGTTGCGCTCCTGTGTCAAAGCGCGCAATATCCCTCCGCGATCTACGTTCTGGCCTGCCTTCAAGTTACCCGCCCTTTTCCCGGGCGCGCACCTCAAGATACCCACTACAACCTGATCGTTCGTTTCCGCGCCCGATTTGTGCGCGCAATTCTTGCTATCTATAGGAGGCCAAAATGGCTATAGGAACCGTTAAGTTTTTCAACGTTGCAAAGGGTTTCGGCTTCATCGAGCCCGAGGGTGGCGCCAAGGACGTGTTCGTACACGTCAGCGCTGTGGAGAAGTCCGACCTTGGCACGCTTACGGAAGGGCAGCGCGTGAGTTTCGACGTGGTCGAGGAGCGCGGCAAGAGTGCGGCTGCGAATCTGATGGCGGCTTAACGAAGTCGCGGCGCAACGCCCGCAAGAGGCGGCGCGCCTGGATGTACTGAAGGCGGTTCGTCGGAACCGCCTTTATTTTTCGGTCCTGCCGTCTACCGGGTCCAGGGTCCCTGAATTCCTGGCCGCACCGATCCAACTACACCTGCTTCCATATCTCAAAAACCAGTGTCGGAAATAAACGGTGGTTGACCGCGTGAAGATGATGGTGGCCGTACCTGAAAGGTTCACCACTGACATGCCCTACGCGAGGCCATTGGTCTCTCCGCCAAAACCCGCTAAGCGAACCGACTTTCGAATCTGGAGACTTTTGCCCCTTTGGGCGTCTCTGGCGACCCGGATTCGGGTGCACAAAACGGCTTCAGCCGGCCCGCGTTCCCGCGCAACCGGCTGAATTCTTGTGAGCTTTAGGATGCGAACCGGAGATCGTCTCCGTATCGCTGACTACTTGGCGGTGGACGTAGTCTCAAGCGATACCCGCTCCAGTGAATACCACCGCCTAAGCGAACCCAAGAGACGGGTTCGCAGATGACTCATAGAGGCGTTCCAAGTCACGACTGATAGCGTCTAACACGCTGAAGCCCCTGGTCCTGATCAGAGGGAACAGATCCTTTGCCTCAATTAAGCGTTTCCCGTCAGCCTGGAGTCAGCAAGGGCATATCGCATCGAAACTGCTTCTTTCCGGAGCTTAAATCACGCCGATGGTCAGCGCTCAATATCCGCTTCGACGCTGAGGACAAACGCTGCGCTAAGCGGGCTGTTCGTCTAGCGAGAGACCGAAGAGCGCATGAGGTGCCACATGGAGAAGGAATGGATTCATCCGATTCTCGCAGCGTTAGAGTAAATGTCTTACTCCTCGAACAGTCCAGATGTTGCCAAAGGCCGAAGATATTTTTGGAACTGTTGCGTCGGGTCTACCGCGAAATAGACGATGACGAGATCGCGATCCGGCGAGACGTAGATACCCTGCGTGTTCAAACCGCTCTTGAAGAAATCGCCGTCTTCCCAAATAGCGTCCCATTGGCGACCTGCCCCACGCACGCTAGCGTCGCCGAGGCGCTCCATGAACTTCTTGGCTGAGGGCCCGTTGCGATACCACTCTGCCGTGCGTCCGCGTGAGCGAGTGCGTTCGATTATCTCGGACGTGACTATTTCGCCAACCGTGACTTGATCCTGGCTGGGCGTATAGAGCATGCCATAGCGTGCAAGGTCACGTAGCCCAATTGACATAAACCCGTGGGCGATGGCGATCCCGTCGGGCGTCATGTGAGCTTGTACCGAACCGTCTGATTTCACGTGTGCCCAGATGCGGCTGTCAAAGATCTGCGCCCATGGCTCTCCGCTCGCAGCTTCAGCCAGAAGCACAAGCGCCTGAGTTGCTGTCGATGAATACGTGAAACCCGATCCGGGGTCAGCGGTCGGCTTTGCGTCCAAAAGGACATCAAGCATCGACTCGTCTGAGTCACCCATCTCGGCGGTCAGTAAACGCGCAGAAATGTTGGTCGGATCCGCGAAATAGGCAGGGCCATCGATGGCGTCCAAGCCAGTCGACATATCCAGCACGTCGACGACTGGGATGTTTTCCCAGGCGCTGCCCTCAAACTCCGCAACATAGCTTCCTAGTGGCGCGCCTTCTTCAACCAGTCCCTCTTCGATCAGTTTGTCGATCACCAGACCGGCGAACACCTTCGAAGCCGAAGCTGTAACGTGCGAGTCCGTCTGCAACATTCCGGGGTAGGTTTCGTAGACGATCCTTCCTTTATGCACGATCAACACACCGCGCATACCGCTCTGGGAATGGGCAACAAACTCGTCAAGAGTCAGTTTCCCAAGAGCAGTTTCAGCGGAAATCCCACCGACTCCGGCTTTTTTCCATACTTCAAAATGACTAGGTAAATGGCGGCTGGGAATGATCGCGGTTGGGAAGACCTGCGATCCATTCGTACCGAACCAGAGAGCCGACCGACCAGCGGCGAGTGCATCTGCAAGGCTGAAACTCGAGACCCAGCTTCGAACTTCTTTCGTGTCGTATCCGTCAAGTGCTTGCTGAACCGAAAAATCGGCATCCTTTGCATGCACTGCCCCGGCCGCAACCATCACAAAGAAACTTGCAGCAAGGTGTTTATTTTTTGGCTTCATATCTCGCAGATCCTCATATTTTGGAAATATCCACTAACCGAGGGTGAGATGAGCCCGACCCCATCTTCCATACGAATTATGCCAAGTGCACAACAGCGGTTTCTTGAAGGAGCTCATCTCCGCGGTGCTCGACTACGGTTACCTACGGAATCTACCCGAACAGCGCTTAATATCATCAGGACATGCGTCCCGGCTAACCGATGCCCCATCTGTTTGCCAACATCGCGAAGCTTTCGGCCTCGCCGCCCAAACTCCCTAAGCGAACAGACTTTCCAATCTGGAGACTTTGGCCCAATTGGGCGTCTCTGCCCCCGTGATTTGGGGCCACAGAAAGGCTTCAGCCGGCCCGCGTTCCCGCGCAACCGGCTGAATTCTTGTGAGCTTTGCTAAGCGAACCGGAGAGAGTCTCCGATCTTCAGTCTGCTTGGCGGTGGACGCAGTCTCGAGCGAGACCCGCTCCAGGGAATTCAACGCCTTAACGAATCCCAGAGACGGGTTCGCAGATGACTCATAGAGGTGGACGCAGTCATGAGCTATCGGGTCTCTGCCCAAAATTCCCTGATAACCGGGTATCTACAGGGTAAACGACCCGCGACAGCCCAGAAATTCGCCTCTAAAGCATTGCAATATCCCGTCCTTACGGTTCCTTGCGGGTTAGCGAGCATTCACATCAGCCGACCATTAACAGGGAATGATCAGGGAATCGCCTCCAGCCCATCCCCCTGAAACGGCTGCCGGCGTGCTCGCCCCAGGGACGCGAAATCACTCCTTAGTCATACGCGCAGCGGAATCCGATGTAGACGGCAGTAAAATCGCGCAGCTTGTACTGCGCCCCATCTTCGCGGGTCTTGTAGGGCCCGTACCACCAGGAACCGCCAGCAGTCAGCGCCTCGTCGCCCCGTACGTCCGCGAGCCACTCCCAGACGTTGGCACCCATGTCATAGAGGCCGTTGACTCCGACGCGAGTGCTACGCACCGGCGCGTGCCTGGCCCACATACGATTCTCCGACGTGTTCATGCCCTCTGGGGAATCCCCCACCGGGTAGGGATAGCGTTTGCCTCGGATGAAACCGTCGGTCGGCTGGGCCCGCATCTCGAGATACGCAGCCCGGCGCCACTCTTCGAATGTCGGCAGGCGGCCGCCGGCGCTCTCGCAGTAACGCCGGGCCTCATCCCAGGTGACGTGGACGGCTGGCTCGTTTACGTCCGCAGGTTTTCCATAGGGACTCGACCAGGTCCAGCCCGCCCGCTGCACCCAGCCGGCCACATACTCGTAACCACCCCCTTCGTCCTCGGCCTTGGTCACGAGGCCGACGGCTTCGGCGAAGCGACGGAACTGTCCGACTGCCACCTCCGTGCGATCGATCGAGAAGCCTTCGAGCATCACGGCCTCGCTCTCTGCATTCAGCTGGTCGTCGGCGGCAGCCGCCAGCCCCGCGAGGCAGGACGGGAGCATCCAGATCAGGAGAAATCGTACGACTGGGCTTTTCAGATGGACACCAGACCAAGTCTTCGCCACGGCGAGGCGATCATTCAGATTTGATTAACCTGCCTTCGAAATCGAATCAGTTGCCTGCGGTCGGCGTGAGAGAGGGTTGTTGAAGGCTTTGTCCATCAACTGCCTCGGCCTCGGCATTTCCTTCGGCCATGGCGCGAAGCTCTTCCGGGTAGATAAAGGCCTGGAAAACATACTCGGCCACGTTGGCAATCTCCTGGCGCGTCAGCACGTGGATCCAGGCAGGCATCTCCGAGCGGGTCTTGCCGAGAGCGATCGAGTCGAACAGCATTTCACGGTTCAACGAGGCGCGGGCGGCCGGGTGGGAGAAGTCACGTGGTTTGGGCGTGATGAAGTAGGCACGCGGCCCCTGGCCATCGCCTTTTTCACCGTGGCAGTGGGCGCAGTTCTTGACGTAGAAATCCTTGCCCCAGACAGGGTCTCCGATCAGGTGCGCAGGGAACGGGGCCTCCATGCCGACCTCACCGTGCATCGAGTGATCGTGCTCGGTCATCATCTCGACACTGGCGGCTTCGGCCGCGGCGGCCGCTTCGGCCAGCCTGGCCTCGTCGGCCTGGCTGATGTTCATGTACGAGCGGCGGATGTAATCGACCGTCGCCTCGATCTCTTCTTTGCTCAGCTGCTCGCCCCAGTTGGCCATGGCGGTATTGGCACGGCCGTACGTGACGGAGAAGATCATCCGGGTGCGGGTGAGCTCATTGCGTGCCTCGGCGCTGGTGAAATCTCGCGGTGACGGCAGCAGGCTCCCCGCGGCGCGGCTCTTGCCATCCCCTTGTTCACCGTGACAGACGGAGCAGAATTCGGCATAGATCCGCTGGCCCGCAGTGGTGTCTTCGACGATCGCCGAGCGCATGAAGGTGTCACGCAGGTAATCGGCCAGTGCACCGATCTGTTCGGGAGAGAGTTGCTCTTTCCACGGCGACATCGCAGTGCCGGGAATGCCGTTGGAAATGGCGTGGACCAGTTGATCGCGAGTGAGGATCGAGGCTTCCGCAGAAGTGAAGTCGCGCGGGGGTTTCGCCAACGAGCCGGCAGCGCGGCTCCTGCCGTCGCCTTGGTCACCGTGGCACACGGAGCAGTACTCGACGTAGAGCTGAGCCGGGTCGAGCTCCTGGGCGTTGGCGCCGGAGACGAGACTCAGAGTGACAGCAAGCAGTGCGATATGACCCAACAACAAGTGGCTATTTCCGTCGGTTGAACCGGTGGTGAAGTCTAGCGAACATTTGCACTATCGGAACAGTTATTGACCCTGCGAGGCCGGTTGAGTTCGGGTTCCGGGAAACAATCAGTGGCATTCTTCGGTCTGACTCCGCATGAAGCCAGGTGCCGGCCGCCTGGCTGGGTGACCAATCGGGAAGCGACTCGTAGATGACTCAACCGGCAGGACCAGAGATCGAACAGCGCGAGGCGACGAACGTCGGCAGCTCGAAAGGGCCGCACGACGAGGAACGTCGCCGGAGCCGGGTCGAGCTCACGATCGAGCGCTGGGCGCATCGGCTCAGCGACTACTTCGGCGTAACGCAGCTGATCGCATTGGTCATCTTTGTTGGCCTGATCTTCATCCCGCCCTTTCTCAGCGAACCCCCCGAATCGGCGACGGCATTCGACCACTTCACCGAGTTCGCCAACCTGGTGTTGTGGGGGATCTGGTTCCCGTTGGTCCTGCTGTCGGTGATCCTGGTGGGCCGACTCTGGTGCGGACTGCTCTGTCCGCAGGGTGCGGTCTCGGAGTGGGCCAGCCGCATCGGCCTGCATCGACCGGCGCCGGCCTGGATGCGCTGGGAGGGGACGCCGATCGTCAGCTTCGTCGTGATCACGGTACTGGGGCAGACGCTGGGCGTGCGCGATCATCCCGAGGCGGTATTGGAACTGTTCGGCGGCACCATGCTTGGCGCGCTGGTGGTCGGCCTCATCTACGGTTACCGGCAACGGATATGGTGTCGTCACCTCTGCCCCATCGGCCTGTTGCTGGGCATCTTTTCCCGCCTCGGCGCGGTCCACTTCGCCTTTCCGCGCCGCCGACCTGGCGGTGACCGCTATGCCGACAAAGGGATCTGTCCGACGCTGATCAACATTCGCTACAAGGCCGAATCGCGCCACTGCATCGAGTGTTTCAAGTGCGTCAAGCCCGAAGCACGCGGCAGCGTTCGCATGACCCTGCGCCGCCCCGGCGAAGAGGTGGAGGCGATCCAGCACTACAACCCGAATTTCTACGAGTCGATGTTCCTGTTCGTTGGCACCGGCATCGCGCTGGGTGGATTCCTCTGGCTGACCCTGCCGCAGTATCACGACTTTCGCTCGGCGATCGGCAACTGGTTCTTCGATCGCGAGTGGTTCTGGATCGGCGAGTCGGGGCCTGCCTGGTTGATGAGCGTTCACCCCCAGCGCGCGGAGGTTTTTACCTGGGTAGACTTCTTTTCCATCATCGGTTTCATGCTCGGGGTGATGGCGGCGCTGGCACTGCTGCTACTGGCCTTGACGGCACTGTCGGCCTGGTTGGCGCATCGTCTGGGTGGTCAACGCACGCTGCGCCAGGGGTTTGTCGAGCTGAGCTATCAATACACCCCGGTAGCGATGATCTCGCTGATCCTGGGTCTCGGCGGCGTGCTGTTCGAGGGCCTTGGCCAGCTCGGCCTGAGCGCCGACCAGATAGGCCTGCTGAAGATGGCGATCTTCGCCCTGGCCTTTTTCTGGAGCGTCTTTCTTGGCGATCGGGTTCTTCTGCGCCAGGGGCTTCGGTCGAAGAGCCGTTGGCTCGCCTTATCGCCGGGCGTGGTTGGCACGCTGGTGATCGGTGCCGCCTGGGGGCAGGCACTATTCTGACCGCGGAGTCCAGGTAGAGCGGAAAATCAACAACCGAACCGACGGTCAGCGACCAGGTCACAGTGCGATAGATTCGGCCTGATAAAATCATCGCAGTGGCAGATGCACGCGCCACCCGGTTTCAGACGGAGCACACCATGTTGAGATTCACCCTTGCCGCGCTCACAGCGGTTGCCGTGTTGACGGCGCAGCCGGCCGTGGCGGCGGTCATCCCCATCGGCCAGGAGCTCAAGATCAACGGCCTGGTGATCAAGCCGCTCTTCATCCAGGCGGTGAAGGTCGAGGGCGAGATCCCGAAAGACCTGCAACAACCGGGCGGGCCGACGCGCATCGGCGAGATGCCGATGGATCCCAACATGAAGATGGCGCCCAAGGAAGAGCCCAAAGCCGGTACCGAGGCCAAGCCGGCCGAGGGCGACGCGATGGCCGGTATGCAGCACGGTGGCCATGGGCACCACATGGGGCGCGAAGATGCGGACATCCACCTGGAGGTGGCGGTGCATGCGGACAAAGACAATCCACACGGGTTCAAGGAGGGCTCATGGATTCCCTATCTCAAGATCTTCTATGAGATCGAAAAAAAGGGCGACCGACGCTGGTTTGCCGCAGGCACGATGATCCCGATGGCATCCTCCGATGGTCCACACTATGGCGATAACGCCAAGCTGAACGGCCCGGGCAAATACCGCATCAAGTTCAGCTTCTGGCCGCCGACCATTCCTTACCATACCGACCGTGAGACTGGGGTCGATGGCTGGTGGGTCAACTTCCAGCAGGAGTGGGAGTTCTCCTTCTTTGGCGCAGGCAAGAAGGGAGGCTACTGATCACCTCTAGCCGACCCGAACTGCACCGGGGCCGGATCCCATAATGCCTCTACTCCAGAATTCACGGCGCCATTGCGTTGATCTAACTATCTGACACGATTAGGTGCCGACGACCTGATACGTAGCGATGGCCTCATGAATGGTCAGTAACTGATCAGTTGCCCTGTCCACCCACACCTCACAGGCCTGAAAGACGACCGCATCCCCGGCTCAAGTCACGGCAGACGAAGGCATTCGGCCTCGCCGCCCAAACTCGCTAAGCGAACCGACTTTCGAATCTGGAGACTTTTGCCCAATTGGGCGTCTCTGGCGGCCCCCTGTCTAGGCCTCAAAACGGCTTCAGCCGGCCCGCGTTCCCGCGCAACCGGCTGAATTCTTGTGAGCTTTGGGAAGCGAACCGGAGATCGTCTCCGTATCGCTGACTACTTGGCGGAGAGGGAGGGATTCGAACCCTCGATACGTTGCCGTATACACACTTTCCAGGCGTGCGCCTTCGACCACTCGGCCACCTCTCCGAAGGGCGCACAGGGTAATCGACAAGCCCCGGATTCGCAAGGAAAACGGGGCTCAGAGGACTCCTGTCAGGCCTTGCCCTTGCAGTCCAGCGGTGCGCTGCGATCGGCCGCATACTCGAGCATCGAGCCGTCGTAGAGGCGCACGTCCTCGAAGCCGAGCGCACGCAGAGCAAGGTAGCTCTGCGAGGCACGGTGGCCGGAACGGCAGTAGGTGATGACCGGCTTGGACTTGTCTGTGACTCCGGCCGCTTCCAGCGACGCCATCAGCTCGGGGACCGGGGCGGGTTTGAAGCCGTTGTCGAACTGCACCGCCTGATCCCATGACCAAAGCTTGGCACCCGGTACGTGGCCACTGCGCTTGTTGCGTGGATCGCAGTTGTATTCCTCAGGCGTGCGGACATCGAGGAGCGCCGCAGAGCTGTCGCTCGAGGCGCCTTTGACCATCGCGAGGTTGGCCTCGTTTGCACGCCCCTTGCCGCCCTTGGGTGTGTAGGTGACGCGCTTGGCCTCATTCGGCTTCGACTCGATCTTGCGCCCGCTCTGGATCCAGTCGACGAGTCCGCCCTCGAGCACCGAGACCTTGGCGTGACCGATGCGCTCGAGCTCCCAGAACAGCCGCCCGGCGTTCAGCCCGCCCATGTCGTCGTAGACCACGACGTGCTTGTCGGCGTCGATGCCGAAGAAG
>Ga0181594_10005251_pt1 | contig 11358 bp, 13 predicted proteins | sample 071ome_18_FD_145603 | JGI IMG/M metagenome (GOLD analysis project Ga0181594, IMG submission 145603) | Coastal salt marsh microbial communities from the Groves Creek Marsh, Skidaway Island, Georgia - 071413BT metaG (spades assembly) | ecosystem: Environmental > Aquatic > Marine > Intertidal zone...
AAATTCTGGTACATTTTTACATTTCATTAATTCTCCTCTAACGAAACACCATTCTTCTAAGAACTTAAGATCTTGTACAGATCCTCCATCTGCTAATATTTTATCCCATACTTTTTTATTATCATGGTTGATTTCTTTTAAGTATTTTTCAAGAATTGGATTTTTTCTAATGAAAGTACCTTTGGCAGATTGATCGGTATATATGTTAGCAGGAACTGGTTCAATACCAGCAGAAATACCACCTGCCAATTTTGAATTAGAAACAGTTGGAGCAATCGCTCTTAAGTGAGAATTTCTAAAACCGGTATCTCTGCACCAGAGAGGTTCTCCGTAAGCTTCAGCCAAAGCCCGGCTTGCCCTTTCACTTTCAATTTTGATTTGAGAAAAAATGTTCCTTGTTTCAAATTGAGCCTGTAACCCTTCAAAGGCAATTCCTCTTTGCTGTAAATATGTATGCCATCCTAAAACACCTAAGCCTAACGCTCTTCCTTTTTCGGCAGTTCTAACGGCATTTTCCATACCTCTCATAAACTTAGCCTTTTGGATAAATTCTTCTAAGACACCGTCCAAAAACCAAGTAGCATCATAAATAAGATTTGTGTTTTTCCATTCATCATATTTTGAAAGATTAAGAGAAGATAAACAACATACAAAGGAATGGTTCTCATCACTATGTAAAGTAATTTCGGAACATATGTTAGTCATAAAAACCTTAAGGCCATTTTTCTTATATGCTTCAGGATTTTGTTTATTTACATTACCTCTATACATAATGTAAGGCTGGCCAGTCTGCCTTCTTTTTTGAAGAACAGCAGAATATCTACGACGAGCTTCTCTATCGCCTTCTTCAATTCTTCTCATAAACTTATCAGAAATAATAACACACTGATTCATATTTAAACACTGGCGGTTAATATCCCCCTTAGGTTCTCTTATTTCCAACCATTCCCAAAAATCCCCATGTTCAATGTTTAAGTTGGTACTAGCCGCACCTCTTCTCACAGCACCTTGATTAGTAGCAAGAATAGTAGAATCATTGATCTTAATGAAAGGAACAACGCCATCACTTGTACCGTTATCGGTAATATCGGAACCTGCAGGTCGGATCTGATTATGGCAAATGCCTACCCCTCCTCCGTGTTTTGCTAATAACATCAGCTCCCAGTTCTTATTACCAATATCATTAATTGAATCAGCGACATCAATACCAAAACAACTGATAGGTAACCCTCTTTCGGTACCTGTGTTACTAAGCACTGGAGTAGCTAGGTTTAACCATCCTTTCCAAATATACTTAAAAAACTTTTCTGCTAATTCAGGCCTTTTAAGTCTGTTAGCAACCGTGGTTGATACTCGCCAATATGCATCCCTAGGAGTTTCATTTGCTAAACAATATCCCTTTGATATTGTCTTTAGGTATACTTCGGTATTACCCCATTCTGGGTAATCAACACCTCGCTCCCAACCTAATTCTTTTTCTAATTGTTCTACTGTCATTATTAATTTCTTTAAATCTTACCAAATATCATCCCAGTCATCACCTTCACTAGCCTTTGCATAATCAGTAGGTCTAATTGCAAAAAAGTCAGTGTGTGTATGACCTCCTGTAAGGTGATAAAACCAATCCAAGTTATTCGCAGAATCATGATCATATTCAAATAATGATTCATACCCTAGCTCTTCAAGCTTTTCATTTGTTCTTCTATAAATGAAGTTTTTGAGATCATATGAAGTAAGATTTTCTAAGTCACCTTGTTCAAAGATCTTATCAATATATTTATGCTCCATTTGAATTATAAAAGATGCAGCTTCTTCAATAGCCCCTCTCGCCTCTTCTCTTAATTCAGGATACTCTTCACACATATGGCGGAATAATCGGCAACCCATTTTAGAATGAAGGGACTCATCTCTAACACTCCATTTCATCTGTTGCCCAATTCCTTTAAGAAAGTTTCTCATTTGGAAACTGTATAAGACAGCAAAAGAACTATAAAGGGATACACCTTCAGCAAAAGCCGAAAATATAGCAAGAGATCTTGCAACTTCTTTCCTGGCTTCTGGGTTTGTTTTTAAATCCTCCGGTGTCCAATCGGCTGTTGTTTCCATTAAAAATTCAAAACGATCTGCAATTGATGGCTCATGTAAAAATGCTTCAAAATCTTCAAGACCTAATGTTTCATTTAGATAAGAGTATGCAGTGGCATGGATAGTTTCCTGAGAACCGAACATCATTGCCATTTGCTTAATTTCATGCTTAGGAAACCATTTTGTTACCATCCCGGTCCAATAGTCTGATACTGCACATTCCGTTTGAGCAAAACCAAGTAAAATATTTCCAACCAAATTCCTTTCTGATTCATCTAAATGTTCATTCCAATCTTTAAGATCACTCTGCATTGGGATTTCTGTATGAAGCCAAAAGGCCTGTGCCTGAGGAAGCCAACCTTCTAGGTAATATTCTGGATATTCAAATGGCTTATAGGCAATACGGTCTGAAAATAATTTACTCATCTTATACTTTGATATTTTTTTGACTAAATATGCAACCTAAGTTGCACATTCATATTTAATTGTTTTTTATTTATTTTTGCAAGTTTATGAACAGAATGATTTTAGTTCTCATTTCTTAACTCCTTTTCCATCTCATATGCTTTTTGTTGAAGATCAAAAGATTTTTTCTTATACTCTCGCCGCTGGGAATAAAGACGAGTAAGAACATCTTTAAGAATTGATCTTTCGGTTGAATAAATTGCACCTGTGACAGATACAATTTTATCATTGCCTTTTTCGTTTTCACGTTTCTCAGGATTAACCTTCTTAATAAAACTTTCAGGAGAAATATTCATTTGTCTCATAACCGAAGGGTATAGAGAAGCAAAGTCAAATGCGGCAACTGCATTATGCATACCTGTGATTGGTTCCTTTACAAAGGCACCTTCAAACTGTTCTCTTTTAGATGGAGGTGATTTAGGATCGGCTGCCATTACCAGATTCTTACCTAAAAACTCTCTACATAAAAGAGCTTCAGTAATTGCCACAGGTGACGCAGCTTTAAAGATACTAATTTGACTCATATGAGCAATGGTTAATGCAATATCCATTGTCTTAATCTTTTGGTGAATAAGATAAACCAATGCAGTATCAATCGCATTATAGAAAACATACTTAGGATAATCCTTTTCATACATGTCCTGGATGGTACCTTCATACTTAACTTTCTTAATACCTACAACGGCTTCACCAACAGTATCAAGCTTAAAGTCTTCTTTAATATCCACCGTCCTATCCCATTTAGCATAAATATCTAAATAATCCATTACACCAACATGGCACGGAAATTCATCACGACCAAATGTTCTCCCTAATGGTGAAGCAATACCTGGATCAATTCCTAATTTCTTGCACCTATTAATAATGTATTGCCAATCAAACTTTACATAGTTCCAACCAGTCATCATAGGAAACTTCTTAACAAAGGAATCCATAAATGTATACATCATATCATATTCAGACTTAAAACATTTAAAGATAAATGAGAACTCATCATCAATGTCTTTAAAGTGTTCATCGATCTGCTTTTGAATTTTTGACTGTGTTGGTCTATCTAAATCCTTTGTTGCCAAAACAATACATTGTCTATCTGGTGTTACAACACATATTGTTGTTACTGGGTTTTCTGCTTTACTTGGTTCAGGGAAAGAATCAGTTACCTCAACCTCAATATCAACAAAGAATGTTTTAGGAAAGTCATAACCAAAGATTGTATTTTTATCTGTAAAAGGTAAATTCTCTACATATTCAATTAGACGATACTTATTAAGGAACCTAGATTTAACCTTCTTTACAGAACGACCATCCCAGTTTTTCATTTTCTTACTAGCACCCTCGTCATCAGGATCGCATACCTGCCAATTAAACATATCATGAGGCTGTAAATCATAGGTCATAAAATCAGTTTTACCGTTCATGTTATAATATGAAACCCATAATGTACGGTCCTCTTGTGTAATATCTAATAGCATATTTTATTTTTATATGAAGTGATTAGTAATTGTTTTTCTGTCTGTTCCAATTTTCTTCATTCTTGGAAAGATAGTAATTGTAAAACTCAGATGGTGTAATCCCAATGGCCAAACCTGCATTAAATACAAAATGCATTACATCAATCCATTCCATCTTAAGTTCCTTAAGATCACCTTCGGTAAGATCTCTTAATGTCTTTTTACGAATTTCTGGGTTAGATGATTTCCAAGGTTTCCATGCAGCATTACCTACACCATCTTCAATGCCACCTACTGCATCTACCATTTCATGGAGTTCATCAATAATTGCATGATTAGTTACCATGAGAAAATCTATAACATCACCGATGTTAAATTTTGAAAAAGGCTTACGCCCTTGTTTAGTGAAGTACATATCTTGAGTCTTTGACTGAAGATCATAAAGATCTGCTAATGATGATTTTCCATCTTCATAGCCATTCTCTTTATAGTAATCTCGTACTTCTAAATCTTTACATTGATTATCTATGTTAGCCATATTTGAATTTATTTTTATATGGCTTTTCTCTACTTAGTTTACAGAATCCCACTTAGGATTATACCAAAACATTCTACCATTTTTGTCTTTTCGTTTTGAAGACCTAATGTTTCCATAACATCTCATAAACTTTCTAAACGGCTCTGGGTCATTATCAAAGGGACTTTCCCAATCTTTAAGTTGACCTCCACCTAAGGCATATGCCTGAAGGGGAATATCTCTACAGAGATTAAGTATAGATGGGTCTTTTTCAATTGCACTTCTTGCATCCATGAATGGATTTATGTCGGATAAGCGATAGAGTATTTCAGCCCTAAGATAATTTCCTATTCCATTAAAATAGCTTTGATTCATTAGCACAGTATGAATAGGATGATTAAATGCAGGCTTATGAATGTTTTCTAAAATATGATCCACAAAGTAATCATATTCTTTTGTGGGATCTGGGCCGCGATTAGGTGACCAATCATTTACAAATTTCCACTTACCAAAACGTCTCACATCAACAAATGAAAGGGTTGTTCCGTCATCTGTATAGAACATTAGGTGAGAGTGTTTTTTCTCACTTCCGGTATTTGTTTGTACAAAATGACCACTCATTCCCATGGTCATTAAGAGCTTCATAGAATCAGTAGAATACTTATCTGTAAGAATAAGCATAAGTTCCTTTCCGCGACTTTCTGCTACAATATGAAATTTCTTATAGGGTACAGAAATATCTTTACCCTTATGAACAGGGTTCTTCTTAATGTTTACAAAGTCAAGTGTACCGCATGATTTATTAATATAGTCTGCGGTTAATCTAAGTTCAGCTAATTCTGGCATATCTTAATAATTAAATCCTTTAATGTGAATGTTTAATGATGTAAGTAATTCAGGGGTTCTTATTCCACTACGACAAACAGAATCTAATGTTTTCTGCTCTTCTTTAAGAATCCATGCAATTTTCATATTATCAACTAAAACAGTATATATGTTATCCACTGTGATATCCTTAAGGTCATATAGCTTTTTTGCTATTTGAGAGACTGGTACAATATGTTCTTGGTGGAAGATTCCATTTTTTCTACCATCATCTCTTAAGCCACCTTTATGAGTTTGTTCTTTCCATCTAACCCACCTAAGTCTTTCATCAGCATCAGTAATTCCTTTTTCCTTTGCAGCTTCTAATGCAGCCAAAGAGTACATATAAGGAATACCATGATCTTTAGGATTGTCTGAAGAAAAACGAATGAGCCTTGTGATTGTATATTTAATGTCTTTATCATGAGGGTTATCTGAAGCCCATTGGAGTAAAGGCTTCAGAGTCTCTGCATATAACTTTAACTTTGGTATCATCCTTTCATCAGCTTAAGGGCATTACGGATATTACCGTTGACAGCCTGAACAGTCAGTCCAAGTTCTTTGGCAATTTCAGAAGTTTTCATTTCCTCGTCATAACCGATACCGAATTTCATTTTGATGATTTCCTGTTGTTTAGGCTTGAGCTTACCAAGAAGATTTTGGATCTTATGGTCAAGGTGAGACTCATTGTATTTTTTCTCTACCTGAGGAATATAAGAACCTTGATAGGCAGTATCCAATTGGCTTACCTTAGGTGCTTCATCGGTAAGATGAGTACGGTGAGCAGGTACGCGGATGGTACGGCTTTTGTTGTTAAGTGCCTGGCGAATAGTAGCCTTGATCCATTGAGCAGCATAGGTAGAGAATTTACCTTTTGAAGAATCAAATTTATCACGAGCAGTACAGAGACCGATAGTACCTTCATGGACCAGGTCCTCGAGGGACAGACCCATACCTTGATATTTTTTAGCCAAGTGGACTACCAATCGGAGGTTACCAAGTACGAGATCGTCAGAGTTTTTGTATTGACCGATTTGTTTGTAGAATAATGTATCCATATTTCCGTTTAGTTAATTATATTATAAATATAATACAAATTTTTGGGAAAAAAAAATTTTTCACCAACTTTTTTCTCTAAAATGTGAAAAAAGTTATTAACAATTTTAAGCATAAAAAAGGTGGCCTCCGAAGAAGCCACCTATAAGTCAGGATGCTGGTCTGATTGTTATTTGCTTATAGTAGTAAAAATTTGCTGTAAGCATCCTTTAGTGTTTTACAGGATAAGGGTTTTCTAATTGTCTGGTAGAAATGTTTGCGGAACTTATCCTTATTTAATATTTATATTGCAATTACTCTAATCTGTTTAAGTTTTTATATTCATCTTCCCAATCTTTTCTAAACCTAGCAAATTCATTAGGTGTAAATTCTTTTACTGCATCTACTACAATGTGATTTTTAATACTCCTTTCTAAGTATTCTTCAATCGTACATATTACTTTAGCAGGAGATCCTACGGCAACAGAATTAGATGGGATGTCTTTAGTGACAATACTACCAGCGCCAATAATTACATTATCTCCTATTGTTACACCGGGCATAACGATAGAATTTAATCCTAAAAACACGTGATTTCCTATCACAACTTTCTTGACTACAATTTTACCTATAATAGGCTCCAATGAAGCATCATGGGCAATAATCCATGAACCCATAGATGAAGTAAATTTTTCACCTATATCTATAGCATTAGGTACTAAAGCATCTATATGAGTATTATCTATTTTATACCCTTCATGGCTTTCTTTAAACTTAGGATGATCAAATACCTTCATAACTAATTTGATTATATCTTTCTTTGCCGATTGTCTCCATCATAATAGATTGTGGATTCATTTCAGCTCCACCTAAAAGAGAGGTCATAATAGAAGGTGAGAAGCCACTAATAAGGGCAGTACCATCTTGGTCAAATCTAACCGGTACATTACCATTTCTGGATTGAATGTTCCAGTAAACAATGTTAGGTACTTTATAGCCTGCATCAGTAAACATTTTCTCTACCATTTCTTGGGCAGTAGGATTCCATGTATCTCTACTCTGTTCACCCCAACCGAGTACTTCTTCTCGTTGGTTAGTTGCCTCATTGAATTCCATATCTGAAAGAATAAGAAGTTGTGTAGGCATTTCTTCCCGTGAAATGTTATGCTTAACTGCCTGATCTAAAATAAGCTTATATGCTTTTTCCAGATTTGTAGTCATTCCCCAATCAGCTCTTTTCATTTGATTAAAGCGATCCTTAAGGTCTCCGGTTAAATGTTGCAATTCTGGGTTGCTAGAGAAGGTGAGAAAATGATCCTTAAATGGGCCTTTGTTTCTTTCACTAATATACAATCCTAAAGAGATTGCCACATCCATACAGGTGAGATTACCGCCACAGACGTTGCTCATAGATCCACTCACGTCAACTAACGGAAGAATCTTTTCAGTATTACCTTCTAAGAAATTGGGAAGAGCTTTCCATTGTTCTTCAGCCGCATCGTTTTTAAAGAGTGCTTTGGTTACATCATAAGGATAAATTGCACCAGTGTTAACTTTAGCCTCACCTTTCTTAAGACTCTCCACATATTTACTAAAGTGTTCTTTTGAATTCTTAGTAAAGGCCATACCGTAACGAGACATAGCCAAAGATGGTACATGTTCAAAGTTAATCTTATCCCAATCTTTAGCACACATTTGTGTTTCCACTACATTAGTGAGTCCTACTAAAAGTTTACGGTATTGCTTAGGGGAAAGATTTAGAAAGTCACGAATCTTTGCAGCAAAAGAACCTTTACGAGGCATCCACTTTGCACAAAGAGCATCACCTCTCTCTAATGCAGTTGTAATTGTAGCCAATGCGTATTCCTCGGCAGAGGTATTTTCAAAAGCCTTAAGATCATCCCATCTCCCATACTCAGGAATAAGAGCCATAATATTAGCAAATCCTGAAGGGTCTTTTTCAATTAGGTAAGCCATTGCAACTCTAAAGAAACGGCGTTCGCCTGCTCCACCCCGGACGTCACGAGCCCAGAAAAGAATTCGGAGACATGTAGTATGATCCTCTGCCCATGCTTTAGATACAATAGAAATGATATCTTCGGCTTTAGCATTTCGCATAGCACCTGCTTTAAAGAACAGGTCAACATTTGCATTAAGTGAGGTTGTGTTAGTTGGCATACCATTCTCTGTGGTAGTACCTTTTACCTTAAGGGCAGTCATAAGATCCATAATCAATCAGTTTAGTATTATATGGAGTTAGTATTAGTTTGTTTACTCTAATTATAAAATATTATGCGAGAAACTGAAAGTGTGTCTATCACCTTTATTCTTGCTCTGTATGGAGTTGGTTTATCCACCTAACAGCTCGTGAACAGAGTTCATATTCCTCAGCATCCTCTACTCTACCAATGTTAAGTTCCAAGGCTTCCAGGTAGTTTTCTCTTTTTACTGAGATATCCATATCAAGACTATTTAGAATACCTAATGCAATTACATCAGCCCCTTCATCTAGCCCATTACATATTCCTTTAACAATGGCTATTGAAATTTCAGTGGCTTTCATACGGGCCTCTTCTTCAAGCTCTTCTAAATTATTTGCTTCAAATTCTAGCATTGACACCTTTTTTAATTTCTAAACATACATGACACCTTTCGTATTCTTCGTCTTCTTGAAAAATTTGAATCATATTATCTAACATTGAATTTGTTTGATCCAACGAAACGGATTTTGCCTTGATTAAGACGACAACAGCAGAGATCGCATCAGGAATATCCAGGGACTCAAAGTCCTGGTAAAATTTTTCAGCCTGTTCCTTGGCCCATTTTCTATGATCATCTTTCATATCTGCCATTGCATACATCTGTGCTATTTCATCCATTTCAATACCATGATCTTCTGGTTCAAATCCATCATCAGGGTTAGTGTTAAACCAATCTTCCATATTATGTTATTTGATTATTTATTTCAAATATAACAAAACTAAAAAAGATCTGAAAGTAAAATCAGATCTTTTTTCAAAAAGTTTTTGTATGATTATCCAAAGTATTTAAGAAGAGCCATTGCCATGCCAAATAGTACCTGTACAACAAGCCAAACTGTAATTGCTTGTGTCTTAAATGTTTTCAGTTCTTGTACATCTTTAATAGTTTCCTTTAATTGAGTCGGGGAGGCAATTTCATCAACTTCTTTTTTCCATCTCCAAACCTCTTTAGAAAAATCTTCCTTAGCCTTAAGTTCAGTTATTTCCCTCTTAAGCCCTTGAATCTCTTCATTAAGTTTAGTTATGCCATCATTAAGTCTCTCTAATTCTGCAATTACTAATTTGGAATATTCATTCCATCCGTTTTGATGATCATTTGCCATTTTTATTACAAATAGATTTTATTTCTTGTACTTTTTGTTCATCTGTTAGATCATCACTATGTATCACTTTCCTAACTAATTGCATACATGCTTTCAGATTAATATCTCTATCTGAGAGTGAATCGGCCAATTCTTTAAGTTGACTTATACAGGATGGTTTTTCCATGAACATTTATAAATTATGATTTATTTATTTTCTTTACAGTTACTTGTTTTTCTTCATTTCTTGCCTGATTCCACATTCTCTTAATTATATTTCTTTTTTTATTAATAGACTGCCTTGGGGTTTGAACTTTTTTATTACATCCACACATAATTACCATTTGTTTTTTGGACAAGTCTCAGTTGACCATTGTGTCTTTTTGTTAACATAACACCCACATACACAACATCTTTTATCACATAGATCATTACACGAATTGCATATACTTAATCTGGTATTTTGAACTTCAGTAGAAACCCGGTCACCCCAGATTAAGTATTTTATTAATGCTTTTATGAATCTATATATAGTTTTCATTATGGTGCATTCCATGCAGGTAACCAATAAGTAGCTCCACTAACCACTACAAGTACCCAACCTACTGGAGCTAATCCTGCATCATCAGGTACAAAACCGTTAAATCCATTTCTACCACCAATAGAAGGTGTTGAGGTAAATGAGTGAGAAGAACCAGAACCTTGGAAACCTTGGAAACCTTGGTAACCTTGATGTCCTTGGCGCCCTTGATAACCTTGAGCACCTGAATGACCTTGAGCACCGGTAGCACCAGTGAAACCTTGTAACCCTTGGTAACCTTGGTAACCTCGTAATCCTTGGTAACCTGAATAACCTTGGGCACCAGTAGCACCAGTGAAACCTTGTTTTCCTTGGAATCCTTGTGCACCACCTGCACCAGTTGCACCTTGGTAACCTATTAATCCTTGGTGACCTGACAAACCTTGAGCACCAGTAGCACCTTGGTAACCAGGATCACCTTGAATTCCTTTAAATCCAGTAGCACCTTGGTAACCTTGAGCACCACCTGCTCCAACAGTACCAGTAGAACCTTGGAAACCTTGAGAACCACCTGATCCATTACCACCTGTAGCACCTTGGTAACCTTGATCACCGGTTTCACCAGTTGAACCTTGGAAACCTTGTCTTCCACCATTACCAGTAGCTCCTTGGTAACCTTGATCACCTTGAGAACCAGTAGAACCTTGGTAACCTTGTCTTCCACCATTACCAGTAGCTCCTTGGTAACCTTGGTAACCACCTGCTCCATTACCACCTGTAGCACCTTGGTAACCTCTAAATCCATCTAAACCGGTAGATCCTTGATAACCTTGGTAACCTTGATCACCGTTTGCACCAGTTGAACCCTGATAACCTTGATAACCTTGATCACCAGCTGTACCAGTTGAACCTTGGAATCCTTTAAGTCCACCACTACCAGTTGCTCCTTGATAACCTTGGTAACCTTGATCACCGGTTTCACCAGTAGCTCCTTGGTAACCTTGTCTTCCACCATTACCAGTAGCTCCTTGGTAACCTTGGTAACCTTGATCACCATTTAATCCAGTTGAACCTTGAT
>Ga0181594_10005255_pt1 | contig 11355 bp, 11 predicted proteins | sample 071ome_18_FD_145603 | JGI IMG/M metagenome (GOLD analysis project Ga0181594, IMG submission 145603) | Coastal salt marsh microbial communities from the Groves Creek Marsh, Skidaway Island, Georgia - 071413BT metaG (spades assembly) | ecosystem: Environmental > Aquatic > Marine > Intertidal zone...
GGTTTTTAATAAAACCTTAACACCTCAAAAACTGCTCTAACGGGTGCTTAAAGGACTATTACTATCTATTATTATATAATTAATTTATTATTATATAGTTATTATATAGTATTAGTAGTAGATAATAGGTAGTAATACCTTTCACTCACTTACCTTAAATAGTATATGCTTCTGGAGATCCAGAAACCCAAACTTTTAACATGAAAGAAAGATTAATAGCACACCTGATAGTGAAATCAGTTAATAGTAAAAACGTACCGGTAGACTTTGCACAATGGGCTCTTGAGCTAAGATGTAAAGAGATGGACCTAAGACTTATGTTGAACCACCTCCAGATCCAAAAGGAATTAAGCCAATGGGAGGAGGAGGGCCAACTGTACGTGAACGTTTTTAAAAATAATTAACTTACCCTAAGATGAAGAAGAAAGAACACAGAATACCGCTTAAATACCAAGAGAAGTTGGTACCTCTTTTAAGGAGAATATTTACAGGTAATCACCCAAGGTTAGATCCAACCTGTGATGACCCAATACCAGCACATCATTTTTACTTCCTGATTTGGAGAAACTGTGGTTGGGGTAAACCTCCAGAGGAAGAAGCTCTTAAATCTAATGGTGCTTATCAAAATGTAAGATCTGCTGTGCAGCATATGTTAAGAGAAGAAGGTATCCTAATTGCAAGTAACTCTGAAAAGGAAGATGGAGCTACGGGTTATTTTAGACCTACAAAACCAGAACACTTTGATATAGCTTATGATAAGGCTATAGCAATGTCGGAATATTACAGAAAAAAAGCTGAAGAAATTTTAGGTATTAAAGAAAATACCTTATACTCGAAAAGCGGAATAACAAGTTTTCATATCTTACTATGAAAAACAAACATATTCTAACATGCCATTCCAAAAAGGAAATACCCTTGGCGGTAGAAAAGCCGGGGTTCCCAATAAATCAACTAAAGAGATCCGTGAAGCTTACCAAGCATTTGTGGAATCCAATATCCCAGAATTCCAAACTTGGTTACAGAACATAGATGACCCAGCAAAGAGGTTCGACATTGTTGTAAAGCTTAGTGAATACTTTATCCCCAAACTAAATCGTTCCGAACTAACAGGAGCAGACGGGGAAGACCTATTCAAGAACATCACGTTTAACTTTACAACTGCTGAGGATGGAACTGAAGAGTAATGTCAACTTCTACCCTGCCCAACAGAAAGTTCTAAAAGGGATAACCGAAGGTCCAGAGAAATACCACGTGTTGGTTTCTTCCAGACAGATTGGTAAGACCCTGATGTCTCTGAACCTCCTGCTCAAGTGGGCACTGGAAAAACCCGACCAATACTGTCTCCTTGTATCACCCATCTTCATGCAGTCGAAGAAGGCGTTCTTGGAATTAGCCAAAGCATGTGGCCCAAATAACCCTTTGGTCCGTTCTTCCAACGCCTCCGACTTAATGCTCACGTTTGTCAATGGGTCAGTGATACGTATGGCTTCCGGCGAAACGAATCAAAACTTAAGGGGCCTTACCTTGACACACCTGGTTGTTGATGAGGCCGCATATATCCAAGGAGACCTATGGAGAGAAGTCCTTGCCCCAGCAACTATGATTCGGGGTAAGAAAGTCCTGTTCATTTCCACCCCAAGAGGTAAAGGGTTTTTCTACAATCTCTACCAACAAGGAGAATCTCCAGACTTCCCAGAATGGAGATCATATAGGATTACGTCGGAAGAGAACCCTTACCTAAACAGGGATGAACTGGAGATGGCCCGAAAAACCCTACCCCGTTCTGTTTTCATGGCGGAGTATCTGGGCGTGTTCTTAGATTCTGGTTCGGGTGTGTTTACAAACTTTAGTAAGTGTTGTGTCCTGGATAGGCTTGGTGATAAGCCTGACCCAAAGGAAAAGTATACATTTGGACTTGACCTTGCCCTGGCCAACGACTACACCGTGTTAACCATTCTAAACTCCAAAGGGGAATTGGTGGACTTCTTTAGGGAGAACAAAACCTCTTGGGAACAGATCATATCCAGGGTGGAGGAGAAGATACGTAAATGGAACGCTTCTGGTCTTGTTGAACTTAACTCTATAGGTTCGGTAGTTTATGAGCAATTACGTAAGGCCCTTGGAGCAAAAGTGAAGGGGTTCACTACCACCCAGACATCCAAGAATGATATCATCGAAGGACTGAAGTTGGCTTTTGAGGATGAGGCATTAAAACTACCCAAGGAGTCGGTCATCAAAGAAATGTTCATGGAGTTATCCACGTTCACCTATAAGGTCCTACCTTCGGGCAAGTTAAGTTATGCAGCCCCAGGTGGTATGTCCGATGATATTGTGATGTCCCTGGCTTTTGCTAACCACGCCCTACAAGACACCAAGAAAAAGTCTGTGTATTTCTACGGTGGTTAAACGAAACAATATATTTTAGAGGACGTATAATTTCTGGTTAAGGTTTTCACTTACCATATTTTTCTTTAACGCTAAAAGTCCTGGGTTCACTATCTTCTCCCGGGACTTTTTTTTGTCTCCACATTTTTTTGTGTCGTGAACGTTCCTTACTTTAACGTCATAATAAAAAAGAAAAATTATGGTTACAGTAAACACAGTTATCGCAGACCCAACAATTTCATCAACCTCTAAACTGGTTATGATCTACATCCTGGAAACCGTTAGACAAACGGGAGACACTGAAATCCCATTTAAAGACGACGAAGTTTCGTTTAAGGTTGGTAGAGGCGGCCGGGAGATTTACAGATCCTTAGAAGAACTTGCTGCTAAGGGTTACATTAAATTTGGTAAGGTAGCACGTAAGACCCGTCTACGTGTAGTAAATGTAGACTTGGTTGCCAACGAGTCTTTGGAAGAAATGCTTAACTACTTCTAAGACCCGGTCAAATAAGTAGAAGGGGCAGGTCCACCAGGGGCTTGTCCCTTTTTTAGTTCCTCTTCTAAATGTGGGTTGGCTTCCAAGACTTCCTGTATGTCTTGGATCTGTTTTAGAATCCTTTCGTTCTTGGCCTTGGCGTGCTGCTTTAACATTGCCCTGTGAGCTGCTTTGCTTTTCTGATTCTTTCTGTTCTTAGACTTGCCCATGAAATTTAGTATCTTTTGTGTGATATATATGTGGTACACAATCAAAAGATTATATGGTAAACTCTTGGAAAGATCTCACAGCAGAACAGTACATGCGTTTAATGGACTTAAAAGACCAGAACGAAATTGTAGAAATAGTATATGGTAAACCTATTAAAGACGTTCCGCTTTCCCAAATAAATGAGGGTGCTTTAGATTTTCTAAACGTAGACCCAGAAAAAACAGATATTAGATTTTTCGAGCACAAGGGTACTAAATACGGTTTTGTTAAATTCGACGAACTTAGTCTCGGGGAATATGTAGACCTTACTACCATGACTTCCGAATGGAAACATAACATTTGGAAAATCATGTCAATATTATACAGACCTATAGTTGGATGGAATTTAAAACACAAATTAAAATACCGCTTAGGTAAGTTTGTTTATTTAGTGGGCCATTTTTCTAAGTCACCTAAATTGCTAAAAAAGGGCAAAGACTTGCTAATGAATCTGGATTACCAAATTGCTAAGTATGATGGTAATATGAATAACGCAGATAACTTTAAAAGTATGTCTGCTATACAATTCCATTCTTTCGTGCTTTTTTTTTCGCTGCTCTATCTGAGAAAAATAGAAGATATCCTCAAATCTTTGGAGATAGAGAAGACAAAGAAGAAAAAGAAAAGTCCCTCGCCCAAAAAGCAGTAGCGGAATTTTCCCTTAAGTCTTGGGGTTGGTATAATGTATTAGATTCCGTTACGCATTCCCAAGTTTGGGTACAAGACCAAGTGTTGGAAATGAATGCAGATCAAGTGCTAACTTACTACAGTTATGTTTTAGACAAAAACAAAAAAGAGAGGTTAGATGCTGAGGCAAGACGCAATCAATCAAAATAATCAAAAATCATATTTAGAACTATATGAGTACAACAACCCAATACCAAGTAACGGACAGAATCCTCAACCTTGCCCAAAACCACCAATTGGTAAATCAGGTCAGGTATGGGTTCTTGTCAGACATAGATGTTAACTTCGAGGTTAACCCTATAACATTTTATCTTATCCCAGATTCAGCAAGTTACCCATCAGAGAATAAGATCCGCTATAGGTTCATTCTGTATGCTTGGGACTTACTGTTACCAGACGAGGCAAACCTACAAGACATCATTTCAGATACCACTTCGGTACTAAATGACATCTACACCAAACTGATCTACAACTCCCAACCAGAATCTTGGGTGGTTACCTCGGGTGGATCCTATAGGTACTTCAAAGAGAAATTAAAAGACATGGTGGCTGGTGCCGCCCTAACTATAGACGTAGAAACGTTTGCTGATAACTGCACAACCAATCTACCATTTAACTAATGACTACATTTATAGACAAAGACGAATTCGAAGCTATCCTACAAAGTCTGGGAGTCCAAGCCATTAATGAAGCTGGGATTGGTAATCAGACTGGTAGACTTAGAAATACCTTAAGGGTGGATACAACACCAGATGGGTATGTTCTTGAATTCGAACCTTATGGTCTATACTTAGATGCTGGTGTACAAGGAACCCAAAGAGGTATAACTGGACGTGGATATAGCGGACAGGCTTTTAGGTTTTCTGGACAGTATAAAATGATTGGTGGTAATCTTGGTGGTCCAGGACCCAGAGGTTTTGCAATTAGAACAGCAATCTATAGAGATGGCATTGCTGCTAAACCTTGGATTGATCGTGCACTATTCTTAATTACGGAAGAAGGAGCAGATCTGTTCGAAAGACAAATAACAGAAAACTTCGAGTCCTATGTGGAAGAGGAATTCCCAAGGGCAGTGATAAATGTAACATTATAACATGGCTTGGTCAAAGACAGAATATCCATATGAATTAGCTCCCGCCCACAATCTTAACTGGGTTACAGCTTCTAACACTACAGACTATAACGAGAATTCGTTTAGGTACTCCTTTGATATAAGGATGACAGACATCGGTGGTACCTTTACCCCGGGGTTAACTGGTACATCCCTTGGTACCTTCTACGTTCCACCCCGTCCAATTACTGGGGAAGGTAAAATTAGCCCATCTGGTATTTGGAAAGACAACCTTGCTACAACTCTCGACCCAGCAGGTGCTTCAGGTGGTGGTGCATCTGGTGCTGGTTATCAACAAACCCAAGTCACTTATAACTACAACTACATTAACACATCTGGGGTTGGTGTTACTGGTTCTCCGATTACTGGGGCAACCAAAAGAACTTGGTCAGCAGTATTCGACTACGAGGAATGGGCCAACTACGATTGGACTGCTTGGGAAGTCGGAGGTACTGCAACGGCTGGAGCAACTAACTTCCTAACTGACGGACCAACCTCCAGATGTGCACTTAATAACGACCTGCTTTATGCACTGGTGCAAGACTACACACCACCCAATAGTTCTTTTAACACTACCAACACAACGCAAAACAAAACAGACTTTGCAGGTTCTGGATTCTACGGTGGAGATTGGTTCGAGGTAACCAACCCAGATTCAACGGGAGGTACGGATTTAACTTGGAGTTGGACTGCAGGTGTAGGAATTAAAGCGGGTTCATTCCCCAATGTAAACTCTTACTCTAACATTCTCGTACCAACTCCCCAGTCTGATCCTTATATTAGACTAAGAGCAGGTGGAACCTACGTATTCCAGTTCTTAACTGATTTTAATTATGGTGATCTAACTTCTGGATTCCACGTATATGGAAAGAGAGACGACAACGGGGTTTGGGAAAGACTTGCAGCATTTATAGAATATAGTGCAAGTGGTCAACAACAATTTAGAGCTTCTGCTACCATTGGTAGCTCTTATGGTTATGAAGTACTTGGTATAGCGGTAGACGCTGGATTTTCTGTGACAGCTGAAATTTCTGAACTACAGTTCTTAGTCTACACCAACCCCGGAGGAATGGCTTGGGCAGTTAACGAAGGTGGCACAGTTACAGAATACGATGTTACTGTAGACCAGATGAACTACCTTAATACAGGTACACTCGCACTTGGTACTACCTCAGACTACAACGTCGCTATCATAAACACAGCAAACGGAACGGCACTTACTAAAACAATATCTTACGATTACGATTGTAACACTTGTTCCAATTGTGAAAGGGTTAGTTTAGTTTGGTTAAACAGCAAAGGTGGTTATGATGTATTTGACTTCCAATGTACCAACACTAAAAATTACCAAGTCACCCGCCAAGAGGCTAACAGATTCTTGGGAGAAGGCTACTCCGTTGGAACCAGAGGGTTTATCAACAACAAGAACGTAATGCAGTTGGCCAAGACAGTCAACACCAATTACACCACGGAGGCAGACGTTGTTTGGCTCGAATCCTTGTTGAGGTCCCCAGACGTTTATGAACTTCGTGACGATAACACACTAATCCCTGTTATTATAGATACAACGTCCTACAACACATTTGTTACACAGGACAAACTAAAGATAGTAGAGTTCGAATACCGTTTAGGTTATAACATACAAAGTCAGAATATCTAATGGAAATAGAATTGCTCATAGAAACTGGAACTAAGGTTTACAACTATGTGCCTTCTTCTTCCGGTAACACCACCATCGGTTCCTTAAAAAGAATCGATGACCAACAGGGGTTTACACTGGACCTATACCCAGACGAGAAAATAAGTCTGTCTTACCAAATCGCAGAGGTTAGGGATCCCAACAAAAAAACCACTTCTTTTTCTAAGTCTTTCTATATTCCAGGTACAGCAAGAAACAACTTGGCAATGGGGTACGCTTACAACCCATTAGTCGACAATGCTTGGAGGGTTGGGACAACCACAGCGGACACCACTAACAATGAATACAACGTTACCTTCCGTAATGCTTTCCTAACTGTTAATGGTATACTCTCTTTTACAGGTACCTTAGAAATACTAAAGGCTAAAACCCAGAACGGAAACATTGTCTCTTACGAGGTATTCTTCTTGGCGTCGGAAAACACACTATTGGATCTTTGGGACCAAGTCCAACTACCCGAACTAAACTTTTCTGGTCAGTTCCCACAGATTACAGGTTCACCAAACAACTACAGAGCAGCAATGGCCAATACAGACGCAGATACTTCCTTTAGTATTGGTGCTGGATCCTATAGTGGATTTACATTTGGTTATCCAGACTGGGGATTTCCAGACGCCCCACTTATTTCAGCGGCAACTGGATCATTCCCTTATGTAGGTTATAACCCATCTGAATTAACTACCATTTGGCAGGACTCCTCATCGGCACCGTCAGATGAAAGACAATGTGGATTACGTTTTGGGTACAACGTACTACCTTATCAGTACCTTAAATCTCTGGTCGATAAAATCTTTGACCTTGCAGGGTACACTTACGAATCTACGTTCTTTAATTCCGCCGACTTCAGACAGATGTTGTTGTTGTACTACGATCAGCAAAAGATTGGGTCCAATATGTTTATGAAGATGACTGGTATCTGTCCAGGAAATTCAGTAACCAGAACAGGAGCATCTGATGAATACTTTGCAGACTTCAATGGCATTAACGTACAGACCAATACACTGGACGGAGATTATTCCAGCGATGCAGTCCCAGCAGCCATTACTTTTGAGTCTGGAAAATGCGAAGACCTTTATGGAGTATACCAAGGAGATGGTGTATTTCGTTTTCCAACCCCAGGTACTTGGACCATACAGGTTAAGGCTTGGCCTGGTGTACTCTTCGGTTGGGACCAAACAATTTCTCCGTGTTCCAGTGGTTGTGTAGACCCAAACTACTACCCACATGCTACCTACCCACTTTTAGGCACCGATTCCTACATAAACTTCTCGAATTCAAGCAGAGGCCTTTTGGTTAGCGAGTCGATCTCTGGTGGTTCTCGTAATCCAGCTACAGACCAATACAGAGGCACGTATACAAAAAATGCTTCTACATACTGTCAGTGGGAATATAGGGCAGACCACTTCTCTACCCCACTAAGTTTTACAGTAACTACGGTTTCCGAAAACGAGGAATGGACGCTAAGTATGACCAATGACGCTTCGGATTACTACAACGCTCCGGTGGCAGCACCCTGTTCGGCGTTCCCAACTACGGACAGACTATACAGACCATTCTGTGATTTTGTTATAGAGGATGTTTCGGTACTCTACCCTAACTGGTCCCAGACTGTACCAGACATTTCTTGTAAGGAATTCTTTAACAATCTGGTTTCCCACTTTAATCTTTTCGTACAAATTAACCCAAACGAGAGAAAGGTAATTATCGACGACAGGGACAACTTCTTTACCAATGGGGAAATCCAAGACTGGTCCAGTAAAATAGATCTGTTCCAAGATAGGGAGATCCAAAACTATACTCCGCCTAAGAATGTGCTTATGCAATTCGAACCTTCGGATAACTGGATGGATGCAAACTTTAGGGCACAGTTAACTAACCCAGAAGGACTTCCATATGGATCTCTTAAAGTAATCAACAATTACGGGGATGGAGATTTAGAAATAAAAACCCCATTCTCTGCACCGACCCAATACTATGCTAAGTACTGGAGATTGGATACTACAGGTGGATTTCAGATCTTGGTAGAAAACGGGCAGAACATTAAGTACACCACCACAGTTAGTGGAGACACAGTCTACCCTAACATTCCAGTACTTTCCCTATACCCGAAAGATGACAACGGTAGATTACAAACTGAAAAGTCTAAGTTATTCATTGCTTACAATAATGGCTTTGTAACCAACCCAGTTAGGCGTTCGCAGTTTGGTGCGGCAACCAATGTGTATGCACCAATCTCTACCCTTACCTCATCTACAACATTGTCCAATACCTCGGGTACAAGGGCAGCACACGTTATCAGTCTAACTTCTAAGTTTACTGGTACACCAAGCAATCCAGCAGATGTACTTATATTCGACAACACTTACAATACGTCGACTGAAAAAGGTTATATCACTACAGGTTTTAGGGCTGCTAACCAAGACACCATGTACAACAAGTACTGGGAAAATTACCTTAGCAACCAACAAGATACTAAGATTTATAGACTAAAAGCATATCTTACAAATAGAGACATAAGCCTATTTGAGTTTAGGAACCCAATATTCTTAGACTTAAATGGGGACGGACAGTATTACATTGTCAACAAGATCGATATAGACCCAACCCAAAACGGATTGGCAACGTTAGAACTTTACACGTTCAACCCGCTATACTTCGACTTCGACGTTGACACTTCGATACCGGAATTCCCTTATGAACCAATACCACCAACTGAATAATTATGGCAGAAGCACGGATAGACATAGTAGTTAATGACAATTCGATTAACTCCTTAGAAACAAAACTCCAAACCTTACAATCAGAGATTAAAGAGGTTGGTATTGGATCAGCTGAATTCAAAAGGTTATCCGCTGAAATTAGGGCAACTGAAAAATCCCTTTCTGCTGCCAACCAAAAACTTGCTGGTTTAAATATACCTGAAATAGCGGGTAACTTGGCAAAAGCAGCTGCTGGTGTTGGTGCTGCCTTTGCAGTTATTAACGTTGCTATTGGCGATAATGAAGAAGCATCAGAAACTGCAAGACAAGCACAAGAAGCATTAGTAGCAGTACTTGGTTTAGCAGCAGTAGCAGAAGGTGTACTTGGAGCAGCAAACGTTGCACGTACTTTAGCTTTAGGTGCAGAGACTAAAGCACAGGTAGAAAATACTCAAGCAACAAATCAGAACACTGTTTCATCTGCAGAAAATACTGTAGCCACTGCAGCTTTGACAGCAGCCAAATTAAAATTAGCTGCAGCAGAAGCATCGTTGGCGGAAGCCCAAGCTATTTCAGGTGAAGCTGTAGAAGTAGCTGAAGGTTATTACGCATCTGCAAAAAAAGAATTAGAGGCTCTGGGAACTGCAACAACACAAGCAACAAACTCATCAAAAGGTTTTGGTGCATCTTTGAGAGCACTCGGTCCACGTATAGTTACTTTCTTAACCAATCCGTTCACGATTGCTGCAGCGGCAATCGGAGCATTAATTCTAATTCTTAGAAGTGTTAATAAAGAATTATCTAAAGCAAGGGTTGTAGCAGAATACGGCGTTGAAATAGAAAACATTTCAGATAAAGTTGTAGCTGCATCAAGTGGATTCGACGATTTAACCCAAAAACTTTCAGCTTATGCTGCAGGTTTAGAAGCAGGTGTATTAAGCGGGGATAAACTTACTAAGGTACAAGACCAAATTAGAGAAACTGCTTTAGAAGCTGGACTTACTTTAGACCAAGTAAATACTATTCTTGATAGCGGTACTGCTGCACTTACTACTTACATTGCACAGTTACCTGAACTGTTAAAAGCAGAAGTTATATTTGCTTCCTTAAAAGAACAGGTTGAAGAACTTGTTAAAGTACAAAACGATCCAACCCTATCTGATCCAGGTTTCTGGCAATCTGCTGGTAGCTATGTAACATCATTTGGTAATCTTTGGCAGTACCAAATTAACCAAGCAGTTGCTGCAAGTCAGAATTACCAAGAAAGTGTAACTTCCATAGAAGAAAGGATTGCACAATTACAAACTGCATTGGCAAAACAAATAGAAGAGAACGGTAATATCTTCGATCAATTATTTGGTGGTAAGGATGGTGGTTCCAGTGCCCCAGCAAGGGTAACCGACATTTTTAAAGAAATCCAACAATTGCAAAGGGATTTTGTTAGACAGCAAATACAAACACAGTATGAAGGCTTTGAGGAAGAACAAAAACTTGCTGAGCAGTCCAGAAAAGAACAAATAGAAGATTTAAATAGGAGGCGTGAGGAGGTTAGAAAAGACAGCACTATTTCCAGAGCACAGAAAAAGCAATTCTTAGAAGCTGCTAAAGACGAGGAAGAAAGAATAGAGCAAGAGTACGCAAATACTGTAGATGAAATAAACAAAAAATCAGTAGCTGCTTATAGAGCTAATTTACAAGAAGAAACTGACGACTTGCAAAGTTCTCTGCAAAGAAGATTGGACATAATAGAGCAATTCAACGATTTAGAATCCCAAGAAGAAGCGGAAGCCTTACGTGCAAGATTGCTTAATGCAGAAATAAGTGAAACCGAATACCAATCTGGACTTCTTGATATTAGGAAAAAATTTCTTGAAAGGGAAGAGGAAGAGAGAACCAACACCATTCTAAACAGCAGAAAAGGCTTTGAAGACGAACTTGCAAAACTTGAGGGTGACAATTCCGAAGCAGCTAAAGAAAGAAGAGCAGAACTTAATGATTTTATAGCCCAATCTTACATTGACGAACAAGC
>Ga0181594_10005267_pt1 | contig 11343 bp, 9 predicted proteins | sample 071ome_18_FD_145603 | JGI IMG/M metagenome (GOLD analysis project Ga0181594, IMG submission 145603) | Coastal salt marsh microbial communities from the Groves Creek Marsh, Skidaway Island, Georgia - 071413BT metaG (spades assembly) | ecosystem: Environmental > Aquatic > Marine > Intertidal zone...
TCGCGAACGGCCAGATCGATGGCGCGGCGATGCCCGACCTCGAGACGCTCGGCTACTACGTGATCGTCGCCACCGCGGGCCACGACACCACGTCGTCGGCGATGGCCGGCGGCATGGAACAACTCGCTCGTCATCCAGCGCAGTTCGCCAAGCTCAAGGCGAATCCCGAGCTGATGAACAATGCGGTCGAGGAGATGCTCCGCTGGACCGCGACCGTGCGCCACTTCATGCGCACCGCGCAAGAAGACACCGAGATCCTCGGCCAGGAGATCAAGAAGGGCGACTGGATCTACCTCTCATACAAGGGCGCCAACATCGATCCGAAGGTCTTCGACGACCCGCTGGTCTTCGACATCGAACGCCCGAACGCCGACCGGCACGTGAGCTTCGGGTTCGGCGTGCACTTCTGCCTCGGTGCCCAGCTGGCCCGTAACGAGATGCGCAACCTGTTCTCGACGATCATCCCGCGTCTCGAGTCCATCGAGCTCGGCGGACCGACTGCCTCGATGAAGACCACCTTCGTCGGTGGCCTCAAGACGGTGCCGATTCGCTACACCATGACGTGAGCCGCGACGCGCACGGCCGGCACCCGGGAAGATCCCGAGTGCCGGCCGGCGTCAGGGCCGCAGGGCGGGCCCTTTCGAGCTGTCCTATGGGGCGAGGAAGATTCCGAACTGAGGTTCGCCGCAGACGTTCGGCCCCGCATTGAACGGGTCGGCGCAACCACCCTCGTATGAGGTCAGCGCGTAGCCGAGCAGCCCCTCGGCAGCGAGGGGTGCCGACGATCCGTGCGAACGAACGATGATGTGGACCTCCGCGTTGGCTGCGTCTTCGAGCGCTTCACCGTCGCCCGGCGTGCCCTCTTTCAGATTGCCGGCGGCGTGGAAGGTGTTGTCGCCGGCAACGTGCCCCGCGCCGTAGTGGACGCCGATGCCGGCGGGATTGGCGCCAGTCGTCACCCAGCTGAACACATCGCCTTCGCCGCACGGCCTGCTAGCGCAGTTCTCTGGACGGTTGAACGTCACGAACCAGACGGTCGTGGCGTCGCCTGATTCCCAGAACGCGCCGTCGATCGGTCCTGGGAAGGGCAGCGGGTACAGAGCCCCGCCGACGGTCGTCGACAGGTTGAAGTGCAGTCCGTTCGGTGTCCGCTTCAAGCTGACCGTGCCAACCGTCTCTCCGCTGTCGATCTGAATGACGTCGGCGTTCTGTTTGATCGGCTTGGCGTCACTTGTCGGCGCCGCGACGACGAGCAGCCCAAGCGCCGCCACGAGGGCGACGGCGAGCCGGATGATCGAGCGCGGCCGCGCCGCGCTGAATCGTTGATGTTGCATGGTGTGTCTCCGTTGTTGATCCCGACAGGTCGTCAACGAAGGACGGGCGACAATGTCCCCATCGGGCCTGCGATCGTCGACGCACTGCCCCGAATAGCCTTGACGCTCGAACCTACGCCCGTGTCATGGACCCATCAATGGAGCGCAGCGGCGGGACTCTGCGTATTCCTACTCATACAGTGGCTCGGCGCGGCCCGGGCGTCGCAGTGTGTCTCCAAATAGCCTTGAAGATCGTTGCCGTCCGGGTCGCGGATCCACATCGCCGCGGTGCGTGGTGCAACGAACGGAGCCAGGCACCGTTCGTTACGTCAGAACGGCCAGTCGGCGCCAGTCAGCTCGCAGCTGAGGTCCCAGAGGCGCTCCTGGTAGGCGCCGTGGCGGGCGCTGCGCGCCACCATCGCATGTCCTGGGTCACCGCGGAGCTCGTTGAAGCCCTTGGGTCCGTAGTACCAGCCACCCTCGGTCTTGGGGTCGAGCGCGGCGGCGATCGTCGGCAGCGATGCCCTGTCGACGGCGTGGGTGAAGAAGGGGCCCACCGTGTACCGCAGCGCGGTGACCTGCCAGCCGGGCATCGATCGGGTCAGCTCGGTCAGTGAGACGCCGGGGTGTGCGGCGACCGAGAGGACCTTGCGACCGGCGGCTCGGAGTTGGCGGTCGAGCTCGATGGCGAACATCAGGCAGGCGAGCTTGGTCTGGCTGTAGGCCCGACGGGGGTCGTAGTCCTTCTCCCAGTGGATGTCGTCCCAACGGATCGCACCGCTGATGTGGGCGAGGCTGCTGAGGCTGACGATCCGCGACGCCGGCTCGTCGGGCATCAGGTCGAACAGCAGCGATGAGAGCAGGAAGTGACCCCAGTAGTTCGCCGCCATCTGACCTTCGAAGCCATCCTCGGTCTGCTCGTAGGGCGTTGCCATGATGCCGGCGTTGTTGATCAGCAGGTCGAGCGATTGGTGGTCGTCCCGGAAGCCGGCTGCAAAAGCCCTCACGCTGGCCAGCGAGCTCAGGTCGAGGAGCTGAACGGTCACGTCGCCGTCGGGCACCTCGTTCAGGATCTGCACACGGGCTGCTTCGGCGCGATCGGCCGATCGGCAGGCCATGACGACCGTCGCGCCCTTGGCGGCGAGGTCGCGGGCGTTGTGGTAGCCGAGTCCGGTGTTGGCCCCGGTCACGATTGCGATCCGTCCGTTTTGGTCGGGAAACCGGTCGATCGAGTAGGCCATTGCCGGTCACACTAGGTGGCGGCCTAGGTGCCGGCGCCGTTGAATGCCGGTGGACGTGTGCTCGATCAGCCGACCGGTACCGCTTCGACGGTCGTGTAGACGAAGACGTCGTCGGCCAGGTCGATGGCCGGGAACTCGTCCTTTTCCCGCCAGTAGTCCTGGCTGTGGCGCCACTCGTCGTCGTCGAGCCGTCGCGGGAGGATGGACACCGCCCGCTTGAGGTAGGCCGGATTGAAGTCGTCCTCGTCGATCCAGTCCAGCACCGGAAGGTCGCGCTGGTGGGGGCGAAGCGTGGCCTCGATGCGGGTCGTTCCGTCGTCTCGCATCTTGTTGAGCAGCCGGCAGGTGAAGTCGGCGATGAGCTCGCTGCGCAGGGTCCAACTGGCCCGGAAGTACCCGAAGACCCAGGCCAGGTTCGGCACACCGGTGAACATCATCCCCCGGTACGTGATCGTGTCGTGCCAGTCGAGCGGCTCGCCGTCGATCGAGAAAGCGATGTCGCCCATCACGCTCATGTTGAAGCCGGTTGCTGCAGCGACCAGGTCGGCCTCGATCAGGCGTCCGTCGGTGAGCCGGATGCCGTCGGCTTCGAAGCGGTCGATGTTGCCGGTGACCACCGATACCTCACCCCGGCCCACGGCCTCGAACAGGTCGGCTTCGGGAACGAATGCGAGCCGCTGACGCCACGGGTTGTACGGCGGCGTGAAATGGGTGTCGACGTCGAACTCGGGGCCCACCAGTTCGCGGATCGCGCCGATGAGCTCCTTCTTCACCAGCTCGGGTTCGGCGAAGCAGAGCTCGGTGAACGCCTTCTGTTCGTAGATGATCTTGCGTCGGGTGATCTCGTGGATCCACGCGTCGTCGATCTCGAGCTGCTGGAGCTCCTCGACCAGATCGATCGCGTTTCGCCCGGCTCGGAAGTAGGTGGGCGTGCGTTGCAGCATCGTCACGTGCTCGGCGCTCTCGGCCATGGCCGGCACGACGGTGGCCGCGGTGGCCCCGGATCCGATGACGACGACCCGCTTGCCGTCGTAGCTGGTGTCCTCGGTCCACTCCTCGGTGTGGACGATCTCACCCTCGAAGTCGTCCATGCCCGGCCAGTCGGGCATGTGGCCCTCACGATGGCGGTAGTAGCCCTGGCACATCGAGAGGAAACGGGCCGAGACGTTGACGACCTCACCGGTGTCGAGCCGCTCGGCGCGGACCTGCCAGCGGTGGTCGGCTTCACACCAGTTCGCCGTGAGCACCTTGTGGCGATAGTGGATGTGCTGTCCGAGGTCGTGTTCGTCGATGACCTCGCCCATGTAGTCGAGGATCGCCTCGGCCGACGCGATGGGTGGGCCGATCCAGGGCTTGAAGCTGTAGCCGAACGTGTAGAGGTCGCTGTCGGAACGGATGCCCGGGAACCGGTGGGTCCACCAGGTGCCACCGAAGCTGTCCTCGGTGTCCAACAGTGCGAAGGTCGTGTCCGGGCATTCCTTCTGCAGGTGGACGGCCTGGGCGACGCCCGAGATGCCGGCCCCGACGATCAGGACGTCGACCTGGCTCGGTGTCGTCTTGGTGCTGGTCATCGATGTTCCTCTCGCAGGCGCGCGTGCGCTCCACCATCCTCTGTTACCGATCGGGACGATCCAATTCCACGGACGAACGTCACAATTCGGCGATTTCCTCGTCGGACCAGCCGAGCTCTCGCATCACCTCGGTGTTGTGCTGGCCGATGCGGGGTGCGTGGCGCTTGATCGTCTGATCGGGATCCGATGCGTACCGCACCGGGTCCTTGATGACGCGATACGAACCCTCGGTCGGGTGTTCGGCGAGCTCGAGCAATCCGACGGCGGCGAAATGTGGATCCTGATCGAGGTCCTCGAGGGGGACCACCGGGGCGGCCGGGATCGAGTGGGCCTCACAGAACTCGAGCCACTCGGACGTGGTGAACATCGGCGCGTACTCGTCGACCAGGCCGTAGAGATCATCGGCATTGGCGACCCGGGCGTTCGCGTCGACGAAGCGGGGATCCTCGGCGTAGTGCGGCTGGCCGACCCGCTCGAAGAAGTCCTTCCAGTTCTGGTTGGAGTACGGGAGCAGCACGATCCAGCCGTCCTTGCTCGGGCGCGGATGCCGGTTGGTGCTGGTGATGCGGGGATAGGAGAACGGCTCGAGCTTGGGTTCGAACGTGTGGCCGTTGAGGTGCTCGACGAGGTTGAACGAGGCGAGCGCCTCGGCCATCGGCACCTCGATCACGTCGCCGGCGCCGGTCATCGCCCGGCGGAAGAGCCCTCCCATGACGGCGTAGACGATGTGCAACGCCGCGACCTTGTCGGCCACGATCGAAGGAACGAAGGCCGGTTTGTCGCCGTTCCAGGCGAACATCGACGACATGCCCGAGAGGCCCTGGATGACGTCGTCGTAGGCCGCCTGACCGGCGTACGGGCCGTCGCTGCCGAAGCCGACTGCGCTGCAGTAGACGAGGTCGGGTTTGACGGCGAGCAGATCCTCCGGTGACAGGCCGAGCCGGGCCAATGCCGCCGGCCGCAGGTTGGTCACCAGGGCGTCTGCTGACGCCACGATGTCGCACAGCGCTCGGTGGCCGTCGTCGCTCTTGAGGTTCAGCGCCACCGACCGCTTGTTGCGTTGGAGATTCATCGCCATGCCGCTCATGCCCACCGAGCGTTGAGGTACGAAGTTGCGCATGAGTTCGGGTTCGTGGGTTTCGACCCGCACGACGTCGGCGCCGAGGTCGCCGAGTACCCGGGTCGCCATCGGACCCATGACGATCGTGGTCAGGTCGACGATGCGGACCCCGGCGAGGGGCCCCGGTCCGGCGGAGGAGTGTGCGTTCGACTCGGTCATCGCCTGCCATCGTGGCAGCTCGGCCCGCCATGACCGCGACCGGGCGGAGCCGCCTCGGCCGGTCAGCCCTGTTCGGCGGTGGCGTCGAGCGCGGCGACCTCGGGCAGGCCGCCGTCGCCGACGGCACAGGTGTAGAGATCGTCGGCGACGACCAGTTCACCCTCGTAGCCGCCGCTGCGGACCTCGTCGACGAATTGCTGTCGATCGCGGTCGGAGCGCGGTGCCGGGATGAGGTGGGTGAGCACGAGCTTCGGGACGCCGAGCGCGGCGGCTTGGGCGCCGATCAAGGGCGCGTCGGCGTGGTAGTCGGTCACGAACTGGCGGTGGGCCGGAAGGTCCCCGAAGAAGGAGAACCGCATCGCCTCGTACACCAGCACGTCGACGCCCTCGGCCAGCTCCGCGACCTCGTCGCAGACAAGGGTGTCGCCGCTGATGGCGACCGACCCGTCGGGGGTGTCGATCCGGTAACCGACGGCACCGACCACCGGCTCGTGGCGCACCTGGCCGGCGGTGACGACCACATCGTCTCGACGCCAGACCTCGGTCGGTGTGTCCGGCACGTCGAAGGCGATCAGGTCGACGGTGGGGCGGCTCGAGCGTCCGGCATGCCCCGCCCGAACCTCGACATCGTCGTTCCACCCATCGAGGAGCGACTCGACGAATGCAGAGGTCGCACCGGCGGGCGCGATCACCGGGAGCGGCGGCGCGGCGTCGGTGCGATCCATCACCCAGCGAGTGAGCACCACGTCGTGGAGCCCGACGACGTGATCGGAGTGATAGTGGGTCAGGAAGACCGCGGTCAGGTCGGGGACCCACACGTCGGCGCCGGCCAGACGCTGGACGGTCGACCGGCCGGTGTCGAACTGGAGCGTGAGGTCGTCGTGTCGGACCAGGGCGCCGGGCCCGGCGCGATCGGCGTCCGGGATCGGACAACCGGTGCCGGTGATCGTGACCGACGTGCTCATGTGTGCGCGGTCTTGGTCTCTTCGTCCGATGCGACGCCCTCGAACAGTGCGGCCCAGTCACGACTGGCCGTGGGTGGCGGCGGCAGGTCGGTGTCGCGGAGGTGTCCGTTCACCCGTTCGAGGAGCTCGTCGAGCAAGCGTTGCTCGTCGGTGGACAGTACCGAGAACGTGTGCTCGTACATCACCCGCTCGCGCTCGGCCATGTCGGCACCGAGCTGTCGTCCCAGGTCGGTCGGCGACAGCATCGTCTTGCGTCGATCGTCGGGGTCGGAGTGACACTCGAGCAGACCCTTGGCCCTGAGGCCGGCGACCGCCCGGCTGACCCCCATGACGTTGAGTCCTTCGCCGGTCGCGACGCCGGCCTGGGAGATCGGGTGGCGCAGGATCGTTGCTCGGAGCACGCGCCACTCGACCAGCGCGAGACCGAGCGGCTTCTCCGTACGGCCCTGGTAGATCGACTGCACCATGTTCCCGAACGTGTTCAGCAACTGGGCGAGGCGGCGTTGGCCTCGGAGCCCGGTGGCGAGCTCCTCGTCGGCTGTCGACTCCATGCAGCGTGTCCTGGGCAAGGGGTGTGGCTACCGACTTGACTAGTGGACGCGGCGGTCGTTTCCCCAACCCGCTGTGCGAAGCTCTCGTCATGCGCCACCCGAACGTGTTGATGATCATCACCGATCAGCACCGTCCCGACCATCTGGGGTTCGGGGGAAACGGCATCGTGCAGACCCCCGCGTTGGACGCGCTCGCCGCCCGGAGCCGGGTGTTCACCAGCGCGTTCGTGGCCAATCCCCTGTGCCAGCCCAACCGCTGTTCGATCCTGACGATGCGCTACCCGTCGGTACACGGGACCCGTCACAACGGCATCGCGCTCGATCCACGCGCCAACACGTTCGTTCGGCGGCTGAGGGCCGAGGGCTACCGCACGGCGCTGATCGGCAAGGGTCACTTCCAGAACTTCGAGTACTTCCCCGATGTCGCTCGTACCCAGTTCGACTACTCGCTCGACGAGCAGGCGATCATCACGGGACTGCCCGACGGCTGGGACTCGCTCGAGAGCGTGCGGCGGCATCTCCATGGCCACGTCGAGTATCCGGACGACTACTACGGGTTCGATCACGTCGAGATCCTGTCGGCGCACAGCGATCACTGCTCGGGGCACTGGGTCGGTTGGCTGCGTGACCGAGGGGTGGACTGGCACGACATCGCCGGGCGGGACAACGCCGAGTGGATGCTCGACGAGTGGACCGAGGTGCGCAAGCCGTCGATCCCGGTCGAGCTGTATCCGACGAGCTATGTCGCCGAGCGGTCGATCGACTGGATCGAGCAGCGCAGCGCCGCCGGCGAGCCCTGGTTCCTGCAGGCCAGCTTCCCCGACCCGCATCACCCGTTCACCCCGCCCGGCGAGTACGCCGACATGTACGACCCGGCGGACATGGTGGTGCCCGCCACGTACGACGACCCCCATACGAGCTCGGCCGACCACATCCGTCGAATCGCGTCCGAGCGCGGTGCCGTCAACGACACGCCGGCCCTACAGGCGCCGAACGAACGCCAGCTGCGCCATGCGATGGCCTACGAATACGGCATGATCTCCCTGATCGACGACGCGGTGGCCCGCATTCTCGACGCGGTCGAGCGGGCGGGGCAGACCGAGGACACGATCGTGGTGTTCACCTCCGACCACGGCGACATGTTCGGCGACCACGGCCTCATCCTCAAGATGTTCACTCACTACGACGGCTGCATTCGGGTGCCGTTCACGATCGCTGCGCCGGGTGTCGAGGCCGGTCCGACCGCCTCGCTGGTGAACAGCCTCGATCTCGGCGAGACGGTCCTCGACCTGTGTGGCGTCGACAGCTACTGGGGATCACAGGGCAAGACCCTGCGGCCGGTGCTCGACGACCCGGCGGCCGAGGTTCGCACCGAACTGCTCATCGAGGAAGACCAGATTCGCGACCGGCTGAATGCCGGGGTGCAGCCCCGGATGCGGACCCTGCTGACCAAGGACGCTCGCATCACCCGTTACCAGGGGCTCGATCGTCACGACCTCTACGACCTCGGCAACGACCCCGACGAGCTCGAGAACCGGTGGGACGATCCCGAGTCGCGCACACTTCGCCTCGAGATGGGCGAGCGGCTCACCGAGCAGATGACCGCCTGCGCCAACCCGAGCTTCCGCCCGACCTACATCGCCTGAGGGGGCGCGCCCGGTACCGCGATCACCTGGACGACGGCACCGTCACCGGTGTGACCGGGCCCTTCGATGACGGGACGCACGAATTCGGCGCCCGACTCGATCGTCATGTCGAAGAGTTCCTCCCGGAGGATGTCGAGGGTCATGGTGAGCTCGGGGTTCGGTGGTCCGCCCGTGCCCCGGCCGACCTGGTCAGGGGTGTAGGCCTCGAGGACGAGCCGGCCGCCCGGGCGGAGCGCGCCTGCGATCCGCTCGTGCAGTCGCCGTCGGATCGGCGGGGGCATGTGGGCGAAGATCGAGACGATCAGGTCCCAGCGGCCGGAGCCGAGGTCGAACTCGTCGACGTCGGCGACCACCGTGGTCAGCTCGACGCCGCGGTCGGTGGCGAGCCGGGCGGCCTTGGCCATGCCCGCCTCGGTCAGGTCGACCGAAGTGACCCGATGGCCGAGGGTCGCCAGGTGCACGCCGTTGCGGCCCTCGCCATCGGCGATGCACAGCGCGTCGCCCGGGGGAAGGTCACGTACCGCCTGGGCGAGGAAGTCATTGGGTTCGGTGCCGTAGACGTACTCGTCGGCGCCGTAGCGGGTTTCCCAGCGCTGCCTGGGGGTTTCGTCCATGTCACTCATGTTGGCGGACGGTGCCGGCCGGCTTCCCAGCCACCCGGTGCCATCACCCGCTCGGCGAAGTCGCCGGGCACGTCCTCGAGGTCGGTGGCCACGGTGTCGTTCCACCGGTTGAGGTAGCCGAACACCGAGACCGCCGCGACGATCGCGGCGATCTGATCGTCGGTGTAGTGCTCACGGCAGGCGGCGAAGTCCTCGTCGGTGGCGGCGTTCGGCACCTGACCGGCGTGGAACGCCAGCGTCAGCGCCGCCTTCTCGGCCGCGTCGAAGAGGTCGGACGTCTCGAACTCCCAGAGGGCCGCGACCTTCTCGTCGTCGACGCCGAGCCGGGAGACCGACTTGCTGGTGTGGGCCTGGCAGTAACGGCAGCCGCTCCCGGCGCTCGACATGAACGCGAGCATCTGCACGAGGTCCGGTGGGATCAGGTCGTTGAAGAAGACCGTGCGAACGAGCGAGCTGAACGACTCGTACAGGCCCGGCACCCGGGCCATCGTGAACAGGGAGTTCGGCACGAAGCCCATGAACTGCTCGGCGGCCGCGAAGCCTTCTTCGAACCGGGGGAGCTCCTCGCGGGGAAGCGCTGGGATGCGGGCCATTTCCGTGCCTTTCAGCCGAGTGGTGGTACGAGAGCGGCGCGGCCGCTGGGAGCGCCCGCAAGGGCGGCATCAGCCACCAGTTGCGCCGACGCGGCGACGGGCGGCGACGGGGGACTCGGCTTGCTGGCCCCGCGTTATCGCTTCCTTGCGCTCGAGCTTGACCGGCACGCCTTGGTTGTCGCCCGGGGGAAGCACGTCGGGCGGGTAGAGGGCGATCTTCTGCTTGTCGGCGATCCGGCCACCGTCGAGGTCGAGCTCGCGGGCGTTGGTGCCCTTCTCGGGCTCGATGGTGCGACCGTCCTTCCACTCGAGGTCCCACCACCACTTCTTGAGCGGGTTGATCGCGCCGTTGCCCACCTTGTCGTCGAGCTCGGCGATCCACTTGCGGGTGAACGGCAGCTTGATGGCCGCCCAGAGGAACAGCCGCTCACTGAGCACGCCCTCGATGTTGTACGGGCACGTCTTCATGCACCGGCCGCACGCCGATCCCTTGAGGTTGCCGAGCCGGTACTTGGTGCACTTCTCGACGTCGGGCTTCCAGGTCTCGTACCCGTTGAACATGATCTTGTCGCCGAACGGGATTGCGCCGCAGGGGCACTCTCGGGCGCACTTGGTGCACTTCTGGCAGAAGTCCTGCAGGCCGAAATCGATCTTGCGGTCGGGTGTGATCGGCATGTCGGTCGTGAGCACCACCGACTTGAAACGCGGCCCGACGAACGGGTTGAGCACCAGCTCGCCGATGCGACTCATCTCGCCGAGGCCGGCTTCGAGAACGAGCGGGATGTGCAGCAGCTCGCTGTCACGGTTCGTGTGGCTCCGCGCCGACCACCCGAGCGACCGGAGGTGCTCCGCCATGATCCCGGCGATCTGTGCGCCCCGCATGTAGGCCCGCATCGACTGCGCGCCCGACACCCAGTCGTCGCCGCTCGCGCCTTCCATCGTCTCGTAGCCCTGGTCGAGCAGGATGACCACCGCGTTCTCGGGCCGTGGCTCGATGATCTCGCCCTTGCCGTTGTGGCTGTACCAGGCGTACTCGGGTACCTCGCAGACCCCGACCATGTCGCCGCCGAGATGGTGGGCGAGCGCCTTGAGCGCCTCGGCGTTGCGGTCGGGGTCATCGGAGCCGGGCGCGATCTCGGCGGCGACCGGGCCGTCCTGGTGGGGGACCATCGCCCCGATCTGTTGTACGTACGCCTGGGCCTGGGGGGTCTTGAAGGCGAAGACCCGCACGTCCTTCTGGAACTTGGGCCCCATGTCGCCGTGGGCTGCCCGGGGGAAGCCACCGGCGCGGACGGGCACACGCTCGACTTCCTCGGGGATGATCAGGGTCGTGGCCTCATCGACCCGCTTGATCCGCTCCATCGGGTAGCGCCCCATGTGCAGCGGCCGGTGATCACCGTTGAGCCGCCCGATACCGGCCCTCGTGCCGCCGCGTCCGAGCATCCATCCGAGCGATCGCGTCGACCGCAGAGCGGCGAGCGGCCCACGCTTGGCAAGGGGGGCGTCGGTGGCGATCTGCATCGTGGTCGACACGACCGACAGTGCGAACCCACCGTCGAGG
>Ga0181594_10005268_pt1 | contig 11342 bp, 7 predicted proteins | sample 071ome_18_FD_145603 | JGI IMG/M metagenome (GOLD analysis project Ga0181594, IMG submission 145603) | Coastal salt marsh microbial communities from the Groves Creek Marsh, Skidaway Island, Georgia - 071413BT metaG (spades assembly) | ecosystem: Environmental > Aquatic > Marine > Intertidal zone...
TTACGGCGCGGCCTCATGGGGGCGATGCGCCAAGCAGCAACTGAGAATGAAAGCCATACAAAGACATCTGAGCGCCGGTTTGGCATTGTGCCTGATCGGCTGGTCGTTCGGGGGGCGAGCCGCCGAGAGAACACCTGACAATGTGGAGGGGATGATCGCCGCTGCGCTGGCCGAGAATCCCGAGATCGCCTCGTATGAAGCGCAATTGGAAATTGGGCGCGGGCAGCTCAAGACTGCGGGCGCGCGGCAGAACCCGACCGTTTCCATCGGCGCGGGCCACAAGCGCGTCAACGCCGGCGGCATCGATAACGGCTATGCCTTTACCGCGTCGATGTCGCAGCGGATTGAGTTTCCCCAGCGGATTCAGCTGCGCAAGGCGATCGCCAACGGGCAGATCGAGCTGTCGAGGCTGGGGTTGGAGAAGCTCAGGGCGACAATCGGCAACCGGATACGCGCGGCGGCGTTTGGCTGGCAGTCGGCCCGGGAGCGGGCGGAGGCGGCGGACCGGGTGGCGCGGCGTACGGCGGGGTTGCTGGAGGCCTTGACACAGCGTGATCCAGCCGGAGTGGCGCCGTTGCTTGAACAGCGGGTGATCGAGGCGCATTTGGTCCAGTTGAAACGGCAGGCGCGGACCTTTGCGAGGGAAGCCGCAGAGCATCGGCGGGAGATGAACTACCTGGCCGGCCTCCCGTTGGAGTCGACAACGCCATTGCAGGCCATGAGGCCGGCCTTGCCGGAGTTGGCGACGGACGCGCGTTTGATGGAGATGGCGGAGACCAACAACTTCGATCTCAGGTTCCATATCGAGGAGATCGGTCAACAGGGGTTTCGGGTGAAGCTGGCCAGGCACGAGAGATGGCCCTCGGTGACCTTGTCCCCATTCTTCATGCGGGAAACGGGCGGGGGGTCAGAGAATATCGTGGGTTTGGGATTCAGTGTTCCGTTGCCGATCTGGAATCGCAATGAAGGCCGCATCGAAACCGCGGAGGCCAGGAGGGAGCAGCTGCAGGCGTCAGTCGGAGTAACGCTGCGTCGCCTGCATCGGGATCTGGCGGCCCATGCGGCCGGCTATCGCGCGGTTCGGGAACAGATGGGGGATTGGAACGAAAGCGCGGTCGATGAGTTCAAGCGGGCGGCCGAGATGGGCGATCGCCATTTTCGGCTGGGAGCGATCGAAGTGGCGACCTACCTCGAGCTGCAGACGCAGTATCTTGAGGCGATTGACGCTCTGCTAGAGCAGAAGGAGGAGGCCTATGAGCATTTGCTGGAGTTGGAGTTGCTGACCGGGACGCCGTTGGCGGGAAAGGCCGCTCGATGAAGGCGCGACGACGGGCCATTCTCGAGGGCGGCGGGCGCCGCCCCCGACACGCACGGATTCGAGGACTTGCGGGCCTACTCGCAATGTCGGGTCCCGCAGCGCTTAGCCTGGTCATCCTCGGTTGTGGAAACGGGGGCGGGACGGCGAGTTCGGGTGGGATGGAAGCTTCGGTTGAGGAACCGGTCCGGTTTGAGTCCGGCGTCGGTCTCATGCTGGCCGAGGAGACGCGCATGGCCATGGAACTGGAGACCGAGACAGCGGGAACCGGACGATTCAGGGACACCTTTCATGCGGTCGCCCGGAGCTTGGGCGACCGGGAGGGTGGCGGCGTTCGCCTTCGAGCGGTAGCCCCGGCGGACAAGATTCCGGCGAAGGATTCGGAAGTCCAGGTGGTCCGCCGCCAAGGCTCCGGACGTTGGACGGGCCGCCTCCTTGACATCAATCGCAGCCTTGTGCAGGTGAGCGGGGACGTGGAGTTGCTCATCGGCGTCGACCTCGACGAGCGCAGTGAAGTCGCGGAGGCGGATCTGGCGGTGCAGTATCCGGTTTCGGACGAGCGTGAGTCGGTGAGCGCGCCGGCATCCGCATTGATCCGTGCCGCCTTGGGCGACTTCGTCTACGTCGATACCGGGGAGGGGCTGCTGCGCAGGCGCGTTGCGGTGGGGCAGGTGGTTGATGGTCGGGCGGAGATCCGCTCCGGATTGGCGGCCGGCGAGCGCGTGGTCACCCGGGGATCGAATGCGCTCTGGATACTGGAGCTGGCGATGGTCGGAGGCATGAGCCAACTGGATTCAACCGGAGGGGAGGGCTGAGATGATTGATCGAATATTGGAATTCTCGATGCGGCAGCGCGTATTCGTGTTGATGGGCGCGATCGCGATCCTGGCTTTCGGGTCTTGGTCGGCGCTGCGGTTGCCGATTGACGCGGTCCCGGACATCACCAATGTGCAGGTCCAGATCAACACGCAGGTGATCGACCTGGCGCCCGAGGAGAGCGAGTTGCTGGTCACGTTCCCGATCGAGACGGAGTTGTCCGGCATTCAGGGAATCACGGAAATGCGGTCGACCACGAAGTTCGGGTTGTCGCAGGTGACCCTGGAATTCGAGGACGGCACGGATCTTTACCGGGCGAGGCAGCTGGTCAACGAGCGGCTGCAGAATGTGATGGAGGCGTTGCCGTCGGGCATCGTGCCGAAGATGGCGCCGATCTCGACGGGGTTGGGTGAGATCATCTATTACACGGTCGATTACGAGCCGGATTTCGCAGAGGCCCCGGCGACGCGCCGGCTGCAGTTGATGGAGCTGAAGACGATCCAGGACTACTCGATCAAGCCCATGCTCCGCAGCGTGCCGGGGGTGGCGGAGATCAATTCCGCGGGCGGTTACGACAAACAGATTGTGGTCGAACCGGATCACGATGCCCTCCGCGATGCGGGCCTGACATTGGGGGAGATTGCGGATGTGATCTCGCAGAACGTCGCCAATGTCGGCGGCGGCCTCCTGCATCAGGCCCGGGAACAGATTGTCATCCGGACCGTAGGGCGGATCGAGACGGCGGAGGAGATTGTGGCGTTGCCGTTGAAATTCGGGGCGGGGCGGGAGCCGATCAAGGTCGGCGATGTCGCGGCGGTCACCATTGGGGCCAAGGTGCGGACGGGCGCGGCAACGGAGGATGGCCGGGAGGCAGTGCTGGGCACGGTGATGATGCTGGTCGGCGAAAACACCCGGATCGTCGCGGAGCGGGTTAAGGAAGCCATCGGTGAGATCAATGCCGGCAAACTGCCGCCCGGGGTAAAGATCAAGGTGGTTTACGACCGGTCGGGCGTCGTGGACCGGACCATTGCGACCGTGGAGAAGAACCTGTTTGAAGGCGCGATTCTGGTGGTCGTGGTCCTGTTGCTGCTGTTGGGCAATCTGCGCGCGGCGATCATAGTCTCGCTGGCGATCCCGCTGTCGTTCCTGATGGCGATCTGCGGCATGGTGCAGGGCGAGGTTTCGGGAAATCTGATGAGCCTGGGCGCCGTGGACTTCGGGCTGATCATCGATGGCGCGGTGGTGATTGTGGAGAACATCGTCCGGCGTCTGGCGATGCGGCAGCAAGAGTTGGGCAGGCCGTTGACGATTGCGGAGCGCAGCCATGTGGTGTTGGCCGCGAGTCGGCAGGTGGCGAACCCGATGGTGTTCGGCGTGTTGATCATCACCATCGTGTATGTGCCGATCCTGGCGTTGAGCGGTGTGGAGGGGAAGATGTTTCGCCCCATGGCGATCACCGTGATGATGGCGTTGGGCGGAGCGTTGGTTCTGGCGGTGACGTTGATGCCGGTTCTTTGCGCGTTCCTGTTGCGCGGGAAGCTGAGCGAGAAGGAGAACTTCTTTGTGCGCGGCTGCAAGGCGGTCTACGCGCCCTTGTTGCGCGGCGCGTTGCGACTTCGGGCCGCGGTGGCCTTGGGGGCGATCTGCATCTGCGTCTATGCCGGCGTCGTGTTTCAGAAGCTGGGCGCGGAGTTCGTGCCGCAGCTCGATGAGGGCTCCTTCACTGCCATGGTCTACAAAACGGCGAGCGCCAGCCTGGAAACCTCGCTGGAAATGGAGTTCGAGACCGAGCGCGCGATCCTGGACAACGTGCCCGAGGTCAGTCGTGTGTTCTCGCGGATCGGCTCCTCGGAGATCGCGACGGATCCCATGCCGCCGAACGAGAATGACCTCTACATCTTCTACCGGCCGCGTGAGCAATGGAGGAAGGAGAATGGCGAGACGATCACCAAGTCCAGGTTGTCGGCCATCATCACCGAGGAAGTGCAACGAAGGGTTCCGGGGCAGGATTTCATGTGGGCCCAACCGATCGAGATGAAGTTCAACGAGATGCTTGAGGGCATTCGCTCAGATATTGCCGTGAAGATCTTCGGGCAGGACTATGGAACGCTGGAGGCGAAAGCGGAGGAGATTATTGCGGTGTTGGAGCGCATTCCGGGCGCGGCGGATGTGGAGTTTGAGAGCAACGGCCGCATCCCTGTCATGGAGGTGCGGTTGGATCGCGCGGCGATGTCGCGGCTGAACGTACAGGCTGCCGAGGTGAACCGGGTGGTCGCGGCCGCGCTCGGCGGCGAGGTGGTCGGCGCGCTGCTCGAGGGGAACCGTCAGCGGGAGATTGTCGTGCGTCTGGGGCGCGACAAGCGCGAACGAATCGAGAGCGTGCGCGGTCTGGCGGTCCGGACGGCGGATGGCGGCGCGGTTCCGATCGAGAAGGTGGTGGACTTCGAGTTGGTTCCACAGGTCGACGCCATCAACCGGGAGCTCAGCCGGCGGCGCGCGGCGGTCATGGTCAATATCGAGGGGCGCGATGTGGAAAGTTTCGTGGCGGAGGCGCGGGAGCGAATCCGCGCCGACGTGATATTGCCGGAGGGGTATTACATCGATATCGGCGGGCAGTTCGAGAATCTCCAGGCGGCGCGGGAACGACTGATGTTTGTTGTGCCGACGGCGTTGGCGTTCATTTTTCTGCTGGTGTTTGCGGCGTTGGGAAGCTTGCGGCAGGCGGCTCTGGTCTACACCGGCATTCCGTTGGCCATCACCGGCGGCGTCTTTGCGCTGGCGTTGCGCGGGTTGCCTTTCAGCATCAGCGCCGCAGTGGGATTCATCGCCTTGAGCGGCGTCGCCGTATTGAACGGGCTGGTGTTGATCAACTACTTCAACGAACTGCGCGAGGAGGGAGGATCGGTCTACGATGCGGTGGTGAACGGGGCTCTGACGCGTCTGCGACCCGTGTTGATGACGGCCTTGGTCGCCAGTCTCGGGTTTGTGCCCATGGCCATCGCGACGGGAGCGGGCGCCGAGGTGCAGCGTCCCCTCGCCACGGTGGTGATCGGCGGCATCCTGACCTCGACCTGCCTGACGCTGCTGTTGTTGCCCGCGCTCTATTTCTGGTTTGAGCGGAAGGTCGGCGAAGATTGAGCCGCCTGTCCGGGCGCGCTCGGCGAACCGCATGTCGACACTGACGCAGACAAACTGCCCGGCCACTTCGTGGTGCGCGCGGCGTTGGCTTCCGGAAACAAAATCGCTGGAAACGACGGACGATTGCAGGCTTGATCTTGTCATGACGCATCAGGAGCCCCATCGGATCCATCGGTCGGGTTGGCTGCGCGCCGCGGTCTTGGGCGCGAATGATGGAATCGTATCCATCGCCAGCCTGGTGGTGGGCGTCGCGGCGAGCGAGGCGGAGCGTGGGGATATCGTCTTGGCGGGCGTGGCGGGACTGGTCGCCGGGGCGATGTCGATGGCTGCGGGGGAGTATGTTTCGGTGCAGTCGCAGGCGGATACGGAGAAGGCCGATCTGGAGTTGGAGGCCCGGGAGTTGCAGGCGAATCCGCAGGGGGAATTTGAGGAGTTGGCCGGCATTTATCGCGACCGGGGACTGGATGCTGGCCTCGCCCGGGAAGTGGCGCGGCAGTTGATGGAGCGGGACGCCTTGGGAGCGCATGCCCGGGACGACATCGGCATCACCGAGGAACTGAGCGCGCAACCGATTCAGGCGGCGGTTTGGTCGGCGGTCGCTTTTGCGGCGGGCGCGACGGCGCCGGTGTTGACAGCGTGGTTGGCGCCCATGGACTCGATGCTGTGGCTGGTTTCAGCGGTCGCGATCCTTCTGTTGGGAGGTCTGGGCGCTCTCGCTGCGCGGGTGGGAGGAGCGGATCCGGCGCGCGGAGCGATTCGGGTCTGCCTCTGGGGCACGGCGGCGATGGGATTGACGGCTGCGGTGGGCAAGTTGTTTGGCGTCCTTATCTGACTGGTATGAAGATTCTGATTATTGAAGACAACCGCAAGCTCGGCCAGTTTGTCCGCAAGGGGCTGGAGGAACAGGCCTATGCCGCGTTGTTGGTGGAAAGCCTGGCCGCGGCCAGGGAGGCCTACCACGCCGACGAATTCGACGTGGTCATACTCGACCTGAGCCTGCCGGATGGAGACGGGTTGGAGTTTCTGAAGGAGCTCAGGACGGGCGACAGCGCGGCCTCGGTGATCATCCTCAGCGCCCGCGGGAATGTGGAGGACCGGATTTCCGGATTGAATCTTGGGGCGGACGACTACCTGAGCAAGCCTTTCAGTTTTGCCGAGTTGCTGGCCCGGGTCCGGTCGCTGACACGACGACACGAGCGCAATCGAAAGTCCGTGCTGGATCATGGGGGAGTGCGGATGGATCTGGTGACGCGGGAGGTGACCTGCGGCGGAACGAAGATCGAACTGACGCAACGGGAGTATGCCTTGCTGGAGTATCTGCTGCAGAATGCGGGGAGGGTGGTCACCCGGACGCAGATTTCAGAGGCGATCTGGGATTGTCATTTTGACATGGAGACGAACCTGATCGACGTCTATATCCGCAAGTTGCGGGCGAAGCTGAAGTCGGATGGCGACGAGAGTTCCCCGATCCGGACGGCGCGCGGTGTGGGGTATTCGTTGGGATGAGAACGACCCTGAGTATCCGTTTGATCGGATTTTACGCAACGGTCGCCACGTTGACGGTCTTTCTGACCCTCTGGATCGGCAGTTCGTTGATCTGGAGCCAGATGATCGAGACCGCGGACCTCATCCTGCAGAACGAGTCGGAGGAGGTGGCTTTGTTGTTGAGTGACGTGGACCAGCCCGCTTCGGCCGAGGCGGTGCGATTTGCGGTTGAGGACCACACGCAACTGGATGCGAGCGTTTTCTATTTTCAGATTGATTCGGAGGCGGGTGCGCCGCTGTTTCGCTCGGAGAACCTGGGTGGCGATTCCTTGCCGGATTCGGAGGATGGCGAACGGTCCTATGATGGCGTCCTGAGATTCCGGTTGAGCGCGCAGAAGACGCCGGGAGGGATGCCGGTGCGTGTGGGCCAGTACGAGATCGGGCCGTTTCATTGTCGTCTGGGGACCTCGTTGGACACACAGTTGGACGCGCGCAACCAGGTGAGGAAGTTGGCGCTGGCGTCGATACCGGCGGTGTTTGCTTTGAGTCTGCTGGTGGGGTTTGCCCTGTCCCGGGTGATGCTGGAGCCCTTGCGGGCGATTCAGAAGACGGCGCAACGCATTTCCGGGTCCAATCTGCGGGAGCGCATCGACATCCCCGGCTCTTCCGATGAGATTTCCCGGTTGGCGGGTTTGTTGAATGACACCTTCGACCGGTTGGAGAAGGCGTTCGAACAGGTCCGGCAATTTGCGGGAGATTGTTCGCACGAGTTGAAGACGCCCCTGACGGTGATCCGGCTGCAGACGGAGAAAGTTCTGGCGAGCGAGGCGCTGCCGCCGGAGGAGCGGTTGGCGTTGGAGGAGGCGTTGGGAGAGCTGGGACGGTTGGAAATGGTGATCCAACGCCTGTTGGTGTTGGCGCAGGCTGAGGCGGAAGCCTTGCCCCTGGCTTGCCGGAAGCTTTCCACGGCCGAGTACCTGAGGCAGTTTTCCGAGGACGCCGAGATCCTGGCGGACGAGGGCGGGAAGCGGTTTCGCTTGCTAGAGAACGACGACGCGCAGGCTTCGTTTGACCCGTCATGGCTGCGGCAGGTTCTCTTCAACCTGTTGTCCAACGCCATCAAGTATTCGCCGCCGGGGGGCGAAATCCGGCTGCGGAGCAAGGTGATCGGGGACACGTGGCGGGTGGAGATCGAGGATGAGGGGAAGGGCGTTGCGGAGGAGGATCTCGAATCAATGTTCGAGCGTTTCAACAAGGTGGGCGGAGGGAAGGGCGGGCAGCCTGGCACGGGGTTGGGCCTGGCTGTCTGTCGGGGAATTGTCGAACTGCATGGCGGCAGTATCCGGGCGGTCGCCCGAACGCCGGAGCAAGGGTTCCGCGTGGCCTGGAGTCTGCCGCTGGCGGCCTAGCGGGCGGGCGCCGCGCTAGTCCCGGGGGAACATCAACGCGAGTTGCTCGAGCGCGCGATGCAGCCGTGTGCCGGCGACGGCAGCCTGTTGGCGGGCGATGCGCGAGGCGTCGGCATGGTATTTTTCTGAAAGCGGCGGCAACTCCACCGCTCCCCGGTCATTCAGTTCTGCGGCGGGCAGAAGGGCCAGGATCTCGACGGGGTAGACGTAGCGTTTGGCCAGTTCGCGGCTTTCATGCAGCCAGGCGCTGGGGTGAGTTGATCTTGATTTCTCGAGGGCGAAGAGCATGAGCTCCCAGTCCGAGGCGATCTCAAGGGTGTGTTTGCGGATTTCATCCGGCGTGGATTTCTCGCCGAGCTTGGAATCCCAGATGGCGTGAACGCTCATGGAGTCCTTGATCCTGATGCTGTTCGCTCCCCGGTCGCCTTCGGGGAACGTCTCTGCGGTGTAGAGGCTGCCTGCGTGGCAGGGTTGATGTCCGTCGCCATAGAGATGCAACAGCCAGCAGAAAGCGATGGCTCTTTCGGCTTTTGGCAGTCTTGGATTCACGAGAGCCCTGCGACAAAGGATGACGGCTTGTTCAATGTGAAGGTCCTGGGAGGCGAGATCGGCGTCGGGCGGCAGCCCGCCGGGCCGGGCGGGGACATTCAGTTGGGCGGCCCCGCCGATGGTCAAGGTCGCCCCGAGTTGGTAGTGCCATTTGGGGCGGCTCCAGGCGGGCAATTTACGCGCGACATCCGGCCAATAGGCCGCCGCTCCGAAACGCCAGCGGTCCGCGGCCAGCTTGTCGTTCGCAATCGATTCAGGCGGCAGGAAATCCTTCGCGTAGCGAGGATGATGGCTGAGCAGATTGAGAAAGAGGTCGCGTTCCCCGGGCTTGAGCTTGTCGAAGGCAATGCTGGCGATGACGTGATGGCCGCAGTCCCACCAGGCGTGGGAACGCTGCGCGAAGACGGTGAGAAGCGCGAGTGTCAATAGCAGAGCGTTTGCGATGCCCGGCGGTCGCGGGCGTTGCATGGTTATGGAGCCGGCTGAACGGTCGGGAAATGCCGCGCGCGGCGGGCATTCGAGGGTTGAAGCGGAATGAATTCCGCGCTCCGGCGAAGTGGGCGTGTTGTCGTCTGCCATTCTACCTCCTGACCGTTGGTTTACTCAGCCAGTTTCTTGATCTGTGAGCCGAATGCGTCGTCTTCAAGTGAGGCGTCGTTGAATTCCCGGCCGTAGGCGAGCAATTGGCGCGCGAAAGAACGAACCCGGTTGCGATACTGGGGCTTTCCGAAATGGTTGTTCAACTCATTCGGGTCGACGTTCCGGTCGAAGAGCCAAGGTTGATCATTGCTGGAAATGACGAGTTTCAGGTCCTTGTCGACGGCGGCGATCCAGCCCCTGCCGTTGGTGGCGCGCAGGACGGCAAAATCGTTCCATTGGGTTTTCCCAATGCCCCGGAAGAGCGAGGAGGCGTCGCGGCCCTGTACGGTTCGCGGGGACTTGAAGCCCATCAACGGAAGCACGGTGGGCATGAAGTCCACGCAGCCGAGGGCCTGATTCAGTTTCAGCCCCTTCTTCACGGAGCCGGGGCCGTACATGAGGAAGGGGATGCGGGCGGAGCCCTCGTAGGGGTTGCCCTTGTTGGCCTTGCCGTGTTCGCCGCAGAGGTCTCCGTGATCCGAGGTGAAAACGATGAACGTGTTGTCGATCAGGTCGAGCTGCCTGAGCTTGTCGAGCAGTCGGCCGACATTGTCGTCGATGCATTTGACCATGCCGTAGTATTGGGGCATGACGCCGCGGAGCCAGCGGGGGTTGATGTTCTTGTCGGGGCGGGCCCACCCCGGCGTTTGCTCCGGCGTCTTCTTGATGCTGACCGGTATTGGAACATCAACGCCGACATACATGGTGTTGTAGGGAGCGCGGACGGTATTGGGACCATGCGGATCCGGCAGGCTCAACATGTAGCAGAAAGGCCCGTCCTTGTGCTCGTTGATGAAATCGAGCGCCTTGTCGGTCAGCCAGTCGGTGGCGAAGGATTTCTCGTCGGCGTCATTCACGCCGTAGGAAGGATTGCCTTTCCTGTCCAGCGAACCGACCTGGGGCCCCTCTTTGGTGTCGGTGAATTTCTTCCAGTGGCCGCGATTGAACATGAAGCGATTGTCGTCGAATCCGAACTTTCGTTCGGGTTCCCACTGCGGCTTGCCGTTGCCATCCAGATGCCATTTGCCGGCGAAGCCGGTGGCGTAGCCTTTTGACTTGAGGAAGCCGGCAAAAGTCAGCGTGTCCCCGGCGAGGGGGATGTTGTTCTGCACGACCGGCGTGTTCTGGGGATAGCGGCCCGAGACAAAGGCGGCGCGGGAGGGGGAACAGACCGGGGTGGTGGCGTAGAATCGGTTGCAGAGAGCCCCGTTGTCGGCCAGCCAGTCGATATTGGGAGTCTTGACGATGGAGCCGCCGTAGCAGCCGAGCGTGTTGTAGTGATGCTCGTCCGTGTAGATGACGAGCAGATTGGGGGCGCGCGTGGCGGCGTGGACGGAAGCCAACGGAATCAGGGCGGCGAGCAGGACGGTGAAACGGCGGAGTTTGAGGGACATGGCAAAGCGCTGAGGGTTGCGGGAGTGTCGGTTGTCCTGCGCGACGTTGCCAACTCAAAACCTTGCCCAACCGGACGGGTGGGGCGCGGCGACGCGGCGCGCTAGGCTTGTGAATTTGTGTCGGTTCCTTTGACGATGGCGACGACCCGTTTATCGGGGGACAGATGCCTCGCCGCGACGTCGCGAATCTCCGCGAGCGTGACGGCCTCATAGCGTTGGTCATCCTGGTCGGCTCGGTCGAAGCCCAATCCGTAGAGTTCGTCGAGAGCAGCGGCCATGGCGTGGGAGCCAAGGTCGTGGCGCGCGATTTTCTTGTGACCGACAACCTTGGCCTTGCAGCGGACCAATTCCTCCTCGCTCAGGCCTTCCTTGGCGAGTTTTTCCGCTTCAGCGAGCAGTTCCTTCTCCACCAATTCGACCTGGGACGGTTCTGTTCCGGTGTAGAAGGCGAAGTAGCCCGGAACCTTGCCAGGCATGTGGCGGGCGCCGACGTAATAGGCGAGGCCGAGTTCCTCTCGGATGCGCATGAACAAGCGGGAGCCGAGGTCGCTGCAGGCTTCCTGGATCAGGTCCAATGCGAAACGATCCTCGCTGTCG
>Ga0181594_10005270_pt1 | contig 11341 bp, 13 predicted proteins | sample 071ome_18_FD_145603 | JGI IMG/M metagenome (GOLD analysis project Ga0181594, IMG submission 145603) | Coastal salt marsh microbial communities from the Groves Creek Marsh, Skidaway Island, Georgia - 071413BT metaG (spades assembly) | ecosystem: Environmental > Aquatic > Marine > Intertidal zone...
GTCTGGACGCCTGGGGGATGGCGGCCCTAAAGCGGCCGAAGCGGTTGCGGCTGGAGAGCAGCTTGATGCTCTGGTTGCAGCGGCATCCGCAGTATCAGGACTGCCACTGGGAATGGATCTGTGCCTTGGTCCCACTGCCCCCAAGCCGCCGGCCTGTGCGTTGGTTGCCTTGGCGCTGAGTGAAGCAATGTGGACGTAGGCCTGCGCCCGTCCTCTGATGTCCTTCGCGGCCCATCGCGCCCGCAAACGTTTTGGCCAGCACTGGCTGAAGGACCAGTCCGTGCTCGATCGGATTCTTCAGGCCGCTGCGTTGACCGCCGCTGACACGGTCCTCGAGGTGGGCCCGGGTCGAGGAGCCCTCACCGAGCGGCTCTTGGAGTCCTCCGCCCGCGCGGTCTGCGCCGTTGAGCTGGACCGTGATCTGGTGTCGGGCCTGCAGGAGCGCTTTGGTGCGAATCCGCGCTTCTCGTTGACCGAAGGGGATGTGTTGGCGGTGGAGCTGCCGGAGGCCACCGCCGTGGTCGCCAACATTCCGTACAACATCACAGGGCCCCTGTTGGAGCGCCTGGTCGGACGTCTTGATCGCCCAGCGCTGCAGCCCTATCGCCGTTTGGTGCTGTTGGTGCAGCAGGAGGTGGGTGAGCGGATTCGGGCCCGTCCCGGCAGTAGTGCCTATTCCGCCCTGAGTGTGCGGATGCAGCTCTTGGCGCGCTGCAGCACGGTCTGTCCTGTGCCCCCTCGCTGCTTCCAACCGCCGCCGAAGGTCATGAGTGAGGTGGTGGCCCTAGATCCCTTACCGCTTGAGCAGCGACTGGATCCAGCCCTGGCCAAAACGGTGGAGATGCTGCTGCGGCGCTGTTTCGCGGCCCGCCGCAAGATGCTGCGCAACACCCTCTCGGGCCTGGTGGAGGCTGAGCAGTTGCAGAGCCTGACCGAGGCCGCGGAGATCGGTCTGCAGCAGCGTCCCCAGGAGGTGGCACCAGAGCGTTGGGTGAGCCTGGCGGCGGGCTTGAATCGGCTCATCCCGGACTCGACGCAATCTCGCCATGGCTGAGCTGCAGGTCAGCGCCCCCGCCAAGATCAACCTGCATCTCGAGGTGCTGGGCCTTCGCCCTGACGGCTTTCACGAGCTGGCGATGGTGATGCAGACCCTGGATTTGGCCGACACGATCAGCCTCATCCCGACGGCTGATGGAGCGGTGAGCCTGCGCTGTGATCGCTCGGACCTGCCGACCGATGGCAACAACCTGATCGTCAAGGCGGCTGAGTTGCTGAAGCAGCGGGTAGGGCTGCCCGAGCTCGGTGTGGCAATGCACCTGACCAAACGCATCCCCATTGGGGCAGGGCTGGCGGGGGGCTCGAGCAATGGTGCGGCGGCTCTGGTGGGTCTGAACACGCTTTGGGGCTGTGGGTTCAGCGCTGAGCAGCTCTTGGCGATGGCCGCTGAGCTCGGCTCGGACATGCCGTTCTGCCTGGATGGCGGCACCCAGCTGTGCTTTGGCCGGGGCGAGGTTCTGGAGTCCGCAGGCCTGCCGGAGCCCCCTGCACTGGGGGTGCTGCTGATCAAGCATCCAGAGTCCAGCGTCTCCACCCCCTGGGCCTACAGGCAGTGCCGGGAGCAATTTGGAGCGGACTACCTCTCGACTGAGGCCGACTTTGAGCAGCGGCGCCAGGCCCTACGTGAGGCAGCGTTGTTGCAGGGATTGAGCGGCGGAGCGCCCCTGCCGGTGATCCGCAATGACCTCCAGAGGGTGGTGGAGCCGGAGGTGGCGAGCGTTCGGGAGGGATTGTCGATCCTGCGGCGGGCTGAGGCGGCCGCTGCGGTGGCCATGAGCGGCTCAGGGCCAAGCCTGTTCGCCTTGTTCGTCGACCGGGACGCCGCCGAAGCGGCGCAGCAGCAGTTGGCCGCTCCCCTGGCAGCCGCTGGCTTTGAGTCCTGGGTGTGCCGCTGCACGGGCTCTGGTGCCACGCTGGTCTGAACGCAGCACCATCCACCCCGCGTGAGTGAGACCCAAAGCGACAGCAAAGACCTCGCCAGCGCCAAGCAGAAACCGCGCAAGGGGCCGATCAGCTTCTTGAGCGGCTCCCTGACGAGCTTTGGCTTCGGCTGGCTTGCGCTGCAATTGGCCGGGAAGGTGGTGGGCTACTACGCCGACCATCCGCCCCAGTACGAGGCCCGCTTTGCCCAGAGCATTGCGGTCTTTATGAAGACCCTGGTGGTGGGGATGACCTTTCTGGCCACCTTCACCTTTGCCTTCATTGGATTGGGCCTGTTCCTGACATTTATCCGCAGCCTCTTACCGGGCTGGGAACAGGCGGAAGAAACCCCCTAGCCTTTGGCCACGGGCAGCCTGACGACGACATGACCGGCCACGACCTGCAGCTGCTGGTGCTGCTCCTCTCACCCGGAATGCTGTTGTCAGTGTTGTTGTTGCTGACCTTCGCCGCAGGCGGTTGAGATAGGTTGGCCCCACCCCGGTCCAGTGCCGGACCCGCTTTTCAACCGTGGCAGAGACCCTTCTCTTCAACGCCCTGCGTGAGGCCATCGACGAAGAGATGGCGCGTGATCCCCATGTCTGCGTGATGGGGGAAGACGTCGGTCAGTACGGCGGTTCCTACAAGGTCACGAAGGATCTCTACGACAAGTACGGCGAACTGCGGGTCCTGGACACCCCGATTGCTGAGAACGCCTTCACGGGCATGGCCGTTGGTGCGGCGATGACGGGCCTTCGCCCGATCGTTGAGGGCATGAACATGGGCTTCCTGCTGCTCGCCTTCAACCAGATCTCCAACAACATGGGGATGCTCCGCTACACCAGCGGTGGCAACTTCACGATTCCCACCGTGGTGCGCGGCCCTGGTGGTGTGGGCCGTCAGCTGGGCGCGGAGCACAGCCAGCGTCTCGAGGCCTATTTCCACGCGGTTCCCGGCATCAAGATCGTTGCCGTCAGCACCCCGACGAATGCCAAGGGCCTGATGAAGGCGGCGATTCGCGACAACAACCCCGTGCTCTTCTTCGAGCACGTGTTGCTCTACAACCTCTCTGAGGACATCCCCGAGGGCGACTACACCTGCGCCCTGGACCAGGCCGATCTGGTCAAGGAAGGAAGCGATGTCACGATCCTCACCTACTCCCGCATGCGTCACCACTGCCTGAAGGCCGTGGAACAGCTGGAGAAGGAGGGTGTGAGCGTGGAGCTGATCGACCTGATCAGCCTGAAGCCCTTCGACATGGAGACGATCTCCCGCTCCATCCGCAAGACCCACAAGGTCCTGGTGGTTGAGGAGTGCATGAAGACCGGCGGCATTGGCGCCGAGTTGATCGCCTTGATCACCGAGCACTGCTTTGACGACCTGGACGCCCGCCCGATCCGTCTCTCCTCCCAGGACATCCCCACGCCCTACAACGGCACCCTGGAAAACCTGACCATCATTCAGCCGCATCAGATCGTTGAAGCGGCCAAAGCCCTCAAGGCTGGCCAGGTCTGAAATGGCACGTCAACAGGGGTGGTTTGCCCTGATCTTGGCCCTGGCCTTCGCAGCCGGGGCTGTTCTTGCTTCGTTCCCACTGCAATTGGGTCTCGACCTGCGCGGGGGCAGTCAACTGACCCTTCAGGTCCTGCCGGCTGGTGCGATTCAGCGCGTGCAGAGCGAGCAACTGGAGGCCGTTAAGGACGTCCTGGACCGGCGCATCAACGGCCTGGGGGTGAGTGAATCCACCCTTCAGACCATTGGCGACGATCAACTCCTGCTGCAGCTGCCGGGTGAACAGGACCCCAGCCGTGCCGCCAAGGTCTTGGGCACCACGGCCCTTCTGGAGTTCCGCGCGCAGAAGCCAGGCACTGAACAGCAGATGAGCGGCCTGCTCAAGCTCAAGCGCCAGGCCCAAGCGGTTCTCAACCTGCGCCGCTCCAAGGATCAAGGTCAAACCCAAGCGGTCGACCTTGATGCCGATGGCTTGGCACAGCTCCTCAAGGACGCCGGCGTCAGTGCCCCTGCCGGCAGCGCGGAGACCGAGCAGCTGGAGTTGTTGCTGGCGGCGGTCAACACCAAGATCGTCGACCTCTACGAGCCGGCCGCCCTCACCGGTAAGGACCTCACGGGTGCCGGGCGTCAGCAGAACCAGGCCGGCAGCGCCTGGGATGTCACCTTGAGTTTCAACACCGAGGGGGGCCGTAAGTTCGCCCAACTCACCCAGAGCATTGCCGGTAGCGGACGCCTCCTTGGCATCGTTCTCGACGGCCGCTCCATCAGCGAAGCGAGTGTGGGGCCGGAGTTCAAACCCGCCGGCATCAGCGGCGGTGCCGCAAGCATCACGGGCAACTTCAGCGCCGAAGAGGCCCGCGACCTGGAGGTTCAGCTCCGCGGTGGCTCACTGCCCTTGCCGGTGGAGGTGATCGAGCAGCGCACCATTGGCGCCACTCTCGGTAGCGAGAACGTCCAGCGCAGCCTTCAGGCTGCCCTGCTGGGCTTGGCCTTGGTCGCCGTCTTCATGGTCGTCGTCTACCGCTTGCCCGGCGTTGTGGCCGTGGTTGCTCTGGCGCTCTATGCCCTGTTCAACCTGGCCATGTATGCCCTGATCCCCGTCACCTTGACCCTGCCAGGGATCGCAGGCTTCATCCTCTCGATCGGGATCGCTGTCGACGCGAACGTTCTGATTTTTGAGCGGGTCAAAGAGGAGTTGCGACGCGGGAACACCCTGATCCGCTCGATTGATGCGGGTTTCTCGCTGGCCTTCTCATCCATCCTTGATGGCCACATCACCGGTTTGATTAGCTGCGTGGCGCTCTTTGCGCTTGGCACTGGCTTGGTGAAGGGCTTTGCCGTCACCTTGGGCATCGGCTTGGTGCTCAGCCTGTTCACGGCTTTGACCTGCACCCGCACCCTGCTGCGTCTCTTGATGGGGTATCCCGCCCTGCGCCGCTCCAGCTACTTCTTGCCCCAGTCCCAGCTGCCAGCCCAGGCCTCCTGATGTCCGATTCCTCGACCTCCGTGGCCGCCACCGCGCCCCGCTTTCGCATCAGCCGCATCCGCCGCCAGGGCTGGCTTGCTTCTGGTTTGGCTGTCCTGCTCAGTCTGGTGGGGATGGCCTTGTGTTGGAGCAACCCCCGCATCGCCGCTCCCTTGAAGCCCGGTTTGGATTTCACCGGTGGAACCCAGGTGGAGATTCAGCGCAGCTGCAGCGGAGCGGACTGTGCGGGACTTAAAGCCGCTGAGGTGCGTCAGCAGTTGCGCATGCTCACGCTGCCGGAGGTCGGTGGTCAAGCGGCTCCCCAGCTGGTCAATGCTGGAGTGCAGGTGCTCGACCGCGGTCGTTCTGTTGATCTGCGCCTGCCGGACCTTGAGCCCGAGCAGACCCGGGCCCTGATCGAAGGTTTGGCCCCGGTGATTGGCACGGTGAACCCCCAACAGGTTGCGATCAACACCATTGGACCCACCCTTGGCTCCCAGCTGCTCAAAGGAAGCCTGATTTCCCTGTTGGTCAGCTTTGCTGCGATCGCGCTCTACATCAGCTTTCGCTACGACGGGGTGTTTGCAGGCTTGGCCCTGCTCTGCCTGGCCCACGACATCGTCATTACTTGCGGGGTCTTCGCCTGGTTGGGACTGATCAGCGGCATTGAGGTCAATTCCCTGTTTGCCGTGGCGTTGATCACCGTCGCGGGTTATTCGGTCAATGACACGGTGGTTGTCTTCGACCGCATTCGCGAGCAAAAAAGGGCTCTTCAGGGCATGAGCTTGCAGGAACAGGTTGATGTGGCGGTGGATGCCACCTTGACCCGCTCGCTCTACACGTCCTTCACCACCCTGCTGCCGTTGGTCTCGTTGCTGCTCTTTGGCGGCAGCAGCTTGTTCTGGTTCGCCGTGGCCCTGACCGTTGGCATTGGCGTTGGCAGCTGGTCCAGCATCGGTATTGCACCCACACTCTTGCCCGTTCTCTCGCGTCGATGACGCGATCCAGGCGGTTCTCTGTGCCATGGGCCCCGGTGGCGTTGGCACTCCTTGCCCTCTGGGATCTGCGCGCTGAGCTTCAGCTCCTAGCCGAGCACTTCACCTGGATCAGCTTGTTGATGATTCCCCGCTATCACTTGCTTGCGGTCACGGTCTTGATCTTGACCCCGAGCTTGATCCGCCAGCGGCGATAGCCCTAGGTCCACCGGTCCATGACCTGCTCCACCAGCACCCGTTGAGAGAAGACCTGGAGGACGACGACAAGCGGTAGGGCCAGCAGTACACCGGGTAGGCCCAGCAGTGCCCCCAGGCTGAGCTGCGCCATCAGCGCGACGGTGGGCAGCAGATTGACCGTTCGACTCAGGAGCAGGGGCGTGAGTAGGAACGCCTCGCCGTTCTGCAGCACCAGGCGAAGCACGATCACCTGAACGGCCAGGGTCGGCGAGATCAACAGCGACACAGCCACCGGTAGCAGGCTCGCCAGGGTGGGGCCGATGGTGGGCACAAAGGTCAGAAGGCCGCAGATCAGTCCGCTCAACAGGGCCAAGGGGACCTTCAAGGCTGCCAGGCCGGCCCAGGTCAGGAGGAACACCACCGAGGCCGAGAGCGTCATTCCCGCCAGCCAGCCCCCGAGGGCTTGGCGGCTTTCTGTCAGGAGGTTCTGCACCAGGGGCCGGCTGTGGGCTGGCGTCAAGGCCAACACCAGGCGTTGGTGACTGCGCGGATCGAGGACCAACAGGATCGCCAGCAGCCCCATCAACAGCAGCAGCACGGTGCCGCTGGCCGCTCCCCCGGCGAACCCAATCAGTTGGGCTCCAATGGGTTGCAACTTGTCGAGTGTGATCAGATCGGCGAGTCGACCTTCCAGACCCTCCAGGACGCTGACACCGCCCAGCAATTCCGAAAGGCGTGCAATCAGCGCTGGCACCAGCTGGGTCAGCTGATTGAGCTGCTCGAGCAATTCCGGCAGGAGTAAGTCCGTGAGTTGCCAGCTCAGAAGAGCCAGCACCATCAGCACCAGCAGGAGTGCCAGTGGCCGGCTGAGCCTCAGGCCTCGGCGCAACCAGCTCACGGGCACGTCGAGGGCGACAGCGAGGACGACGGCACCGAAGAGCACCATCAGGACCCAGCGCAGTTCCCAGGCCAAGAGCCCAAGAACCACAAGGGACAGCAGCAACAGCAAACTGCGTGGTGTCATCAGCGCTCAGCCATCGGGAGTTCCCAGCCGTTCAGAACGTCTTGGATCAGCACCTCGCGAACCAGGACCTGGAGGCAGACCGCCAGTGGCAGCGCCAACAGCAGTCCCAAGGGACCAAAGATCACCGTGAAGAAGAATTGGGCAATCAAGGTCAATCCAGGCAGCAACTTCACCTGGTGATGCATCACCGAAGGGGTGATCAGGTAGCTCTCGATGTGCTGAATCACCACATAAAGCAGCAGCACCAGCAGCGCTTTGACCGGTGAATCGAGCAACGCCACGGACATTGGAAAGACCGTGCTCAAGGTCGGTCCGATGTTGGGAATGATGTTCAGCAGGCCAGCCAATAGCGCGTTGGCGGCCACCAGCTTCACCCCCAGTAGTGACAGGCCGATGGCGGCCAAGACGCCGACGCAGAGCGAGCTGATCAGCACGCCGGCCATCCAACTGCTGAGGGCCTCACCGCAGAGCGTGAGAACGTCCCGGAAGCGTCGCCGATAAAACGATGGGACCAGCAGGATCGCGATTTCCCGGTAGGCCTGGGGTTGGATCGCCACCATCAGGCTGACAGCGACCACAAACAGCAGCTCCACAAGCCCGCTGCCCAGGTTCCCTGCAATCCCAAGCAGCTTCAGGAACCCCTCGGTCGGGTCAAGGCTGCCGGACCCCTGGCTGAGCCAGCTCTTCTGCAACCACTGCAGCGCCTCGCGGCCATAGAGCATCTGACTGCTCTGATCCAGGGTGCGGCGTAGCAGCTGCATCGCCAACTGCAGGGCTGCTGGAAGCTGCCGCAGCAGTTCTTGGAACTGGGCAACAAACGGTGGGACCACGACGGCGGTGGTCAGCACCACCACCACAAGCAAGCCCCCCAGGCTGATGAAGAGCGCCAGCGGACGGTTGCAGCGCAAGCGCTCTTGGGTCACACCCACCAGGGTGCAGATGGCCATGGCGAGCACCACGGCAGCAAAGACGAGGACGAGGACCTCCCGCAGGGACCACAGCAGCACCAGCGCCGCTGCTGTGGCAATCAATCCGAGCCACTGGCCGAATCGCAAAGGGGGAGGCCAACTCGTGTTGTTTTAGCGCCGATTGCGGCGATTGAATTCAGTTGGCGTCCTCTTCGCCAGCTTCGTCCTTTTTGTTCTGGGCAAAGCCGAGGTCATTGGCCTGGGCATAGCGCTCGGCAAAGCGCATGAACCGCTCGAAATCCTCGGTGGTTTTCCAGGTGTAGGTGGCCTCCAGGGCCGAAGGCTTGCCGTTGACGAACTTGGCGTTGACGTCGCGGGTCACCATCTGACCCTCTTCATCGAGCATGTACATGCCGCCGATGTCAGCCATGGTCTCGGGGGAGAGGGCCTGGGGCTGATCGAACACGAAGATCGCCTGACCGGTGCGACCATCCCGCGAACGGGTCATACGGATATCGGGCACGACCGGCTCATCCACACCGGGGAAAAACTGGATCGCGGCCATCGCCCGTTATCGCAAAGGCTGATCCTAGTGATGCTGCCCGGCGGATCTGGTTGCCGCTCCGCTTTCGATCAGTTGCTCGGCGGCTCCCTGCGCAGTGAGCCCCGCACAGTCGAGTCGCTCCCGTGGGCTTGGCTCTTCGGTTTGACCATGGCGCTCGAGCTCGTGGTCGTAGCAGCGGTCGTAGTAGTCCAGCATCTGCGCACAGGCGCCATGCCAATCCGCTTGCTCGATCGCCTCGAGGGCGGTTTTGGTGCGTTGGGGACCCAGGCGTCTGGCGATCCGTTGGGTGGCATCGGCAAGGGCCAGGGGGTCCTGGATCCCGTAGACCGCCACCAGCTGCTCCAGTCGCTCCTCAACCGGTCTTGTGATTTCCAGCAGCGGAGCCCCCTGCATCTGCTGCCAGAGCCCCGAGGGAATCCGGCAGCGGCCCACCTGCACGCTTTCGGCTTCAACCCAAATCTCTTGGGCCGAGCGGTGCTGCTGCAGCACTTCAGCGATTTTGTTTTCGAAGTGCTCCGTGGTCGGCTGGGCCGGCAAACCCAAGCCGCCAAAGCTGCTGCCGCGGTGATTCGCCAGTCCTTCGAGGTCCAGCACCGCCACGCCTTGTTCCGCCAGGGCCACCAGAAGGTCGGTCTTCCCCGTCCCTGTCCGTCCGCCGAGAAGGCGAATGGGCCAGGGCTGCTCCATCAGCGCGAGGACCCACTGGCGATAGCTCTTGTATCCACCCTCCAGCAGCAGAACCTCAAGATCGAGGGTTTCGGCTAGCCAGGCGATGCTCCCCGAGCGCATTCCGCCGCGCCAGCAGTGAATTTTCAGGGGTTGCCCTGGATGGCTTTTGCTGAGTGTCTGCAGCTTTTCCCCTAGGAAGGCCAGCTTTGGCCCCACCAGCGAGAGGCCGAGCTGCACCGCCGCAGTGCGCCCCTGCTGCTTGTAGCTCGTTCCGACCTCTGCACGCTCCTGGTCGCTGAACAGAGGCAAGTTCTGGGCCCCAGGGATATGGCCCTTTTCGAATTCAGCCGGGGCGCGGACATCCACCACCGGACCCGGGCCCTGCAGGAAAGCCTCAATCGATTGGCGCTCAGCCATGGCGATGATCCTGGGTGGGCTTCTTGCCGCTATGGGACTGCAATGCCTGACATAGTGGGCCAACGCTGTCGCACCAGCGTCAGGTCAGCCCGTCTCCATGCTCTCCGGACCACCCGTCACCACCACGGTCAGCGCTGACCAGTTGATCGAGCGCTTTCTGACGAGCGCTCCACGCCAACGGCGCTCCCTTCTGCCGCAAGTGCTGCAGCGCAGCAGTGAGTGCCGTCCTCTGATCGCCGATCAAATCGACCGCTGGGATGCCACTGGAGATGACTGGGCCTGCGGGACCCTGATCCAGTTGTTGGTCTCCGAGGACGACGCGCTCTCCCAGGCTTTTTGGACCCGTTTCCCAGAGGGCTGGCTCGCCGTGACCAGTGGCCAGGGCCTGGATTACGGCCCCCTGCAGTTGGCCTTGATTCGTCAGGACTTCGAGGAAGCCGACCGTCTGACGAGCGTGCACCTGCGCCAGTTGGCCGGACCGGCAGCCGAAAAACGCGGCTACGTCTATTACTCCGAGGTCCCGCCGATGGCCTCCGTGGATCTTGAGAGTCTGGATCGCCTTTGGGTGACCTTCTCCCAGGCTCGTTTTGGTTTCTCCGTTCAACTGCGTTTGCTGCGCAGCCTGGGCAACCGCTGGGAGCAGCTTTGGCCGCGGATTGGCTGGAAGCAAGCGGGGATCTGGACCCGTTACCCCAAGGCCTTCACCTGGACCCTCGAAGCTCCGGAGGGGCACATGCCCCTGGTGAATCAGTTGCGGGGGGTCCGTCTGATGGATGCCTTGCTCTCCCACCCAGGGGTGCAACAACGCGTGGCGTCCTGAAGCACGGCGCTTCACTCGGCGGTAGGGTCAATCCGTTCGCTGTTCCCCTCTCCGGGGCTCTATGGCGCTGCGTTGGGCTGACTACATCACCCCATCGACCCTGCATCTCGCTCCGCTGCTGGAGCTGTTGCTGGAGCCGATTCAATGCGCCGAACAACAGGCCACGCTGCAGTTGGGCCTCCAGGAGGTCCTGGTCAATGCCGTGCGCCACGGCAATGGCAACGACCCCCTGAAGTGCGTTCGGATTCGCCGCATCCTCTCCCCCAGGTGGTGTGTGTTTCAGGTTCAAGATGAGGGACCTGGCCTGCCTGCCCAAGCCCGCGTCGCTGCGCTTCCGGATCGCCTGGATGCTGCGAGTGGCCGGGGCCTGTTCCTGATCCACCAGTGCTTCGAAGATGTGCGCTGGAGCCGCAGGGGCAACCGCGTCCAAGTGGCGATGCGCAGGGCCTAGTGGCCGTGCGTCGGGCAGCCGGGGTCCTTCAGCTCACCCTTGAGCCAGCCGAGGGCATGCTCCACCAGGGCCGTCGCCTGTTGCCTCTGTGCGCTCACGCCGGCTGAGGCCGGGCCGTTGGCTGGATCCAGCAGCAGCACCAGTGCTGCTGTCAGTTGCTCGGCTGCCCGCCGTTGGGGCTGTGCCTTGAGCGCATGCCAGTCCTGGTTGCTGATGGCCAGCTTCTGATGCAATGCCTGCGCCAACTGCTGGCTCTCCAGGGGCCACTCCCGCGGATTTTGCTTCGCCTGTTGAGCCTGCACTGGACGGATCCGTTGGGACCAGGCCATCCTGACGCCATGCAACAGCGACCGCGCTCCCCCTA
>Ga0181594_10005271_pt1 | contig 11340 bp, 8 predicted proteins | sample 071ome_18_FD_145603 | JGI IMG/M metagenome (GOLD analysis project Ga0181594, IMG submission 145603) | Coastal salt marsh microbial communities from the Groves Creek Marsh, Skidaway Island, Georgia - 071413BT metaG (spades assembly) | ecosystem: Environmental > Aquatic > Marine > Intertidal zone...
CCATGGAGCGGACCGAGCTCGGCTCCCGACGCGACGGCGTCGTCGGCCTCGGCGGCGAGCTCTCGAGCGCGGTCGTAGTGCTCGAGCACGATGGCGTTGAGGTGCGGATTGGTCTCTTCGGCGCGGTCGATCACCGCGCCGACCAGCTCAGTGGGCTTGATTTCGGTGTCGTGGATGGCCGCGGCCGCCTCGACGGCACCCATCTTCCACAGCTCGTTCATGTTCGTCCCTCCGTCCCCGGGGCCAGTCTTCCAGCCCGAGGCTCTTGGGGACGACCCCAACCGCCCAACAGGATCGTGTCTATCAGCCGACAGGCCGGTCGGCGACGCGATGCAGCCCTGCGGGTTCAGGCGAACGCCGCAAGGCCGAGCATGCCTGCGAGGCCGGGGACTCAGCCGCGGAACAGTTGGCGATAGACGTCGGCGACGCGGTCGATCTCGCTGATGGCGATCCACTCGACCGCCTGGTGGGCCTGGTCGATCGAACCCGGCCCGAAGACGACGATCTCATCGGCGATCGGGGCGTATCGCAGTGCGTTGCTGCCGTAGGTCGCGATGTCGGGTTCGCTCTCGGCCAGTTCGGCGAGGCGCCGAACGAGGTCGCTGTCGGGGTCCTGCCAGAATCCTGCTGCTCCACCTTCGCCCGCGGCAACGACATCGACATGCAGGGGCCTGGCTGCATCCATGATCAGGTTGCGGAGATGGGCGAAGACGTCATCGGGATCTTCCCCTGGTGCCGTACGCCTGCCGCAGTAGACCGAGCAGGCCGGCGGAATGATGTTGCGCGCCAGACCGCCTTCGATCTCGAGCACCGAGATGGTGCCGTTGCCGACGGGCGTCTCGGGTACCAGCGATTCGAGGCGTTCCTGCTCGGCATCGATGGCGGCAACGATGCGAGCCGCAGCACTGATGGCGTTCTGGCCGAGGTGTGGCTTGGAGGAGTGTGCAGCATGGCCGTGGACCAACACCTCGAGGCCAACACCACCCTTGTGGCCGTGGACCGGTGAGCAGAGTGTGGGTTCGGCAACGATCAGTTGGTCGATGCGGTCGCCGTGCTCGAGCAGCCAGTCGCGGTAGCGGCTGGCCCCCAGCAGGCCGCCGGCCTCCTCGGCGACGGTGCCGACGACGTTCACCGTGGGCACTGGCTGTTTGCCCTCGGCCCGGAGCTCCTCGAGCACCGAGAGCACGATGGCGAAGCTGGCCTTGGTGTCCACGGCTCCGCGACCCCAGACGCAGCCGTCTTCGATCCGGCCGTCGAACGGGTCGTCGGTCATGTGTTCGACTCCGACCGTGTCGAGGTGGGTGTCGATGGTGATCACCCGGTCGCCGGTACCCGCGAAGCGGGCGTACACGTTGGGACGGCCGGGTTCGACCTCGTCGAGGACGACGTCGGAGGCTCCCAGACCCTCGGCTCGGTTCGCGATCCACTCCGCAAGGGCCTGTTCGCCGCCGTCACCGGATTTGGGACCGGCTTGGAGCGGGTTCACGCTCGGAATGCGGACCAGGTCGCCGACCCGCTCGGCGAGCGTTTCGGCAGAGGTCGTCGTTGCAGTGGCCATCAGATCTTCACCTCGTAGTACAGATTGGCAGCATCGTCGAGATCGTGGGTGGTGAACCCGCTGAATCCGGCCCGTTGGACCAGATCCTTGGCGGCGGTTTCGTGGAGTCCGAGGGTTCCGAGTCCCATGCCGCCCGGTTCGGACATTGCCGACTGCAGGCAGGAGGCGACCGAGAACCCGTAGAACATGGCCAGCAGCGGGTTCCGCTTGTCGCGTTCGAAGCTGCCGGACGAGCGGATGTCCTTGATCAGCCAGGTGCCGTCAGGCGCCAGTGCATGTCGGATCGCCTCGGCGGTGCGATCGGGGAACGGCATGTCGTGCATGCAGTCGAACGTGATCACCAGGTCGTAGTCGGCACCGGCCTCGAGGTCCTGTCCGTAGGCCTCGTGGAAGTCGACGTTGGACACGCCGGCCTCTTCTGCCCGGGACCTGGCCAGGTCGACCGCGACCCCCGACGGGTCGATGCCCACACAGGTCGAGTTCGGGAACGCTTCGGCGAGGGTGGTCAACATGACCCCGCCGCCACAGCCGATGTCGCAGACCTTGGCGCCGGCCTCGAGTTTGTCGACGACACCGTCGAGCGCGGGCAGGATCGTCGACGTCAGCGCGAGCCGCGACCAGGGTCCGGTCATGCGGGCCAGGCCCGCCGCGGCATTCGGTCCTTGTTGTTCGTAGGTGACGCCGAGGCCGGTACGGAACGAGTCGGCGATGCGGTCGAGCACGGCCGGGTCGACGCCCCCGCGGAATGCACCGCCGGCAAAGGCCAGCGAGTTCTCCTCGTCGGCGAGTACGGCGGCCTGCACGTCGGTCAGTTCGAACCGGCCGTCCTCGTGGCGGTCGACCAGACCGGCCGCAGCCTGGCCGAGGAGCCATTCGCGGACGAACCGCTCGTGCAGTTCGGTGGCGTCGGCGACTTCGTGGCTGGTCTGGGCACCGGCGCCGACCATTGCCTTGTAGAGGCCGAGACGATCACCGAGGTGGACCATGAGCGACACCTGTTCACCCATCTTGTAGGTCCAGACCTTGAAGCTGAACATCTTGACGGCATCGGTGTCGAGCTCTGTCGTCATGGCTCGACAGTAGACGCGCCGTCCCGGTCGGGTGTCAGACGCGGCAAACCGGCAGACGATCAGGTGTCGAGATGACGGCCGACGAAGTCGAGCACGGCGAGATTGAAGGCGTGGGGCTGTTCGACGTTGATCGAGTGGCCACCGTCGAGGTGGACGATCTCGAGCTCGGCGAGTGCGTGGCGCACTTCGTCGACGAAGGGTTGGAAAACCCTCTCGTAACGACCGTTGACGAGCAGCAATGGCACGGTCAGCTCGTGCAGGTCGTCGACGACCGAGAAGGTGTCACGATGCGAGATCGTGTGATTCAGCACGTAGCCGGGAATCGCGTCGGCCTTGGCGACCATGCGCTCCTTGATGTCGGTGGGGAACCGTTTCGCGTGGATCGGGTGGAAGGGAACCTCACGGAGGTCGATGGTCGTGTAGTCGGTGTCGGGATCACTGCGACCGGTGCCGAAGGCAGCCCGGGTGTTGGTGACGACGACGCCCTGCACCCGGTCCTGGTGGCCGAGGACGTAGCGCAACGAGAACGCTGCCCCGAGCGACTGGCCGCAGACCCACCACCGTTCGACGCCGACGTGTTCGCGGATCGTCTCGAGCGAGCGGGCAAAAGTGGCCGGAGCGTAGGCGGCGGCGTCGTCGGGGATGGCGGAGTCGCCATGTCCGAGCAGCTCGACCCGGACCAGCTGCAGGTGCTCGCCGAGTTCGTCGACGTTGCGCTCCCACTGCACGTTGCTCGAAAGGAAGCCATGCACCATGACCATGGTCGGGCCGGAAGGGTTGCCGGTCACCTCGAAGTTCAGTGGGATTCCTGTCATCGCGTGCCAGGACTGTAGACGGTTGCAGTGATCACAGCGTTTGCGAGCGGAGCGAGCAAAGGCGGACCACTCAGTGGTAGGGAAGGTACATCGAGCGTTCGAACTCGGTGAGCTCGTCGCCGGTGACGTCGCCCTCGAAGCGCTCGACTTCCACACCCTTGTTGAACACGAAGTTGTCGACCAGTTCCTGACCGACGGCGGCCGCGAGGGTGGTGTCGGCTTCGAGGTCGGCGAGTGCGTCACCGAGATTGTCCGCACAGCGAACGCTCGTCGTGCCGCCGTCCTCGAATCCGTCGGTGGTGATGGGAGGTCCTGGATCGAGTTGTTCGAGGGTGCCGAGCCGGGCGGCCTGGAGCACGGCGGCGACGCCGGTGTAGAGGTTCATGCTGCCGTCTCCGAGTCGGTTCTCGATGCGCATCGCATCGGTCGCGTGGGCCGGTACACGGTTCGCGGCGTTGCGGTGGTCGACGCCCCAGTTGGCCCACACCCCGGACAGACTGGCCGGCTGCAACCGGCGGTACGCATTGATGGTCGGCGCGCACAGCGCAGTGAGTCCTCGATGGTGATGGACGAGGCCGGCCAGGCAGTGGCGGGCCAGGGTCGACAAGCCGCTGGGAGCGTTCGGGTCGCTCATTGCGTTGTTGCCGTGCTCGTCGACGAGGCTGAAGTTGATGTGCACACCCGAGCCGGACAGCTCGGGGAACGGTCGACCGAGGAAGGTGAAGTCGAGGCCGTGGTGAATCGCCACCTCGCGGGCCAACACCCGGAAAAGGAAGGCGTCGTCGACGGCCTGCAGCGCATCGTCGTGTTCGAGGGTGAGCTCGACCTGAGATTCGTCGAACTCGATGTTCATCGACTCGAGTGAGAAGCCGCACCGATCGGCCGTCCACCAGATCTCGTCGAGCAGCCCGCTCGGATCACCGAGCGGGCCGGTGCCGTAGACCATCGAGCGCTGGTTCTGGAAGCGCTGCCACCCGCTCGGCTCGGGTCGGCCGTCGTCGGCGAAGGTCGGCTCGAGGACGTACCCCTCGAGCTCGAGGCCGACCTTGACGTCGTAGCCGGCTGCCTTCCAGTCGGCGATGGCCCTCTTGAGCGCGTTGCGCCCAGAGACGGGATAGGGCTCGCCGTCGATCTCGAGGTCGACGATGGCGACACCGGTGCGAGGGTCTTCCCATCCCGGTCGTAGCGTCGATTCGTCGATCGTCGCGTCGAGGTCCTTGAGTCCGGTCAACAGGTGGGCGCCGGGCGCGGGCACCAGGTCGCGGTCGTACGACATGGCGAACGTCGTGACGCAGAAGCCGGTCGGTTTCGATCGGTTCCGGGCGGCCACGTACTTGCCTCGGGCGAGACCGAGGTGGTCGGCCCACAGGACACGGACACGGTCGAATGGATGGTGTGGATCCCCAGGCATCCTCGTGAATCTACCGGCCCACCTCGGGCGGGGTTGAGGTTCACCTGGGGAGGAAGCCGCCTCGGCGCTGGGGGAGCTTCATGTCGAGGATCCGGCCCGCGACCACGGTGCGAAGGATCTGCGCGGTGCCGCCGCCGATGGTGAACATCCGCACGTCGCGATACATGCGCTCGAGCGGGTTGTTCCGCGAGTAGCCGGCGGCACCGAACATCTGCAGTGCGTCACTGACGATGCCGATTGCGGCCTCGGCGGTGAAGATCTTGGCCTGGGCCGCCATCGCCGGATCGGGGAAGGGGCTGCCGTCGGGCCCACGGGATTCGGCGGCCCGCCAGGTCAGGCTGCGGGCGGCCTCGAGCTTGACTGACATGTCGGCCAGCATCCATTGCAGGCCCTGGAACTCGGCGATCGGGCGTCCGAACTGCTCGCGTTCCTTCACGAAGTCGAGGGCCAGTTCGTACGCACCGGCTGCGAGCCCCAACCCGACCGTGCCCGCGCCGACGCGTTGACTGTTGTAGGCGTTCATCAGGTCGCCGAAACCCTTGCGGAATCCCGACGGGGGGAGGACGACCATGTCGGGCCCGACGATCATGTCCTCGAACCCGACCTCCATCTCGGGAATGCCGCGGAGTCCCATCGTCGGCTCGCGTCGGCGGAACACCAGACCGTCGTTCTCGTCGCGGATGGCGAGGAAGCCGCCGATGCCCTCTTCGTTGCCCTGGTCGTCGAAGACCCGGGCAAAGATCAGGTGCAACCGTGACACCCCGCCGCCGGTGATCCAGTGCTTGGTGCCGTTGAGGATGTAGCGGTCGCCGTCACGTCGGGCCTCGGTCGTCATCTCGGTGGCGGCACTACCGGCGTCGGGCTCGGTGATGCAGATCGCCGGCTTGTCGCCGGCCAGCACCAGTTCGGCTGCGAGCTTCTTCTGTTCGTCGGTGCCATAGGCCATGACCGCCGAGATCGCGCCCATGTTGCATTCGACGGCGATCCGTCCGGTCACGCCGCAGACCTTGGCCATCTCCTCGACCACCAGCACTGCGTCGAGGAAGCTCCGGCCCGGGCCGCCGTACCCGGCAGGGATCGTCATGCCGCAGAAGCCGGCGTCGCGCAGTGCGGCGACGTTGTCCCAGGGGTATTCCTCGGTGCGATCGACGTCGGCCGCTCTCGGCGCGATCACCGTCTGTGCCAACTCCCGGGCTCGGGCCTGGATGTCGCGTTGCTCGTCGCTCAGCTGGAAACTCATCGATTGGATCCTTGCACGGTCACTTCCAGGTGTTCGATGCCGTTGACGAAGTTCGATTCGACGAAGGTCGGTTCGCCGACGTCGAGCACCAGCCCCCGGTCGAGGATCTCCTCGATCAGGACGGCGATCTCGAGCCGGGCCAGCGACGCACCGAGGCAGAAGTGGGCACCGCCCCCGCCGAAGGCGACGTGGGCCGGTACCTGGGGGCGGTCGGCGCGGAAGTCCATGGGGTCGTCGAAGACGGTCTCGTCGAAGTTGGCGCTCGCGTACCACATGACGACCTTGTCCCCGGGAGCCAGGTCGGTACCGCCCAGCCGGGCCGGTGAAGTGACGGTGCGCCGGAAGTACAGGATCGCGGACGAGTACCGAATGACCTCGTCGGCGGCCGCGCTGACGAGGGAGCGGTCGCGGTGTACCCGGTCGAACTGGTCCGGGAACTGCTGCAGGTGCATCGCGAGGTGGGCCATGGACGATCGGGTCGTCTCGTTGCCGGCGAAGATCATCAGTCGGAAGAAGTTGGTGAACTCGTCGTCGGTGAGTCGCTCACCGTCCACCTCGGCCTCGATGAGCTTGGTGACGAGGTCATCGCCGGGCTGCTCGCGGCGCAGTTCGCCGAGCCGGCGGGCGTACTCACTCATTCCGTGGGCAGCCGGCGAGTTGAACGGCAGCAAACGAAGTTCGGTCGTGTTGCCGTAGGCGCTCGGCTCGAGGGGCTCGTTCGACGTACCCGCTACCAGATGGTCGCTGAGCTCGATCATGTAGTCGTGGTCGGCATCGGGGACGCCCATCAGATCACAGATCACGCCGATCGGAATCGGCGCCGCAACCAGGTCGACCCAGTCGCCCCCGCCCTGGGCCTCCAGCCGGTCCAGGCACTTCCGTACCCGATTGCGAATGGAGGCTTCGTACCGCTGGACGTGGCGCGGTGTGAACGCCGAGCTGACCAGTCGCCGAAGTCGGGTGTGGACCGGGGGGTCGAGGTCGATCATCGAGGCGCGGGCGGCCAGGGCGTCCTCGTCGATGTCGTAGATCTGGATGTGGCCGACCTCGCTCGAGTACCGCTCGGTGTTGCGGCTGACCTCCACCACGTCGGCATGGCGGGTCACCGACCAGAAGCCGCGGCCGTGCACCGGGTGGTCCGGCGTCCAGCTGAGGCCGGAAGCCGCCCGCATGGCGGCGAACTCCTCGTGGGGGATGCCGAAGGCGAAGACGTCGGCATCGTGCAGGTCGATCGGTGCCGGCGCGGCGCCTCCCCGGTTCGTCACAGCGCCTGCGAGCTCACGTCCGGACCGGCTCCATGTCGACCGAGAGCACACCGTGGACGAAGTTCGACGGCGCTCGGACCGGATCGCCGACCTGGCGCAACCCGAGCCCGCGTCGGGCCATCTCGTCGAACAACACGTCGAGCTCGAGCCGGGCCAGCCAGGCGCCGAGGCAGAAGTGGGGGCCCCCTCCACCGAAGGAGAACTGGGTGTTCGGCGCACGGGTGACATCGAACGTGTGCGGATCCTCGAACACCGCCTCGTCGAAGTTGGCGGCCGCATACCACATGACGACCTTGTCCCCGGCGGCGATCTGGGTACCCGCCAACTCGGTGTCCTCGGTGGCGGTGCGGCGCATGTGGAGCACCGGCGTCGCCCAACGGATGACCTCTTCGGTACGCGAGTTCAGTGGTGCCTCGCCGTCGATTGGCCGCTGCAGCTGGTCGGGGTGGGCCGCGAACGCCATGGCGCCGTGGCTGATCGCGGTGCGGGTCGTCTCGTTGCCGGCGAAGACCAGCAGCTGGAACATGTTCTTGAACTCGTCGCGGGAGAAGTGGCCATCGCCGTCGGCCTCGGCCTGGACGAGCTGGGTGACGACGTCGTCCTGCGGGTCCTCACGCCGTAGCTCGCGCAGGCGAAGCCCGTACTCGAACAATGCGTGGCTGGCCGGGCTGCCGAACGGGAGCAGGCGGAGCTCGGTCGTGTTGCCGAACGCGTCCGGGAGTAGGGACTGTTCATCGCCGGTTCCCTCGACCAGGTAGTTGGACAGTTCGACCAGGTAGTCGGCGTCTTCCACCGGGACCCCGAGGATGGTGAGGATGACCCGGATCGGCAGCGGCGCCGCCACCATCTCGACCCAATCGCCACCCCCGGCCGATTCGAACTCGTCCAGCAGCTCCGAGGCGATCTGCTCGGTCAGGCTGCGCCACTTGCGAATGGCCTTGGGGGTGAAGGCACCGGCGATCAGTCGGCGGAGCCGGGTGTGGTCCGGGTGGTCGGTGTCGATCAGGCCCCGGCGAGCCTCGAGTGCGTCGGCCTCGAGGTCCCAGAGATTGGTGTGCCCGGCTGCCGAGGAGAAGATCGCCGGCGATTTGGAGACCTGCTTGACGTCGGCGTGGCGGGTCACGGCCCAGAAGCCTCCGGCACCGGACATCCGGTCCTCGTAGGGGTGCCACGTCAGCCCGGGCGTGGCACGCATCTCCGCGAACCGGTCGTGCGGGATGCCGTCGAGGTAGAGCGACGGCGTCGTGACGTCGGGTGTCACGAGTGCTCCAGGTACCTGGCCCGCTCCCAGTCGTTGACCTCGTCGGCGTCGGGGCTGTTCTCGGCGGCGAGGGCGATCTCGGCCTTCGCGATGCTGACGAAGCTCTCCGAGAACATGTCGCCGAGTTCGGTGCCGAGTGCGCTTCCCTCGTAGGCGGCGACGGCACCGGCGATGTCGGTCGGAAGTGGTTCGGTCTCGCCGGGATTCGTGTACATGTCGCCGAGACACATCGGACCCGGGTCGAGTTGTCGGTTGAGACCGTCGGCACCTGCGGCCAAGACGCCGGCGATGATCAGGTACGGGTTCGCATCGGCGCCCGCCGAGCGGAGTTCGACCCGGTTGCCCTGGAAATCGGCTTCCGCGATGCATCGGGCCATCACCGTGCGGTTGTCGAGGCCCCAGTGCACGTGGGTCGGCGCGAAGGTGTAGGGGCGGATGCGGCGGGGCCCGTTGAGGGTCGGCGCACCCAGCAGTGCCAGTGCCTGCGCGTGCTCGACGATCCCGCCGAGCCAGTTGCTCATCAACGGATTCGGGGCACCATCGCTGTCTGCGAAGGCGTTGGAGCCGTTCGCTCGCAGGCTGGTGTGCACGTGCATGCCGGAGCCCGACTGCTCGGTCCAGGGCTTGGGCATGAACGTTGCCCGCAGTCCGTGTTGCACGGCGACCTGCTTCACGATCGACTTGAACAGGGTCGTGTTGTCGGCACAGCTCATCGCATCGGCGTAGGCGATGTTGATCTCGATCTGGCCGGGGCCGTATTCGGCGTTCGACGATTCGACGTCGAGTCCGGCGCCGATGAGCGCGGTGCGCATCGCCGAGAGGGCGTCCTCGAGCTCCACTGCGTCGGTCAGCGAGCTGTACTGAATGTGGCTCTGCACCGGCTGCCAGTCGGGTGTGCACAGGTAGAACTCGAGCTCGGTTGCCACCATCGGGTCGAGTCCACGCTCGGTGCACTTGGCGATCTGGTCGGCGAGCACCGTTCGGGGAGCGAGTGGATGGGGTTCACCGTGGGGATCGACCGCGTCGGAGAAGACCAGCGCGTATCCGGGTCGGTGGGTGAGGATGCGACCGGTACTCACGTCGGGGAGCAGCCGGCAGTCGAGGAAGCCCGAGTCCATGTTGATGAACGGGTTGTCCGGCAGGTCGTTCTGCATGTCGAGCACGAACATCGCGTCGGCGATGCTGACCCCGGTCTCGACCGTCGTGCGGAAGAAGCGCTCGACCGGCACCCTCTTGCCCCGCAGGTGCCCCAGCGTGTCCGGCGCGGCCACTTCGACCGTGTGCACCCCGTGCGCCTCGCACAGTTCCTGGAACTCCGACAACGTCTGGGTCATGGTGGCCCCTCTCTGCGTCCCCCGACGACGGGCCCGAAACTAGTTCGGTACCGAACTAAATGGCAAGAGGCGGCCCGGGGGTGACCCGGGCCGCCTCTCGACCGTTCTCGTGGTTGTCAGGGTCGGCGGGGTTCAGGCGCCGCCGTGATCGTCGTGGTCACCGTGGGCCCCGCCGTCGTGGCTGACGTCCTCGACCTCGGCCGGGCCGCCACTGGTGGCGGCGACGTTGCGCCAGTTCGTCGGCTGCACCGGGTTCTCCATCGGATCGAAGCCGGGGGTCTCTTCCACGATGAGCGCGGTGACCATGCCGAACATGCCGTCCTCACGCTCGACGTGGTTCAGGATGTGGCAGTGCCAGACCCACACACCGGGGTCGTCGGCCCGGAACAGCACCGTGTAGCGCTCGCCGGGGGCGATGTTGAGCGTGTCGACCCAATACGGGTGGTCGAGCGGCACTCCGTCCTTCGCGTAGACCAGTTGTGGGAACTGGTGCAGGTGCATCGGGTGGATCTGCAGCCCCTCGTTGTAGTAGGTGAAGCTGGCCCAATCACCCTGCTGGAGCAGGTACGGCTCCGTGGCCGGGAAGCTCTTGCCGTTCAGGCTCAGTCCGATCGTGCCGGCATCGTTGAGGATCATCGGCTCCGAGAGCGCCAGCTCGAGATCCTCGGGGATGGTGACCCCGCTGAAGGTCTGGCCGTACGGGACCGGGTTGTCGCCGATGATGATGGCCCCGAACATGCCGTTGACCACCTGCATCTGGGCGTGATTGTGGGCGTGATACATGCCGATGGCGTCTTCCTCGGCGACGAACTCGTACGTGAAGGTGCCGCCGTCGGGAGCGATCAGTTCCTGGGTGAGCGGAGCGACACCGTCCTGGTCGTTGGGGGTGCGCACGCCGTGCCAGTGGATGTCGGTGCCCATCGGCAGGTCGTTGACCACCCGCACCTCGACCCGGTCACCTCGATCGAGGAGGATCTGGGGTGCCGGAACGACACCGTTGTAGGTCCAGGCCTCGACGAACTTGCCGGGCTCGAGCTCCCAGTCGACGATCTCGGCGGTCAGGTCGAAGACCTTGGTGCCGTCGGCGCGGATCTCGGTCGGCGCGAGGACCGGGTTGCCCTTGCCCTCGGTCTCGGCCGGGAATGCCTCGATCGATTCCATCATCGCGGCGTCCATCTCGGCGAACGTCATGCCGCCGTGGCCGGCCGACGCGGCTTCGAACTCCGCCATCGCGTCGGGATCGTTGGGGTCGATGACGGTGAGCGTGGCTTCCATGCCCGACGAGCGATGGCCGGGGATGTCACACCACAGCTCGTAGACACCCGGTGAGACGTTCCCGAGATCGAGCGTCGCCGTCTGGCCCGGTTGCAGGACCGCGGTCCGCAC
>Ga0181594_10005275_pt1 | contig 11337 bp, 9 predicted proteins | sample 071ome_18_FD_145603 | JGI IMG/M metagenome (GOLD analysis project Ga0181594, IMG submission 145603) | Coastal salt marsh microbial communities from the Groves Creek Marsh, Skidaway Island, Georgia - 071413BT metaG (spades assembly) | ecosystem: Environmental > Aquatic > Marine > Intertidal zone...
CGATGAGAAGATCGCCGGTGCGCGTGCCGACCATCATGTTGCCGTCGGCAAGTTGCGTCATGGAGCAAACCTCGAGCCGAAGCTTGGGGTCGTCCGACTGGGGATAGCTGACAATCTTGTAGTAATCCGCCTCGGAAGCCGCGTTGCCGAGGGGCACGCCGCCGGACAATGTCAGAGCCGCGAGGAAGCCGGGGATGAATTTCTTGCTGTTTACCATTGGATTTCCGCCTTGATGCTGGCTGCTCCACCCTTGAATTGGGGGCGCACGATAAGTTGTTTGCCGGCGGCGTCATCGCGCGCCTTGGATTCCGCGATATCGCCTTGCAGCCGGATCTGGACCTTGCCGTCGATCAACCACACACCGTCCGCCTGCCGGTCGATCTTCGCGCCGGCCCCGGCCAGGAACCAGAGGGCGTCAACCGGAACATCCGAGCGCAGTTCGAGGTGGCGCACGACCGAGGCTCCGCCCGGTTTGAGGAGGGGTTGGATGCGCTCTTCGACATGCACATCCTGCAGTTCATAGCGGAACGAGGGTTGCCGGGTGGCGGATTCCAGAGAGTAGCCGCGGAAGCGCCCGCCCAGGTTGCGGTCCTTCAACTCGGCCTTGGGCCAGGCGGCGCCGGGGGTGTCGAGGAAGGCCAGCGCCGGCCCGGGCGGCAGGTCGAATACGTCGGTCCCCAGCGGTTCGAAGAACTTGTCGGTGCGACCGCTGGAAACGCCCGCTGCATCGAAGAAGCGGCCGCGCCAGAGTTTGGCGAGCCGGACGACATTTGCGTCGAAGGCCGCGTGGACGCGTTCGGGGAAGCCGACCAGAATGGCGCGCGGGCCGACTTCCTTCATGAAGGTGCGGTGGATGATCGGCTCCTCGATTGGCGTCAATTCCTCGCCGACGGAGCCATCAAGTTGGACGCCCTGGGGCAGTGGCATGGACTTGCCGAGCGCGAGGTAGGTCCAGATGGCGTCAATCTGGCGGTGGGTGTCGCCGCCGGCGATGTCCTTGATCAACGACTTGCCGTCGGGCCAGAACGTGGGCATGCGGGTTTCCTTCTTGAAGGCGAGCGGATTGAGAAGGTAGTCGTGAAACCAGCCCGGGGTGAGCCGTTCGTGAACGGTGGCGAGGTCGACGCCCGGGATGCCGGCGGAGCGGCCGCCGTTGGCATTGTGGCAGTTGACGCAGCCCAGGGTGTTGAGGCCGATGCCGACAAGATGGTGGCCGTCCTTTACGGCGAGTTCGCTGAACTCGGGAGTTTCCAGATCCTTGGGCTTCCGGTCCGTCTCGACCAGGTTGGCCAGCAATGGCTCGACCGTCGTCGGGGTGAATTGAGGCATGCGCGTGGACATGAAGTAGCGGACGCGATGTTTGTCCGAGGTCACGATGTCCCGCAGGGCCTTGGATTGCAGCTTACGGCCGACGCCGGTGAGCGTGGGCGGAAGCCTCCCCTCGTCGCCGAGGTCGATCTCGATGTTGGTGGTGAACAGGGCGTCGCGCGTCGTGTCCGGGCCGCCGACGCCGTCGCGATCGTGACAGGCGTAACAGTTCATCGTGGCGAGAGACCGGGAGATGAGTTGTTCGGGTTTGAGGGGTTGTGCGAACCCGGAGCCTCCGCTCAAGGCGGCTTTGAGTGCGGCGCGTTGGTCGCCGGATAGTTGAAAGTTCGGCAGGCCCTTGCGCACGCCGGGAGACAGGCAGCCCTCGGGAGAATCGAGGTTTAGTTGGGCCAAGGGCTTGGCGGGGCGCAGCGGGGCCAAGCCCTCCATCTTGTGGCAGGAGACGCAGCGGAGCATTGCGAACATTTGTTTGCCCATGCGGGCCTTGCCGGGGTCGACGGTGAAGTCTTCGCTTTCGAGGGGAGCCATGGGGATGAGGCTCGCGGCGGTGAGCAGTCGGGGAGGGATGTCTCCTCGCTTGGACTGAGGCGCTTTCCATTGCAGGCGCAGGACCGCGTCGCCGCCGGCTTCGAAGTATTGGACTTCGATCGCATGGGTTCCTTTGCTCAAGTTGATCTCGGCGCTTTTCTCCTGGGCGGGGTGAATGCCGTCGACATCGATGAGGGTTTTCCCATCGATGAGGAGGCGGGCTCCGTCATCGGAACGCAGCCAGAAGCGGTGTTTGCCCTTTTTTTCGGCGGTCAGGTTGCCATGGAAACGGATCGCGAAGTTGTCCTTGCGGACATTGGCTCCGGGGAGATTCAGGTTGATTTTCCCGGTCAGGCCGACGGTCTTGGGCTTCAATTGGCTGAAGTCCGGCAGTTTGTTGAGCGCGACTTCGTGGTAGTCGAAGCGCAGTCCCTGGCCGGTGACCGGTTTTGCGGTCTTGGCCTGAGGATTCTGCATCTGATCGCGCAGGAGATAGACTGCGATGCTGCGGGCTTCGGATCGGTTCAGGCCCAGATGAGGCATGCGGCCGGCCGGTCGGATCTTGGCCGGGTTTTCGAGGAAGCGGGTCAACTCCTCCACGGTCGTCTTCATGGCGAGGCGCCCCAGGGGCACGGAAGGCGTGGTGATCCCGTCCATGTTTTCCGGCGCATGGCAGGCGACGCAACCGACCGTATGGAACAGTTCCTTGCCGGCCTCAGCAAGCGACTCGTTGATCGGTGTCTTGGAAGACTTGATGGGGCCATTGAGGGAGACGAGGAAGTGAGTCAGGAAATCGATCGCTCCCGATTTGGAAGAACCCTCGGAAGCGTGGAATATATCGGGCATCGTGGTTCCCGGCTTGATGGCGTGCGGCGCGTTCAGAAAAGCCCTGATGTATTGCGGCGTCAATCGCGCGCCGGCCTGGCTCAGGTCCGGGGCGGTCTTGATTGCGATGCGCGCCGGGGCGACTTCGCCGGGGGCGTGACAGGAGGCGCAGTTGAGTTCGCCCAGCAGCATCTCTCCCAGGCTGGCCGAATCGAGATGCCTGCCGTCGTTGAAGCGTTCGTACCCGGGAACCATGGGGGCGGCGTGGGCGGACAAGACCGCCAGCAGCATGGCGGTCAGCGCGAGGGGCATCAAAACAGGTTTTCGCGGCGTTGGGTGAATCATGCGATTTGCAGGCTTCAGGTTCAATATAACGGGGCGACGCGGCCAACGAGGCCTCGATGGGCGCATCGAGAAGGGACGTGGATCGTTTCGTCAGTTGGGAAAAAGATCAATGGCTTTTTGGCGATAACGGGGGGGAGCCGGAGCCTGCCGGTCCGCAGGCCGGAAAAGCTCTGGCCTGGCGTCGGTCGTTCCGGTATGTAGTCGGGAGTCGTCAGGCAACCATCAACGCTTCCACGTTCTCCATGAAAGACGCTTATCCTTTTTCCCGAATTCAGTCCCGCTCGACCCGCGTAATGTCGCGGAACCTTGTCATTGCGGCATGGTCCGTCATGTGCTGCGTCTCGTCGGCGTTGGCTGACGTCCGGTTGCCGGCGGTTTTCGGTCCGAACATGGTCCTGCAGCGCGAGATGGAGATCCCGGTTTGGGGTTGGGCCCGGGCGGGGCAGAAGGTTGAAGTGGCGATTGGCGACAATCGCGCCTCGGTCGTCGCCGACCAGCAGGGCAAGTGGATGGCGAGGCTGCGTCCGATGAACGCGGGCGGGCCCCACAGGCTGGTGGTCGCGGCCGACAATCGGATTGAATTGGGCGGGGTCATGATTGGCGAGGTCTGGGTCTGTTCCGGGCAATCGAACATGGCCATGTCGGTCAGCCGTTCCAAGGACTTCGAAGCCGAGAAGCGCGCGGCGGATTTTCCCTTGATCCGGATGTTCACCGTTGCCCGAGCGTCGGCGACGACGGTGCAGGATGACTGCAAGGGCGAATGGAAGATCTGCTCTCCTGAAAGCGTCGGAGCCTTCTCAGCGACAGCGTATTTCTTCGGGAGGGAAGTTCACAACAATCTTGGCGGGGTTCCGGTTGGATTGATCAACACGTCGTGGGGCGGCACCGCGGTGGAGGCCTGGACGAGCATGTCGGCGCAGATGTATTTGAAGGGGTTCGAGCAGGTCATGGAGCCTTGGCAGAGGCAGATCGACGCCTACGATCCGGGAAAGGCCAAGGCACAGCATGAGGAGGCCTTGAAGAAGTGGACTGCGCGCGCCGCGAGCGCCAAGGCGCAGAAGAAGCGCGTCCCGCGCAAGCCCCAGTTGCAGGGCGATCCGCGGGAGAACCAGAATCATCCGGCCAACCTGTTCAACGGCATGGTGAACCCCTTGATCCCCTATGCCATCCGCGGCGCGGTCTGGTATCAGGGCGAGCGTAATTCGGGGCAGACCTTTGCGCATCTTTACGACGAGCAGTTGGGGACGCTGATCGCGGATTGGCGAAAGCGCTGGGGACAGGGCAATTTCCCTTTCGCCTGGGTGCAGTTGCCGAACTATATGACGCTGCAGACCGAGCCGGTCGAGGACGGCGGCTGGGTGGTCGTTCGCGACAGCATGCAGCGCGCTTTGAGTGTTCCGAACACCGGCATGGCCATTACGACGGATATCGGCGAGGCAAAGGATATTCATCCGAAGAACAAGCAGGATGTGGGGCGTCGCCTGGGATGGTGGGCCTTGGCCGAGGTCTACGGAAAAGACACGGCTTCGTCAGGTCCGTTGTTCCGATCGTTTTCCGTCGCCGATGGCGAGGTTGCCGTGTCCTTTGATCATGTCCATGGCGGATTAAGGACGAAGGGAGACGAGCTCAAGGGCTTCGCCATTGCGGGCGCGGACAAGAAGTGGCGTTTCGCCAACGCGCGAATCGAGGGCGACAGCGTCGTGCTATCCCACTCGGATGTGAAGCAGCCCGAGGCCGTTCGCTACAATTGGGCGGCCAACCCCATCGGGAACCTCTTCAACGGGGCCGGCATCCCTGCGGCGCAATTCCGCACGGACGATTGGAAGCTGAATGTGGCGGGGAGGTAGGTTTTTGGGACGTCGTCTTCGGCTCCACGAAGGACGACCACTTCCGCCATGGAGCCTGGGTGCGTTCTTGAAGCCGGCGGCGGACATTCTCCCACGGTTCCGCTGTCGAGGGATCTTCTCGAAAGGCTTCGTAGCGGGCGTTCAACACTTCAAGAATGGCTTGATCGCGCTTTTCCGATGCGACGGGCGCGTGAAGCTCGTCGAGAAGTTCCTGAGTGAGAACCATCTTCTCCTAGGCGCTCAGCGACCTGACTTCGGGCAGCGTTTACAGAATTATGGACGACATGGTTGCATGAATTGTCCCATTGCTCCCACGGAGAATTCCACGAACGCCATCCCGGAGCCGACGACACCCGGCCAAACAAAAAAGGCGGTTGACGTTCGCCAACCGCCTTTGAATTCGTTTTGGGGAAGACGCCCTATTTTGCGGCCTTGGGATTGACGTAGTCGGGCGCCTTGAAGCCGCCGTAGTCGGCGCCGTCGGCGATCCATTGTTTGAGCATGGCCAGTTGCGCCTTGGTGAGCGGGTCGCCCTTGGGCGGCATGATGTCCTCGTGGTCGGCCGGCAGCGATGCGGTGGTGTAGGCCGTGCTCTTGTCCGGTTTTCCGGGGACGAAGGCGTGCACGAGTTGATCGTCGTCGTTCTCGTAGCCCGCCTTGAGGAGGTCGATCTTGTCGAGTCGGACCCCGCCCTTGGGTTTCTTTGTGCGACCGGAGCGGGCATCCTTGTAGGGGGTCGCATGGCAGCTCAGGCATTTCTCCTTGAGCAACGGATAGATCTGCTTGCCGAAGTCGACCTTGTCGGCGGCGGAAGCCGTCTGGGCGAAGGCGCCGGTCAGACCGGCGAGACTGAGCGTGAGGGCGAGGCGTTGGATGGATTTCATTCGCTGGCGTTCGTGCGGGTTTGGTTTCTTGGATTTGCGGCTGCGAGACCTGCCCCGGCCCCGCCCGAAAGGCGACCGGACAGGCATTCAACGGACCGCACCAGTCGAAGGGGAAACCGAAGGAAAGCCTTTCCGGATCTTGTGGAAGGGTTTGCGTATTTTGGGTTGATTGCAGAGCTGCGAGGGGACGTTGCATCATTCCGAGCTGAATGCGTTGACGGCCTCCTGGAGCCCCGCTGCCAGCTCGGCTCTGGTTACGCCGGATTCAGGGGAGAAGTTGTCGTGGAACGAGGGGAGGCTGAAGGTTGCCTTCAGCTCGGCGCCCATCCGGGGAAAGGTTGCCTTGGCCGCTTCCATGACGGAGGCGCCGCCGCGGGCTCCCGGCGAGGTCGACAGCAGCAGCATTGGCTTCCCGCCCCAGACCTCGTACTCCGCCCGCGAGGCCCAGTCGTAGAGGTTCTTGAACGCTGCAGTGTACGAGCCGTTGTGTTCCGCCAGAGAAACAACCAGCGCGTCGTGGGCGCGAATGATGTCGAGGAACTTCCTGGCGTCGTCGGGAATGCCGTTGGCTTCCTCCTCGTCCTCGCTAAAGATCGGGAGGGTGAACTCGCGCAGGTCGAGATCGGTGGTCTGGGCGTTTGCGATTTGTCCGGCAGTGTGATTGGCGAACTGGCGGTTGATGGAGTTGGAGCTGGTGGAGGCTCCGAAGGCGAGGATCTTCATGTGTCGGTCTGGTTGGTCGTTGATGTGATTTTGGAAACGGTGAGGCATGGGGCGATTCAGCTGAGTCGGAAGAAAAGAAACTCGGCGTCCTGTTTCGCCGTGATTCCGATCGAGCCCGGGTGATCGCTGACGGCGAGACCGTCGGCCGGGCGCAAGGATTCACCGAGCAGGTTGGCTTCGCCCTTGATGAGTTGGAGCCAGGCATGAGGCCGCTCGGCGTCCGCCGGGGCGATGAGCGTGCGGCCGGCTTCGACGCGGCCGAACGAAATCTCGGCGTTTTGGCGGATCTGTGTGGCGTCGTTTCCGGGGGATCCAGCGAACAGCAACGTGAGCGCGTTTGGCTTTGCCGCGTCGCCGAGACGTTTTTCCGAGTAGCGCGGTTCACCGCCGGGTTGATCCGGGCGCAGCCAGATCTGGTAGAGTTCGACAGGCGTGTTGTTGGAGGGGTTGAATTCACTGTGACGCACGCCGGCTCCCGCGCTCATGTATTGCAGATTGCCCGGTGTGATGACGGAGCCGTTGCCCATGCTGTCCTGATGCTCGAGCTCGCCGGAAATGACGTAAGTGAATATCTCGGCGTCTTTGTGGGGGTGGGTGGGAAACCCGCCGCCCGGCTCGATCACGTCGTTGTTCATCACCCGGAGCGACCGGAAACCCATGTGGTCGGGATCAAAGTATTCGGCGAAGGAGAAAGTGAATCGGGCGTGGAGCCAGCCGTGCTCAGCTCGGCCGCGTTCATTTGCTGGGCGCCTGCGGACCGACCAGGCGCTCGTGGGCGGAGGGTGGACTTCTGTTGTTTTCATGGGAAGACCATGGCTGGAATTCGGCCGCGCGACCAATACCTTGTTTTTCTGGAGTGTATGCCTTCTTGTTATACTCATGGAGCTACGACACCTGCGTTACTTCGTGACGGCGGCTGAGGAGCGGAGCGTCAGTCGCGCTGCGGCGCGCATGAACATCTCGCAACCGGCGGTTTCACGTCAGTTGCGCGACTTGGAGAATGAACTGGGGGTGAAGCTGTTCCTGCGGGAGCCTCAGGGGTTGCGGCTCACGGAGAGCGGGGAGACGGCGTTGCTGCATGCCAAGGACCTGCTTCGGCGCGCGAAGGTCATGGAAGCGGCGCTGAAGCGACTTTCCGTCGATGAAGGCCGGCAGTTGCGGGTGGGATTCATTCCGACGGCGTTGCCGGGATTTCTTGCCGATGGCATGAGGCGCTTCAACGAACGGCCTTCGGGCGTCTGCGTCCAGATTCGGGAGATGAGTCCCCGGGAGCAGGAAGCCGCGTTGCGCGCGGGCGAGATTGACCTGGCCTTGATGGGGAACGTGTGCCCGGAGTTGAAGCGTGAGTTTGAGACCACACCGATCCTCAAGACGCCGCTGAGCGTTGTCCTGCCGGATCGTCACCTTCTGGCTTTGCGGAAGTCGATCGATCTGGCCGATTTGGCAGGGGAGTCCTTCGTCAGTCTGCATGAGCGGCATTTTCCTGGACGGCCGGAGTTGATTCGTGAATTGAGCGAACGGGCCGGCTTCGCGATTGATGTGGCCGTCAAGGCGGACGGATTGTCTGAAGCCTTGGGGATGGTGGCTGGCGGCGCGGGGGTGGCGGCGCTGCCCGCGGATGTGGACCAGTTGCCGCATCCGGGCGTCGTCTTCGTGAAGATGCGTTCCCCGCGGGTGTATCTCACCTCGTCGGCCGCCTGGCGGAAACGCGATGCCGATCCCGAGATTCCGCGCTTGGTTCGATTGCTGAAACAGGCGGCGCAGCGGACATGAGCCCGGTCCCGACCCTTGTTGACGCGAAAAAGCGGCCGACGTTTCCGTCGGCCGCTTGAAAGCGGGCGCGTTGGTCCATCCCTTTGTTCAACGCACGACCCGGGCGCTGCCGCCGCCTGCGAGTTTCTCCACATCCTTGGCGGTCACCATGGACGTGTCGCCCGGGGTGGTCATGGCCAGGGCGCCATGGGCGGCGCCGTAATCGACTGCGATTTGGGGGTCGCCGGTGTGCATCAGGCCGTAGATCAGGCCGGAGGCGAAGCTGTCGCCTCCGCCAACACGGTCGAAGATTTCGAGTTCGGGGCGCTTGATAGACTCGTGGAAGGTTCCGTTCGCCCAGCAGATGGCGCTCCAGTCGTTGATGGTGGCGCTCTTCACCGCGCGCAGTGTGGTCGCGGTGACCTTGAAGTTCGGGAAATCCTTCACGGCGGTTTCAATCATGGACTTGAACGCGTCGATCTCGATCTTGGAAATGTTCTCGTCCACGCCCTCGACCTCGAAGCCGAGGCAGGCGGTGAAGTCCTCCTCGTTGCCGATCATGACATCGACGTATTTGGCGATGCGACGGTTGACTTCCTGGGCTTTTTCGTGGCCGCCGATGGTCTTCCAAAGTGAAGGGCGATAGTTCAGGTCGTAGGATACGATCGTGCCGTGTTTCTTGGCGCATTGGACGGCCTCCTCGATGACGTCGGCCGTGGTCTCGGACAGGGCGGCGTAGATGCCGCCGGTGTGGAACCAGCGGACGCCCTGATTGCCGAAGATCTCCTCCCAGTCGATGTCGCCTTTCTTGAGTTGCGAGGCGGCGGTGTTGCCGCGATCCGGGACGCCGACCGCGCCGCGCACGCCGAAACCGCGCTCGGTGAAGTTGAGCCCGTTCCGGACGGTCCGGCCGATGCCGTCGTAGTCGCGCCAAACGATGTGGGAGACATCGACGCCGCCCTGCAGGATGAAGTCCTCGACGAGGCGGCCGACCTCGTTGTCGGCGAAGGCAGTGACCACGCTGGTCCGGTAGCCGAAACAGCGGCGCAGGCCGCGCGCGACGTTGTATTCTCCGCCGCCTTCCCAGACCTTGAAATCGCGGGTGGTGCGGACGCGGCCGTCGCCGGGGTCGAGGCGCAGCATGATCTCCCCCAGGGCGATCATATCGTATTTGCAGGATTCGGCTGGTTTGACTTCCAATACTGACATGGCGTGGATCTTCTTTATGGGTTGTCTGGAGCTCTTCGGTGGGGCGCGAAACGCGCCTCCGGGAGAGCGAAAGGCGGGGAATTTGGGCGAATCGCCCGGTGAACTCAAACTTTTTTCTCAGTCGAACACGGCATCCCACTCCGGTTCCTTGAACCCGACTAGCCCGGAACCGGCGATCAGGGCGAAGGGGCGTTTGACGAGGTTGCCGTTGGCGGCGAGCAGGTCGATGGCCTCGTCCACGGAGAGGGAAGGCAGTTTATCCTTGAGATTGAGGGCCTTGTAGTCGCCGCCGGACGTGTTGAAGAGCCGGCGCAGTTGGCCGTCGTAGAGCTTCAGCATTTTCTTCAGCTCAGGTTTCCCGGGCGGCGTGTCCCGGATGGGGATCTCGTTAAAGTCGACTCCCTTGGCGACAAGGTATTTGACGGCCTTGCGGCAGGTCCCGCAGTTCTTGTAGGTGTAGATTCTCGCGGGGGAACTCATGGGAGACGGAGAAGGGCGGGGCGTGGCCGGCGGTGGTCAGGCGTCCATGGAGTCGTCGGCCACGGAGGTTTCGAGAATCCACTTGAGTTTGGCCATGAACGCGCGATCGAGGACTTCCTTCACGAACTCGCCGATATGGGGTTCCTTGGAGGCGCTGTTGCCGGCGACGTTCAGAGTCTGGATGTGGTGTTGATGGAGGAAGGCCAGCAGATGTTGGGCCTGGGTTGCGGGCGGTTGGTCGCGCTTGATGTGCAGGCAGGGTTTGCCGTAGGCCTGGGTGAATTCCTTGACGCGCGAGCTGGCCCCGGTGAGTTCATCGCCGATTGAGAAAATGACCGTGCCGTCGGATCCCCGCACGTTCCACTCGGTGCGCTGCAGATAGCCGGAGCTGGGCGTCTCCTTGAGGTTGTATTTCTTTTGCGCGTAGCCGTCCTCGCCGGCCCGGGCCCGTGGGCACCATCCGCCGTGGGGAATGCCTTGCGCCGCGGCGAAATCCATGGCGGTGAGTTCGGCGCCGCTGAGACCGCCCGAGACGAGTTTCTCAATCATGGCTTTGCGGCCGAGGAAATGCATGAGCGGCTCCATGTCCGGCTCGTTGAGCGCGTGCGTGATGAGCTTCGGCTTGTTCCCGATCTGCAACGCTTGAAAGAGCCATTTGCGCGCCTGTTCCAAGCGTCCCAGTTCGGTGGTAAACAGGGCGATGTAGTAGGGGATCATGGCGTTGTTGGGGAAGCGGTCCACGACTTTGAGCAGCATGTTCAGAGCCCGTTGTGACAGCTTCATCTCGTGCAGGCAGACGGCCTGGTCGAGCCAGCCGGCGACATCGGTGGGAACCATTTCGCTGTAGTCCTGGGCGGCGTCGAGCGCGGCGTGCCATCGTTTTTCCTGCTTGTAGATTTCGAAGCGCAGTTTCAGGACCTCCGGATGTTTGCGGAGTTCCGGAGAGATGCGTTCGAGCTTCATGCCCGCTTCGAGGCTGCGTCCGGCCTTGAGGCACTCTCGCGCCCATTCGAGAATGAGTGAGTCCTCGCGAGCGAACGGTTTGGCGGTCTCGGTGGCGGCGGGTTCCTCGACCGTATCCGCAGAGAGGGCGAAGTAGTCGAGGTAATTCTCCCGCATGATGCCCCAGATTTGCACGGCAATGATGATGAAGGCGACCACGCCGGCGGCGAAGAGCAGGATGTAGGTGACATCGGAGTCCCGCAGCAGAGCCAGGGCCACGATGAGCAGAGTGGACACGACTGCGGCGATCAGGACCTTTGTTGAGGTCGACAGGCGGGTGTCTGAGAAGGAAGACATGGTGGAACTCCTGTTCGCTAGATGAATCTCTCGGTCATTATTGGCTGTTTAAGTCGTAAGATCAAGCGCGCATCGCGCCGCGTTTGACAATACCATGGGATACGTAAAGCTGCTTT
>Ga0181594_10005283_pt1 | contig 11325 bp, 9 predicted proteins | sample 071ome_18_FD_145603 | JGI IMG/M metagenome (GOLD analysis project Ga0181594, IMG submission 145603) | Coastal salt marsh microbial communities from the Groves Creek Marsh, Skidaway Island, Georgia - 071413BT metaG (spades assembly) | ecosystem: Environmental > Aquatic > Marine > Intertidal zone...
GAACGAGGGGGTAGTACCTCAACACCTCGAACAGCAGTCCCGTCAGCGATTCATCGTCCATCGGGCTCGGGATGTCGTAGTCGTCGGGGCTCCACAGGACCGCCGTCGTCTGGTTGATCCAGTACGGCACCGACAGTCCCCCGGCGAAGGTCAGTGTGTCGACCACGGCGCGAGCCAGCTCCTCCCGATCCTCGCGGTCGCCGGGTCCGTCCAGTGGACGGAGCGCCTCCGTCATCCTCGTGACGACATCCGTCCTCCATCCGTGCGCCCAGCGGATCGAGGAACGCTGCAGGAAGTGGGTGATGCGGGGCAGCACCCCGACCTTCAAGGCCGTGCCCTGCCAGCGGACGAAATCGTCGAGCTCGGTCTCCGAAGGGTCCAGCGCCGCCAGTATCCGGAAGAGCCACTTGGCGACCCACCGCGTCGCGACCGAGCGCACTGCCATCTCCTGTCGTTCCGAAACGAGGTCCGCGGCGTCGGCGGCCAACTCATCCTCCGACCAAGGGCGCAGTGCGCCGTCGCAGAGCGCATCGAGCCAGGGGCGAATCTCGTCGTGCCGGGGAGACGAAAGCGCGATCAGGCCCGTCGGGGGAAAGAGCTCGTCGTTGAGCTGATGGATGCCGAGCTCGTTGGTCGTCCGCGAATATCCCTCCTCCCGGACGCTCGCCTCGAGCATGTCATGTACGTCGCGGTGCCGCAGGTACATCGTCGCACCGGCGAACGGGCACGTCCGTCCACCGTCCGTCGAACGGTCACGCCCGAAGGTCACGCCTCCCTTCACGGCAGTGCGAAGGTCGATCCAGTAACGCAGAGACATAGGGCAGGCGGGCTCGGGGACACAGGGCAGACGACCCACGGTTCCGGTCGGCGGCAATAATGTGGACCGCTGGGGAGTATTGCGAGGAGGGGCATGGGGTCGCCGGAGTCCTCGCCACATCGATCTCGACACGGCCGAGGTGCCCGTCAGTCGCCCCGGACCATGTGCCGCCCAGCCCGATCCGACACGCCCGCGAAACGGCCGTCCTGCTCGGCGCCCTTCATCGGCTCGTCAATACCATCTGATCCCGAGGCCCCATGCCAAATACCCCCGTCCTAGCTTGCCCCTCTCTCGCGCAGGGCGTTTGGATTTCCTATCCCTAGAACGTCCTGGCGGGTGCCAACCAGATCATCTTGAGGGTGCGAGGGGACGGCAAGCGCTACCAGGTCCGGCTCCGTCCCGGTCGCCGTATGGACGGTGTGGCGTTCGGGAGTTCGTTCGACACCGTAGAGGGTCAGTGGACGACTGTGGAGCTACCCCTCACGTCGTTCGAGCCGACGTTCCGCGGTTACCGACCCCGTTCCACGTCTCCAGTGGATCCAGCCGATGTGGGTCAGTTCGGACTCATGCTGACGGACAAGCAAGAGGGCGGATTCCGGCTTGAGATCGACTGGGTGCGCTTCTCGAGATAGGCCGATTGCGGTTTCGTACTGTGGATAAAAAAAGTGGTTGTTTCGATCCCGGGCGACCGCCGTCCGCAGGGCCAGAATCTTGTGCTCGTTCGGCCCGGGCGTCACACTTACCAGCCGCGGGGTGGTCACCTGCCGGCCTTCATACGGCATGAGTCAGACGAGGTCTTCTTCGGTTGCGTGACTCCGTGCGGCGAATCATTCCCTCGACCTGATCACGCGCATGACTTCTGATCCCAACGCCACATCCACCGGCGACTCGAACTCACTCCTGCTCGACTTCTGTGCGCAGGTGCCCGAGGAACTTTCGGCTTCGGTGGAGGAGATTCTCGCCCGACCGGCTGTAGGCCACGAGGACATTCTGGCCGAGCTCGACGAGTACACATCACAGATCGACGCTGCGTCTCGTCAGCGCGCAGACTTGGATGTGCACCTGGCCGAGATGATCCTGCGGACGTGCCGCACTTTGCTAGAAGACGATTGGGGGAATCTTGATTCGACGCAGCAGTCCTTGGTTCGCCTCGCATGCGTCTACTATCTGGATTCGGACGACGCGGACGGCGATCTCGAATCACCGTTTGGCTTCGAGGACGACGCGTTGATTTTGAATCTCGTTCTGGACTTCATCGGAAGAACGGAACTCAGAGTTCGCGCGTAAGACCGCGAGACGTTGTCTGCCGAACCGACGATCTAGGCGAGCAGAACGATCCCGACGGTCATCAAGAGCACGGACGCCGCTGGCAGGGATCGCATGGGCGGGTCACCCACTTTCACGTGCATCCCGAGCGCACCAACCATGAGTAGCGCTATGATTCCGGCGGCAGGGACGACGGGCACAGGTACCCAAAGCCCTGCAAGCAGGACGAGAGCAGAAACGATCTTCAGCGCCCCGACGGCGTAGAACGCGACATCAGGTAGGCCATACGCCTGAAACTCTTCTTTTAGCGACTTGGCCTCACCGCCCCTGTAGCCCGTGGCGGAGCCGGCTCGGACCAACCAGACATTCAGAAGCCCAAGGCCGACGGCGAGTTGTAGGAAGCTGGCAATCGAAAGCTCTGGCATAGCAATTTCTAGAAGGGGTGACAAAGACCCGTGCGATCAATCCTCGGCGCGTCGGTATGGCAAATGGGCCTCGAGTATCACATCGCCAACGCGGTCTCGATCGTGCTGTTCCTGTTTTACGGGATCGCCTGCCTGTTTGCCGGCGGAATGGCCGACGAATTCGAGCGGTACGGGCTGTCCCGCTTCCGGCGGGTCACTGGAGCGCTGGAGGTCTGCGGCGCCGTAGGGCTCCTCGCTGGGTACGTCATGCCGCTCCTGAGCGTGGTGAGCGCAGGAGGACTGTCCACACTGATGCTGCTCGGGCTTGGCGTGCGTGTGAAGGTTCGCGACCCGGTACTGGAGATGGTTCCGGCTGCGTTCTTACTGGTTGTGAACACGTTCATTGTGGTTCGAGCATCCGGGTGGTTGGGCTAACACACCCGGGCCCAGCGAAGGGGTCGCCCACTTAATTGAAGGCATGTGACCATGGATCGATTCTTGGCGGCCGCGCACGAACAGGCTGTGGCCTCACTGGAGGAGGGTGGCTTTCCGGTGGGTTCGGTGATTGTCCGGAGCGGCGAAGTGATTGGCGCTGGCTTCAATCGCTATACCCAGACCGGCGATCCCACGAGGCACGCCGAGATGGAGGCGATTCGCGATGCAGCCGAGCACGCGGGCGACGGCCAGCTACTCGATCTGCTTGCTGGAGCGATCTGCTACACCACGATGATGCCATGTGAAATGTGCGCGGGTGCGATCATCCGCTTCGGTCTGGCTGCTGTTGTCGTAGCCGAAGTCAGCTCCTATCAGGCTGCCGACACCAGAGCACTTCTTGAAGAACGCGGCATCGAGGTCGAGATTCGGAACGAAGAGGCATGCAGGTTGACCGTGGAGCGCTACTACCTGGAACATCCTCAGGCGCGGGGAGCCAGCCGCCCCAGCGATTATCGATGGCCTCGACGCTCTCCGTGAACAGGGGAGAAGTGCAATTGCGCTCAAAGAAGCCACGTGGCGCTACGGGTGCAGATGCTCCCGTTCAGGTTGGTCCGCACGAGCGGAGTCCGTGCGCAGACAGACAGACAGCCCTCGCGAGAGTGTGTGTTTTCCCGAGGGAGCGAGTGAATCCAGAAGTCGAGTTTGGAGGGGTCATGATGGTGAGCACATATAGGACTGCCGCGTTCGTACTGGCACTCGGCCTGGCTGGGTGCGCCTCGGGTGGAGGGATAGGAAATCCAAACGCCCTGCGCGAGAGAGGGGCAGGCTAGGACGGGGGTATTGACGCCACCCGCACCGAGTGGTTTATGAGTGCTCCACTGAGCTAGCCTCGGTTGTCGGACGACCACAGCTGTCCCAACAGCCGTACCGTATCCGCCGCAGCGCGCTGAGGATTGAGAGCCGTATCGGAAATACCCGACACGACCTTCGTGATATCGTGGTCGACACGACCCTCCGTGGCCCATACTCCGGCTTCAGGCGCCGTGAGGTAGACCGAAAAATTATGATGACCACTCCCGGGGCGCTCTCCGATCACGTGGATGATCGCCCGATGGCCCGATGCGCCCCGACCATAAAGCAGTTCGCCAACCTGATATCCGGCCCGGACACGACCGTGCTGGAGGACCAGGGTCTGCGGTGCGACACGAAACCCCGCGGCCCGAAGATCGGCGTCGAGTCTTTCCAGGTATGGAAGGACGTGACCTTCATCCGAAATGGCTCTCGCGTTCAACCCGTCCGATACCACGACCTGAACGTCGTAGCGGTTGCCGTAGTCACTTCGCAGGCGTTCGACGGTGTCCACCGCGCGATCAGCCAGGTGTTCACCGGAGGCCGGGTCGCCGATGTAGTTGTCCCGATTCTCGGAGCGGGTACGTAGCCAAAGACTCCGCGGCACGGCCGTGACAAATGCCGTTTCGAGCTCAGACCAAATGCTGACTTTGGCGTCCGCGTAGAGCGTGTCGATCTCATCGGCGAGATCTGGTTCCATGTCCCAGATCTGTGTGCCGTGGCCCTCGGCGATCCAGACGCCCCTTGCCCGAACCTCGGCCATAGTCCGCGCGCCCTCGGTCAGGATCTCGGCATCAGGACGCTCGTCACCTTTGGCACGCCGATACCGGAGGAACACCTCGTTCGGCTTCCCGAAATTCGGTCCTGAACGGCCATCCGCCTCGACGACATCGAGAGACTGAAAGAATGCCCACATCGCGTCGTTGACCCGGTAGCCGAAGCGTTCACGAATGCGGACATGATCATGATAGCCGGTCGTGAGGTAGCTGAGCATAGGGTCGTTCTTGGTGGGCAACGCCATCAAATAGGCGGGGTTGGCCGGCATGATCTGGTCGATGCACCAGTCCAGATCGTCCAGATCGACCTCCATATGCAGGGTCGAACAGATGTCGAGGCCAATCGTGAGCCCGTGCAGCTTGCCCATGACGATGTCTTCGAGACAACACCGAACGAGCTGCTCTCGGGACCGGAAGACCTCCGGCCCAATGAATCCTGCGACGTCGTTGAGGTGAACCCACGGCTGTGCCACGCGCCCGGCAAGGTTCTGCGCATTCGCCACATCCCGCTGTAATACCCTCGCAAACCCGTACTTTCGAGACTCGTGAACCACCATGTCGATCCCCGAGGCATGGCCATTCGTGGCGTCAGCGCCCTGCCCCGTCTCGAAATACAATCCATACCGTCCCGCTCGCTGGGACGCGTAGGCCCGCATCCCCTCGATCGATACGTCAAAGGTCCCATTTGCTGCTTCGGTCCCACCCAGACTCTGAAACCAGAGCGCGGTCGAGCCGGGTGTGCGTGCCTCTGCCTCGGCCTGAACGTCGATGTGCCCGAGCACGCAGTGTGGCAAGACGTCTTGAAGCCCGAACGTCTCGATGATGTCCTGGAGGGCGAGTTCCACACCGGTGACAGACTCGATCTCACTGGAAACCGGGTTCGTGCCCAACAAGACATCGCCGACCCCATAGGCCCACGCGTCGAATACCTGCCATCGGATATCGTCATGATTATCCGTGGGTGAATTCGGCTGGACGCGGGCACCCATGTAGCCCTTCGCCCCGATACGACTGCCGGGTAACGGGTCGAAGATCTTCGAGGCCACAGCGATGAGCTCTGCATTGCTCATGACCTTGACGACACAGCTGATCTCATCGCTCGTCAGGCCCGCGCGCACCTCCTTGATGCGCTCCTCCGACGCGCTGAGCAGGAAATCCTTCAGGTCGCCCACCGTCCAGTCTGACGTGAGCGCCGACGCCTCACGGTCCACGTCACTGATCAGGTCATAGAGGGCATCCCTGAAGAGGCTGTGCGTTCGAAGATCCTCGAGTCGAGTGTTCGCCAGAAGGGTTCGAGCGTGACGGCGTGAGCGGTCGTCCACAGCGGCCAACCCAATCAGCTGATCTCCTTCTTTGAACTCATTCGCAGCCCCGATGACGCCACAGTAAAGGGCCAGGTTGAAACCACCCTCGAGCCGCTCCATGTAACGGAAGACGTCTTCACCCGGACGCACGTCGGTGATGAGGACGCCGTCCATCGCCTCACCAGGGGGTCCCACAGAGCCGTACATCGCGCTTGCGCGTCCCGGGGTGACGAGGGTCATCGTGAATGCTCCACCGGATAAAAGCTGCAGAAAGCTCCGACGCTGTATGGAGACGGGTTCGGCAGCATCTCGTGCCCGCCTCGTGTCGAGATCCCGACGGGCCTTCGAGGATGACTCAACGCTGGGCGGCCAGGGCTGTTTTGCCATCGGGCACTCATGAGTTGTGAGGCAACTTCATCGGCAGAAGTCGCCCTGCGCGTTGTCAGTCAAGGGATTGCGAACGTAGGACGCCGCGATCGGTGCGGCCAGCAGCGCTGCAATAGCGTGCCTGCCTAGTTCTCATCTTCGCCGCGACGAACTCCGGTTGGATCTGCTGTCTATTGCTCAATCCGGCGTGCAGAGACCCGTCCTCCCTGAGGGTCTTGGCCGACTACTCCGTCCCCCGAATCCAGTCCAGGGCCAGGGTTGAAACGCCGAAGCTGACCTGATCTGGCATGAAGGGCCCCGAGCTTCCGAAGTGGGTTGGAATCAGGTCCCCACGCTTCCGAAGAGCGGCCTCTTACTTGGACCAAAGCCGCACCCGATATTGAGACTTCGCGCATGTACTCCGACGTCGCTGCAGCCGGGCCCGAGCCGTGGAGCAGGCACGTACGGCGTGCTGGAGTCCGCGTGCCGCTTGGAATGGGTCTTGATGTATTGAGCTGGGCCCTAGCTATCGATCTCTACTTTGCCCGTGATGTACGAGCCTATGGACGAACTCACATGTCATTCCTAGAAGAGCTCAAGCGGCGCAATGTAATTCGTGTCGCCTCCGCTTATGGCGTCATGAGTTGGCTTGTGATTCAGGTGATAGAAACTCTGTTTCCCGTGTACGGCATATCCGATGCCGTCATCAAGCTCATCGTTGCATGCCTCGTCATCGGATTCATTCCGGTCATTCTACTGAGCTGGGTTTTTGAGTTTACCGCCGATGGCCTGCAGCTCGACAAAGACGTAGATCGATCGAGCAGACCCGTACAAGCCTCGACCAAAAAGCTAGATCGAGCGTTGATTGTGCTGATGACGGTAGCCATTGCGTATTTCGCACTGGATAAATTCGTCTTCAAGCCAGGGCGAGACCAGCAGCAGCTGCAAGATGCGACGCAGGCCGCACGAATCGCCGCATTGGCTGAACAGGTCGACCTCGAACAGCCACAGGCATTGCCCCATTCGGTAGCTGTTTTGCCGTTTGACAACCTGAGTCCAGATCCAGACGACGCCTACTTCGCGTATGGCGTTCATGAGTCAGTCATCAACGATTTGGCGAAGATCCGGGCAATGACTGTGATCGCTCGATCGTCGGTCGTTCGCTACTCCGACACCGATTTGAGCATCAAGGAGATAGCCGACGATCTGAATGTAGGAGCGGTCATGGGGGGGAGCGTCCGCTATGCCGGCGAACGGGTGCGGATTTCTGCGCAACTCATCGATCCGCAAACCGGTGTCCAGATGTGGGCGGATCAATACGATCGAGACCTGACTGACGTATTTGAAGTGCAGTCAGACATCGCGCAGCGGATCGCGCGCGCGCTCGAAGCCGAATTGCTACCTCGTGAGCAAGAGCGCTTCACCAACGTGCCTACAAGTTCAGCCGAAGCCTCTGTGGCATTCTTTCAGGCCATGGCCATGATACGCGGTGGATTTCGTGTAGCGGCATCGCCCAGCATTCGGAGTGCTGTTCAGGGGCATCTCGACCGCGCAATCGAAGAAGACCCCGACTTCGCTTTAGCTCATGCCTGGAAAGCTCGCATTTATGTAGCCTCTCGCCTTTACGATCCCGTGGCTACCAGTGACTGGGCTGACTTCAAGGCTCAGACGGAAGCTCTGGTCGAGCATCATAGTGCCAGAGCCATCTCGCTGGATCCGAATCTGGGTCTGGCCTATTCCACGCTTGCCGACCTGCGCGCGCATAATTGGCAAGCCGAAGCGGCTCAGGAAGCTGCCACACAAGCGATGGGCTTGAGTCCGAATGACCCCGAGGTCCTTGTGCGCCAGGCGGGTTTTGAAACCCACCGCGACCAGAATGAACAAGCCATCAGCGCGATGCTGCGCGCAATTGAGCTAGACCCGAACAGTGGCCGAGTTTTACATGAGTTAGGCTACGCGCTGCATGCATCGGGTCAGCACCAGCGAGCGAATCAAATCCTGGAACGATGTTTAGAGCTGAACCCGCGTGAGGCGATTTGCAGCGTCATGCTTGCTCGATCTCAGTTTTCTCTGGGCAATAAACAGGAAGCCCTGGATGCACTCGAGCTGACTGAGCGGCTGATCCCAGATGATGCCGCTCCTGGAATCAGAGGCGACATCGCATGGGGCTATGGTTTGCTGGAGCGCCCCGCAGATGCGCGTCGTGCCTTCGATAGAGTGATCGAGCTCCAAGCTACTCGCTACGTAGACCCGGCAGTTCTGGCATGGAGTTACATGGGGATTCAGGATTACGACGAGGCCTACAGACAGCTCGAATTGGCAGCCAACGATCTTTCACTGATCCAGGACTCCTATCCAGCACACTTCATCCGTGAAAACAGTTGGTCTGACCCTAGGCTGGAGCAATCCGACTTCCTGGCGTTGAGACAACGGTTCCGCCTGGAGTGATGCGGGCTCAGTCCGACCCTGCTTGAGGCGCCAAGCCATCGTCTTCCCCAAACCTGATGGGCGTTGCCCCCGAGCGGTGGACACCTGATCGCCTGAGTGGAATGTCCACGGTTTCGTGGACACCCGCGGTTAGGTCCCGCAGAACGTGCGATACGGGCCGAAGTCTTCGGGCGCGCCAACTTCGTATTCCTGCAGGCCAGCGCGACGTTCGAAGGGTCGTTCGAGCACAGACAGGAGCCGCCTGAACGGCTCGAGATCCCCGCCCGTCGCGGCGTCGAGGGCTTCCTGCACTTTGTGATTCCGGGGGATGTAGATGGGATTCAACTTGTCCATCGCCCGGGCCTGTCGGAGGTCAGAACCATCTTCACCAGACGTCCTCGCGCGCCAGCGTCCGAACCAGATGTCGAAGGCAGTCGGATCCGTGAACAGCGCCCGGGCCTCGGTCGGATCACCCAGTGCGGCGCTGCCCAAGCGACGAAACAGTAGCGTGAAGTCAACGTCCTGGACGCCCATGATCTCGTGCAGCTCGTTCACCAGTTCCAGGTCACCCACTTCCTCGCCCGGCAATCCAAGCTTCGCGCTCATCCCCTTGAGCCAGAAGTCCTGGTAGATCGGCTGAAATGCCTCAAGCTCGGTGGTCGCCACCTGCACCGCCTGCTCAGTGTCGTCGGCCGTAATCAGTGGCAGCAGGGTTTCGGCGAACCGCGCCAGATTCCATTGCGCGATCGCCGGCTGATTGCCGAAGGCGTAGCGGCCACCGCGGTCAATCGAGCTGAACACCGCCCCTGGGTCGTAGCCGTCGATGAATGCGCATGGGCCGTAGTCGATCGTCTCGCCGGACAGGGCCACATTGTCGGTGTTCATCACGCCATGTACGAATCCCACAGCCATCCACTGCGCTACGAGGGAGGCTTGACGATCCCGAACCTCCCGGAACAGCTCGAGGTACGGGTCAGACGAGTCGGTCAGGTCCGGGAAGTGGCGGCGGATGGAGTAGTCCGCGAGACGACGTACCTTGTCTGTTTCCCCGCGAGCCGAGAAGAACTCGAAGGTCCCCACGCGGATGTGGCTCGAGGCCACGCGCGCTAGAACTGCTCCGGGTTCCAGGCCCTGTTGGCGCATGATCTGCTCGCCCGTGGTCACCGCGGCAAGAGCTCGCGTCGTGGGCACACCGAGCGCATGCATCGCTTCACCGAGCAGATACTCGCGAAGGACCGGTCCCAGTACCGCCTTGCCGTCTCCGCCCCTCGAGAACGGGGTGCGCCCAGAACCCTTGAGCTGCAGGTCGCGGCGGACGCCATCGCGATCGATCAGTTCGCCAATCAACAGCGCCCGGCCGTCCCCGAGCTGAGGTGAGAAGCTGCCAAACTGATGCCCCGCGTACGCCTGGGCCAGCGGAGTCGCCCCTTCGGCTGCTTCACTACCCGAGAGAACGGCCGCGCCGGTTTCGCTCGCCAGCGCGTCCGCATCCAGCGACAACTCGGCCGCCAGCTCGCTGCTTCCGGTCCGGCGAGGCCTCGCACCCGCCGCCGCGAGCAGCCGAGCCGGCTCCCCGCTCGATTCACCCTGCCAAGCGCCCTCCCGTCGCGCGCTTGTTCGCCAAATACCCCCGTCCTAGCTTGCCCCTCTCTCGCGCAGGCCGTTTGGATTTCCTATCCCTCGCTGGCGATCAGAGGAGCGCCGGTATGCCGGACGCAGCTGTGCACTCGTCCAACAGAACGACTCCCTTCACTTGCCTGTCCCGGAGGGGGTGCATACGGTCGCGTTCATGAATGTTCGACGGGTGACCATCCGAGGCTGGCTCGAAGACCGGGTCGAAGGGCAGATCTGGTACTATCGTCTGCCTGTCGTCCTGATGCTGCTCTGGTTCCTCAACGGCTATATGACAGAGTGGCACTACGAGTCGATCTTCTACGGCATGAACCTCGGTTTTCACGAGGCAGGCCACGCCGCATTCATGTGGAGCGGCAACCGGATGCTCACGATCGCCGGTGGCACCATCTTCGAGCTGGCCATCCCACTCGTGGCCGGCGCGTACCTGCTGGTCCGACAGCGGGATCCCTTCGGTGCTACGGTCTGCACGTTCTGGTTCGGGACGGCACTGGTGGGCTCAGGGATCTACGCCGCAGACGCACTCGATCAGGCCCTGCCTCTGGTGTCTCCGTTCGGACCCGTGGACGCCGGCTCGCACGACTGGACCTCGATGCTCATGAGGGTGGGTAAGCTCTCCAGGGCAGAGGAGATCGGAGGCTCGATGCAGGCCGCGGGCAAAGTGGTGATGGTCGCCTCCATAGCCGCGGGCTTGGGGATCCTGTGGCTGATGGCTCGGCCTCGGGCCTCCAGCACCCCGACAGGGCTCTGGGATTCGGCAGAAGAAGCCCGTCTTGCCGCTCACCTTCGAGGAGAAAAGGTGAGACGCGAGCACGACGAGCGCAGGAGGAAGCGGATGACCGAAGAGGACCGGCTCCGGGAATTCCTCGACCGCTGACGATGCTCTTCCCGACGCCGTCGCCCGGCCCCGGCAACCGGAGGCCCAGTCGCTGCCGGATTCGCTCGACGACTGACCGGCCCCGACGCCTCGGGGCGCGCGGACACCGACCACCGCCGAAAGGCTCCTGAACCCCACCGCCAGGTCCGACCCTCCCCGCCCATCCCAGCAT
>Ga0181594_10005286_pt1 | contig 11321 bp, 10 predicted proteins | sample 071ome_18_FD_145603 | JGI IMG/M metagenome (GOLD analysis project Ga0181594, IMG submission 145603) | Coastal salt marsh microbial communities from the Groves Creek Marsh, Skidaway Island, Georgia - 071413BT metaG (spades assembly) | ecosystem: Environmental > Aquatic > Marine > Intertidal zone...
TACATATCCCCGCCCCTCGTTACCCGGCAAAACACCATCAGCAACAAGAAATGCGGTTGACCGAAGATGATCGGCTATTACGCGGAGTGACTTGTCTTCGGTATCAGCAGTGCCTAACTGCTCGGCCACCGCCGCAATCAATGCGGTGAAAAGATCAATTTCGTAGTTGGAATGCACGTGCTGGAGTACCGCTGCGATACGCTCAAGACCCATGCCCGTATCGACCGAGGGCGCCGGCAGGGGATGGAGTTCACCCTGTGGGTCCCGGTTGTATTGCATGAACACCAGATTCCAGATCTCGATATACCGATCCAGGTCATCATCCGCACTGCCCGGTGGGCCTCCCGGCACATCCGGGCCGTGATCATAGAACACCTCTGAGCATGGCCCGCAGGGTCCGGTGTCACCCATCTGCCAGAAGTTGTCTTCGTCGAGGCGGGAGAGACGATCGGGGTCGACCCCGATTTCGTTAACCCAAATCTCAGCCGCCTCGTCGTCGCTGACGTGAACCGTGACCCACAACCGCTCCGGCGGTAACTTAAGCGTTGCGGTCAAAAACTGCCAGGCAAACTGGATGGCTTCTCTCTTGAAGTAATCGCCAAAACTGAAATTGCCCAGCATTTCGAAAAAGGTGTGATGACGTGCGGTGTAGCCCACATTCTCAAGATCGTTGTGCTTACCCCCCGCGCGGACACATTTTTGTGCGGTGACGGCCCGTTGATAGGGCCGCTGCTCGAGCCCCAGAAACGCCTCCTTGAACTGATTCATCCCCGCGTTGGTAAACAGCAAAGTCGGATCGTCTGCTGGCACCAGTGAACTGGAATCGACGCGCGTGTGGCCCTGTGCCTCAAAGTAACTGAGAAATGCTTCGCGGATGTCAGCGGTTTTCATGGGTGGTTCTCTAGTGTGTCAGGTATCGGGAAGGTCAGTTCAGGCCGGTAGCCAGTTGCCCTTCGGTCATGTCGCGCCCAGCAAGAATGTGCAGATGAAGATGGAACACAGTCTGCCCGCCCCCTTCGCCGTTATTGATAATCAAGCGAAAGGCGTCGCCCACCCCCAGCGTTTCTGCAACGTTGCCAGCCACCAGTAGCATATGGCCCAACAAGGCCTGATCTTCGGGCGCTGCGTCAACCAATCGCGGAATGGGTTTGCGCGGAATGATCAGTACGTGGGTCGGTGCCTGCGGGTTGATGTCACGAATCACCACACACTGATCGTCCTCGTAGAGAAATTCAGTGGGGATCTCGCCTCGCGTGATTTTGCCAAAAATAGTGTCCGACATTGCAGCCAGCCTAACCGAGCTTCTCGTCTGCAGTCAGAGCGCGCGCCTCTTCCTCCAGCATGACCGGAATTCCGTCGCGCACGGGGTAAGCCAAGCCACTCGCCTTGCAGAGCAGCTCTTGCTTTTCTTCATCGTAAGTCAGCGGTGCCTTGCTCACAGGGCACACCAGGATACTCAGTAGCTTTGGATCCAACACAGCGTTGTCTCTCTGCTTAAAGCCGCGAGTATAAAGCCTCTGCCGCGGGAGAGCACCGCCCGTAATCGACAACTGGCCCCAGCACCCGGCGCCTATTCGGGCATCGGCGGCACTAACAGCTGCGGGTCGATACGCTGGTTAAACCAGGTCATGCGCCAGTCAAGATGCGGGCCGGTCGCACGCCCCGTGGCCCCTATCGCGCCAAGCAAATCACCGGGCTGTAGCTGATCCCCCACCGATACGAATACCTCACTCAAGTGTAAAAAAGAGGAGGACAGACCGTAGCCGTGATCCAAGATCACCGTTCCACCCGAGTAGAAAAGGTCCGGTTCCGCCAGCGTCACCTCACCCGCTGCGGGCGCGAGTACTGGCGTTCCGGTAGGGCGGGCTACGTCAACACCATAATGAGGAGTGCCGGGGGTGCCGTTGTATATCCGCTGACTACCGTACACGCCGCTTATTCGCCCCGTTACCGGCCACCTGAAGCCACCTTGAACCGCACGCAAACCATCGTCTCGCACCAGTCGCTTGGCCTTGGCCCGGCGAACAGTCTCGCGCTCACGGCGGATTCGATCTAAATGCTCGTCGCTGGGCGACACGGTCTGCTGCGGGACGCCCTCTACGCTCTGCACACGATACTCTCTGGCCGCGACCTTGACCTCTTGAGCGCAGGCACGATGCGTGGTCACTACCAATTCGTTAGTAGCGGGCATATCGCGGCCCAGACCCAGTAAAAAGTGTCCATCATTGAGTACCGGAACCTGAATGCCAGCAAAGCGGATTTCCGCATCGGGTGCTGTTTGGCCCCACAGCACACCACCTTGAACAGAGTTGCCCTCAAGTACAACACAGGGTGAGGCAGCGACACTGGTCACGTGCGCAATCAACCAGAGGGCGACAAGCCGCGGGCAACCCCGGGCGGTCGACTCTATGAGGCGCAATCGCGAGTTGAATCTTGATCGGCCACTGAGTCGGAATGGAAAGAGTCTTGAACCCATTGAATGACCTCAGCTCGATTGCCGCACAGTATGACCTGCTCTCGGCCATCTCTCCAAACCGACGGCACCGGTAACGCGCGCTCACGTCGTCATCAATAGCAAATACCAAAACGCCACCCACCCGACTATTAACGTTTAACGTTGCGTCGCGCCTGGCCCATTCTCGCGCGAGATCACCAATAGCGGGGAACCGGGCATTCCCCGATACCCCCAATTGAATCTAAACTGCCGCGATGGGCCGCTACCGACCACCCCGCGCTTCCGGATCCCCCTATATCACGCCCGAGGGCGAGGCAGCATTGCGCGCTGAACTCCACGCGCTCTGGAAAGTTGAGCGGCCTGAGGTGACGAAGGCAGTCTCTGCTGCAGCTGCGAACGGCGACCGGTCTGAAAATGGGGATTATATTTATGGCAAGAAACGATTGCGCGAAATCGACTCGCGCGTCAGATTTTTACGCAAGCGGCTGGACTCATTGACTGTGGTCAGCGAGCCGCTCGGCGAGAGAAATAAAGTCTGGTTTGGTGCTTGGGTAACGATAGAGGACGAGGCCGGAGAAGAGCAGCGTTGGCGTATCGTCGGCCCCGATGAATTTGAGGTCACAGAGGGGAAGATCTCCTGCGATTCACCGCTGGGCAGGGCGCTTCTCGGCAAGCCGATAGACGCCGAAGTAACGATACAGACTCCTGAAGGCGTGACGCATTGGTCTGTGACCAAAATCGAGTATCACTAAACTCGCCGCTCTGCGAATAAAGCTTATTGACAATCATTCCCATTATCATTAACGTTGGGGCATGTATATCTGTATATGCAAAGGCGTGACGGAGCGCGCGATTCGTGAGCAAGTCTGCGCCGGCGCCCGATCTGTGGACGAGGTGAGTCGCCGGACCGGATGCTCTACCCAGTGTGGCAAATGCTTGTTACGCGCCGAGCGAGTCGTCGATGACGCCTGTTCCGGACTCTCTGCTGTCAGTGGTTCTCACGCAGCACCTGTTCCTGCCTGAGAATACGAATACTTCTCACTTTCATTTTTATTAATAAAATCAGCAGTTTAGTTCCCCCGCCCTTGCTTTTTGGCTACACTTCCGCCTATCCATTTCACGCAAGCAGGTAGGTTCCATGAAAGGCAATCCCGAGGTGCTCCAGCACCTGAACAAGATCCTCTACAACGAACTCGTTGCCATCAATCAGTATTTCCTTCATTCGAAAATGTTCAAGGATTGGGGCTTAACTGAGCTCGCGGAGCACGAGTATCACGAGTCGATAGACGAAATGAAGCATGCCGATGCACTGGTGGAGCGCATTCTGTTTTTGGAAGGTATCCCCAATCTGCAGGATCTTGGTCAACTTCGTATCGGTGAAACACCCCGAGAAATGCTGGAGTGTGACCTACAACTCGAGCATATCGCGCATGCAGATTTGGTCGCGACTATCGAGTGCTGTGAACGGGAGAAAGACTACGTATCACGCGATCTTGCCAAGGAGATTCTGGAAGCCGAGGAGGAACACGTAGACTGGCTGGAGACTCAGCTCTCACTGATAGACCGTGTCGGAGAACAGAACTATCTGCAGACGGCCATGAAAACCGTCAAACCAGACTGAACGCAAACCTTGGGTATAGATCACTTACCGGCTAACGACGCAGCGCGGGACGCAGAGCACTGGGCGGCTGAAGCTCACAAACTATAGTGGGGCGAGAGAGCCCCACGATCTCTGCTCTAAGCAACCTTTCCGCAAAAACCGCGTCTATTCAGAAGTTCTTGGTAATCGCTATGCGAGCATTAAACGGCGCGCCCACTGTTGCCTGATGAGTACTGTGTGAGCTGGGGTAGTAGTCAGTATCGCCGAGGTTCTCTACGTTAAGCTGTATCCGGAGATCGTCTGACCACTCGTAGTACACCGCTGCATCGACTCGGGTGTAACTGGGTAACCGGGCAGTATTGCTGTTGTTTATGAAGCTCTCGTCCTGGTAAGTCAGGCCGACACCCACTCCAAGGCGCGGTGAGAATTGCACAAAGTTCCAAACAGAAAACATGTTCTCCGGCAGTTCTCTGGGCCTGAGGCCCTTAGGGCCCGAGCGCCCCATCTGCTCACCATCAAGAAAACTATAGGCGGCTGAGATGTACCAGGCATCCGTAATCTGACCCTCTAACTGGAGCTCAAAACCATCCGTTTCAGATTTGATGACATCGAGGGTATCGGGGTCGTTGTCTGCAACCTGCGGCGACTCTTGTTCAATTTCAAATACGGCTGCCGTAAAACTCAGTGATGAGGAGATATCCCACTTAAAACCCAGCTCAGTATTCGCAAAGGTGTCTGCATCGAGCTGGTTGTTACTGCCATTGATATTGGCGAATTGCTCACCGCTTCGGGGGAGGAACGACTCACTGTAACTGGCGTAAAGAGACATGTTCTCCATGGGTTTGTACACCATACCCAGTCGGGGCGACACTTCTTCGTCGCGCTTTGATCGTGAATCATTGGCGGGCACATTGAACACATCGATTTCAAATTGATCGAACCGCGCGCCAAGGACCAAATCGAAGGAATCCGTTAATGCCATCTCGTCCTGAAGGTATACCGAAGCCACCTCTATCCCGACTCGCGTATCGTCATTCAGGTCGACCGTAAAGTCGTTCACGGTCTGTGCACCGAGCGCATTGATGCCGACACCTCCTACGATGCCCATCGGTCGCGAGACCGGGAAGGTCTCCCTGTCGTCTGCGGTTTCCGACCAATAGGTATTCCAACGATCCTGATCGGAGGAGGTATCCACATATTCCGCCCCCAGCAGCAAACGATGACTCATGCCCGCAAACGAAAGCTCTTTAATCAGATTTCCAGACAGAATCAGGTTGTCGCGCTGCGTGGTGTCCACATAGCCGTCCAGCGTCACCGCGTCTGGAGAGTCTGATTCGCTGTAGGAAGCCGCATAAAAGTTCTGGTAGAGCTTGTCGTAGTCGCCGTAGAAAGCGGTGATCTGGCCCTTCATCGAATCGGAAAAGCGATGCTGTAGGTTGGCGATAAAGATATGCGCCTCCAGACTGGTCAGATTGACATCGGGATCTCCAAAAACCACACGATCAAAGCGATCGACCGGATCACCGTTACTGCCTGTGGGGATGCCACGGTCGATGAAACGCTCGTGATCAACATATTCATAGGAAACGTCAAGACGGGTCGCCTCAGAGAGCAGCACCCTCAACGTCGGATTGACACCGACTCGCTCGCCATCAAAGTGATCCCGATGGTTATCCAGCCCCTCGGCCATCGCGTTGACTCTGAGGGCTACGCTGTCACTCAGGCCGACATTGAAGTCCCCTTGCAGACCACCTGCGCCGAAAGAATCTGCGTAGCCGGTCAATTGAGAGAAGCGACTGCCAACCTCCGCTTTCTTGGTCACACGGTTAAGAATGCCGCCGGTACCGCCCCGCCCAAACAGCAACGCATTAGGGCCCCTCAGCACTTCAATTTGCTCGAGGTTATAAAGCGGACGGTAGTACTGGACGTCATCCCTAACGCCGTCGATGAAAAAATCGGCGGTCGAGCGCACCCCCCTGAACACCACCGCGTCCCGATGTCCCTCACCTTGGGACATGCTGACCCCCGGGAGGTACTCAATAATGTCAGACACGCTGGTAAACCCCCGTCGCAGAATCTCCTCAGATGTGACAATACTCAGGCTCTGTGGGACATCCAGAATCGGCGTGGGCGTCCGCAGTGCGTTCACTTCACTGGATTGCAGATAGCTGCCTCGAACAATGGTCTCCTCAAGTGCTGGCTCTTCATTATTCTGGGCATTCGACGGCGCCACCGACACGGTGACTGCCGCCACGGTAAGGGCTCGAAGCGCGCGCTGGGTGCTGCAAAGATTCATAGTCGACTCGTTTTTTCTTCGTTAATGAGAATCATTATTATTATCATTATCAAGAAAAGCAACCCCGGAGCCTCATAATTTTCAAACCTGTGGAAATTTCACAAGGTGTGGTGGCGTCGGCTGCTTGTCCGCATGGGGCAGTCAGACAACCGCTAAAACCGCCGCTCAGTCAAAAAGACCCGGGAATGTTCTCGGAAACACAAATGCATTTGCGCTATCAAATGTCGTTGGACTGGACTTTTCGTCTCTGCGAGCGATTATTGAGGATGACCCTCACCTAGCGCCGGGTCGAGAGAAGACCGCCCTGCCGTTTGAGAAAGTGTAATCAACTTTGATGGTATGAATCTGATACGGATCTGACGTGTAGGGGTCCCTATCCAATACCACTAGGTCCGCCAATTTGCCGACCTCAAGCGTGCCAATCTGGTCCTCAAGCCGAAGTTGCCAGGCGGCGTCCGACGTATGCGCTCGTATGGCCTGATCCACGCTGAGCCGCTCACTGACTCTGGCCTGCACCGGCACCTCGGGATTACCCGCCTGTTGCCGCGTCACCGCCATTTCAATATTGAACATGGGATTCAGGGCATCTTCCCCGATCCAGCTCACCGGGTAATCACTGCCGAGCGTGACTTTGCCACCGTGACGAATAATAGATGCCAGCGGGTACATTTGATTAAAACGCCCTTCCCCCAGATAACGCAGCGCCAGTTCATCGTAGTAAAACCAGGTGGGCGTCGTTTGTGCCACGGCACCCAACTGAGCGAAACGCTCGACATCGACCGCGCTAACGATCTCAATATGGCAAATCGTCGTTCTGGTATCGCTCTCCGGGTGGCGTGTTTGCGCGCGCTCAATGGCGTCGAGGGCTGCACGCACGGCGCCATCGCCAATCGCGTGCAGGTGCAGATCAACATTGCGCTCGTGTGCGGCGGCAACGGCATCGAACACGCCCGGGTTAGGCAATAGCGGCGTGGCTTCATGACCCTCGGGTTGAGTGTATGGCTCCAGCATGACAGCCGTCTTAGCCTCCACCGTGCCGTCCAAAGAGAGCTTTAATGTGGAGACCGTAAAGAGAGGATGCTGATAGTTTTGATTCAGTAACGCCAACTCATCAAGGGCTTCAGGTAATTGCTCGGGCTGATTAACGTAAAGTGACGCCACCATCCTGACGGGCAGTTCACCCGCCTCCGCCATTTTAAGTGCCAGGCGCCGACCGAGCTCCATGGTATCGATCATGCCCGCATCAAAAGCTGCAGTAAGGCCCACGGAGGACATCTGTTTAAAGAAGCCCGGCGCTGCAATCTCCAAAGCCTCCGCAGTCACCACCCCCAGCGCCTCACTGACAGGGTCAATCGCCGCACCTTCTACGAGCCACCCCGTAGGGTTTCCGTCTTCGTCTCGTTGAAAAAAATGGGCGCCTGGCACTGGATCGGGCGTGTCTCGATCAATGCCTGCCGCGGCCAGCGCCAAAGAGTTTGCCCACGCGGTGTGGCCCCCTTCGTCGACAATCAGTGCAGGCCGATCAGAGACAACTGCATCGAGCTGGGCTGCCGTCGGCCCCGAATCGCCGAAGGCAGGTGCCAAAAAGCCCGACCCCAGCAGCGGATTTTGATAGGGATGGGTGCGGGCGTGCTCCGCGATCGCCGCCAACACCTCCTCAGCGCTTTGATAGGGGCTGAGCTTTACCCCATTCATCAGGGGCAATGTGTCCATGCTGTGGATGTGCGTATCAATAAACCCCGGGAAGACAACTCGGCCACCAAGCTCGATAAGCCGGGTATCGGGTCCGATGTAACGGGCCGCAACGTCACTATCGCCCATCCAAACCAGTCGGTTTCCCTCAATGGCCAACGCTGAGTAGTGGCTGGCAGTCGCATCCATCGAGTAAACCTTGCCACCCCGCAAAACCCAATCTGCGTCAGCACTGGCAATCGCCGAAACGAAACACAGCAGCGCACCCGCGCACCGGTAGATCTCTTGCATTCACCGCTCCCTCACGGCAACGACAGGCCCACTCGGATTACCAGAGGCAGTGCGCGCCGCGTTCCTTTTGTTTTGGAATGTCCGTACTATTCACATTTTAAGCGCCAATTTAGCACCGGGAGCACAACATGTCGCAATCACGACCACTTGAAGGCCTGCGGGTCGTAGAGCTAGGGCAACTCCTCGCCGGCCCGTTTGCGGGCACCATCCTCGGATACTTCGGTGCGGAGGTGATCAAAGTCGAACCACCCACAGGCGATCCCATTCGCCAGTGGCGCGAAGTGCGCAATGGCATGTCACTCTGGTACCACTCGCTTGCCAGAAATAAAAAAAGCGTCACTCTGGATCTCAAATCAGAGCGCGGTCGCGAATTAGCCTTTGATTTATTGGCAAAAGCCGACGTTGTGATCGAAAACTTCCGACCGGGGGCCATGGAAAGCTGGGGGTTGGGCCCGGACCAGGTCAAAGCGAAGAACCCCGGCATCATTTATGCTCGGATATCAGGCTACGGGCAGACGGGACCATTCTCGGAGAAACCTGGCTACGCATCCGTTACCGAGGGCTATGGCGGTTTCCGTTATATCAATGGAGAACCGGGGAAAGCGCCGGTCCGTCCGAATATTTCACTGGGAGACACCGTTGCTGCGATTCACGCGGCCCTTGGCGTCGCCTTTGCGATCATAGAGAGAAACAACAGTGGTAAGGGGCAGGTGGTAGACGTCGCCCTGTATGAATCGATATTTAACCTGCTGGAGGGCATCGTCCCCGAGTTCGATGGTGCGGGCGTGGTGCGCGAACCCTCGGGGACGACCATTACAGGCATCGTACCGACCAATACCTACCTGTGTGCGGACGGCAAGCATGTGGTCATCGGCGGCAACGGCGACTCTATCTTCAAACGCCTGATGACTGAAGCAGGGCGAGAGGACATGGCCAATGACCCAGAAATGGAGCACAACCAGGGCCGTGTCGTGCACGAGCAAAAAATTGATGAAGCGCTGGCCAATTGGTGCAGTCAGCACTCCTCAGCGGACATCATCAGTAAGCTAGAGGCCGCACGGGTGCCGGTTGGCCCCATCTACAGCGTCGAGGACATGATGACGGACCCCCATTACAACGCCCGCGGCATGTTTGAAACCGTGGAGATCAATGGCGAGCCACTGAAAATCCCGGCCATTCTGCCCAAACTCTCGGAGACCCCCGGGCGCACCGACTGGCCCGGCGCCGAGATCGGCCACCATAACAGCGAGATACTGGGAGATTTGCTGGGTCTGTCAGAGGAGGACCTTACTGACCTCAAGGCCAATGGCATAACCTGCTGACGGTCACAGCCTGATGAAACTCGATGGCGTTACCGTTCTGGACCTCTCGCTGTTCCTGCCGGGCCCGGCCGCCACCCAGTTGATGGCTGACCACGGCGCGCGCGTGATCAAGGTCGAGAATCCCGCCGCGCCGGAACCCACGCGATCAGCTGACGCATTCCCTTGGCAGCAAGGCGGGGAAACGGTGATGTTTCGCAATACCCAGCGCGGCAAAGAGAGTATCGCGCTGGACCTGAAGTCCACTGCAGGCAAAAAAGCCTTGCTAGCGCTCGCGCGCAAGGTTGACGTAGTAGTCGAGGCGTTCCGCCCCGGGGTCGCTCAGCGTTTGGGTGTCGATTACGAGTCGTTGTCTGGCGAAAATCCGGGCCTGGTGTATTGCTCAATTTCAGCCTTTGGGCAAACGGGCCCGTGGAAGGATCGCCCTGCCCACGATACCGCCACAGTCGCCGCTGCCGGGATTCTGGATGTCACTCGCTCCCCTGAGGGAAACTCGGGCCCAGCGATTATCGGCGTACCTATCTCAGACATGCTCTCTTCCTACCTCGCCCTCTCGGGTATTTTGATGGCGCTTTACCGACGACAACTCACTGGCAGCGGCGACTTTGTCGATATCAGCATGTTTGAATCCGTGCTGGCTGCCAGTCCCAATATTTTGGGGCCCGTATTCGGCGGTGATCAGGCGCCCGATCGAATGAAGGAGCGCACCCATGGCGGTCACGCCATGCTCAATATCTATGAGACTGCCGATGGTCAGTATCTGGCACTGGGCGGCGGGGAGCACAAATTCGTCGAGGCGCTTTTCGAGGGTTTGGGCCGGCCTGACCTCGTTAAGAATGTGGTGGGCCCAGCGGGCGACAGTCATAAACCCGCCATCGCGTTTCTACGCGATACCTTCCGATCGAAGACGAGGAGCGATTGGGAAAGGTGGTTTGAGGGCCGGGATATCTGTTGGAGCCCGGTGGTTTCTCCCTGGGAGGCTTGGCAATCTGAACATGTCCGCGAGCGCGGCATGCGGTTTCAGGACAGTGATGGCAATGACCATATTGGCTCAGCCATCAAGTTCTCTTCAGAAGCGGCTGAAATCACCACCCGGTTACCCTCTGTAGGGGAGCACACGGCAGCAATCATTGATGAACTCGAGCTGACAGATTCGGATCGCCAGTCGATTTTACAAGCTATTTAGTATAATGTCCGGACAAGTTAGACACAGGGGCGACCAACAGCCCTGATCTGAATCGTATCAATCGCGGTACACAATTTATTCCCAGCCCCCAGGGGTATTTTGTAAGGAGCTCAGCCAATGAGTAATTTGCCTCTTCGCAGGTGCCGACAGTCCTTTGCGGCCCTTCCACTCACTGCAGCAATTTCCGCCGCCGTCTCTACAGGCGCTGCACTGATTCCGTCAACGGCAGTAGCACAGCTAGAGGAAGTGGTTGTTACCGCGCGTGCGCGATCAGAATCACTGCAAGACGTCCCGGCAACGGTGACTGCCTTTACCGAGGGGCAGATCGAGAACATGGGCGTCCAACGTGCCGAAGATTTTATTTATATGACGCCCGGCGTCACCTTTGTGAATACGGTGGAGGTGGGCGACAGTTCACTCAGTATCCGCGGGATTAATGGCGCTCGAGATGCTGAGACCAATTTTGCGTTTATTGTCGATGG
>Ga0181594_10005287_pt1 | contig 11320 bp, 12 predicted proteins | sample 071ome_18_FD_145603 | JGI IMG/M metagenome (GOLD analysis project Ga0181594, IMG submission 145603) | Coastal salt marsh microbial communities from the Groves Creek Marsh, Skidaway Island, Georgia - 071413BT metaG (spades assembly) | ecosystem: Environmental > Aquatic > Marine > Intertidal zone...
ACCGGAAGCAAGATGAGATCTCCTATCGCGGGGAGCCGTGTCCTACGTGTTGGAAATACGCCTGGGTGATGAGCACGCGGACGTTTCCGTCCGCTCCGGTCTCAAGGTCCAACTGCTTGACCAGTCTAGAGACGGCCTTGGCGACACCTCGTTCGGTGAGATGCAGCCGCCGGCCGATCTCGGCGTTCGAGTGCCCCTCGGCAACCAGCCGCATGATGTCGATCTGGTTGTCACTGAGATCCAGTGGCCGTGCATAGCCGTCGCCCATCGGGCCGTTGCCCTCCGAGCACGGGTGGGCCAGCACCGTCTCCATTGCGCGCGGCAGGATCTCGTCGTTGCCGACAGCGCGCTTGGTCAGGTAGATCGTGCCGGTGGGCAGGTCCCGGACTCCGCCGAGAAGCCGGGGATCCTCGAACGACGTGAGCAGGATGAGACCGATCTCGGGGTAATGCCGGCGGAGCGCATGGCCCAGGTCGATTCCGTTGGGCCCCTGCCCCAGATCGAGGTCGAGGATCGCCACGGCGGGACGGTTCGCCTTCGCTGACTCAAGTGCGGACGCCGTACCCGAACATGCCTCAACGTTGTCGAAGCCAAAGGAATGCAGCGCCCGAACCAGGAGGAATCGAGTGAACTCGTCGTCATCGACGATGAGCACACGAGTATCGGACGCCATGCCGGCCACTATGTGGTCACGAAGGCGATTGGGCAAGGACAGGCACCACGATGGGGTACCAGCACCCCGTCGGATGCCCCGGGGCGTGCCCTGCGCGCATCCATGGAAGGATTCGCCGCATGGCTGACTCCTCCCAAGCTGATTCCTCCCTGCATGCCACCCTGCACACCTCGATGGGCGACATCAAGGTCGTCCTCTTCCCTGATCAGGCGCCCAAGACGGTGCGCAACTTCGTGGGTCTCGCCGAGGGCACCCAGGAGTGGACCGACCCGCAGGCTCGCAGCAAGACCACCCGGGCGCTCTACGACGGCACCATCTTCCATCGAGTGATCCCCGGGTTCATGATTCAAGGCGGCGATCCGTTGGGCTCCGGCATGGGTGGCCCCGGCTATCGCTTCGCCGATGAGTTCCATCCGGAGTTGCAGTTCGATCGGCCCTACCTGCTCGCGATGGCGAACGCCGGCCCCAACACCAACGGCTCGCAGTTCTTCATCACCGTCGCGCCGACATCGTGGCTGAACTTCAAGCACACGATCTTCGGTGAGGTTGCCGATCAGCAATCGCGCGACGTTGTCGACGCCATTGCAGCGGTCCCGACCGCGGCGCAGGATCGTCCGGTGACTCCGGTGGAGATCACGGGCATCACCATCGACCGCGGGTGACTCAACCTCCCCCCGAGGAGATTTCTCAGCCTAGGCAACCCCTGGGCTGCTACCGGCACCCTGACCGCGGCACATACATCTCGTGCACGCGTTGCGAGCGTCCGATCTGCAATGAGTGCATGCGTCCGGCCCCGGTGGGCTTTCAGTGTCCGGACTGCGTCGGAGAAGCGGCTCGGACGACACGGCAGCCGCGCACCGTCACCGGTGGCACCCTAATCGCCCGGCCCTATGTCACATACACCGTCATCGCGATCAACCTCGCGATCTTCGGTATCCAGTTGGTCTTCGGTGTCAATGAGCTCGCCGAGAACTTCGGCATGTGGCCCTTCGGCATCGTCCTGTACGGCGAGTGGTGGCGGCTGCTCACCGCGGCGTTCCTCCACGGCGGATTCCTGCACATTGCCTTCAACATGTATGTGCTCTTCGTGCTCGGTCCCACACTGGAGCGCGTACTCGGGCACGCCCGTTTCGTCGTCCTGTACGTGGTCGCGGCCCTCGGTGGCAGCATCGCGTCGTACACATTCTCCGACCCGCGGACGGTGTCGGTCGGCGCATCAGGGGCCATCTTCGGGCTGATGGGCGCGCTGATCGTGGCCGGTCGTCGCCTGCGCTGGGATATCCGTCAGGTACTTATCCTGCTCGCCATCAACGTCGTCATCGGCTTCATCAGTCCCGGCGTCGATTGGCGGGCGCATTTCGGCGGACTCGTCGTCGGTGCCCTGGTAGCCGGCGTCTTCGTGTGGACTCCACCGCCCTTCACTCGAAGCCGCATCCTGTGGCAGGTCCTGGCGATCCTGACGATCTGCCTGCTGCTCGCGATGGTGACGGTGTGGCGAACGGGCCAGGTGTGGGATCTGTTAGCCCCGTTGGGTGTGGGCTAGGAGGGATATCCACAACTCATCCCCAACTGGGGAGAACTACAGTGGTGTCATTCGGATCGACGCGCGATCCGGCAGGCGCGGCATGCAAGCCGAGCCCATCTAGGTACCCTGATCGTGTCCATCGGTTCGACGGGGTGCGCTCACCCCAAGGAGGAACACCGTGCCGGAGTCCAAGCGTCGCAAGCGCGACGACTACACGCCGCCCGCCGAAAAGACCGACCGCAAGCCGGTCAAGCTCGGTTCCGAGCCGTGGGTGGCTCCGACGATGGTGGCTCTCTTCGTCATCGGCCTGGTGTGGATCGTGGTGTTCTACATCGCTGGACCCGACATCCCGATTATGAAGGACCTCAGCGCCCTAGTGAACGTGCTGATCGGCTTCGCCTTCATCACCGCGGGATTCGTTGTCTCAACGCGCTGGCGCTAAGCCCGTCAATGCTGCGTCATCCGCTCAGAGTGGACTGAGATGACTCGAATCCTTGTCATTGACAACTACGACTCGTTCGTCTTCAACATCGTGCAGTACCTCGCCCAGCTTGGCGCCGACGTTGACGTACGCCGCAACGACGAGGTGACGATTGATGAGGTGCGGCAGTACGACGGGGTGCTGCTGTCCCCCGGTCCCGGTGTGCCCGAGGATGCAGGAATCTGCATGGATGTCGTGCGAGAGTGCGCGGGCGAGCTTCCGATCTTTGGCGTCTGCCTTGGGCACCAGGCCATCGCCGCCGCGTACGGCGGTGTGGTCGAGCGCGCTCCGGAGTTGTTGCACGGCAAGACGTCTCTGGTCGAGCACGAGGGTGTGGGCGTCATGGCCGGGCTGCCCGAGCCCTTCACCGCCACGCGCTATCACTCCCTCGCCGTGACACCGGAAAGCGTGCCCGACGTCCTCGAAGTGACTGGACGCACTGATTCCGGCGTGATCATGGGCCTACGCCACCGTGAACTCGCAGTCGAGGGCGTTCAGTTCCACCCCGAGTCGGTGCTCACCGAAGGTGGCCACCGGATGCTGGCCAATTGGCTCGCGGTCTGCGGCGATGGCGAGGCCCTCGAGCGGTCACAGGGCCTCGCGCCGGTCGTCGGCGGCTGAACGTTCTAAGTCGAAGCGTCGTCCCCATCAGGACGGCGTCACCGTTGGGTCCGGCTCCGGAGTCGGCTCCGGAGTCGGTGTGGGAGTCGGAGTCGGCTCCGGAGTCGGTGTGGGCGTCGGCTCGGGTGTCGGCGTGGGTGTCGGCGTGGGAGTCGGATTGATGGCCACGATGAGGGTGACCACCGTGCCCTTCTCAGCTGGCGAGCCGGCGGCTGGATCCTGCTCGAGTACGACGCCCTGAGGAACAGTCGACGATTCCTGGTAGACCACGTTCACGTCGAAGCCGGCGCTGGACAGTGCTGCTCGCGCGTTCTCTTCGGGCTGGCCGACCACCGAGGGCACAACCTGACGTCCGGACGACACCACGATGTTGACCACGGCCCCGACATCCAGTGAGGAGCCCTCGATCGGATCCTGCGACAGCACATAGCCCGCAGGCTCGAGTGCGTCTTGCTCGGTGACCTCACCGAGCACCAATTTGGCATCCGTGAGTGCTGTCTCAGCATCGGCGACAGATGTGAGGCCGATCAGGGGGGGCACGATGGTCTTCTCCTTGCCTGCACTGACCGTGACGTTGACGGCCTGGCCCCCTTCGAGTTGCTCACCGGCGATCGGCTGCTGCCCGATGATCGTGTCGACCGGTCGCTCGGAGACCTCCGGTGTTTGCGAACCCAGGACAAGGCCGGCCCGGTCGAGGACCGAGGTGGCCTGCTTGATGGTGAGGCCATTGAGGTCCGGCACCGATACCGTGTTGGCCGTCGTGCGGTTGAGGACGAGCGCGCCAGCGAGGATGGCGATGCCGATGATGGCGAGCACGCCGATCGTCACCGCCGCGATGAACCCGGCACCGCGTTGTGCGCGGCGACCATGGGCGGGCTCGGTATCGATCGCGTACGCCGCTGTCGCGGCAGCACCGACCGGCGCGAGTTGCTGGGTCGGATCGGTGACGATGGCGGGTACGGCGGCGGTCAAGGCGGCGGTGACCGGGGCACCCATGACCGCTCGCTCGACATCGGCCCGGAAATCAGCGGCCGTCTGGTAGCGCTCATCGGGACTCTTCGCGAGCGAACGCATCACCACGGCATCGACGTCACGGGGCAGCGTGGGGTCCAATTGCGATGGAGGCGTCGCCTGCTCGCTCACATGCTGGTAGGCGATGGAAACCGGTGAGTCGCCGGTGAAGGGCGGCTGACCGGTGAGCAGTTCGTAGAGTACGACGCCGGCGGAATACAGGTCCGACCGTGCATCGACAACCTCGCCGCGCGCCTGCTCAGGGGAGAGGTACTGCGCTGTCCCCATGACCGTTTGCGCTGAGGTCATGGTGTTCCCGGAGTCGTTGAGTGCCCGCGCGATGCCGAAGTCCATGACCTTAACGTCGCCGGTACGCGTGAGCATGACGTTGGCAGGCTTAATGTCGCGATGAACGATGCCGTGCCGGTGGGCATAGTCCAGTGCGCTCAACGTGCCGGCCGCGATCTCCAGGGATCGTTCGGGCAGGAGTCGGCGGCCGCTGGAGAGGATCTGCCGCAGCGTCATGCCATCGACGTACTCCATGACGATGTAGGGGACGACCGTGGACTCGGTGCCGTCGATGAAGATGTCTTCGCCGGTGTCGTACGCCGCCACGATGTTGGGGTGGTTCAGGGAAGCCGCGGACTGCGCCTCGCGGCGGAAGCGGGCCTGGAAGGCTGGGTCACGGGCAAGGTCTGGGCGCAGAATCTTGATGGCCACACGTCGACCGAGCCGAGTGTCCTGGGCCTCCCATACCTCGGCCATGCCACCACGCCCGATCACCGAGACAAGCTCGTACCGGTCACCAAGTGTCCGGCCGGTGCCGGGTTCTGGTGTCACGACGTCCTCCTGAGGTCCTTAGATCCTGACGCACCAGTGTCCCAGGGCGTTCCCTGTGATGTGGGTCTCACTGGAGGGCCGCCTCAATGACGGCTCGGGCGATCGGGCCCGCGATGGCGCCCCCGCTGAGCTCGGCCTGGCCACCGTCCTCGACGACGACCGCTACGGCGATCTTGGGATTGGTCGCCGGAGCCATGGCCACCATCCAGGAGACCGGTTGCTCGCCGTCGCGTCCGGTTTGCGCGGTTCCGGTCTTGGCACCGACCGGGACCAGGGCCCCGTTCGCGTCGTAGATCCCCTGCAGGATCCCCGCGGTGCCCTCGTCGACAACCGCCATCATCATCAATTGCAGCTGCCGCGCGTTGTCACTCGAAAGGGCGATGTCGTATTGCTGTGGCTCGAAGGTCCGCAGGATGGACAGGTCGGGTGCCCGGATCTCCTGCACGAGGTACGGCTGCATGACGACACCGTTGTTTCCGATCCCGGCAGCCACCATCGCCATCTGCATCGCGGTTGCGCGTACGTCGAACTGGCCTATCGCACTCATCGCGGTCTGCGGCGCATCCGGGTCGTCCGGGAAGCGAGAGGTGGACGCTCGCAGGGGCGTTTCGAACTTGGTGTCGAAGCCGAAGAGTTCAGCCTGCGCTCGGAGCGCATCGGCACCGAGTTCGACACCGAGCCAGGCGAACGCCGTATTGCAGGAGACCGCAAGTGCCTGCTCGAGAGTGATTTCACCGCCCGGAGCGCACTCCTCACCCGTCCAGTTGCGCAGGGTGCGTGAGGACAGCGGGAGGTCGAACTCGGCCGGGCCGGGAAGTACGGAGTCCATAGTGAAGCGACCCGAGGACAGCGCCGCCGCTGCGGTCACCAACTTGAAGGTCGATCCGGGCGGGTTCAAGGCAACGATCGGTCGGTTGATGAGTGGCTGCTCGGGGTCGTTGAGCAACTCCTCGTAGTACTCGCGGATCGACTGCGGATCGTGCGAGGAGAGCAGATTGGGGTCGAACGATGGCGACTGCACCTGGACGAGCGTGCGTCCAGTGGATGGCTCGATCGCGTAGACAGCTCCGCGCGTACCGCGCAAACCCTCCCAGGCGACTGCCTGGGCCGCGGCGTCGATCGTGGTAGTGACAGCGCCACCGCGGGGCTGTCGGCCAGCGACCAACTGTTGGATGCGATCGACGAAGAACAGGTCCGAGGAGCCGGAGAGGACGTCGTTCTCGGTGCGCTCCAGTCCGGTGGCGCCGTAGACCATCGAGTAGAAGCCGGTGACCGCGGCGTCCTGCTCACCCTCGGGATAGACCCGCAGCCAGCGGTACTTGCCCTTCGTCTTCTCCGAGACGGCAATGGCCTCCGGGCCGGTGAGAATCGGGCCACGCTCGCGTTCGTACTCCTCGAGGAGGACGCGCTGGTTGTCTGCCCGCCCGCGGTAATTGTCGGCCTGGAAGACCTGAATGAAGGTGACGTTGGCCAGGAGCGCCAGGAAGAGCACCATGAGCACCAGGCCAATACGCCGGATGGACCGGGTCATCGACGCACCACCTGGGTGGCGTACTCCGCTGAGGATCCCGGGGGTGAAGCCGCTCCAGCCGGACGGCGCGCCCGGTGGGAGATGACGAGGAGCAGGGCGATGATCACCCAGTTGGCGACGAGTGAGGATCCGCCGTAGGACAGGAACGGTGTCGTGAGGCCGGTGAGCGGAATCAGTCGCGTTACTCCGCCGATGATGACGAAGACCTGGATACCCAGGGTGATCGACAGGCCGGCGGCGAGGAGTTGTCCGAATGGATCACGCACTGCTACGGCGGTGCGCAGGCCACGCTCGATCAAAATGCCGTAGAGCAGGACGATGCCGAGGGCGCCGGTGAGTCCGAGTTCCTCGCCTAGCGCGGCGGTGATGAAGTCGGTGTTGGCGAAGGGCACGAGCTCGGGATGGCCGCGCCCCAACCCCGTACCGAACAGGCCGCCGTTGGCGAAGCCGTAGAGCGATTGCACGATCTGGTAGCCGCCGGTGTCGGCGTAGGCGAACGGGTCGAGCCAGATCTGCACGCGAGTGCGCACATGCCCGAAGAGCAGATAGGCGCCGACGGAGCCCATCGCAAAGAGGAGGAAGCCGAGCACGAGCCACGACCAGCGCTGCGTCGCGATGTAGAGCATTCCCACGAAGAGGCCGAAGAACAGCAGGGAGGTACCGAGGTCGCGCTGGAAGATGAGGACGCCGAGAGACACGGCCCAGACGATGAGGATGGGTCCGAGATCACGGGCGCGCGGCAGGGGGATACCGAGCACACGGGTGCGCACGAGAGCCAGCGAGTCGCGAGTGACGACGAGGTAGCCCGCGAAGAAGATGGTGAGCAGGATCTTGGCGGCCTCGGCCGGCTGGAAGGTGAATCCTGCGACGCGGACCCACAGCGTGGCGCCGTTGACGGTCGCGCCGATGCCCGGGGCAAGGGGGAGCAGCAGGAGAATCACGCCAAGGAGCCCGGCGGTGTAGGTGTAGCGCTGCAGGATCCGATGATCGCGAATCGTCAGCAGGACGAGCACGAAGAGCAGGCTGGCGACGCCGTACCAAATCAACTGGTTGTAGACGTCAGGAGTCGGTGCCGGGTTGTCGAGGCGGGCCGCCCGCTGTGCTGCGGCGACGTCGAGCCGGTAGATCATCACCAGCCCGAGGATGGTCAGCAGCGTGGCGATCGGCAGCATGAAGGGGTCGGCGTACGGCACCCGCCATCGCACGATCGCGTGCGTGATGAGTGCGAGTATGCCGACGACGCCAGCGGTGACCCAGAAGCGCGGATGGATCCCCTCCTCGGTTGCCCAGCCCACCTGGAGCGTGCCGAGTACGCCGATCCCCCAGGCAATGAGGATGAGGAAGAGTTCGAGATTGCGACGTGTGCGCTGTCGAGCGGGTTGCTCGGTGGTGCTCATGGCGTCACCGTGCACTCGGGGGGTCGGGGCAGGAAGAGACAGGCGCGGCTGAAGAGGTCGGCGACTACCCGCTCGGCACCCTCGGGTCCGTCGGTGACGATGCCGCTGCGGACGAGGTTGGCGTCGAACGCGGGGAGCGAGTCGACGCGGAGCTCTGAGACGGAGTAGGTCGTTTGCAGGGGTACGCCAAGCACTGTGCCGGGCACGCCCTGGTAGATCGCGACGTTGTCACCGGATGCGCCGACGTACCACTGGGACCGGACCCATAGTGCGCTCATGGCGCCGATGACGGCCAGGAGGATCACGACTACGACGGCAATGGCGCCACCCCACAGCAGGGACTTGCGGGTGCGTGCACTCAGACGTGGTGCGGGTGGTGCCCCGATGACGAGGTCGGAGTCGACTGTCGGGATCTCGGACGTGGGTGTGCCCTCGGTATCCGGCGGGAGATCGGGTGCATCGGGGTCGCGTTGAGCGTCACTGGGGAAGTGAACACGCGGCAACTGGGCCCGCACCCGAGGCTCACCGGCGGCGCCCACGACGACCGGCTCGGCGTCGGGCTCGATCGCACCCTCGACGACGTGGGCGACGACGACGGTGACGTTGTCCGGAGCGCCACGCGACAAAGCAAGTTCGACCAGTGAGATCACCGTGCCGGTGGGCTCTCCGCTACCGAGCATCTCGGCGAGCTCGGCGTTGCTCACGGTCCCGGTCAGGCCATCGCTGCAGATGAGGTAGCGATCGCCGGCTCGTGCCTCGCGAATCGAGAGGTCCGGCTCGACCGGCTGGACCCCGTCGAGTGCCCGCATGAGCAGGTTGCGACGCGGGTGCACGCTGGCCTCATCCTCGCTAATGCGCCCCGCGTCAACGAGTGTCTGCACATAGGTGTGGTCGTGAGTGATCTGGCTCAGTTCGCCGTTTCGGAGCAGATAGGCACGCGAATCGCCGACGTGCACGATGGCGATCTTGGCGCTTTCACCTTCGGGTAGCCAGTACAGGGCCGTGGCCGTGGTACCCATCCCAGCAAGTTCGGGGCTGTCGGCCACAACCTCACCGATGCTGGCGCCGGCGGCATCGACGGCGGCGGCCAATCGCGTGAGTGCCTCCCCTTGACCGAGTTCGTCGTCGGCCATCTCCGCGAGGGTGGCGACGGCGGTCGCGCTCGCGAGTTCTCCCGCCGCATGTCCGCCCATGCCGTCCGCGACGATGAGCAGGCGCGGACCGGCGTACCCCGAATCCTCGTTGCCCTTGCGGACCTGTCCGACATCGGAGCGCGCGGCGTAGCGCAGTGCGAGCGACACGACTACCTCTGCAACTGCAGGGTCGTCCGGCCAATGCGCAGGGGCACGTTGGGAGCCAGGATCGTCGGCGACGTGATGCGGGTGCGATCGATCCAGGTGCCGTTGGTGGATCCCAGATCCTCCACGATCCAGCCACCCTCAGTGGGATAGATGCGTGCGTGGCGGCTGGAGGCGTAGTCGTCGTCGATGACCAGGGTGGAGTCTGGTGCTCGCCCGATGGTCACCTGTGCGGTGCCGAGCGGGATCACCGTGTCCTGCAGCGGGCCTTCGGTCACGATCAGCGTGGGTCCCACGCGCTTGGGAGCCTTGGCTCTCTTCGGCTTCGGCTGCTTTGGTGGTTTCGGTGCCTTCGCGGGGCGAGTCGCCTTGGCGGGCGCGGTGGCGGGCTTGGCTTCGCGTGGCTGCAGCAGGTCACGCCGCAGCGCGATGACCGTGATGATGATGAAGAGCCACAGCGCACCGAGGAAGGCGAGCCTAAGCAGGGTGAGCGCGAACTCCGTCACCGGATCAGCCCGTCCGGTAGACCATCGACGTCGTGCCGATCACGATGGTGGACCCATCGACCAGAGCTGCCTGCGTCACGCGAGAGCCGTCGATCGTGGTGCCGTTGGTGGAGCCGAGATCCCGCATGATGGCGGGGGTGCCGAGCACGATCTCGCAGTGATTGCGGGAGACTCCCGGATCCTCGACGCGAATGTCCGCATCGGTTCCGCGCCCGAGGCGGCTGACGGCCCGCACGAGCGGGTACGCCGTGCCGCCGATTTCGAGGAAGGGTTGTCCCGGCGCAGCGGCGCCGGCGGTGGCGTTGACCACCGCGGCTCGGGCCTCGGAGTGCACGCGGAAGATGCCCGTCTCGAGTGCGTCATCGAGTTCGAGGCGCACCTCGGCCGGACCGATGAGGGCGTAGGACTGTTCTTCGGCGTACTCGGTGACGACCGAGGCCAACTCCGCCTGCAGGGTGTCGCGGTAGACACTGAGCCGCTCGTCGTCGTGGGGGGAGAGGTCGAGGGTGAAGACGTTCGGTGTCACGGTACGACCGCGCGCCACGATGGCCGAGCGGTCGTCCATCTCCTTTTGGATGGCCGCCGCGAGTTCGACCGGCTGGACCTCGGACTTGAATGCGCGCGCGAAGGCGCCGTTCACCATCTTGTCGAGGCGGTCCTCGAAGCGATCCAACAGGCCCACCCCGTGATCCTACGGCCCCGGATCCCCAAAGGGGTGGCGAGCACGGCCGACTTATCGATCGGAGCGGAATCGGGGCCAGAAGCCCCCCACGTGGTCGGCGTAGTCAAACCAGGCGACCCCGTGCTTCTCGGCTAGCAGGCGGTCCTCCCAGAGCGCCTTGCCCGCGAAGAAGGCGCCGAGGACGACCAGCATGATCACCTGCCAGATCGAGCCCACCGCGACGGTGAAGCCAAGGGCGGCGATGAGGAGACCGACGTAGATCGGATGGCGAACCACCGAGTAGATGCCACCGGTGCGTAGGGCCGCTGACCGCATCGGCACCGGAGTCGCGGTGAGCGCGGTGCCCATGCCGAGAAAGGCGATGAGGACCAGCGCGAGGCCCGCGATCATCAGCGCAATCCCCAGAAGGTCGAGGAAGTCGGGGGGCAGATCGAGTCCTCGACGCTTGGGCAGCAGGACGAGGGCGATCAAGAGCGCCGCCTGCAGGGAGACGAGAGCCCAGCCGAGTTGCTGACGCTGGCGGACTTCAGCATCAGGGGCTCCGGGCGTCTTGGCGGCGAGATCAGGGTCGTCCCCTTCAACGCCGTCCGTGCGATCGTCTCCCCGTGCCTCCATCCCGACATTATGTCTCGGCTGCACTGCTAGTAGTCGAGGCAGAGGGCACGGTCGAGCAGTGCCTCGACATGCAACCGGGTGGTGGGGAAGGTGGGCACCGGTGTGTCCAATGGCTCCAGTAGTTCCAGTTCCGTGCAGGC
>Ga0181594_10005290_pt1 | contig 11319 bp, 9 predicted proteins | sample 071ome_18_FD_145603 | JGI IMG/M metagenome (GOLD analysis project Ga0181594, IMG submission 145603) | Coastal salt marsh microbial communities from the Groves Creek Marsh, Skidaway Island, Georgia - 071413BT metaG (spades assembly) | ecosystem: Environmental > Aquatic > Marine > Intertidal zone...
GGAAGCGCGGTCCCGCGACGCTGAGCATCGGGTCTCCGTGACCGTCGACCCGGAGGTTTGCCTCATGGTCCTTCTCCAGCAGCATCTTCGCGACCTCGGCGGACGAGGCCGAGGAGAGGACATCGGTGCGGCGCGTCTCGAAGGCCGACGCCGGGCTGCTGCAGAGCAGCACGAAGAGAGACAGGAAGAACGCGACCATGGGATACTCCGATTCGGCGCGGGCTCCCGTAGCTGATCACCGGGCCGATGCCGACCCGGACCAGCTGGCTCTCGTCCGAGAATCTCGACTGGAGCTCCGATGATGTCCCCGCTCATGCTGCTCGCCCTCGCTTCCACCGCGGAGGCCGGAAAGGTCCCGGCGACCGTCAACATCGGCGTGGGACCCACGGTCGCCCTGCTCGGCAACCCCCTCGATGGCGCGATGACGCCCTCCGTCGGGGTCTCCCTCCAGGCCGAAGGCTGGGTCAGCAAGAAGACCCTCCGCTCGAAGAAGGTCATGAAGAGGGTCCCGAAGCAGTACCGCGGCATGGTCAAGGGCATGCCGGACGCGCACGTGACGCCGCTTCCCGTCATGCTGATACCGGACATCGTCGGCATCGTCCCCGTCCAGACGAAGTCGGCCACCGGCCCCACGGTCGTCCCCGTGTCGTGGTCCCCGATCTCCGCCTCCTTCGTGCACAACGTCGGCGGTCCACACGTGAGCATCGACGTGCAGCCCCGTCTGTCGTGGCTTCGACTGGAAGACACCGTCGGCACGAAGGCAAACACCGCGTGGCTCGGCGCCACGCTGCAGCCCGAGGTCCAGAGCGACATGACCCGTCGGGTCGGGATGGCGGTCGGGGGTCACGTGGGCGCTGGCTGGGTCCCCGAGCCGACCACGGCCCTCCAGGGCTACACCGCGCCGTGGATGCATGCGGACGGCTATGCACGCCTCCAGGTACGGGTACCGATCGAGGTCTCGATGTAGTCCCCGCCGCCGCTTGCCTCGCCCCCGCGACGATGCAACCACATGAAACCGGCATGTCGTGGTCGCCAGTGGCCGTCTCCAGTAGGGTGTGATGCCCTGAAGCGCAGACGTGCGCATCGCAGGGCTGGAGGCGTCATGCGGAAGCGCAGGCAGCAGACGGGCACGGCCGTGTCACTCCAGGGCGGTGCCGCAGGCCAGCAGGCCGGCGCAGGCCGCGGGAACGCCTCTCGTCAGTCCGCACTGGCCGCGCGGGGGGCGCACCCCGGTGAGGAGAAGCAGGGAGACTGGAGCGACCTCTTCAGCTGGTGGGGCAGCGAGACGGACGAGGAGAAGGTCGGCGACGACGACTTCGCCTGGTGGAACCCCTGGACCTGGTGGAGCGACAGCTCCGACACCGACACGCCCAGCATCGACACCCCCTCCCCGACCATCGACTCTCCCTCGCCGTCGGTGGATGGCCCGGAGATCGACACTCCCGTGGTCAAGGACGAGGAGGTCAAGGAGGTCATCGAGGAGGTCAAGGACGTCGAGGACAACGTAGACCCGGACCTCGCCCTCCGCCCCGAGTCGATGCGCTCGGGCCAGTACGGGGCCCTGATCCAGAAGAGCGGTGGCTCGATCGACATCAAGGAGTCGGCGGAGCCCGGAGCTGCGGTGAAGCTCAGCGTCGCCGACGGCACCGCGTGCCACATCAAGAGCATCAACGGCGGAATGATCGAGGTCGCCTTCCGCAAGGGCGACAAGGAAGAGACCGGCTGGGTGGCGAGCGGACTCTTCAGCGACCAGCCCCGCCTGTTCAAGGACGATGACAACGCCGACCTCATGGAGGACTACACCTGGACGCACTTCGAGGGCGACCAGTCCATGCCGACGGGCGCCGACGGGCGCACCGTCCAGCAGGGTGGTCTCGCCGACTGCTACTTCGTCGCCGCCATGAACGCGGTGGGCATGGCGAACCCGCAGTTCCTCCGCGAGAGCATCATCTACCACAAGGCGACCGGGATGTACCGCTGCCGCTTCTACGAGGAGGCAGGCTGGGACTACCAGGCGGGCGCAGCGAAGACCCGCGAGGTCTGGATCGAGGTGGACGGATACCTGCCGACGTCCGGCAGCTCCAAGGACGCCGCCTACGCCGACAAGAACGACTCCACCGTCTGGGGCGCAATCTACGAGAAGGCCTACGCAAAGTGGAAGGGCGGCTACAACGTCATGGGGGACGGCGGCTACGGCTCCAAGGCGATGGAGGAGATGACCGGCAACCCGTCGAGCTACCGCAACACGAGCCAGCTCTCCGAGGAAGAGGTGATCCCGTTCTTCGAGAAGGCGAAGGCCGAGGGCCTCGCCATCTACACCGGCTCCAACTCGACAGGCACGGTCGAGACCCAGACACCCCTCACGGACAAGGGCGACGGGAAGTACTCCGGCACGGTGAAGCAGTCCCACAAGTGGAACCACATGGAGCCGGGGACCGTGCGGATCGAGGACCTCTCCGGAGTCGCAGGGACCGCCCGGGACACGGGCAGCGAGGGCGACAAGAAGAGCAGCCTCACCGGTGCGAACGTCACCGGCGGCGAGGTCGTCTACAAGCCCAACACCATCGAGCTCGAGCTCGCAGAGGGTGCACGCCCGGCCGCCGACCAGCTCCAGGTCGACGCCGAGTTCAAGGGGATGATCTACCCGGAGAAGCAGGTCATCGGCTGGCACGGGTACAGCTTCGACAAGGTCGTCGACGGCGACAAGGTCCAGCTCTACAACCCCTGGGGCTCCTACCAGCCCAAGCCCCTCACGCCGGCCGAGTACCTCGCCAACTACGGCAGCCTCTCGACCGCCCAGGTCCCCCAGGCCGAGGGTGAGGGCTGATCCGGCCCCTCGCCCTCGCTGCGGCCATGCTCGCCTGCGACGGGCAGGCAGCCGCCCCCCCATCCGCTGCACCGGAGTCGACCGTGGCGTGCACAGTGACCGTGGCCAGCGGCGAGGACGTCGCCAGCAAGCTCTCCCCTGATGCCGTCGTCTGCCTCGCGGCGGGCGTACACCGGGTGAACCTCGATCTCGCCCACGGGGTGACCCTCCGCGGCGAGCCCGGCGCCGTGCTCGACGGCGGTCGACGCGGGCCGGTGGTGCGCGTGGGGGCGAACGGTCAGCGCGTCCGGATCGAGGGCGTGGAGATCCGCGGGGGCTCCCATGAGTTCGGATCCGGCGTCCTGGTCGAGGGCTACTCGGACGTGACCCTCGCGTACTGCACGATCCGCGACAACGAGCAGGGTCCTGGCGGCGGCGGAGGCCTGGGCGTCCGGCGCGGCCGCGTCCTCGTCGAGGGCGGAACCCTCACGGACGAGATCATCGTGACGACCGTCGCGGAGGCCCGCTTCTCCGACGCACAGCTCGGGACCCTGATCGCGAGCGACGGTGCGAACGTCGCAGTGCGTGCCGGACGGGTCGACCGTCTCGTCGTCCGGGGGACCTCCACCCGACAGCCCCAGGTGGCGATCCAGGGCTCCGAGATCGGCGCCACCGACAACAGCGGGCAGTTTCCCGGTCGGGTCATCGTCGAGTAGGGCGTCGGTGTCACGACGGACACCGGTCAGGGGGACGCGCGGCCGGTCCGGTTCATCCGCCAGACGGCGGAGAGCACGTCACCGACCTCATAGAAGTCCACAGCCACCCACGAGACGGGCCGTCCCGCCTCCGCGGCGCACCGGTCGATCCGCTCGGAGAGCAGTGGATCGTGGTTCACCTCCTCCGCGAGCTCGACCCGGGCCGTCGGCCGAGTGAGGAAGTGGTTCACGAGGAAGAAGGCGTGGTCCGCGTCCCCCCGGAGCCGCTCGCAGGAAAAGTCCTCTGCGGTCTGCGCGGCATAGGGCGTGTCCCAGGCATGGTCCCGGTAGCCGGCGTGGATCCAGGGCACGCCCTCCCCGTCGCCCTGGCTGAAGACCACGAGCGGCGTCCCCACGTCACCGAGCTGCGCGAGCGTCGGCCAGGCAGCCCCCGCCGGGTGGGTGTAGGCCAGCTCCGCGACCCCGGCCTCCTCGGCCGCGGCCGCGACCCAGGCCGGATCGACGTAGCTCTCGAGCATCAGGATCAGTGCCTCGTCCGGGTTCGCCTCGAGGAACCCTCCCAGGCGCCGGAAGCCATCCGCCAGACGCTCCGCCCCGAGCTCGCAGTAGCCGTGACACAGCCACGCCTCGCCCTCCCACGGATGGACGTCCAGCATCATCCCGCGCACTCCGTCCGCCAGCTGTCGCTCCAGGCCGTGGGTCTGGTTGGGGCCGAGCCAGCCATCGTCCGCGCTCGACATGGCGTTGTGGGTCATCGCGATGGCGACCGAGTCGAGGGGACGGTCGCAGAGGTCGGCGCTCCCGTGACAGGTGCGCGCGTCCGCCGCGCCCGAGCCGGCCGAGTCCACCGCGCCGGAGGCGCAGCCCAGCGTCATGCACGGGAGCAGGAACCTCATGTCCGGACCATACCCGAGCGGTCGCGCTACGCTCGGCCCACGGGCTCCGAGGCCCGTCTCCATGGAGCCCAGATGCCGGTCATCACGAAGCAGACGGTGCTGATCACGGGTGCCTCCAGCGGACTGGGTCGGTCGCTCGCGCTCCGCCTGAGCCGCCAGGACAACCACCTCGTGGTGACCGCTCGACGGGCGGCACTCCTGGAGTCCCTCGCGGCCGAGGTCCGGGCCAACGGGAGCCGCTGCACGGTCGTACCCGCGGACTGCACCGACCCGGAACAGGTCCAGGTCGTCCTCCAGGCCGCGATGGACAGCGGCGGTGTCGACGTCGCCGTGCTCAACGCCGGAGGTGGCGTCGCGATGCGGATGGACGAGGCCAGCGCCGCCGACGTCCTGCGGATCATGCGCGTCAACTACGACACCCTGGTGCTCTTCCTGTCTCCGCTCATCCAGCACATGAAGGCACGCGGACACGGCACGATCGCCTACACGGGCTCGCCCGCGGGCACCTTCGGGCTGCCGCGGTCCGGCCCGTACAGTGCGGCCAAGGCCGCCGGGCGCGTGCTCCTCGACTCTGCCCGCATCGAGCTGGCCGGATCCGGGGTCCACCTCGTGGCCCTGTACCCGGGCTTCACGTACACCGACGGCCTCGACCCCGAAGAGGTCCCGGTGAAGGCCCTCATCATCGATCGCGAGCGCGCCGCTCGGGAGATGCAGCACGCCATCGAGCGCGGGCGGGCCCACCACATGTTCCCGAAGCGGATCCGACTGCTCATCGGTCTCGGCTCTGTACTGCCGGAGTGGCTGCGCCGCTTCGTCCTCAGCCGGCTCGGCTGAGCCGTCAGCACGGCTCCCGTCAGGCCTGCTCGTGGTGGGTCGACTCCGTGTTGACCGACCACACTGCGTCCCGGTCCAGCCCATCCGCCGCAAGCCCGTCGACCGCGACCATCGCGGTCAGCATCGAGTGGTCCTGGTTGTTGTACCGGTGCTGGCCGTTCCGTCCGATCGGCACGAGGTTCTGGACCCGATCCAACCAGCCGCGCAGCTCGCCCATCCGGTCATGGGTGCCGAAGTACCCCGGGTAGGCCCGCTTCATCCGCAGGGTCGTGGCGTCCCGGACGGCCCCTCGGTCCGCCAGACCGAGTCCCACCAGCTCGTCCACCGCCAGCGACGCAAGCGACGCGTCGGACCGCGACCACAGCGTGTCCCCTTCACTCGCGAAGTACTCCATCCCGACCCAGGCCTGGCGCTGGTCGGCGACCATCCACGGGCTCCAGTTGTGGAACAGCTGGAGGCGCCCGACGTGGACCCCCGGCTCCTGGATGTAGATCCAGTTGTCGCGCAGGGGGCCGCCGTCGGGCTCTGTCGCCGACAGGCCATCGAGCAGGACCCCCACGGTGATGAAGTCCCGGTACTCGAGCCCCGCGGCGACGTCCCGAGCAGCGTCCGGCACCGTGCCGCTCCTGGCGAGCCCTGCGACCAGCTCCCGCAATGGCATCGTCGAGAAGACCAGGTCCGCCTCGAGGCGCTGCCGCACACCGTCGGTGCCCTGTACCCACAGCGCCGTGATCCGCTCCGCCTCGAGCTCCGCGCCCACGACACGACACCCGAGCCGAACCTCTCCGCCGCCCCGGACCACCTCCTCGGCCGCCGCCTCCCACATCTGGCCCGGTCCGAGCTTGGGGTAGAGGAACTGCTCGATGAGGCTCGTCTCGGTCGGTCGGTCCCGGAGCCCGAGCCGGCGCCCCACGCCGTCGACGAGGGCGCCGCGGAGGCTCAAGCCCCGGATCCGCTGGGCGCCCCACTCCGCCGAGATCCGGTCACAGGACCGACCCCAGACCTTCGCCGTGTAGTCCTGGAAGAAGGTGCGGTAGAGCTCCTCCCCGAAGCGGTTGACGAGGAAGTCCTCGAGGGTGGACTCATCCCGGGGCTGCAGGCGGGCCCGGAGGTAGGAGGTGCCGATGCGCGCCGTCCTCGAGGGACCCAGGGCGGACAGCGTCTCCAGATCCAGCGACAGCGGGTACGAGAAGAACCGACCCCCATGGAAGATCCGACTCCTGCGTGGCCGGAGGAGCATGACCCGGTCCTGCTGCTCCGGATCCGGACCGCTCCCGTCGGTGCGGAGCCCGCGAACCTGGCGCTGGTACCCGAGCTGGACCGGGCCGGGCGGCAGCCGCTGGAGCGGGAGGCGGTCGAGCCACCAGTCCATCACCCGGTCCGAGCGGGAGAAGAACCGATGCCCGCCGAGGTCGATCCGGTTGCCGGCGTGGACCAGCGTCCGGGAGATGCCCCCCACCACCGCGTCCTGCTCCAGCACTACGGGCACGATGTCCGTTCGCGCGAGGAGCTCGCAGGCCGCGGTCAGTCCCGCAGGACCCGCGCCGATGATGAGGGCAGTGCGAGGCATCCCGCGCGGCGTAACGGCCGGGTGGCCGCAGGAACACCCAGAGCGGGCGCCCGAGCCCGTCGACGGTCAGGGGTTCCCGCTCACCTGTCGGGCCGCGCGGGCGACCTTCGCGTCCGGATCGGTGTGCAGGGCCCGCACGGCGGGCTCCTCCGCAGCGCGAGCCGCATCGAGCCGGGCCATCGCACGAACCGCGCGGCGGCGGACGTCGGCGTCCGTGTCTCCGGTCGCCGTGACGAGGGCCGGCCACGCGTCGACTGCGCCGACCCAGCCAAGAGCCCGCGCCGCAGCCGAGCGGACACCTGCGTCGGTGTCCCCCAGCGCCTGCCGGAGCTGGGGCGCCCACGCCGGGTCCTCGGTCCAGCCCATCGAGCGGGCGCTCGCCTCCCGCACGGCGGCGTCCGCGTCCTTGGCTGCGGCACGCAGGACCGGTGACGCGAGGGCCTCGGGCTGCCGCCGGAGCACCTCGACCATGACGACCCGGACCTCGGCAGAGGCCTCGGAGGTGAACGCCGCTGCGACGCCCGGAGCCCACTCGCCGTCCGTCCGGACGAGAGCATCAAGGAGCGCGGCACGGACGAGCTCCCCGTCTTCCCCTCGCAGGAAGCGGTCGAGGAGGACGGCCGTGGTGCCAGCGTCGCGAGCCGGCAGGACGAAGCGCGGTCCGCCCGCGCGAGTGGTGCCGGGCGCGAGGCGCATGAGGGCAGCTGCGGCGTCGCCGTCGACCTGCCACGCACGCGCGAGCGCAGCCCGCTGCCGGTCCTGCCAGTCGGCCGACCCGGCGAGCAGCGAGAGCTCGGCGTCTGACAGGACCGGAGTGACCGACACCGGGGCCGCCAGCGCCGGAGTGGACCCGATAGCCACGGCACAGATGATGAGAAGGTGCTTCATTTCTCAGTCCTCCTCGTCGACGAGCAGGTGGAGGGCGACGTCCCACCAGTCAGCGATGGGGGTGCGGACCACGTTGCTGCCGCAGTGCACCTCGCCGAGCATGATGTGGTAGTAGTCCCAGTCATCGAGCCAGTGGAAGTCGAGGCCTTCCGGCAGCAGGCCCTCGATCTCAGCGATGAACGGGTCGTCCCCCTGGTCGTCCCCGGAGGGGCGAAGGAAGGGGTCCGGCATGAACAGGTGGGTCTCCCCGGACTCGAGCGGCGCGACCGTCATGTTCGCGGTCCCCGGGATGAGCCCCACCGTCGAGCCGCGGCAGCCGCGAACCTCTTCGAAGATGGCTGGGATCCGGATGATGTCGTCATCCGTGAGCCCGAGCTCGGCCTTGAACTGCTCGACCGCCGGCTCGACATAGTCCGCCTGGATCTCCTCGTTCATCGCCCGGAGCGCGCCGTCATCAACGATGTCGCCGATGGTCGAGTAGCCGTGGTCCTGCGCGTACCGGGGGAGGCGGGTTGCTGCGGGCTGGGCCTCCAGGAACTCGTAGGCGAGGTCCACGTCCCCCACGACGAAGCGGAAGCCCTTGTCGCTGGAGGGGTCGGGCACGAAGGTCGTGAACTCGTCGACGTGGCCGACGCAGAGGAAGCCCACGTCGAGCTCGAACGGGTCCTGGATCTTCTGGGCCTCGAGCATGGCCACCATGTCCTCGTGCATCTCATCGGCGAACCAGTGCCCGTAGTAGGCCCGACCAAACGGGTAGGAGACACCGTCGACGGTGACCGGCGGGCTGACCTCGAGGTTGCCGAAGCTGTCCTGGGAGGTCGGGACGCCGGAGCCCCAGGTGTCGATGACCGTGTCCGGGTCCTCACCGAAGACATCGTCGGGGAGGGCACCCAGGTACTGTCCCTGGGGGCTGCGGATGGAGTCGATGACGAGGTCCATCCGGGCCCCACCCGGCGCGGTCATCGTGGAGAGCTCGATCTCGTCCTGGATCCAGACGTCCCAGCCGTAGCGGGCCATCCCGAAGCCCTCGAAGGTGCCGCCGAGGACGTCCTCGAACCCGTTGATGAAGGGCTGGTTCCCGTCCGCACCGCTCGCCGACATCGCAAAAACGCGCTCGACCGGCTGCAGGTGGTGGTTCAGGATGAGCGGAGACGCCCGGAGGTCGACGTCCATCGACTCCACCACATCCCCGTCGGCGTCCTGCAGCTCGACCGCGATCCAGCCCGCCGCTCCGATGGTCCTGAACTCGACCTCGAGGTCGAGGTCTCCGGCGGGGACGTCGAGCTCCACGGGACCGGTGTCGCCGTCGAGGAGCACGGCACCGTCCGAGAGCACCCGGATCCGGCCGGTGTTGCCTCGGAGCTGCAGCGCCAGCACGCCGCCGTCGGGAGCGTCTGCGAACAGCGCCTCCTCGAGCGTGAACCCGAAGCGGTCGTCGTCGCCCTCGGCATCCTGGGCCCAGTCCGCGGCGCCATCTCCGTCGTCGTCGTCGAGGTTCGCGATCCCGTAGACGGCCCGGTCGGTCCACGGATCGACCGCCTCTCCTCCGGAGTCGTCCCCGTCCTTGTCGGAATTGCAGCCGAGCGCGAGGAGCGCGGTGAGCGTGAGTGCGAGTCGATGCGTCATCGTGGGTACCCTAGCGGTCAGCGAGCGGACCCGCCACCGGGAGCCCTGCAGGAGACAGGCTATGACCCCGCAGACCCAGGTCGCCCATGCTCGCGCTCCTCGCCATCGCCGCCCACGCCGCCACCCACGCCTTCGTCGGGGCCACCCTCCATCCCGTCGACCAGGCTCCCGTACCGGACGGAGTCCTGCTCGTCTCGGACGGTCGGATCGCGGCAGTCGGAGCACGGTCGTCCGTCGACATCCCCGTGGGAGCCGAGGTCCATGACCTCTCGGGGCGGCACGTCATCCCCGGTCTGATCGACCTCCACTCCCACATCGGCGGCGGCCGGCTCCACGAAGCACTGGGGGTGACCATGCCCGCCGTGGCCGCGGTGGACGCCATCGACCCGACCCACGCGAGCATCCAGCGGGCACAGGCCGGCGGCATCACGACCGCCAACATCATGCCGGGCAGCGGCAAGCTGATGGGCGGACAGACCGCCTACATCGCCCTGCGGGACACTGCAGTGGTGGACGAGATGCTCCTGTGCTCGGGCCCCGCTCGCGGTGTGCCTGCGGACGCTCCCCAGCGGCGGGCGCAGGTCTGCGGCGGCGTGAAGATGGCTGCCGGAACGAACCCGCAGGGGCCGGGCGGAGACCCGCGCAGCCGGATGGGCGCTGCGTTCCTGCAGCGGAAGGCCCTCCAGCAGGGTCGGGAGCGACTCACTGCCTGGACCCGGTGGGCCGAGACCCCGGAGCAGAAGCGCGAGCCGATGGCTCCCGACCTCGACGGCGACGCGTTGGCGGACATCGTGAGCGGTGCGCGGACCGTGCACCTCCACGCCCACCGCGCCGACGACATCGTCACCGGTCTCCGGCTGCGGGAGGAGTTCGGCATCGACCTCGTCCTGCAGCACGGCTCGGAGGGCTTCAAGGTCGCCGACCGCATCGCCGCCGCCGGTGTCCCCGTCGCCATCAACGTGCTGGACACACCCGGCGGAAAGGAGGAGACCCTCGAGCGACGCCTCGACAACCCCGCCCTCCTCCACGCAGCGGGTGTCGAGGTCGCGCTCATCACCGACGATCCCGTCCAGGACAGCCGGCTACTGCTTCGCACCGGCGGGCTCGCCGTGCGCGGAGGGCTTCCAGAGGACATCGCCCTCCGGGCGCTCACCCTGACGCCGGCCGGGATCATGGGCATCGACGCAGACACCGGTTCACTCCAGACCGGGAAGGAGGCCGATCTCGTCGTGCTCTCCGGCCCTCCCTTCAGCGCCTGGACCCTCGTGGAGCAGACCTGGGTGGACGGAGAGCAGGTCTTCGACCGCGCCGACCCGGCCCAGGTCCGCTTCGCAACCGGCGGAGACGCCGTTCCCAGCGAGAGACAGCCATGATCGCACTCCTCGCGGCACTGGCCCATGCCGGGCCGACCGTCGTGTTCACCGGTGCGACCGTGCACCCCGTCTCCGGCCCACCGATCGAGGACGCCGTCCTCGTGGTCGGCGAGGACGGACGCATCGCCTCGCTGCAGGCCGGTCCACTGGACCCGGTCCCCCCCGGTGCCGAGGTCGTCGATCTCACCGGAAAGCACGTGATCCCCGGAATCGTCGACACCCACTCCCACGTGGGGGGCGGGCGTCTGCACGAGTCCCTGGCGCCCGTCCAGCCAGGGATCTCGGCGGTGGACGCCGTGGACCCGAGCCACGTCAGCCTCGCCCGTGCCCGGGCAGGCGGACTCACGACCATCAACGTGATGCCCGGCAGCGGCAAGCTGATGGGCGGCCAGACGGTCTACCTCAAGCTCCGAGACAGCGCCGTCGTCGACGACCTGCTCCTCTGCAAGGGAGACGATGCCCGAGAGGACGCCGAGGGAGCTCCGCTCCGCCGCGACCGGATCTGCGGCGGCATGAAGATGGCCAACGGCACCAACCCCCAGGGCGACGGCGGCGATCCCCGGAGCCGCATGGGGTCGGCATACCTCCAGCGCAAGGCCCTGCAGGAGGG
>Ga0181594_10005291_pt1 | contig 11317 bp, 11 predicted proteins | sample 071ome_18_FD_145603 | JGI IMG/M metagenome (GOLD analysis project Ga0181594, IMG submission 145603) | Coastal salt marsh microbial communities from the Groves Creek Marsh, Skidaway Island, Georgia - 071413BT metaG (spades assembly) | ecosystem: Environmental > Aquatic > Marine > Intertidal zone...
GTTGCATCAGAATTACGCCCACAAGCGCAGCCGCGACAACGGCTTGAACGACAGTCAGGAAAAGAAACAGCGACATGATGATCCCAGTAAAGTTGCTGTGCGCCATTTAGGTGCGCGAACGGCAATGAACAAGTGTTTGTGGTCAGACCCGCCTGCCCATTAGGCTTCTGGCGCGTCTCCAGCGGCAAGTGCGATACCCATAAAGCTGTCCGCTGTCAGGCTGGCTCCACCCACCAGCGCGCCGCCAACTTCCGGTGTCGAGAGAATCTCGCGCGCGTTCTCGGGGTTCACTGATCCGCCATACAAAATGCGCACACCGGTACCCTGCTCTTCACCATAGAGCTTGACCAACAGCTGGCGAATCTCCGCATGCATTTCTGCAATATCGTCTGGCGTCGCAGAGTTTCCAGTGCCGATCGCCCAAATAGGCTCGTAAGCGACAGTCAGAATGTCTCCTGCATTGTCCAGTTCTGGAAGTGAAGATTTCAGCTGCTTGGTTACGAAGGATGCCGCCTTTCCGGCTTCGCGGGTCTTGGCGTCTTCGCCGCAACACATGATCACCTGCATCCCGGCATCCAGCGCAGATTGCGCTTTTTCGCGAACCAGATCGTTGCTTTCTGCGTGGCCTTGGCGACGCTCGCTGTGACCAACGATCACAAACTTCGCCCCGGCATCAGCCAGCATTGGCGCAGAAATGTCACCGGTAAACGCACCTTCGTCACCAGGATGGCAGTCCTGCGCACCAACACCGATTTGCTCAACTTCGCGATGGACGGCATGAATCAGCGTATAAGGCGGCGCGATAGCCACCTCCACTTTCATGTGGCGCTGCGCGGCGCGATCAATGGCGCGCGCTTCGGAGAGCATGGCGCGCGTGCCATTCATTTTCCAATTGCCAACAATAAAAGGCCGACTGGCCATAGGGGATTTCCTGTTCTTTCGAATCTTGGCCCTGATATAGGGAGACGGGGGCTAGTCCCGCTAGCCGACCTAGCACAATCAGTCAAAACCGTTCGCAACCTGTTGCGGCAAGAACGCAGGGCCGATAAAGCGCAGCGATCAAATTCATCCACCGGCCGCCCATTAGGTCGATAATCGCGGAATACTCGCATTCATGATTAGCATCTTTCGCAACTTTTTCAGCTCGAAGCTTGGTCTGGGCCTGACTTTAGGCTTCCTCGGTCTCATCGCCTTTGCCTTCGCCAGCAGTGATGTAGCCAATCAGGCCACATTTGGCGGTGTGTCAGGCGGAGATCGCGTCGCTGTGGTGGGTGATGAAAAGATCGGCAATGCCGACTTTAGCCGCGCTGTAGCCAATGGCGTCGATCAGGTTCGGCAAGAGAACCCGACCATAACCTTGCCTGTCTTCGCTGCCCAAGGAGGGTTCGAAGAGGTCCTCGAGCAAATGATCGACCGTTACGCGATCGGCGTCTATGCGAGAAAGTATGGCCTGCGTGCCGGTGAAAATCTGGTCAATAGCGAAATTCTGGACATCCCTAGCTTTCGCGGGCCAGATGGCAACTTCAGCCAGCAATCATTCCAAGAATCGTTGCGCAGACTAAACATGAACGAGGCAATGCTGCGCCGGGAAATTGGAGACAGCCTACTCGCTCGTCAGATCATTGTGCCCGGGCTAAGTGGCGCACAAATGCCGCAAAAATTCGCAATGCGTTACGCATCGCTCTTGCGTGAAAGGCGTGAAGGCTCGGTGGCCTTCATTCCCAGCGCTTCCTTCGCTCCCGATGGCGATCCGACCGAACAGCAGCTGAGTGCCTATTACGAGGAAAATCGTGATGACTACATTCGGCCGGAGCGCCGTGTCATTCGTTACGCAATGTTCGGTTTTGAGAATCTTGATACAGATGTGACGCCAACCGATGAAGAGATCGCAGCTCGCTATGAACGAGACCGCGCTCTTTATGCGGCAAGCGAAGATCGCACGATCACACAACTGATTGTTCCAACAAAGGATTCCGCCAATAGCATTCGTGACCGTGTGAATGGCGGCGCTTCATTCGCTAGCGTTGCCCGTGAAGCCGGATTCAGCACCACGCAAATCGGCCCGATTAACAAGGAAGACTACGGCAATCAGGCGTCAGACGCCGTGGCGACGGCAGTTTTTGCGGCATCGCGCGGACAGATCGCACAGCCGGCACGCAGCTCTTTGGGCTGGCACGTTGTGCGGGTAGACAATGTAACCAGTATCGCTGGCCGGTCATTGGCTAACGTCACTCCCGAGATCCGTGAGCAATTGCTTCAGGAAAAACGCGCCTTTGCCTTGGCGGATCTGAGCGCACGCATTGAAGAGCAGGTCGATAGCGGCGTTGCCCTGTCGCAGGTCGCGCAGGAACTTGAGGTCGAGATCAGCTCGACGGCCCCGATTACAGCGGATGGCCGGATTTATGGTGTACCTAGCGCACAGTTGCCACCGCAATTGGTTGGCGCGGTCAACACTGCGTTCCAGATGGACGAAGGCGAACCGCAACTGGCGGAAATCGCGCGTGGCACGACCTTCATGATCTTCGAAGTATCGGACATAACACAATCTGCTGCGGCAACTTTGGATGAAATCCGCGAACAGATTGTGCTTAGCTGGCGTCTCGCAGAAGGGGCCGAACTGGCCCGCGCCGCCGCTGATCGTGTGATCGAACGGGTTGGTGCAAATTCCAGCCTGGCTGCGGCTATGGGTGAAGAGGAAACACCGCTTCCTCCGGTTGATGAGCTCAATATCAATCGCCAGCAATTGCTAGCGCAAGGGCAGCAAATCCCGCCAGCTTTGGCGTTGATGTTCAGTATGGCCGAAGGCACGACCAAGCGTCTGGAAGCGCCGAACGATCTTGGTTGGTTTGTTGTTGATCTGACCAACATCGAAACCCCTGAAATTGCAGCCAATGATCCGGTTATCGCGGCTTCGCGCCAGCAATTGCGCGGTGCCATCGGTGACGAGCTCGCGCAGCAGATGACCCGCGCGATGCGGCAAGAGCTGGGCGTGGAAACAAACTCAGCCGCGCTCGAAGCGGTCAAACGTCAGATGACCGGCGAGAACTAAGAAAGCAGGTATTTGTCCTCAATTGAAACCGGAACCTATTTGCCTGAGAACTCCGCGGCGGCGAGATTGGCGCTCGCCGCGGGACGGCCGGCATTGGTGTGGCGAAAGGTTATCGCCGATGCGGAAACCCCCGTTGGTGCAGCTGCGAAACTGATTCAGCCTGAGCGCGGTGATTTCCTGCTTGAATCAGTCGAAGGCGGCGAAGTACGCGGGCGATATAGCCTGCTCGGCCTTGAACCCGATCTGGTGTTCAGAGCGCGCGGAGACAGTGCTGAGATAAACCGCAGGTGGAGCCAGGATCGCGATGGGTTTGCCTCATGCGATCAACCAAGCCTGGATGCTCTGCGATCGCTCGCGGAAAGCTGTCGCATTGAAGTTCCGGAAGAATTGCCACCCGCCCTTGCCTGCCTGGTTGGCTACTTCGGCTTTGAAACAGTTGCGCTGGTAGAGGATTTGCCGCGCGCGCCAGACAGCGAGCTCGATCTGCCGGATATGTTGTTTGTCCGGCCAACCATCATACTAGTGTTCGATGGATTGAGCGATGCGTTGTTTGCAATCGCGCCGATTTGGCAGGCAGGCAATGCGGACGCTGCGATCGAGCGCGCGGGGGAACGGATCGACGAAGTGCTGCGGCAACTCACTGATGCCAAAGCTCCACGTCACATAGCTGATGATTTGCCGGACATGTCGTTGGAGCCGGTCATTCCCGCAGACGACTATAAAGACATTGTGCTACGCGCGAAGGACTACATAATGGCGGGTGACATCTTTCAGGTGGTTTTGGCCCAGAGATTCACTTGCCCTTTTCCCCTGCCGCCGATCGAGCTCTACCGCGCATTGCGCCGCGTGAACCCATCGCCCTTCCTTTATTTTCTCGACCTGCCGGGCTTTTCTGTTGTCGGTTCAAGCCCGGAAATTCTGGTCAGAGTGCGAAACGGTGAAGTCACAATTCGCCCGATAGCCGGAACACGGCCTCGCGGTACGAACGCTGTTGAAGACAATGCCAATGAAGCGAGCTTGCTGGCTGATCCCAAGGAACGGGCAGAGCATCTGATGCTGCTTGATCTGGGCCGCAATGACGTGGGACGGGTGGCATCCAAAGGATCGGTGGAGGTCACCGACAGCTTCACAATCGAACGCTACAGCCACGTTATGCATATTGTCAGCAATGTTGTCGGAAAACTGGAGGCTCCCTGCGATGCAATTGACGCGCTTTTCGCAGGGTTGCTCCCTGCGATGCAATTGACGCGCTTTTCGCAGGGTTTCCGGCCGGCACAGTCAGCGGTGCGCCCAAGATCCGCGCTTGCGAGATCATCGCCGAGCTGGAACCCGAAGCGCGCGGCGCTTACGCCGGCGGCGTGGGGTATTTCGCGCCCGACGGTTCGGTGGACAGCTGCATCGTGCTGCGCACAGCGGTGGTCAAAGATGGCGTCATGCATGTGCAAGCCGGCGCGGGCATCGTCGCCGATAGCGATCCAGATTACGAATTGGCCGAATGCAAAGCCAAGGCTGGGGCGTTGATCGCGGCAGCGCGTGAGGCAGCGCGCGTCGCCAGCGAACCGGAGTTTGGCCAATGAAGCGGCTGCTTTTTCTCAGCTTGTTTGCGGTCGCCCTGTCAGGTTGCGAATTACAAGGCGGCGAGCCTGTCACGCGGACCGAGATCGGTTCCGGTTCCGAAACCCGCGTTGCGTTGCGGCGCGAAGCCTCGGCTTGCGAAGTCGTGATATTCCAAGATGTGCCGCTTACCCACTGTGTAGCTGACCCAGCAAAACACAATATTTCCACCGTTCTGGCTGATCCGAACGGCACACCATATCGCGCGCTCAAGACCTATGGCGAAGCATTGGGCAAGGATGCGGCTGTCGTTGCCTTCGCGATGAATGGCGGGATGTTTGAGAACGACGGAAAAACAGTCGGTTATTACGTCGAAGAGGGTCAACGACTAGAAGAGCTCAACCTTGGCGACGGCAAGGGAAATTTTTATGGGAAATTTTTATCTGAAGCCCAATGGCGTCTTCTTCGGCACAGACGGCAGGTGGGAAATCCGCACCAGCACCAATTTTCTCTACAATGTCAGCGATCGCCCGCAGTTTGGCACGCAATCTGGGCCCATGCTCGTGATCGACGGGCAATTGCATCCCGAGATTCAGGACGATGGCCCCTCCAAGATAATCCGCAACGGCGTGGGCATCGACGCGGAGGGTAAAGCGCATTTCGTCATTTCAGATGGTGCGCTTAGCTTCGGCCAATTGGCGCGCTATTTCAGGGACGAGTTGCAAACGCCCAATGCGCTTTATCTTGATGGCCGAATTTCCGGCCTTTGGGATCCGGTGACAGAGCGGTTGGACGACACCAACGGCATCGGTCCACTGATCGTTGTGACAAAGAAAGTCAGCGAATGAATTACGAGCGCACTCTCTACCCAGAGATCGAACCTTATGAAACCGGCATGTTCGATGTCGGCGAAGGCCATACGCTGTATTATGAGCGGGTTGGCACACCCGGGACGAAACCGGCGGTTTTTCTGCACGGCGGCCCCGGCGGCGGCATCAGCGAGAAAAATCGCCGCCAATGGGATCCTGCGCTGTACGACGTGCTACTGTTCGATCAGCGCGGCTGCGGCAAATCGCTGCCCTTCGCAGAGGTCGAACAAAACGACACATGGCGGATCGTTTCCGACATCGAGAGACTGCGTGAAATGTGCGGGCACGATAGCTGGCAGGTGTTTGGCGGCAGCTGGGGTGCAACCCTTTCGCTTGCCTATGCGCAGATGCACCCCGAACGCTGCGACGAGCTGGTTCTGCGCGGCGTGTTCCTGGCGCGGCAAAAGGAAAAGAACTGGCTCTACAGCTATGGCGCAAGCGAGATCATGGCAGAACAATGGGATCAGTTCACCGGCCTTATCCCTGAGCACGAGCGCGGCGACCTGGTTAAAGCCTATTACAACCGCCTGACTAGTGACGACGAAGCGACCCGGCTTGCCGCTGCGCGAGAATGGTCATTATGGGAAGGCAGCGTTGCAACCTTGCTGCCCGATCCTGACTTACTAGCTGCCTTTGCCGATCCGGCGAAAGCGGTTCCGTTTGCGCGCATCTGCGCGAAGTTCTTTCTGGAAGACTTCTATTTCGACGAAGCGCAATTGCTGACAAATGCGCACAAATTGAAAGGCATTCAAGGTATAATCGTGCAGGGCCGTCACGACATTTGCTGCCCACCGACTTCGGCATGGGAATTGAAGAAAGCCTGGCCCGAGGTGAACCTGCGCATCGTCCATGATGGTGGGCATAGCGCCTATGAACCGGGCATCGTCGATGGCCTCGTCCGTGCGACCGATGAACTGGCCGGAAAAACCTCCGCATAGCAAAACTTTCTTGATCGCGGGCGCGCAAACCGCGAAGGCGGCATCGCAATGATCCTTGTTATCGACAATTACGACAGCTTCACGTTCAACCTGGTCCACTATTTGATGGAACTGGGCGCAGAAGTGCTGGTTGAGCGAAATGACGCGCTTAGCGCGGCTGACGCGTTGCAAATCAATGCCGCAGGTTTTTTGATTTCGCCTGGCCCATGCACGCCCAATGAAGCTGGCATTAGCCTGGATCTAGTTGCAGCATGTGCAGATGCCCGTAGGCCTCTCTTGGGAGTGTGTCTTGGACACCAGTCCATCGGACAGCATTTTGGCGGGCGGGTTGAACGCGGCGGCCTGATGCACGGAAAGACTTCACCGGTGTCGCATGACGGTTCCGGTGTGTTCGCCGGCCTGCCCTCGCCCTTTACCGCGACACGCTATCACAGCTTGGTGGTGCAGGATCAGCCAGAGGAGCTAGTGGTCAATGCGACGTCGGATGACGGCTACACAATGGGGTTCCGCCACCGCGATTTGCCGATCCACGGCGTACAGTTTCACCCGGAAAGCATCGCGACCGAACATGGGCATGCGCTGCTGGCGAATTTCCTGCGCGAATGCGGCATCGAAACGAAAGAACTGGCAGAATGAAGACACTTCCCCTCGCAGTCCCTCATATGAGCGAAGCCGAGGCTGAAGAAGTCTTCGGCTGGATACTGGATGGCGATGCTTCCGACGAAGAAATCGCGCGTTTCCTGCTGGCGATGACCGAGCGCAACGAAACAGCAGAAGAAATTGCCGGCGCTGCACGGGCATTGCGCGCGCGGCTTATTCCGATCGAAGCACCTGAAGGTGCGGTCGATTGCTGTGGAACCGGCGGCGACGGGCATCACACGCTCAACGTTTCGACTGCCGTCTCTCTGGTTGTGGCGGCTTGCGGCGTGCCAGTGGCAAAGCATGGCAACCGTGCGGCGTCCAGCAAGTCCGGCGCAGCAGATACGCTCGAAGCACTCGGTCTCGACATGGACGCAGCAGGACGAACAGCCGAAAAGACGCTCTCCGAAATCGGCATCTGCTTCCTTTTTGCGAAGAACCACCACCCTGCGATGGGTCGCATTCAGCCAATCCGCCAGAAATTGGGCAAGCGCACGATCTTCAACCTGATGGGGCCGCTTTCCAATCCGGCAGGCGTTATCCGCCAACTGATCGGCATTGCCCGACCCGCCTATGTGCCGATCTACGCCGACGCCAAAGCGCGCCTGGGGACAGAGCGCACATTCATTGTCTCCGGAGATGAGGGTCTCGACGAACTGAGCCTAGCCGGCGGAAACGAACTTGCCGATGTAACTGGAGGCGAGTTTGAAATGCGCCGCGTCGATGCAGGCATGGTGGGCTTGCCGCATGCTCGGGTAGAGGCCATTCGCGGCGGCGATGCGACACACAATGCTAAAGCTTTGAAAGCACTCCTCGAGGGCACACCAGGCCCCTATCGCGATGCGGTGTTGCTCAATGCTTCAGCGACGCTGATCGTAGCGGGTAAAACGGATGACTGGAGCACCGGAGCGGAGATGGCAGCCGAAGCGCTTGATAGCGGCAAGGCTGCGCAAATGCTCTCTCGCTGGATTGAGCTGGCTCAGTAAATGAACAAGCTTGAGGAAATCTGCGGCAATAAGCGGATCGAAGTGGCTCAGCGCCGCGCCGAGCGTTCTGTCACCGCGCTGGATCATCGTGCCGCTGGCCAATCGGCCCCGCGCGGGTTCGAAACAGCACTCCGCATCAAAGCCGAAACCGGTTTTGCGCTGATCGCGGAGATCAAGAAAGCCTCCCCCTCGAAAGGGTTGATACGCCCGAATTTTCAGCCGGTAGACCATGCCAAGGCCTATGAAGCAGGCGGCGCGATGTGTCTGTCAGTCCTAACCGACGCACCCTATTTTCAAGGGCATGAAGATTACCTCAAGGCTGCCCGCACGGCTTGCGACCTCCCAGTGTTGCGCAAGGATTTCATGGTTGACCCGTGGCAAGTCGCCGAAGCACGCAGCATCGGTGCGGATGCGATCCTGGTCATTGTTGCAGCTCTGGAAGACTCCGTGATGGCGGAGATCGAGGCAGCTGCGATCGAGCGGAATATGGATGTCCTGGTCGAAGTGCATGACGAGGCCGAGATGGAACGCGCAGCCAAGCTCAAATCGCGGCTGATCGGTGTCAACAATCGCGATCTGAAAACCTTCATCACGGACCTTGCCACGACCGAACGGCTTGCTCCACTTGCGCCCGAAGGAACGTTGCTGGTTGGTGAAAGCGGGATCAACAGCCACGCGGATTGCCAGCGATTGGCGGAGGCAGGAATTCGCACGTTCCTGGTCGGCGAAAGCTTGATGCGTCAGGAAGACGTTGAATTAGCAACTCGAGCATTGCTGCAAGGCTGATCATCGGCCAGAAAGGCGATCTATGAGCAAACGCCTTACACATCTCGATGAGACCGGCACCGCACGCATGGTGTATGTCGGCGCAAAACCAGCCACTCAACGAATGGCGAAAGCGGGCGGAATTATCCGAATGAGCTCGGAGGCGCTGGCCGCGATCAAGGCTGGCGATGCACCCAAGGGAGACGTCTTGGGCACAGCCCGCATTGCTGCGATCATGGCGGCCAAGAAGACAGGCGAGCTGATCCCGCTTTGCCATCCACTCAGCCTTGATGCAGTAAATGTCGAATTCACGTTCGAAGACAACGGCGTGCGCGTTACTGCAACCGCGTCGCTCACCGGCAAGACCGGCGTGGAGATGGAAGCCATGGTGGCTGTCTCCACAGCGCTGCTGACTGTCTATGATATGGCCAAAGCGCTCGATAAAGGCATGGTAATCGGCGAGGTTCGGCTGCTTGAGAAGCTAGGCGGCAAATCCGGCCACTGGACCGCAGACTGACAATGGGCGCGATGCTGACATTAGAAGAAGCGCAGGAACGCGTTCTGGCGCTGGCGCCGCAAATGCGGATTGAGACTGTGCCGGTTGAAGCAGCAATCGGGCGATACCTAGCTGAGGATTTGCAAGCACTGCGCACACAACCACCCGCGGATCTCTCCGCGATGGATGGTTATGCGATTGGCGGCGATGCGCCTGGTCCTTGGGCGCTGGTTGGGGAAAGCCGCGCCGGTGCGCGGTTTGATCGCACGTTGCCACAAGGTGAAGCCGTGCGTATTTCGACCGGCGCGCATTTACCCAGAGGCGCAGATCGCGTGCTGATTCAGGAGAATGCGCAAGTTACCGATCAAACTGTCGCCTGCTTTCAGGACTTCCCAAACGCATTGCGTCACGTACGCCAACGAGGGTTTGATTTTTCAAAGGGCGACCATGTGTTGCCAGCAGGTACGCGCATAGGTCCTGCGCAACTAGCGCTGGCACTGGGCGCGGGCCACGGCACCCTCGGTGTACGCATTGCGCCTAAGGTTGCAGTGCTCGACAGCGGCGATGAATTGGTGGCTGATCCTGCTGACTGCGCAGATCATCATATCCCGGCCAGCAATGGGGCGATGATCGGCGCAATGCTGGCAGAACTGGGCTGTGAAGTGGTGAGGCTCGGACCGGTCCCTGACGATCATGAAGCGCTCGCATCCGCGCTAGCTAAGGCTGGGGACGCAGACATGTTGGTTACCACCGGCGGCGCTTCAGTCGGCGATCATGATCTGATGCGGCCGGCCCTTGAGGCCTGGGGCGCGGGTCTGGACTTCTGGAAAGTCGCAATGAAGCCGGGGAAACCGATCATGGTCGCGACCAAAGGCCCGCAAGTGATCTTCGGACTACCCGGCAACCCGGTATCGAGCTTCGTCACATGCTTTCTATTTGTGGTGCCGCTTGTGCGCACGTCAATGGGAGCAAGTCAGCCCCTGCCTGTCAGGACCAAGCTGACCGCCGGAAGCACCCTTCCCGCAATTGGATCGCGTCGCGAATTCCTTCGCGCAATTTGGGATGGCGAAACCGTAAGGCTGGCCGACTCGCAAGACTCCTCGGCCCTCGCGGCATTGGCTCAAGCCAATTGCCTGATCGACCGCCCCGCCCACGCAGACGAGATCGAAGCGGGAACACCTGTCCCATGCCTACTGTTGAAAAATGGCTGAATTGCTTGACTTACCGATTTTCGTTGCCTAATTGTTCCGCATTCGTTCACCATAAAGTGTGAATACGAGACAGGCGGCCATAGGAGGTTTTCGTCATGCTGACGGCAAAGCAGCACGAGTTGATCCGTTTCATCCAGCAGCGTTTGGAAGAGACCGGCATTTCTCCAAGTTTCGAAGAGATGAAAGAAGCGCTTGACCTCAAGAGCAAGTCAGGCGTGCACCGCTTGATTTCCGCCTTGGAGGAGCGTGGATTTATCCGGCGCCTGGCCAATCGCGCGCGCGCCCTTGAAGTGATCAAGATGCCGGAAGATGCGACTCCTGTGGGACGTTCTGCGCCGGCAAATGATCCTGTTGCTCGGGTGACCAGCCCTCCCCCAGCAGCGCGTGAAGCGGCCAATGATATTATCGATGTCCCGCTACACGGCCGCATCGCTGCAGGTGCTCCGATTGAAGCGCTGGAGGGCCAGTCAAGCATGCCGGTTCCTGCCGCTCTGCTTGGCCCCGGTGAGCATTATGCTCTTGAGGTATCCGGCGACTCGATGATCGAGGCCGGCATTTTCGATGGCGACTATGCCTTGATCAAGCGCGCCGAAAGTGCGCGTGATGGTGAGATTGTCGTGGCGTTGGTTCGCAATGAAGAGGCGACACTCAAATATCTTCGTCGTGAGAATGGCATGATCCGGTTGGATCCCGCGAATGGAGCTTACAGCCCTCAGATCTATCAACCGCACGAAGTCGCGGTGCAAGGAAAGCTCGCAGGGCTGCTTAGGCGTTACCACTGACGATTGTCCCCGGTGCGCGCCGGGAGCG
>Ga0181594_10005293_pt1 | contig 11316 bp, 9 predicted proteins | sample 071ome_18_FD_145603 | JGI IMG/M metagenome (GOLD analysis project Ga0181594, IMG submission 145603) | Coastal salt marsh microbial communities from the Groves Creek Marsh, Skidaway Island, Georgia - 071413BT metaG (spades assembly) | ecosystem: Environmental > Aquatic > Marine > Intertidal zone...
TGAGCGGCTTCAGGATGACTACCAGATCGACCCCGATGCCCCCCTGCCCTCGCCGGCAACGACCGACTTTGAGGGTGAGCCAATCGACGTTCCAGGTGCTCGTGACGAGCTTGACGCCGCCATCGACGAAGTCCGCCGCAAACTCGGCTCAATCGGTTCAGTCAACCTCGAAGCCCTTGCCGAAGCCGAGGCGTTGGCCGGCCGTCTCGCTGAACTCGAGGGGCAACTCGCTGATGTCACCGAGGCCAAGCAGGTAGTCGAAAAGCTGATTGAGCGAATCGACGAGGAAAGTCGCCGGCTGCTGGGCGAAACAATCGAACGGGTTCGTGGGGAATTCCGGGAATTGTTTGAACGGCTCTTTGGTGGCGGTCAGGCCGACATTGTGCTTGACCCTGACATGGATCTGCTGGAGACGACCGTCGAGATTGTTGCCCGCCCACCGGGCAAAGAGCCCCGCAACATCTCGCTGCTGTCAGGCGGCGAGAAAACCATGACCTGCGTTGCCCTCCTGCTGGCCATATTTCGATCGCGTCCCAGCCCCTTCTGCGTGCTTGATGAGGTTGACGCCGCCCTCGACGAGGCAAATGTCGATCGATTCGTGGGCGTATTGCGAGATTTTCTCTCCGCGACCCAATTTATTGTGGTCACTCACTCCAAGAAGACCATGGCCACCGCCACGACCCTCTACGGGGTCACCATGGAAGAGTCGGGCGTTTCCAAGCGTGTGGCGGTCAAATTCGAGGCAAAAGAGGCCCCGGCAAGGTCGGCAGCAGCGTGATCAGCGGCGTGACCAGATTCTTCCGGAAGAACGGCTCAAGTCTCACGACGTGATCTTTCGATCTACCCTCTTGGACGGTCATGTTTCCTGAGTGTCCTGGTGAAAGCTGGGACTGAAGGAGTTCATGACGCAGGGGGGGATCCTGCGGGTCTCGGCATTCGCCGGACTGTTCAACCGAAAGGTTGGCAGTAAGGCGGGCGGACTGCCTTTCTCACGGCCCCCACTGCGTAACGCCGCCCCGTCGGAAGCTGGTGACGCGGCCTTCCCGATGGTTTGAACCGCGTCGGGGGGGCCGTGTCTCGACACTCATCGCGAGTGCGGGCTGGCCAAGGATGAGTCCGGACACGAAGATCCAATGGAGTCCAAGTAATGAAGGTGTTTACAACAGGCCAGGTCGCGAAGATCTGCAAGGTTGCCCCGCGGACCGTCAGTAAATGGTTCGATTCGGGCAGGCTCAAGGGATACCGAATCCCCGGGTCGCAGGACCGCCGCATTCCGCGGGAATACCTGATCAAGTTCCTCAAGGAGCACGGCATGCCGCTGGGCGACCTCGAGGATGAGGCCATGGCCAAAGTGCTGATGGTTGGTCAGGATCAGTTGCTGATTGAGAACCTCAAGCGGCACCTGCCGGCCGAGCAGTCGTTCAAAATACAGGTGGCCGCCAGTGGTTTCGAGGCTGGCATTCAGGCCGAGAGCTTCCATCCTGATTGCATCGTGGTCGACTACGCCATCGGCCGCATCGATGCGCAGCAGATCTGCCAGAATCTGCGAAGAAACGCTGAGTATGCGGACACGATTGTGATCGCCTTGCTGCCAGATGACGGTTCGCAGATCACGGTCGATCGGGCACACGTCAACGAGAGCTTCAAGAAGCCCTTCGACGTGGCCTTGCTGGCCGAGCGGCTCCGGACGCTGATCGGTTCACGCAAAGAGCTCGTGTGACGCGGGCTTTCCAGCGACTCCATGCCAGGGGCCGGTGTGCCAATTGGGCATACCGGCCCCTGTGTGTTTTCGGCCGGAATGCAGGTATGCTCGCAGCGATGGAAACGAGCCTGCACCCTATTCAGATGATCGACGTCGGCAGCAAGCCAATCACGCTGCGGACTGCGACGGCCAGCGGCCGGATCGTGATGCAGCCGGCCACGCTGGCCGCCATCCGTGAGGGCCGGTTGGCCAAGGGTGATCCGATCGCCACCGCCCGACTGGCCGGCATTATGGCAGCCAAGCGAACCTCTGACATTGTGCCGCTGTGCCATCCGCTTCCACTGGATAGTGTTGAAGTCAGCCTGCAGCTCGTTCCCACAGCTGAGGGTGGCCCCGCCGTCACCATCCAGGCAACCGTCCGAGCGACCGCTAAAACCGGCGTCGAGATGGAAGCCCTGGCGGCGGTGGCAGCTGCTGCCCTCACGGTCTATGACATGACAAAGTCGCTCGACCGGGGCATGACCATTGAGGCCGTCCAGTTAGAGTCAAAGACCGGCGGCAGCCGCGGTGACTATGCCCGGTCGGCCGGTGCAGCCGCCGTCCCTACGACTGCTCCGGGCTGACCGTTGTCCGGCGGGCCTCAGCCAGGATCGGCTCGAGTTCCTCAACGAAATCCCGGACGTCCTTGAATTCACGATAGACGCTGGCAAATCGGACGTAGGCCACCTGATCGACCGCCCGCAGCAGTTCCATCAGACGTTCTCCAAGAATGCCGCTGGGCACCTCGCTTTCATAGCCGCCGTAGAGTTCGGTCTCGAGCGTGGCGATGATCCCCTCGATGTCCTCCTCCGTTACCGGCCGCTTCCAGCAGGCTTTCGCCAGTCCCCGCTTGAGTTTGTCGCGATCGAAGGGCTCCCGCTCTCCATCCTTCTTAAGAACCGACAGAAATTGCCGCTCGGCCCGCTCGTAGGTCGTGAACCGGCGTCGACAGCCGAGACACTCGCGGCGACGGCGGATGCTGGCACCGTCATCCCCGGCCCTCGAGTCGATCACCCGGTCATTATCAACACGACAGAAAGGGCAACGCATGGCGGTTCCGAGGCTGGAGTGAATTGGGTCAGGTGGGTGGCAGTGGCGACGGTCCATCAACGATGGTGGCGTCGGCGGGCGGGTGTTGGCGGGCCAGCTTCCAGTCCCGTCGCTGACGCGAACTGGGGATGTTCATGCCCTTGCGATACTTCGTCACGGTACGACGGGCAACCGTGATGCCCCGCTTGGCGAGTTCCTCGACCAGTTCGTCGTCGCTGAAAGGCTTGTCCTTGGGCTCTTCTTGGACAATCTCCTGCAGCTTCATGCGGACGGCATCCCAGGCCACCTCACCACCATCGGCACTGACCGTGCCGCCGACGAAGAACCTCCGCAGCGGAAAGAGACCGCGCGGAGTCTGAAGCCACTTGTCATCGACGGCCCGGCTCACAGTGGTGACATGCATGCCGATCCGGTCGGCAATCTGCTGCATCTTGAGAGGCTCAATCGCTTCGGGCCCCTCGCTGAAAAACCTGGTCTGATGATCGACAATGGCCTGCGCGGTCTTCAGTAAGGTGCTCCGCCGCTGCTCAATTGCCTCAATCAACCACTGGGCTGAATTGATCTTCCGCTTGATGTATTCACGGGTTTCCGCGTCGGTACTGGCCGCCTGCAGCATGCCGCGATAGGTCGGGCTGATCCGAAGATTCGGCAGGTCGATCTCCTCCAGCCGAACCTTCCAGCTGCCATCGGGCTGCTGTTCGACATAGACGTCTGGCTTCACCGGCGGCACGAATGGCAGGCTGAAGATGGCCCCTGGCTTCGGCTGGAGCCCGTGCAGCGCCTCTCGCAGCGATTCGATCTCCTCAATCGACAGTCCCGTCTTTCGTTCAATCAGGGGCAGGCGGTTGGCGGCAAGGTTTTCAAGATGATCACGGATCAGTTGCCGCAACTGCGCCGCATGCGGCTGCCTGCCATCCAGCTGAAGCAGCAGGCACTCCTTGAGGTCACGGGCCCCGACACCCGGCGGATCCATGCTCTGCACCACGGCCAGGCCCTGCTCAAGGGCGGCCAATTGAGTCGCCCGGAAGGCCTCCGGATCGGCCACGGCAGGCAGGCCGGCAGCATCGGTCGGCACCGGGTCGATCAGTTCCTCAAGCGGCATCGCCAGGTAACCGTTGGTGTCCAAATTGAAGATCACTTTGTCGGCCGCCTGTCCGACCTCGGGGGTGAGGTCATAGTTGGCCAGCTGCTCGTGAAGATGGTTGAAGAGCGTCTCGGGCCGGTCCTCCATGTTGGCCATGGCATCGAGATAGCGGTCGGAGGCCTCATCGATGCGGCCAGCTGAAGGCCGGCGGCGATCCTCGTCGATATCGGGGTATTCGTTCGACCAGTCGTAGGACCGTTCAAAGTCGGCCTGATTGGCATGTTCCTGGTCGACCACCAGCGGCTGTTCGTCCACCGTCTGAGCCGGTGGCTGGGCCTCCGGCTCATCCTGCCCGCCCGTTTCGGCCTCGGGCTCGACCAGTTCCAGCGTCTCGTTGTTCTGGATTTCTTGCTCGATTCGTTCCTCAAGAGCCATCAGCGGCAGTTGCAAAATCTCCATCGACTGGATCATGCGGGGCGCAAGCACCTGCTTTTGCGCCATCCGCATTTCCTGCCCGAAGGACATTCGCATTGACATTGAACCGCATCCGTTTTTCGGAACTGTCAGATGCCGCCAGATACGATCTCTGGCCGCTGACTAAGCATACCATTCTCATCCTGCGACAGCCGGTGACCAAATCTGCCAAAGCCTCGTGGAAGGAGGCTCAGCACGACGGACACGAAGAAATTGCCCAACACGAACAGCTTCGCGTTTGTGCCCGGAGGTGCTTTCGTGGCGAAAACAAAAAGCTGCGGACAGTGAAGGGGCAGACAAGCAGTAGACAAGCTGCATTAAAAAGGCTGGCGGCTGGCAATGGCATCGGCAAGCATGTCACGGTTTGCCTGCTCCAGCGAGGCCCCCACGGTCAGGCCGCGAGCCAGCCGCGTGATGCTCACGGGCAGCCCCGCCAGCCGCGAGGCGATCGCGAGGGCGGTGCCATCCCCTTCGACATTCGGTGTGGTGCCCATGATCACCTCACGAACCCCCCCCTGCTCAATCCGCTTGATCAGGGCATCAATCGAGAGTTTCTCTGGACCGACACCTTCCAAGGGGGCCAGCCGTCCCTGCAGCACATGGTAGAGCCCGCGAAAGCTGCCGGCCTGCTCGATGGCCAACAGGTCACGCACCTGCTCCACCACGCAGAGCAGACCGGGATCGCGGCGGCGGTCGGTACATATCTCACACTGCTCTGCCTCAGTCAGATTGAAGCAGATGCGGCAGGGACGAAGGTTCTCCTTCACCGCCCGAATACTTTCCGCGAAGGCAATCGCCTCATCATGCGGCATCTTAAGCACATGATAGGCAAGCCGCTCGGCACTCTTGCGGCCAATGCTCGGCAGGCTGGCAAAGGCCTCAATCAGTTGGCCAATAGCCGAGGTCGGTTCGGGCATCAGGCGTCTCCAGGCTCTTGGGCAGACGGGGAGGCTGAGTCAGATTCAGCAGGTTGAACAGCCTCTGGGGGAGGTCGCCGGGGTGGCTCCACCTTGCGGATGGCGGCGTCGAAAATGGTTCGGGCGTGGCTGACAAGGGGATGGTCCATGGTCTCCCGCAGCAGGGCTGCCGACGAAAGCCCGCGGCCACGACTCCGATCAGTGGCCTGCTTGGTCTGTTTCCCGCCCGCTGCAGCCTGGCCCCCGGCAGCGGGTTTGGGTAGCTGCTCGTCCTTGCGGCAGCTAACAGCATACCGACAAGGTCGGCCAGCAACCCGGCTGAGCGCCTCCTGAAACTGGCCAACGATTTCTGGACGGCTGAGGAAGGCCGACGCCGACGTCCCGCTGGCGGGCAGTTCCACCTGCAGGCTGTTTCCTTCCCAGACAGCTTCGACGGCCATCGCAGCAAAGTCCTCAGCGATGCCACCGACTGCTGCCCCCGCTTCGTTCCAGGACTTCAGTGCATCGGGCAGCGGTACGGAAGCCGACACCGCCGTTTCAGCGGCCGCCGCAGTTGGTTTGTGAACGCCAACTGCGGGTACTGCAGCCGAAGTCGTCCCCACAGCTGGCTCCGCCTGCTGCTCCCTGGCCGGCTCAGCCGCCGGTGCGGCTGCTACCGCTGCGGGCTGGGGCTTTTTTTTTTCTGCGACAGACGGCGACTCACCAGCAGCGACCCGATCGATCACCTCAACGAGGCTGTCGAGGTCTTCCAGGCTGGTCAGCCGGACCACCGCCATCTCAGCCAGCACCGTGGCGTGGGTACTCTGCCGCATCCGGGCGAGGGACTGATCAACAATCTGCAGCATCGCCAGCAGGGTTTCGGTACCGGTCTCCCGCCCGAGGGCTGCAAGATCGACCCCGCAGCCATCACCAGCCAACAGGGCCTCAGGCCCACAGCCAACGCTGGACACCAGGCAGTCCCGAAGGACTGCCAGGAGTTGTTCCAGCACACCCCCGGCATCGGCACCGCCGGACAGGGCATCATCGAGTGCGGCGAGGGCAGCAGCAGCATCCCGCGAGACAATCGCCTGCAGCAGCCGGCCGATTTTCTCTTCGCTACCGATGCCAATCAGCGACTGGACTTCTTCGATGCCAATTTCATCACCGTCACCAACGGCGATACCCAGCAGCTGCTCCAACAGTGACTGGCTGTCCCGCATGCTGCCGGCCGCCCGTCGGGCGATCAGGCCGAGGGCCGCTGGGGCCACTTGCACCCCCTCCGCCTCGACAATCTGGGCCAGCCGACCGGTGATCGCCCCAGCACTGACAGCCTGGAAGTCGAATCGCTGGCACCGCGAGAGAATGGTGATCGGCAGCTTTTCTGGCTCCGTTGTGCAAAGCACAAACTTGACGTGCGGCGGGGGCTCTTCGAGTGTCTTCAACAGGGCGTTGAAGGCCTCGCGGGTCAGCATGTGAACCTCATCGATGATGTAGGTCTTGTACTGCCCACTCGCTGGACGGACCGCCACGTTCTGCCGCAGCTGACGAATTTCGTCGATGCCGCGATTGCTGGCCGCATCGACCTCGATCACATCGACGTCATGCCCACCAGCAATTGCCAGGCATTTCGGGCATTCGTTGCAGGGCTCGCCGTGCTGGCGGCTGCCGCACTCAAGTGCCTTGGCATAGATTCTTGCCGCGCTGGTCTTGCCGACCCCACGGGCACCAGTGAAGAGGTACGCGTGGCCAATCCGCCCCGACTCGATTGCCCCGGCCAAGCCCCGGGCCACATGCTCCTGACCGACCAGGTCAGCGAACCGCTGCGGCCGGTACCGGCGGGCGACGACCTGATAGGCGGCCGGTTGAGCCATGGCAAATGGACAGCATCGGGCGGACGGGAGGAATGCAATACCTGCCTGCCGTGACGAACCGGAAGGCGGCAGCGGACGCCGATGAGAGGCCCACCGCACAAAGAGACGACTGCTTATGGCTGCTGCGGTTAAGCCCTGACCAGATTCACAGGCCTCCATCGCAGGGGCCCCTCATCGGCGTTCGCTCACTCTGGTTGTACGCGGCAGTCGCCCTTTGGTCAAAGGCTGCTACATTCCAGCCATGGCAAGCCCGATGATGCAACAGTTTGAGGCCGCGAAGGCCCGCTGCCCGGGGGCCCTCGTGCTCTTCCGGATGGGGGACTTCTATGAACTCTTCGGCGACGATGCCCGCCGGGCAGCTGACCTGCTCGACCTCACCCTCACCAGCCGCGACAAGGGTCCTGACGCCGTGCCGATGGCCGGCTTCCCCCACCACCAGCTCGATCCACAGCTGGCCCGGCTCGTCACGGCCGGTGAGCGGGTGGCAATCTGCGAGCAGATCGACGACCCCAAAACCACCAAGGGGCTGCTTCGCCGGGAGGTTACCCGGATCGTCACGCCGGGCATTGCCGCCGATGAGACGTTGCTCGATCCGGCCCGGCCCAACCACCTCATTGCGGTGGTGCCCCGGGCGGTTGTTCCACGAGGCGGTCAGGGACCCGCCGCCGACACCGGCGGCGTTGCGATTGGACTGGCCTGGATTGATGTCGCCGCCGGCCGCTTCACTGCCGCCGTGATGCAGCGTGACGATCTGGCCGATCAGCTGCTCCGGCTCGACGCCTCGGAGCTGCTCTGCAGCGAAACCGACCGTGACTTCCTGGCAACAGTACTCGCTGAGGCGGGCCTGCAAACGGCAGTGACCGTGCGGCCTGACTGGTGGTTCGACGACGCCACGGCCGAGACCAAACTCCAAACAGCCCTCGGGGGCATCCGTCTGACCGGCCTGGGCTTCAATCTGCCAGACGAGCAGCTCGCGGTAATCGCAGCCGGTGGCATCGTGGCCTATCTCGAAGAGAACGAACCGGCCGCGATCGGCCGCATCAAGACGCTCACCGCCTGGCGGCCGGGCCTGCGGATGGAGATTGACGAAGCAACCCGGCGGAGCCTCGAGCTGCTGCGGTCTGCCGGCGGCGGGCGACGGCGGGATGGGTCACTTGCCGGCGTGCTCGACAGCACCCGCTCGGCGATGGGCAGCCGGCTGCTGGCCGACTGGCTGGCCGCACCGCTCATCGACAAAGAGCAGATCGACAGCCGACTCGATGCCGTTGCCATTTTGGCCGCCCACCCGCCGGTGGCTGATCGGCTGGCCGCAGCCCTGCAGGGCATCGGTGACATCGAGCGGTTGACGGGGCGGGTGATCTCCGGCCGAGCCGGCCCGCGGGACCTCGAACGCATTGGCCGGGCCACCGCCGTCATTCCCGATCTGCTTCGCGGACTCGATGAGGCGGCCGGAATGACGTCGGCCGATGCTGCCAACGGCTCGATGCTGCTGGCCACTCTTCGCGAGGAGCTTGACCCGTGCGACGATCTGGCCGCACGCATCGGCAGCACCCTACGGGAGGGCTGCCCGACCTTTGCCCGCGAAGGGGGCTTCATCCGGCCGGGCTTTGATGCCCGGTACGACGAACTGACCGAGTTGGCCTCCGGCGGCAAGGCCTGGATCACCGCCTATCAGGCACAGGAAAGTGAGCGGACCGGCATCCCGACGCTCAAAGTCGGTTTCAACCGGGTCTTCGGATTCTTTCTTGAAGTTGGCCGGGGCCACGCCGACAAGGTGCCACCCGAATATGTCCGCAAGCAGACCGTCAAGAATGCCGAACGCTACACCACACCCGAACTCGATGAACGCCAACGGCAAGTTCTCGGCGCTGAAGAGGAGGCAGTTCGCCGCGAAATCGAACTGCTCGATGACCTGCGGGCCTTCGTCGCCGAGCACCGTGATCGGCTCGACCGCGTGGCCGATCAGTTGGCCACGCTCGATGTGCTGCTGGCCTTTGCCGAGGTAGCAAGGTCGCGGCGGTGGGTGCGTCCCGAGGTGAGCACCGACCAGAGCATCTCAATCGACCAAGGCCGTCATCCAGTGCTGGAAACCCTGCTGCCGGCCGGCACGCTCGTGCCAAACGATCTGGCACTCGCCGGCGGCGACCATCCTGCAGCCGGTGGCGTCCCTGCAATCCTGCTGGTGACCGGACCGAATATGGGTGGCAAAAGTACCTTTATCCGCCAGGCGGCCCTGCTGACGGCACTGGCCCAGGCGGGCTCGTTTGTACCGGCCCGATCGGCCCGCATTGGCATTGTCGACCGGCTCTTTGCCCGGATCGGGGCGGGCGATGATCTGGCTAGCGGGGCGAGTACTTTCCTCGTTGAGATGGCGCAGACCGCTCGCATTCTCAATCGAGCCACTGCCAAAAGCCTTGTCATCCTTGACGAGGTGGGCCGCGGCACCAGCACCTTTGATGGCCTGGCACTGGCTCAGGCCGTGGTCGAGCACCTGCACGGCCAAGTCGGCTGCCGCACGCTGTTTGCAACCCACTATCTGCAACTGGCGGCGCTTGAGCGGCTGCCGGGCGTTGCCAATGTGCAGGTTTTGGTTGAGCAGCATGAAGGGCGGCTGGTCTTCCTCCATCAGGTGACCGGTGGTGCCGCAGACAAGAGCTGGGGCGTCCATGTCGCCCGGCTGGCTGGCGTGCCTGCCGAAGTGGTTGACCGGGCTCGAGACCTGCTGCTGAGGTACGAAAGCAGCGGCAGTGAACCGCCGGCCCGCGGCCGCCGCTCCCGCAGCACATCGACAGAGCAGCCGATGCTTTTTGAATGAGTGGCTTATCTCCCGGCATGCCAGCTATAATCCCGCCGTCGATCAGACTGGCTTGCCGGGGAGAGCCGTGGAAACTTTGGCCGCGGCTGCGATTTTCACTACCACACAATGGAAACCACTATGGATTCGCACACCCCCTTCCGTGTTTGGTCGATCATCCCGTTGCTCGTGACGGTGATCTGTCAAGCGACAGCAAGCTTCGCGGCACCGGCCAACGACACGCCGTTTGAAAAAATCTTTTTCAGTGACAATTTCTCGGGGTCAACATTGGGAGAGGACTGGGGGTCCTGGAAGAGTGAATCGGTTGTTCGTGATGGCGTCCTGGTCGGCATCACCCCCCGCGATGCCGACCATCCGTCGGTTAACTCGTTGACCCTTCCAAAACTCGGTGATCTCGAGGTCGCACTCAAATTCAAGTTTGCCGGATCAGACCGATTTAGCCTGATGTTCCGTGACCTCTCCTACAAGGGATCTCATGCCGGTCACATCTGCCACGTGAGCATTTCACCAACAGCAGTCGTTTTAAATGACGGGAAGACAGGGATTTTTCGCAAAGACATACGCGACCGCCGCCAAGCGGGTGAAAAACTTGACGAACAGACCAGACGGATGCTTGCGACACGAACGCTCCGAACTCCGGTCAACATCGACCCAGACACCTGGCATACGCTTCTCATTCGCATCCAGGGCGACCACCTGCGGGCCTGGGTTGACACTGTTCCAGCCGGAGACCTTCAGGCCCCTGGCATCGCCCATCCCACCAAATCAAACATGAATATCACCACGGTCGATCGTGAAGTCTTCTACGACGACTTCTCTATTCGTATCCCATAATTGACAGCAATCGCACAAAGCAGCCTCATGAGCCAGGTTTCTCCCAGCCTCTGGAACACTGCTCGTGACCTCGACGCAGCAATCAGAGCGGGGCTCTTGCCACTGCCGGGAACCGCCAAAGAGCCGCTGCTGAAACGGCTGGCCGACGCAGACGATCTACCGGCCTGGGTCGAGGCCAACCGCACCACCTCCACCAGCCTTTTCGGCCGTCTGAAGCCAATTCCCGGAACTGTTCGCGGACCGCTTCAGATTGCGGCAGCTGGCGGCGGGTCAAATGATTTATTGGCAGCTCTTGGCCGTGGTTTCGGGATTCAGCAAAGCCACCGCCGTTCCCGAGCAATCGTGTTGGTTTCAACATTGTCAATCTGCATTTTGGCCGCGATCGGGGTACTGGCTTTGGCAACTTTCAATGCCCCGCTGATCGAGCAGCAACAACTCCTGCAGACGGGCGACAATCAGCCCCCACTCTCGTTTCTGAGAGCCGCATTTGGCCCCTTGCCGATGCTGGTGTCCCTTGCAGCCTTCGTCCTGCTGGCTGCCATTGGTTTGAC